>Ga0207665_10000023_pt1 | contig 104745 bp, 81 predicted proteins | sample LARL112metaG_FD_184351 | JGI IMG/M metagenome (GOLD analysis project Ga0207665, IMG submission 184351) | Corn, switchgrass and miscanthus rhizosphere microbial communities from Kellogg Biological Station, Michigan, USA - LAR L11-2 metaG... | ecosystem: Host-associated > Plants > Roots >... | reverse complement strand
GCCATCCCGAGGATTATCGTTGTCTCCTACGCCCCGGGCCCGGTAAATCACCCACTGTGAGGTTCCCAATGTCTACCAGTATCGCCACCAACCCCGCAGCCAGCGTTTTACAAGAACGATGGGAAAGACTTCGAAGCCATAAGCGCACCATTTCCCGTGTGAAGTTACTTGTGGAATGGGAACACGGCGGAGCTCATGAACGCGCCAACGCCGTCACCGTGGACGTAAGCCACTCCGGCTGTATGGCCGTGGTGGGAGCCGATCTGCCGCTGCACAAGCGGGTGCGCCTGATTCACCCGGCAACGGGCCGCAAGGCGGACGCCGAAGTTGTCTGGCGCAGCCATGAAGCCTGGGACGCCGGGTTTGAATTGGTGAACCCGGATGCTTCCTTCTGGGGTCTGAAATAACTGGTTGCGCGCCGCTCTGGCGCGGATCTACCTGGGCCACTTTTCCTTGGGCAGACTCTTCTGAATGGTTTCAAGATTCTGAAAACCGTCCTTGATGACGGTCTGCTTGACGTTTTCCTTCGTTACCGCGACCGGGCTTAGGAGCGTTGCTGGAATGGTCTTGCTCCCGATCGAAATGTCCGTGGTAGTCTTGATCGTTTCCCCCTTGGCCCAGGCTACGGCTGCCTCGGCGGCCTGCTTTGCTTGTGAACCCAGCGGCTTGTACACCGTCATGGTCTGAGTGCCGTCGAGGATGCGAATGATCGCCGCCAGATCCGCGTCTTGGCCCGACACGAGAACTTTTCCCGCTAGTTTGTGGTCTTCTAGCGCCTGGATCGCGCCGCCCGCAGTGCCGTCATTCGAAGCCACCACCGCAACGATGTTTCCCTTGCTGGAATCAATGGCTGCGGACATGTGCGCGTAAGCCTCCGATGGATCCCAGTCTTTGGTCCAGGTGTCCGAGACAATCTTGATGTCGCCTCGATCCACCATCGGCTTCAGCACTCCCATTTGCGCTTCGTGCAGAATCTTGGCGTTGATATCTGAAGGAGAACCGCCAATCAAGACATAGTTTCCTTTCGGCGCCCGCTGCGAAAGAAAATAGGCTTGCAAATAGCCGACTGCCGAAGCATCCACGCCAATAAAGAATGTGACGTCCGCGTCGCGGACCAGGCGCTCGTAACACAGCAGCGGGACTTGCTTGGCCTTCGCCGCGCTGACTATGCGCACGGCCTTATCCGCATCATGCGGCACCAGAACCAGAGCTTTTACGCCCGCATCCAGGAGTTTCCGGGCCTGCCGCAACTGTAATTCATCATCGCCTTCGGCCGTTTCCACGAGCACACTCGCGCCTAACTCCGCGGCGCGTTTCTGGAATCTGTCGAGATCCGTCTGCCAGCGCTCGACTTTCAACGAGTCCATCAGGAAACCAATCTTCACTGGGTTCGAGGGTGCACCTTTTTGCTGCCCATTCAGAAAGAAGCCGGGGAATGCGAGCGCCACCACAAGCACTGCACACACTCGTCTGGCCTGAAGGAGAGTTGACATCGCAAGACCTCCGTCGATATTGAAGGAAAAGTAGCACCGCAGCGCCACGGGCACAACTAGATTGGCGCGGGCGGACTGCAAACAGTTACGCTCAGTTCAGTTCCCCAGAGGTCTGAGGGGCGTTCGCACGGAGGTGCTGGGGTCATCCCCAGACTGGGGTTCCTTCGGTGCAGATATGCTCTGCTTTTCGTTCACGGTGAAAAGCAGATAATTCGTGAAAGTGTTCTTCCGCCGTATACGCCTTCCGCGCAAATTAAAGTAGATATCCGCGCTGGCAGGCAGCCACATATTCTCCTTCTGGCTGTGGAAAGTGACCGGGCCGAATTCGATATCCATGTGTTCCGCGAGAAGCTTGATCTCCGGCATGGCAGACTGCAAATCGGTCTCCATGCGCACCACCTGATACGTATTCTCCTGAATCCATGCCCGGCCCTTGAACGGGATCGGAGTCAAAGGAGCATCGACTCCGGCCCGGTAGCCTCTAAGGCGGCTTGGCTTTTTAGGCTTTTGAGAGAAGTGAATTTGCCAGGCGCCGCTGTCCTTCCATTGCCCCAATCCCTCGCAGCGTATGTCATAGTCGTCGCGGTAGTAGGGATGAAAAACCAGCACCGCCGCGGGAAGACCTGTAGTGGCGATCGAGTCTGGAAACACACTCAAATCCGTGGTCCCGTTCCTGTACTCCTCGACGCTGAGATAACCCGGGCTTACTTCCGAAATGGAAACCACGTAGTTGAAAGAACGCTTTTCTTCGCGTGTTGCGAGTCCCCACTGATTCACCACCTGGTGATTGAGGTGTTCAGTAGCCGTAATACGGTCGACGCTCTTCATAAACTCGCGAACGTGATCTGCCGCACCGTCGAGAATCTCCCGTAATGGGCAGGCAACGCCGGGCTCCACTGCCGGCAGGAATTCATCGACATTCGGTGGAATCCACTTCGGTAGTTCCGGTTTCAGGAGCGGCAACTCCGGAAGCTCCGCTGTTTCCGTGACAACCGTGGAGTCACTCCCCGGTGCGGCGGTTCCGGGCGGCGCCGGGACGCTCAATTTTTGAAGCAGATTGTTCGCAATCACGGCCTGCTCTTTTGGCGGGCGCCCATCCAGAAATGCGCGCAAAACCTCCATCGCGTGTGCCGTTTGGTTTTGCTGAATCAGCGATTCCGCCAGCGGCAGCCGCGCGCCATTCGCGAGATTCTTGCCTAATTCCAGGCTGCGCTCTGCGTGGCTCACGGCCTCCGCAAAATTCGACTGGCGAAAACAAACAACGGCCAGCAACTCATGAGCGCGCCACGAGTTCGCATCCACTTGGAGGGCGCGCTCCAGGTAGCCCTTGGCCGCGGCGTAATCCCCTTTGCGCGCCATGATGGTGGAGAGAGCCTGCAGGGTCAGTCCGTGCCTGGGATCAAGCGACAAAGTCTTTTCCCAACTCGATTGTGCGGCGGCCGCCTTCCCCTGACGGTCTGCCAGCAAGCCCCGGATGTAATTCACCTCGGGGTTTCCCGGCGCTAGACGATAAGCCTCATCAACATGTTTTTGGGCTTCTTCCAGCCGGTTTCCTTCCAGCGCCGCGACGGCCTTGCCGAGTTCCTTCTGCAGTTTCGGCGACAGTGCCGGAGGGCCTTGCGGCGCGGAGACTGTGGATGAACTCGAATCTCGTTTCAGAACGATGTATGCCTGCTCGCTCTCACTCCCATGGGTCAGGTTCACTCGCTCGGTAGCCGTCAAATAACCAGGAGCGGAAACGACGATTGTGTACTCGCCAGGGCCCAACCCGTCAAAAGCTGTCTGGCCGCCCATGGTCGTTCCCGTCGAGAACACCGGGCTGTCCAGATGCTGCAAAGTCACGGTCGCAAGGCCGCTGAAGGTTGCCCCGCTCTCGTCGCGAACCGTTACGATTAGTCGGGTGACGGGCGCTTGTCCTGCGGTTTGTGCTTGTACGGCCGTCCTTTGGGCCGCCTTGCTTCCCTGAGCAGGAATCAGCAGAGACAGAATGAGGAATGTAAGGAGTGACATCTGAATGCGCCGGAGAGTGGGCACAGTATTCCCCATCCGCGCGCAGGGCCGTTTCAGACCGTTTGAAACTGAACCTGGTCCCTGCCGTCTAGGTGTGGACCACTCGTTGCCGTGAGTCTCTTACAGGGAAGGGGCGAGGTCAAGGCCAAACAAAAGCGAAGGGGCTGGGCCCTGCTTATGCAGGGCAAAGTTGCGCCGGGAGGAATCCGGGGGATCACGCCTTGGCACTGATTAACTGGTCTAAGCGCGGAGCAATTCGCGAGCTGAGATGGGCCACCCAGAAGGCCGCGACGATGCCAGTGAAAACATCCATGGTGTAATGCGCGCGCAGGATTAGGACCGTGGCCACTTCGAACAAGGCCAGCAGGACGGCAGCGGCCGTGAGCCAATTCCTATGCAGCCGCGATAGCTCGATCGCCCCGAAAACCGCGATAGCCGTATGCCCGGAGAAGAAAAAATCGTTCGCGACCTGATAAGTCACCAGGAGCGAAGGAAAACCCGGATAATGCCAGATCATGTTGGGTGGCGGAGGCAATGCGCAGACTGCCTGCATCAATTGCCGCAGAGTCATAAGCAGGAATAATCCGAGGAAGGGACGAACGCTTCCTCCAAAAAGCCACCGTCCCAGCAGGAAAAGTCCCAGCGCGTCGATCAAACCGGAGCTTATGATCAGCAGTGCGTCAGCCGCCCCGGAATTCCTTGAAAAATACGAGTTGACCCCTGCGGTCAGGTTGTGGAGCTCGTCCCCTATTCCCGATGCCGCAGCGGTCCTGGCGCCGATGAGCGACTGCGTCCAAAACCACAACGCTAAAACAATCCCGGTGACTAGCAGGCGCAATAACAAACGCCGATGGTTGGAGTTTTCCGCTTGCGTCATAGCGCAATCTTTATCGCCATTCAGAGTTCATCTATTCGTGGAGCGCGCGTTGCATCATCTCCAGCGCCAGCCCGCGCGCTTTCCGCAGATCGAGTTTTCCGGTGCCAAGGTAAGGGAGATTCTCCACGCGCACAAACTGTTCCTTTCTCGGGCGCCATAACGCGGGCAGGTCACTCTTTCCCAATTTCTCCAGGCATTCTTCCAGCTTGGTCTCCTCCAGCGTGTGCAGCACCACCAGTCGCTCGCCCTTCTTCTCATCGGGAACTGCAGTGACGACAAAAATCTGCTCCGTTGCCCCCGCCAGTTCTTGGAGGATGTCCTCGACCTTGATGTGCGGCACCATTTCGCCGCCAATTTTGCTGAAGCGGCTCAAGCGGTCGGTAATGCGAATGAAACCGTCTTCGTCCATCCTCGCGACGTCTCCCGTGTTGTACCAGCCATCCTGCAGAACCTCGGCGGTTTTCTCCGGCTTGTTGAGGTAGCCGCGCATGATGTTCGGGCCGCGCACGAGAAGCAGACCGGGCTCATCCACGCCCACAGGCTGCAAGGTTTCCGGGTCCACAATTTTCACCGAAATTCCCGGCAAGGGGTGACCGATGCTCCCGCGCTTCGCTCCCACCTGCCGGAACGATGCCGCGCGAAAATCGATGGTGTTTACCGTGACCGCCGGCGAACATTCCGTGCAGCCATAGCCTTCGTGCGGACGAATTCCAAAATGATCTTCGAAGGCTTGCGAAATGCGGTCAGGCAGCTTTTCGGCGCCAGCCATGACGAAGCGCAGGCTTCCGAAGTCCTCCGGCGTGCAGCGGCGCGTGTAGGCATTCAGGAACGTCGGCGTCGCAAGCAGCATGGTGACCGCGTATTTGTTGACAAGAGCACCGATAATACGCGAATCCAGCGGATTAGGATGAAAGACGACGCCGATACCGGCAGCTGCGGGCAGGCAAAGCGTTCCCGTAAATCCGAACGAGTGAAAAAACGGAAGAATTCCCATGATGCGATCTTCCGCGTGCAACATGAAAACCTGGTTGAGCTGCGCCACGTTCGAAGCAATGTTGTAGTGCGTTAGGATCACGCCTTTGGGATCGCCCGTCGAACCACTGGAAAAAATAATCGTGGCGATGTCATCGAGCGACGCTGGACGACCGCAGCCTGCAAATTTCGCCAGAGTTTTCGCCGGCAACAGGCTGGCAGCCAAGGCCGCCGCGGCGCGTTCACCGAAGCCGGCGTCCTTGGCGACGTCCTCAATGAATATCGTTTCTCCAGGAGGCTGAATCTTGACCTTTTCCAGAAAAACCCGCGCCGTCACAACCGTTTTCAAGTTGCACTGTTGCGCGCAGGAGGCCAGCGTTTCATTCGAAACGGTGTAGTTCAGGTTGACCGGCACTTTGCCCATCAACATGGCGGCGAAATTCACTAGTGCGCCGGGAACCGATGGTGGCAATAAAATGCCGACCATTTCCTGTCCCTGCCAGTGCTTTCGCAATCTCCGCGCGAGCACCACAGCGCCCAGCAGTGCCGCAAACCAGCTCAGTTTCGGCCTTTGCCCATCGGCCATCGCGAAACGGAAAGGATGCCTCCGCGCCGAATAGACGAACGACTCGGGCAGCGTGTGCATGCGCTTCTTGCGCCGCGCAAACGCTTCCGCCCCGAGATCTTGTACAGCGCGGCGTACTTCCTGTGCTGTGGCCGTCGGCGGCAGCGGCTTTCCAAAGGTGACTCGCACCGGATACGGAATCTGCCGCGGGAATTTCCACAGGAATTTTCCGCCGGCAAAGCTGAAAATCGAACCCCACACGCCGTCCAGATTCACGGGTACGATGGGCACATCCACGCCTTTGATGATGCGTTCCATCCCACGTCGGAAGGGCAGCATTTGGCCGATCCGCGTCATCTGGCCTTCTGGGAATATGCAAACAATTTCGCCGTTCTTTAGCGCCTCAGTGGCTAGCCGCAACGAATGAATCATTTCTCGCGGACCTTGATCCGACGCGATGGGAATCACGCCCATGATCTTTGCGAACGGCTTTACAAGGGGATGTTCGTAAGAGCCTCTGAACATCAAGAACCGGATGGGACGATCGATGGACGCGATAAGCAGTACGGCGTCAGCCATCGAAACGTGATTCGGCGTCAGCAGCGCTCCGTCGCGCGCCGGTACGTTTTCGCGCCCTTCCACGTCCAGCCGGTACAGCGTGTGTGTGGCAATCCAAAGCATCAGCCGAAGCAGGGAATCAGGAAGCAGATAGATTACGTACGCCGTGGCGCCGAGCGACATGGCTGCGGTCCAAATGAAAAAAGACGCCAGCCCGGTGTGCAGATAATGAGTCGCGCCGGAGTAGATGGCTGACGCGGCAATCACACCAACAAAGGAAAGAAAGTTGGCGAACGCAATGACGCCGCCTTTGTGGCCTTCCTCCGGGCGGTGTTGGATCAGTGCGTTGATCGGAACTACGAAGAATCCGCCTGCGAACCCCAGCGCTCCCAGAAGAAGCAGCACTTGAAAAAAAGTTAATCCGTGCATCGAGATGGCAAACGCAAATGCCGACATGCCGATGGCCCCAAGGGGAATAAGGCCGTACTCGATTTTTCCAGCAGAAAGAAGGCCGGCGGTATAGCTCCCGACCCCAATGCCGATGGCCAGCGCCGCTTGCAAATAGCCGCCGCGCGTTTCATCGAGATGCAAAACCTCGCGCCCGTAAAAAACAATCACAAATTGCAGCAGAGCGCCCAGAAACCAGAAGTAAGTATTTCCGGCAATGGCAAGGTGCAGCACTCGGTCCGGCCGCACCAGCTGGATTTGCTTTTTCAGATCACCAAAAATATTGAAGCGGAATTTTCTGGAGGGGTCAGCCGGTGGCACGCGGGAAATCCCGAAGCTCGTCGTCAGCCCGAACAAAGAACATGCGCCGAAGGTCAGACCGGCGATCGCTTCCCGGCCATGAAATGTCTGAGCCAGTAACGGTCCAATCACCGCACCGGCAATAATGGCGAGGAACGTGGTGAGCTCGAGGATGCCGTTGCCCCACGACAGCAAGCTCTCTGGCAGCAGTTCGGGAAGCAAGCCGTATTTCGAGGGTCCGAAGAAGGCAGCTTGCGTGCTCGCCAGAAAAATCACCGCGTAGGCCATTCGAGTATCGCCGCGTGTAAAGGCGTACATGGCAAAAAGCATTGCGCAAACTTCGAAGATCTTTGTAGCGATCGCCACGCTTCGTTTGCTGTAGCGATCGGCGAGAAATCCACCGGCCATTGAAAACAAGAGGAATGGAAGAGCGAAGAGATTCCCAATGACGAAAACGAGCCAGTCTTTTTCCGAAGCGCTCGGATTTGTTCCCAAGATGAGGAAGATTACGAAGAATTTCAGGCCGTTGTCGTTGAAGGCGCCCTGGAATTGCGTGGCAATCAGGCTCCAGAAGCCGAGCCGCCACCTTTTTTCTGGTACAGGCAAGAAAACGTTTTCGTCGGCCGCCATGCGCGCTCACCAAGCGTTGCGATTAGAACGCAGGAAATGCAATTAGTCTAGCAATCCAGATCTCTACACAGAGACGCATCTCCGCTGCCTGTGCCGAAAATGGGACGCTTGCACGCCAACGCGGCCCGTTCCAATTCGCGATACGATAGCCGGCACCACAAGGGGGCGGAATGAGAACGGAGCGCGGAATGCAAACGGTCTTGATTACTGGAGCCACCGATGGATTGGGAAAGGCCGCGGCGCTATTGCTTTCCGAGCGCGGCTACCGCGTCTTTGCGGCCGGACGCTCCGCGGCCAAGCGTGCGCAACTCGACGCCCTGGCGAAAGAGAGGAATTTGCCGCTTGAGACTCTGGAAATGGACGTATGCGACGACAGTTCGGTACTAACGGCAATCGCTTCCATCTATCAGAAAGCCGACGCGATCGATGTGCTGATCAACAATGCGGGATTTGTCCAGGTCGGCACCGTCGAAGATCTTCGCATGGAAGACTGGCGGCGGCAATTCGAAACGAACTTTTTCGCCGTGATTCGCCTGACCCAGGCCGTTCTTCCGCGGATGCGTGAGCGGCGCAAAGGCCGCATCCTCATGATGAGCTCAGTCTCCGGCTTCGTGACGCCGCCGACGCAAGGCGCCTATAGCGCTTCTAAACATGCCATCGAAGCGCTAAGCAACGCTTTGCGCCACGAACTCTATCCCTTCGGCATCCACACCATTCTCATCCAGCCGGGCTACATCATGACCAACATTCAAAGTACAGCCATGGACCTGGCGCAGCCGTATCAGGAAAAATTCAACAGCGGACCCTACGCCAGGATTTATGCTTCTTATTTGGAAAACGCCGCAAGCACCCGCGCACAGTCCAAAACCACGCCGGAAGATTGCGCACTCATCATGCTGAAAGCGATTGAAGCTCCGCGGCCCAAAGCTCGTTACGGCGTAACCCCGCTCGCGACCTTTGCGAAATGGTCCAAGCGGCTGCTTACCGACAGCGCGGCCGATCGCATCATTCGCCGGCGATACGGAATCCGTCGCGAAGACTAGCCGGCAAAAGCAGTCATGGATTGGAAATCTGGAAGGAAAGACTGTTCTCTCTTTGTTCCTGCCATGTCTTCGACCACGCTTCGTGCACCGGGCTCTCGGCGTAATCGGCTGCGGCTTCTGCGCTGGTGAATTCAATCGCGTAGACGCCGCTGAAGTCCTTGATCTGGTTGCGCGAGGTTTTCAGCCAAACGTTCTTGATCCCCGGGATTTTTCCGGCCATGTCCTTGATGCCGTTGATCGCTTTTTCCCGGTCGTAGTTCGAAACATTGTCTTTGAATTTGTACACCACCACGTGCAGCACCGTTTTCGGCTGCCCGAAGCGGTTCTGCACCGGCGCGCTGCGCGCATGAAGCCCTCCTGCCGCAATTCCCGCAGCGAACATGGCCGCGCCCAGCACGATCTGTGACGCGCGTTTCATGATTGACCTCATCTCTTCCTCCGCTATGCGAACCCTGCCAGTTTATGGAAGGGGTGCCGTACGAAGCAAATCGCAGGGATCAACGGACCGCGATGACCCTTCCAAAGGTTTGACGGAGGAGCGCCTGGGCCGTTACGCTCCCAAGGCGGATTCCTCTTCAGGAGAATAAATGCCAAGAGCATCACGCTGGATCTTGTCTTTTTGTCTGATTCTAATTTGCGCCGCCCGCGGCCGAACCCAGGTTCCCGATCAAACAAAGCAATTGGCGCGTGACATTTTCAAGCAGCTCATCGAAATCAACACTACCGATTCCGTCGGCAATGTGACTACGGCCGCCGAAGCCATGGCCAGGCGTCTGCGCGACGGAGGTTTCCCCGAGAGCGACATCAAAATCGCCGGGCCTAATGAGCGGAAGAAAAATCTCGTCGCCCATTTTCGAGGAACCGGTAAACGCAAGCCCATCCTCTTCATCGGCCACCTGGACGTCGTGGAAGCACTCCGCTCGGACTGGACCACCGATCCCTTCGAATTCATTGAGAAAGACGGCTACTTCTACGGCCGCGGCACGGAAGACATGAAGGAAGGCGACGCCATCCTGGTGACCAATTTTATCCGTTTGAAAAAGGAAGGGTATCTGCCGGATCGCGATCTGATTATTGCCCTGACTGCCGATGAAGAGGGCGGTTCTTCCAACGGTGTGGACTGGCTCCTCAAGGAACATCGCGACTGGATTGATGCGGAATACTGCATCAATCTGGACGGCGGTGAATTCGAGAAGGATAAGGACAAGCGGCTGCTCGCCGGTATTCAGGCCAGCGAAAAAGTTTATGTCGATTTCCAGTTCGAATCGCTGAATCCCGGAGGCCATAGCTCCGTTCCCAGCCCGGACAACGCTATCTATCACTTGGCCGGCGCATTGGCCCGCCTGCAATCTTTTTCCTTTCCCTTGGAAATCAATGAAATCACCCGTAGTTATTTTGAACGGAACGCCGCAATGGAGAGCGGCCAGCTGGCCGCGGACATGAGAGTCGTCGCCAAGCAGCCCCCGGATTCCGCAGCCGTGCGACGCCTTTCCGAAGTGCCTTATTACAATTCGCTCTTGCACACCACCTGCGTTGCCACCATGCTTTCCGGCGGACATGCCCCAAACGCGCTCCCGCAAACTGCGCGCGCCAACGTCAATTGCCGGATTTTTCCCGGTGAGGACCCCGAAGATGTTCACAAGGCGCTCGAGCGCGTTGCCAACGACCCAAAAGTGAAAATCAGCGTCGTCGCGCAGCTCACTCCCGACGGAAAAGCCGTACCGATCGTGCCAGTTCCTCCGTCGCCCTTGCTCCCGGAAGTAACGCAGGCCATGGAGAAGGTTTTGGGCGCCGTGTGGCCGGGCGTGCCGCTCGTCGCGACCATGTCTACTGGCGCCACCGACGGGAAATACACCCGCATCGCCGGCATCCCGACTTACGGGATCTCCTGCATGTTTTTTGACAGGAACGACAATCGCGAGCACGGAAAAGACGAGCGCGTCGGCGTGCAGGACTTTTACGACGGCGTGAATTTTAACTACCGGCTCATGAAAGAGCTCTCTTCGCCGAAATAAACAATTCTCCCCAAAATTGAATTGTGCCAAGCAAAACAAAACGGCCCGGAGAAACGACTTTCTCCGGGCCGCAAATTTTCAACAGTTGAAAGATTCAATTAAGGCTTGCCGGGCGCCGACTCACCGGTTTTCGGATCGGCCGGCGTAGCCGCACTGGCGGCAATGGGTTTCGCTGCTTCGGTCGTATAGCGCATCAAGTAAGGCATGAACGGCGTGACTTCGAACGGCATCTTCTCGCGCTCCGCCACTGTTCCTACCGGCTTGCTCTTGATGAGATCAAGCTTGTCATTCCATGGATCCAGCTTCACGCGTCCGCCGATGGGAAGCGCAATGATCTTCTGCTGGTTTTCCTTCTGATCGGCGGTCGGCATCGAGGCCCTTAGGTCACCGATGACCGGCACGCGATCGCCGAGGTGCGGGCTGATCAGGTTCGGGATTTCCTTTGCGCGCGTGGCCATCGCCGTAAGGAAGAGGTTGGCGTTTCCGAGTTGGTTCTTATAAGGCGAATTGTTCAGGATCTGGATCGCTTTGGCATTGGCGGCTTTCTCTTCGTCGGGAGTCCGCGCAAATCCGAAATGGCGGAAAGTCTCCTTATCCTCGATCAGCAATTGATCAAAGAAAGCCAGGCTGGAATCGAGACGATGGCCCAGAATGGCGTGGCTAAGCTCGTGCGCGATGATGGTGGCCAGGCTGGCTTCATCGGGAAGCACGTCAATCAACCCGCGGCTCAATACGATGGTGTGTCCGACGGTATAGGATTCCAACGTTGTGGTCGTCATCACGCGGCAGCGCACGTCCGGGTCGATGTCGATGTTATTGGTGACCTCGAGGTTATTCACCACCGTCTCGAGCACTTTATCGACTTCTCCCTTCGGCGAGATCAGTCCGATGCGCTCCAGCCGGTCAATCACGTTATCTTCTGCCTGGCGGTCCCAGGAGCGTTGCGCCTGAATCGGCGAAAGGTCATTGGCCGTCTTGGTTTCGTCTTGCACCGGCGTTTCCACCAGGATTTTGCTTAATTCCTGTTCCTGGCTGGCGTGGCCCAGGTTGTAGCCCCAAAGCCTCGTCTGCGCCTTGAAGTCCAGCTTCTTCGCCAGCGCATAGTGCAAATCTTTCTCTTCGCTATACACGAACGACGGCATCCAGATCCCGGGCTGTACGTTGGTGCGCCAGCTGTCGAAGTGGAAATACCAGCTGGAGTGCCCACCTCCGCCGTACGCGCCGTTAAAGCGCACAATGTTGAAATCCTGATCTTCCACCCAGATGCGTCCAAGGAAACGGCCCTTCCCGGACTTGTCCACAGGCGTCACGTCGAATACCAGGCAACGCACTTCGCCGAGAAATTCCCGGCGCACGTAATCGAACTTGTAGTGCTGCTTGTCGAAGCCATTCGTGTCAATGAAGATCATCTGCAGGAATCCGTCCGGTAGGAACTGCATCGCGAAAGAAAAGAAGTTGCCGATGGAGCCAAAAATCTTCTTTCCCTTGCCGCTGGTGTCCGTCAAGGAAACCAGCGCGACTCCCTTGGAGAAGTCGGCGCGCCCGAGGAAATACTTGTCGCCGGCGGGTGTATATCCAAGTTCTTTGTCGGGCTTCAGGTTCTGGATGTACGTCTCCACGAGCGGCGAATATTGCTTGATCTGTTGGTTGGCCCGGTTTTCGTTGGTGATCACGCGGTCGATGACTTCATCCATGGTCCGCGGCTGATCGGCTGGCCTTGGCGACGCCTTCGCGGCAACAATCCCCAGCCCGCTCATGACCACAATGGAAAAAAACATCACTGCCTTACGCATCTTCTCTCTCCCCTCAGTATGCCAGGCGGAATTCTATTCGCACGCGCGCCGGAAAATCCACTGGCTGGCCTTCCCGTCTTGCCGGCTTGAATTTAATCTGCTGCGCTGCGCGAGTCGCCGCTTCATCGAGACCATGGCCTAGACCGCTCACCACCCGGTTCACCTGTACACTGCCGTTTGCCAGGAATATCATCTCGAGAACGACGTCGCCTTCAATCCTTAGCCTACGCCCTTCTGCGGTGTACTCCGGACGCGGTTTGTCCAGGATGTCAACAGGCGTCGTTGCGCTTTCGCTGCTTGCCGCCTTCTTCTTAGGCGCTTCGCTTGCTACCGTTTGATCTGCGAACCCGGTGGTCTGCAGTGCGCCGCGCTTGGGGTTGCTTGGCGGAGGATTCGCGATGCCGTTTCCGAAGCCCGTGCTGGCCACTGTGCCGCGGATTCCTTTATCTCCGCCCGTTCCGTTTCCGTATCCCGGTCCGCCTGGCAATGCCGGCGAGCCAAGACGATTGACGTTCGTGGCTTTGTTCGGATCGCCCTTGCCGGGGATTCCGTTGGGATCGCCGAAGCCACCGGTCTGCACTTTGTTCAATGGAGCCACAACGGTGGGCGGCGCCGCGCTGCCTGATCCGAGATTGCCGACTTTCACTTCATCTTTCGGACGCTTCGGCTGGTTCTTCGGCCCTTCGATTTTCACTTGCTCGAAAACAGGGTTGAGTTCCACGGGCTTCGCTTCAAGAGTCCTTACCTTGGGCGGCTCCGCTTTCGGCGTGAGAAAAACGTGGGTCTGCTTTGGATTCAGCTTCACGGGTTCCGGTGCCGGCTTGGGTTCCGGAGCCTTGGCCTTCAGTTTGGGCGGGGGCGGTGGTTCCGGGGCGACCGGGACCAACGTGACCGGCTGCATCAATTCCGTTGGGCGAAGATTCAATACCGTTCTCATCTGGTCCGGGAAAAGCAGGGGGAGCGTGAGCAGGAATCCCACGATGGCAAGTTGCCCCGCGGCGCTCAGGCCGATGCGGTCCCAGCGTGGTTTCGAATCCGGGAGCAAGGCCAGGCGCGCCGCAATTGGTTTTGTGCCGATGGCCTTCTTCCACGCCTGGGGATCGCCGGAACGACCGCGGTGGGCTTCAAAGCCAACGCCCATCGTCGTCTTACGTGGTGGATCTGCAAGCATGGTTGTCATTCGCGTGCCGCCTCGTGAGATTTCAGGCCTGCAAAAGCGGAGCTGTCTTGGGGTTTCCAAGCGATCCCAAGTCCGCTTGCAGATTAGAGAATGCGCATTACCAGTACCACAGTACTGACGAGGCTGAGGGAGTCCGAATAGGACTTTCGTACTAGCGTCGCGAAGTCGCTAATGCTCCCGCGAGCGCGCCATTGCGCACCTTATTCCAACCCGGCGAGGCACTTTCAGTTGCGAGTCTGGGGGACGCAACACTTGATAGGATACCGCAATTCCCACCTGGGTTGTTTCAGTTTTGCACACCACTTTCCAGCCGCCGGGCTTATGCTCTAGGATGCAAAAGGTAGCCCCGCTGCACGTTCGGGTCTATCCGGGCTTTACCCCTCTAACCCGACAGGTAAATGATTGAGGATCTCCCAAAGCGCGGCAGTGAGAATCGGTGCGTGGATCTCTCGCGCCCGTTCGATGGCCTGACGTCTCTCCTGGACTGGTTGTATGCCAAGTCGCGGGCTAGCTCCTGGGAAATTTCGCAGGAAAGATTCGCCGTCGCTCTCGAGCGTAGCGCAAAGAAAGCGTTGTCCGCAGGAACGGTAACACCGCAAAAGCTTCAGGAATATCTGAGCGCTTTACACCTAGAAGATCTCGCTCTGGCCGCCGCCTGCGCCGATGGGAGCGAGCCCGCCTGGGAACATTTTTTCGCCACCTACCGCGCTTACCTGCGCGCTGCCGCGGCCGCGATTCTTCGTTGCAGCGCAGGTTCCGCCGAAGCCTGCGATCTGGCGGATTCGCTTTTCTCGGAGTTGTACGGTTTGGCGGATGGCAAGGCCTCGGAGCGTTCGCTCTTCCGTTACTTCCATGGCCGCAGCACACTGAAGACTTGGCTCCGCGCGGTTCTTGCCCAGCGCCATATTGACTCCATCCGCGCTGGCCGCCGCTTTGAGGATCTTGGCGAAGACGAATGCAGTGATGGACAAACGAAAACTCCGCTCGGAACGCCGCTGCAACCGGTCGATCCGCATCGCGATCGTTACGTAGCCACATTCACGCGCGCCTTGCAAATGGCGCTCGAACGCCTCGAAACACAGGAGAAGCAAAGGCTCCGCCTCTATTACGCCGAAGAAAAGACGCTCGCGGAGATTGGACGGCTGCTGGGAGAGCACGAATCCAGCGTTTCGCGCCATCTGGACCGAGTGCGGCGCGATTTGCGTCAGGCTGTCGAAGACATTCTTCGCCAGGGCATTGGTGCGGCCAACGGCTCCGCGGTTCAACCCGGTCTCAGCGATGCGGAGATAGCTCTCTGTTTCGAATACAGCGCAGGAGAAACCCCCATCGATTTGGACAAATTGCTGCCGCGCGCAAAATCCCCGGGACCCGCGGCCGGAAAGCGGACAACGTGACCGCCCAATGCAAGAAAGCACCAACGTGCCGTTCTAATCATGGAGAGTCCCATGGCGCCTGATGAACGCGACCGGAGTTTTGACAAAGCGCTCGCGCGCCATCTGCGTGCCGGTAGTGCTTCACAGGACCCTGCAAATTCGCTGTCCCGTGAGTCCACGCGCCTCGGCGAATGCCCCGGTCCGGAAACCCTCGCGGCCTATCACGAGCGTTCTTTGCTTCCGGCGGAAATGAATTCCTGGAAGGAGCACATCGTCGGCTGCGTCAATTGCCAGACGATTCTCTCCCACCTCGAAGCCACGGACGCGATTCCCTTGGAGTCCGCGGATGAAGCGAAAACCCTGGCTCCAGCAGAATCCGCGCACCATGTGGCTGCTTCCATCCAACACCAGCCTGCCGCTCCTGCAATTCTTCCCCAGCAATCCCGCCGCGCGCGCCTCTTGCGGAGCGCGCGTTGGCAATGGCTCGCCCCTGCGGGAGCTCTTGCCGCCGGTCTGCTTGTGTGGATCGCGTTGCACGAGAAGCAGCCGCTCGCTCCCCCCAATATGAACGAAATTCAGGTCGCCACAAAGGAGACTCCTCCTCCGCCCCCGCCGTCCGTTTCAGGATTGCCTCAAGAAACGCCGCCATCGTTAAGCGCTGGCAGAGCAAAGCCGCAATCCGCAACCGATGAATTTCCCAGTGCAAGGCCACGAGCCTCTAGAGGCGCCGCGAAAACGGATAGTAAGCAGGAATATTTGGCGCAGGCTTCTCCTCCCGCATCACGGTTTGACAAAGAAAAAGAGGGCGGATTGCGCAAAGACGCTGCTCGCACCTCCTCCGTTGATTTGCTCCGCGCCCAGGAACAGTTGGATCGAGACGGCAAGACAGCGGACAACGCAAGACAGGAAAGCGCCGAAGTTCAATTGCAAGCGCAAGCCAACGCGCAATTGCAAAATCAATCCAACGCCAACGCTCCGAAGGCGCCTGGCCCCGCTCCGCTCGGCCAGATGGAAGCAAAGAAAATGAAGGCCGCACCCGTCTCTCCCACAGTGCCTGCTCCGCAGCCGCCGGGCGTCGCTGGTGGAATTGCATCCAGCTATAACGATTCCGCTTCTTTGCAAGTTGCCCGGGCGATTGTTAATCCGCGCTTGATCTCGCCGCCAGGCTCGAACGTCGTTTGGCGTGCTAGCCGCTCCGGCTTGATCGAATTTTCCAAGGATGGCGGTTCTTCCTGGTCGCGCCAGGTCAGCGGCGTCCTTGTCGACCTGCTCGCTGGCTCCGCCCCTTCGGATCAAACGTGCTGGATCGTTGGCCGGGCGGGCGCCATTCTTCTGACCACCGACGCCGGCGCGCATTGGAAAGTCGTGCAGTCGCCACTCGCGGAAGACCTTGGCGGAATCCGCGCTGCGGATGCGCTCCACGCCATGATTTGGAACACTCGGGCGACGAAGAGTTTCCAAACCAATGATGGCGGACTCACGTGGGTCCCCGTTCCGAGCCCCTGAGCGCCGCCACCTATTCACTCCGCGCCTTGCAAGAAACTTTGCCGCATCCGTTCTAAGAGAGAACGCAATTTTGAGTCGAGGAGCAAGTGATGAAAATCCCCGGAAGTACCGCAAAGTTTCGCTGGCTGGGACTGATTTCGATTGTGGCCCCGCTCGCCGCCGTCGCCATGCTGTATCCGGCGGTGCGCGGCAACAAAGTCTACGCTTCGCAGGAAAAGGAAGCCGCGCGTGCAGCCACCAGCGATCAGGCCACCAGCCTCAACGATCAGTCCGACCTGAACGTGACCGTCTACAACTCCAACATCGCGTTGATTCGCGATGTCCGCAATCTGTCGCTTCCCAGCGGAACGTTTCGCCTGAAATTCATGGATATTGCTGCGACCGTCAATCCCGCGACGGTTCATTTCCGTTCGTTGAACGAGCCGGATAAGCTCGGCGTCATCGAGCAGAATTATGAATACGACTTGCTCGAGCCCGCGAAGCTCCTCCACAAATACGTCGGCAAGGAAGTCACCCTGGTGCGCTCGTATCAGGAGAGCGGCACGACCAAACGCGAAGAAATCAAGGCCACGCTGCTCTCCGATAACAATGGCCCCGTGTGGAAAATCGGCAACGACATTGTCACCGGAGTGTATGCCGAGAGTTATCGCTTCCCGGAAGTCCCCCCGAATCTCTACGAGCGTCCGACGCTTCTGATGTCCCTCGAGAATTCCGGCGCAAGAAAACAACAGGTCGAAGCTTCCTATCTCGCGAACAATTTATCCTGGAATGCCGACTACGTTCTTACCGTCGCGCGCGACGACAAGAACGCCGACCTCGATGGCTGGGTTACTGTCGTCAACAACAGCGGCACTGCTTTCCGTAACGCCCGCCTGCAGCTCGTCGCCGGAGAGCTCAATCGCGTTCCTCAGGCGCCGACGCCTCGTGGCGATGTGGCTCGCGAAATGGTGATGAGCAAGGCGGCCGCCGCGCAATTCCAACAGGAAGCTTTCAGCGAATACCATCTCTACTCCCTTGGCCGAAGAACTTCCGTAGAGGACAAGGAAACCAAGCAAATCAGTCTTCTCCAGGGCTCCGGTGTCCCCGTCGAGAAAATTTTCGTGGTCAATGGCCAGAGCTACTATTACCGTAACCAGCAGAATCCCGGCGCCCCACTGAAAGATCCCGTCATGGTCTATTACAAATTCAAGAATGAAGAGAAGAGCGGCCTGGGCATTCCGCTACCTGCGGGCAACGTCCGCGTCTATCAGAAGGACTCCAAGGGCGGCATTCTTTTTGCCGGCGAAGACCGCATCGATCACACCCCCAAAGATGAAAATGTGAACATTCACATCGGCAACGCTTTCGACGTCGTCGCCGAGCACAAACAGACCGACTACAAGCGCATTGACACCCACACCTGGGAAATGGAATTTGAAGTCACCTTGCGCAACCGTAAGGACGCGCCCGTAACCGTGCAAGTGAATGAACCCATTGGCGGCGATTGGGAGATGCTTTCTTCCACTTACAAATACACGAAGACGGCAGCCTTCGCCGCACAATTCATCGTGCCGGTCGCCAAGGACGGCACTTCGGTCCTGAAATACCGCATCCGCGCCCGCTGGTAATCTTCAGAATTCCCCGCGAACCGGCCTACGGATGCTAGCCTACCTGGCACTTCCTTGGCTTGTCTCCGCCACGAAGATCATCTCTGGCGAGTCGTCCCGGATCGGCGAGCGGTCGAAATCTCCGTACAGCGCCGTAACCTTGAATCCGCATCGCGCCAAAAGGTGCTCCACTTCGTACCGAAAGAAATAACGCAGCGGCCAGGCGAACACCAACCTCTCCTGACGCCCGTCCCGATGCGTGATGGAAAAAATCATCTCCACGTCATTCCGCTGCTCGGCACGATGGAAGGCCGCCACTCGCTCGCTGATGCGCACGCGTCGTCCGTCCGCAGTTTCGTATTCGGTCAGCGGCACTTCGCGCATGTGCACGGGATCGTGCATGCGCTCGGCATCCGTTTGGAACACGTCCAGAACCAGCCGCCCGCCGGGTGCAAGATGCTTGCGCACGCACTCCAGGCAATCCATCTGCTGCCGCACTTCCAGCAGATGCTGAAATGGCCGGAAGGGAATAACGACCAGCCGGAATTTTTCGCCGAGATCGAACCGCGCCATGTCCCCTTGCACAAGGTGTACGCGCTCGCGCGCTTCCACGCGGAGCGCGGCGCGTTTTTTCACCGCACGCTCGAGCATGCGTCCGGAAAGATCGAGCCCGGTAATCCGCTTTCCGGCTTCCGCCAGCGCCATGGTGATGCGCCCCGTCCCGCAGCCCAGCTCCAGGACGGGATCGCCAAAGTCGCGTGCGGCATTGCGGTAGAACGTCACATCCTGCACGCGCCCTTTGACAATCGGCGATTCGTCGTAATAATCCGCGATGAAGGAATCGTAGAGAGAGTCACTCATTTGACCGTTCTATCCTGAATCTGTTTCTAGCCGGAGTTGGGGAGACGAGGTTGCGGGCTAGGGATTGCGGCTATTCCACTACGGCGTCCGCCTCGATCTCCACCAGCATTTCCGGCGAAATCAGTTTGCTCACTTCCACCATGCTGGTGGCGGGCCGGATCTCGCCGAAGAATTCTCCATGGGCTCGTCCCGCTTTTTCCCATTCCGCGATGTTGGTCACGAAGATGCGCGTCCGCACAACGTCCTTCAGGGTGGCGCCGGCCTTGGCGAGCGCCGCTTCGATATTGCGGATGGTTTGCACCGTTTGTGCGCGTAAATCGCCTACTCCCACAATCTTTCCATCCGGACCGGTCGCCGTGGTTCCCGAAACCGTAATCACGTTGCCGATCCTCACCGCGCGCGAGTACCCCACAATCGGTTCCCACTGCGTACCGCTCGAAATATTCTGCCGCATCATCCTGGTCTCCCATGCAACGAAATCATTGAAAGAATAATCTACTCTCTTCCCGTTCGGCCGTAAGAAAATCGTCACTCCGGCTCGATAGGGAAGTTGTTGGGATAATGCTAGACTGAATGCAATCCGGCGGAGAAACCGAGACCACTGATGAAGTGCAATAACATCCTCGAAGCCGTTGGCCGCACCCCTCTGGTGCGCCTCAACCGCGTCAATCAGGGCCTGAAACCGCAGATCTACGTCAAAGCGGAATTCACCAACCCGGGCGGCTCGGTGAAGGACCGTATCGGCATTGCGATGATCGACGAAGCCGAGAAAAAAGGCCTGCTGAAGCCCGGTGGCACCATCATTGAAGGCACTTCCGGCAACACTGGCATGGGTTTGGCGCTGGTCGCGGCGGTGCGCGGGTACAAATGCGTTTTTACCACCACGGACAAGCAATCTAAGGAAAAAGTCGATCTGCTGAAAGCGCTCGGCGCTGAAGTGATCGTTTGTCCCACCGCCGTCGAGCCGGAAGATCCGCGCAGCTACTATTCCGTTGCGAAAAAACTCGCGCGTGAAATTCCCAATTCTTATTACCCGAACCAGTATGACAATCCCATGAATCCCGAAGCGCACTACCGCACCACGGGCCCGGAAATCTGGGAGGACAGCGAAGGAAAAATCACGCACTTCGTTTGCGGGGTGGGCACCGGCGGCACCATCAGCGGAGTGGGGAAATATCTGAAAGAAAAAAATCCCAATGTAAAGATCGTCGGTGTCGATCCCTACGGCTCGCTCTACTACGATTTCGTCAAGACCGGGCAGACCATCAAGGCCAAGACCTATGTTGTGGAAGGCATCGGCGAAGATTTCTTCCCGACGACTATGAACCTCAAAATCCTCGACGACATCATTCAGGTCAACGATGAAGAATGTTTCGTCGTCGCGCGGCGGCTGGCAAAACTCGAAGGCCTCTTCACCGGTGGCTCCGGCGGCGGGTGCATTTCCGGGACACTCCGCCTTGCCAAGGATTTGGGTCGGAATGATTTTGTCGTCGCGCTGCTGCCGGATACCGGCACGCGCTACCTCAGCAAGGTTTATAACGACCTGTGGATGCACGAGCGCGGCTACGTGGACGCGGCTACGGCGCTCACCGCGGCAGAAGTCGTCAACGCCAAGCACGCCACGGGCAAAGTGCGCGAGCTTATCATTGCGCGGCCTTATCAGACCGTTTTTCACGCGTTGAAGACCATGCAGGAGCAGGACATTTCCCAGATCCCGGTTTTCGAGGAGAACCTTCCCATCGGCACGATTTACGAAGACCAAATCCTCAACCTTGCCTTGCAGGGCAAGGATCTTCGCAAGCTCGTCGTTCGGGAAGTGATGAGCAATCCGTTGCCGCAGGTGCCGCGGACCGCGCCCGTCGAGCGCGTCACGCAAATCCTCAGCCACGAGAATCCCGCGGTCTTTGTCGAGATGGGCGACTCGCGTTTCGAGATCCTCACCAAATACGATCTCATGAGCACCGTCGCCAGCCTCATGGAACAAAAGCGTTGAACTCATCCCCGTGAAGAAGTATCACCAGACAGGAAAACGCGAACCTTGAAGATTCAAGATTTCAATGAGCGGCTGAAAGACTCGATTCTCATCGCCGATGGCGCGATGGGCTCGATGCTGCACGAAGCCGTGGGCACGCAGCGCTGCTTCGACGAGTTGAACTCCACCGAGCCGGAAGCAGTATTCCGTGTCCACCAGGCCTACATCGAAGCGGGCGCGCAGATTATCGAGACCAACACGTTTGGCGCGAACCGCTTCAAGCTCGCGCCTCTCGGCCTCGCCGACGAAGTCCAGCGGCTCAACAGCCGAGGCGTGAAAATCGCCCGCGAAGCACGCGAATCGGCCTCGCGGGAAGTTTTGATTGCCGGCTCGATTGGCCCTCTTGGACTTGGCGTACAGTCTCGCCATCCCGAAGACCAGCAAATCCTGGATATTTTTACCGAACAGGCGCTGGCGCTGGAAGAGCGCGGCGTAGATTTTTACATTCTCGAAACTTTTTCTTACATCGAAGAATTGCTCCTCGCAATTGACGCGATTCGTTCGTTTTCCGGCTTGCCCATCGTCGCGCAGCTTACCTACGCGGAAGAAGGCACAACCTACGGCGATGTTCGTCCCGCAAATGCAGCGGAGCAGTTAAGAAACAAAAATGTGCAGGTAATCGGTGCGAACTGCACGCTTGGCCCGCAGGCGCTTCTGCCGATTCTGCAGGAGCTTGCCGCCGTTGACGGCCTGCGCGTCAGCGGCATGCCCAACGCCGGTTTTCCCAAGCGCGAGGGCGACCGCATCGTTTATCCAAAATCTTCTCCCGAGTACTTTGCGCTTTTTGCGCGCGAAGCCGCCGCGCTCGGCGTGCGCATTCTGGGCGGCTGCTGCGGCACGACGCCCGCGCATATTCGCGCCATGGCCGAAGCGGTCAAATCGCTTCGCCCGGCAAAAGCCCATGCCGTCGCGCATTCTGTCGCAACGATGGCAAAGCCTGCCCCTGTCTCCGAGCGGGAACCGGAAAGCAAATTTTGGAAGAATCTTCAGGCCAAGAAATTCACAGTCTGCGTGGAAATTGATCCACCGAAGGGTCTTTCGCTCGATCGAATCTTCGAACAAGTGGACAAAGTTATGGCGTCAAAAAAGGTGGACGCCATCGACATCAACAGCGGCGCGATGGCGCGCGTCGGCATGGACGCCCTGATTGTGGCTGGAGCGCTGGAGGCGCGAGGCGTCGAAACCGTTCCGCATCTCACCACGCGCGATCAGAACATCATCGGCTTGCAGGCAGCTCTTCTTGGAGCGTGGACCGTCGGCGGCGTCCGCAACATTCTCGCCATCACAGGCGATCCGCCTTCTGTCGGTGATTACCCGGAAACCAGCGGCGTCTATGAAGTCGATTCGGTCGGCCTGGTCAAAGTTCTGCACCGCTTGAATCAGGGCACGGATTGGGCGGGGAAAACGCTTGGCGGAGCCACGAATTTCACAATCGGAGTGGCTCTCAATCCCGTCGCCGACGATCTGGACAACGAAATCGAGCGCTTCCACGCCAAGGTCGAAGCCGGCGCACATTTCGCGATGACCCAGCCACTCTTCGATCCTGAGCACTGGCACGCTTTCCTGAAAAAACTCGGAGGCAAGCCATCCCTTCCCGTGTGCATCGGCATCTGGCCGCTCAACAGCTACAAGCAGGCGTTGCGCTTGAACAATGAAGTCCCCGGGATTGTCATTCCGGAGCGATTGCTGAAATCCATGGAAGCCGCGGGCGCGTCCGCGCGCGACTGCGGATTCAAAGTCGCCAGCGACATGCTGGCCTGGTCGCGCACCGAGCTTGCCGGCGCGTATTTGATTCCGCCCTTCAAACGCTACGAAGAAATTCTGGAGATTCTGTAACGTGTGATTTTGGCCTGGCAATTTGGGCTTTTTCCCCCCTAACTCTAAACAGGACTTGGTATCCGGAATTTACCGGATTCTGTTTCTTCCCTCCACTTACCCTTCTCGATGATCTGGCTTACGAATTGCATTCACAGGGGTGAGGAGGAGGGAAAAACATGAGTTCGAATAAATCTTGCAAGGTTTTCCTGACAGACGGCAGGGTTGTTCAGGCATTGCTTCCTGCGAAGTGCAAGCGACAAATCATTTCTTCGCTGGTAGTCGTGTTCCTCCTAGCGTCGAACGCCCAAGCACAGGCGGGAGACTGGCAAGCCTTACAGCATCTTAGGCCTGGCACGCGCATTACGGTGAAGACCCGACACCGCGCACGCTGCTTCTTTACGATGGCAACCGACGACGAATTGGTTTGTAAGCCGCCCCGTCTCTTGTGGCTGGGACCAGCGGAGAGGAGATTCGATCGCCAAAGTGTCCGCGAGGTACGCCTCGAAAGCAGCGACGAGGCAAACGGCGCGGTCGGGGCGGCAATCGGAGCAGGCGCAGGCGCGGCCTTAGGGGCCAGCAATGGGAACGGAACGCTCACCAGAGGTGGCGGAGCTTTTCTGATAGGCAGTATAGGTGCGCTCTGCGGCTGGTTCTTTGGCAGCGACTTTCACATCTTGCACGGGAAGATTATCTACAAGCGATAAGCCGGCTGGATTTGCCGTCATTTTGAAACGATCGTGGCTCGTTGCATTCCAGCAGATTTCACCTACGAATTCGGTTACGGCGAAAGGAAAGCGCTGGTGTGGTCGTGGACGATTTTCCATCCATCCGGAAAACGTTGCCAGACGAGCGTAAACACTCCGCCGAGCTCGTCTTTTTCACGCTGCAAATGCCATTTTCCCAGGACGAGCGCGGCATCCGGCCCCAAGAAGCGAAATTCCAAGCCTGAAAAATCGAGCTGGCCCATGGCAGCGCGATCCGGATAGTTTTTCTTGTACCGCTCCAGCACACCATCCCAGCCGCGGGTGACTCCGCTGCTTCCGGAGAACGTCAGTTCCGGCGAATGCCAGTAGCCTTGCAGGAATGCGTCGACGTTGGCCCGATTCCAAGCTGATTGCTGAGCCCGTAGAACAGAGCCAATGGCTTCGCGATCGCTTGCGTAGTCGCCTGTCGCATGAGCTGAAGGCCGCCCCTGCGCCAGCAGTGCCCAGAGGCTTAAGAAGGAGCCAGCGATCACCAGGAAATGACAGGATTTTCGCACGGCCAAATACCCCCGTAAACTATTGATAAATAAAAGGTTATAGGATTAACGACTATAAATACAAGCCTTTCCCAAAAGGGGATAGGTCAAAATGTTCCCAAACGGTTACGTTGCTAGTTCTACTCCGCTAGTACTCTAGGGCTATTGGTGTCTATTTTCCTGGCTGCCACAATCCCTTTAGAGGCTGAGGGATGTTTAGCGCCATGCTACTTACGATCTCCATTGTAGCCCTTTCTCAGTTCGCCATTTATTACTGGCGGGCTGTGCTGGCGGGCGTTGCGGCCCAGCCTGTCTCCGACCGTGTGCTGGTTGCGGCTCAGGTGGAGAATGGACGCCTCACCCCGCAGCATTTCCAGACCTTGGCCGGCCTGCACGATTTGACTCCCGACCTGTATCCCAATCGCAGCGGATTGGGCTTGGTTCGCGCCTACTACCGGTTTATCGAAACGCTGGATGCTTTCCTTGGCAAGAGGATTCCTTCCCTCGCCGTGTGGAGCGAGCGCGAACGCGTAATCTGTGCGCGCTACGCCGCGGTTCAGGTCGACCGGCGCCTTCAGGCGAATCTCGATCTCGCAGCTTCCCTGCGGTCCTGCTAGTTCTGCCGCTAATCCCTTTTAAGCATGCTTAGTACGCCCAGCGCAGCAGCACGCCGCCAGTGGTGTAGCCGGCGCCAACGGTAACGATCAGCACCAGGTCACCCTTGCGGAGGCGGCTTTCGTCCACGGCATCGCGCAGACCAAGCGGAATGGTGCCGCCGGTGGTATTTCCATAGCGGTCGATGTTCACCAGGACCTTGGAATCGTCAATGCCCAGCCTCTCCTGCGTCGCCCGAATAATGCGGAGATTGGCCTGGTGGGGCACCAGGAGCTTCAGGTCCTCGTTCTTGAAGCCGTTTTTCTCCAGCAGATGCGCGGCCATTTCCGACATGCGCCGCACCGCGTATTTAAACACCTGGGATCCTTCCTGATGAACGTAGTGCATGCGCTTGGCGACGGTTTCCTGGCTAGCGGGATGGAGCGACCCGCCGCCCGGCATGTAGAGAAATACTCCGCCGGCGCCGTCCACGTCGTGGACGAAATCGATAATGCCTTCGTTCGGCCCAGCCGGCTCAAGCAGCACGGCACCCGCGCCATCGCCGAACAATACACAAGTGGAGCGATCCTGGTAGTCCAAAACAGACGTCATCGTGTCGCTTCCGATGACCAGGGCTTTCTTGTGAGTACCCGCGCCGACGAACTGCGCGCCGACGGTGAGGGCGTAGGCAAAACCGGAGCACGCCGCGGACAAGTCAAATCCCCATGCCTTCTTCGCGCCAATGCGTTGCTGCACCAGGCAGGCGGTGGCTGGAAAAAACATGTCCGGCGTAACGCTGGCGAGCACAATCAAGTCGATTTCCGCAGGATCCGTTCCGGTTTGCGCCAATAACGCCCTGGCGGCTTCCGTGGCCATGTGCGAGGTGGCCGTGCCATGCTCCGCGACGTGGCGTTCCCGGATGCCGGTGCGCGTGCGAATCCATTCGTCGTTGGTTTCGACGATTTTCTCCAGATCCGCGTTGGTCATCACCTTGGGCGGAACGTAACCGGCTACACCCGTAATTTTTGCCGCGAGGCGGTGGGACATGATGCTCCTTGCGAATGGCAACCTGGACAAAGACGATGAATTTTATGCGATAGCCTTCCGGGGTACAAGGCGCAGTCCGGATTTCTTCAGAACCACGGGGGGTAAGTCAGGCCGCTGGAAGAATTTCATAGCGCCAAGAAAGCGCCGCCGTTTTCTTGAGCATGGCCGCCACGGAACAATACTTGTCCTCGCTGAGCTGGATGGCGTGCTTTACGGCCGCGTCGTCGAGCTGGCCGCGTAGACGATATAGTATTTCCAGCTTGGTCCAGACCGTAGGTGGTTCGGCCGCGCGCTCGCCTGAACAAATTACTTCGAGCGATTCAATTTTCTGCCGCTTCTTTTCCAGGATCATGACCACGTCGGTTGCGGTGCAAACGCCCAGCGCCAACAATACGAGTTCCATCGGTCCAGGCGCCTTGTTCGACGCACGGTCGGAATCGACGGTAATCGCGTGTCCAGACGGGCTCGTGGCGACAAATTTTTGTTCTCCGACCCACTTCACGGTTCCAGTCTGCATGTGGCCTCCCGGGAGAAGCATAGCAGGACGGGAAACTTGAAACGAGCCGCGGGCGCGGATTGTAATTTGCGTTCGATTCGTTTTTCGCTTTGTTTTGCGTGGCCGGGCCATTAGTCTCAATGGCATTCAGGGAGGAGAGAACCAATGCATGCGATATTTTCAAAGATAATTCGCCAGTTCGTGCTAACTGCCATGGGGCTGGCAGCGTTCTTTTGCGCGTCGAATATCGGAGCTGGAGCACAGCAGAACGCACTGGCGGCAGAAGGGAAAGAGCAACCGTACGCGATTGAGTATTACTACAAGGCGAAGTGGGGACATGCCGAGGAGTTTTTGGCGCTCTTCAAGAAGAACCATTACCCGGTTTTGAAGAAAGAGACCGAACTGGGCCGGATGCTAAAAGTCAGTATGACCGTTCCGCGCTATCACACTACGGAAGACGGCCGATGGGATTACAGGGTGACCATCGTCTTCAAGAACGCCGCGATCGCCAACGACAACTTTGACAGCTCCGCCTTGATCAAACAGCTCTTTCCCGACCAGGAAAACTACAAGAAAGAAGAACAGCGCCGGTTTGAAATTCTGGAAGCTCACTGGGACTTGCCGATTAAGGACTTGGATCTCGACGCACGCTGATTACATCTAGAGAAGCAGAATTCAGTTGCCCCGCATCGGGCTGGAGGTGGCGGCAACCTCAAGGATCGGATTCGGCAGCGCCCGCATAGTGCGGACGAAAAGTTTCACGATGGCTCCGTCAAACTGCGCATTCGCGCAGCGTTCCAGTTCAGCGAGCGCGTCCGTGGCATTCCTGGCCTTCTTATACGTGCGGTCACTGGTAATCGTGTCGTAGGCATCGGCGACCGCGATGATGCGGGCCCCCAGAGGAATCTTCTCCCCGGCCAATGCCTCCGGATAGCCGGAGCCGTCAAAGAATTCGTGGTGGTGAAGGACCATATCGCGGATTCGCGCGAGGGGCGTCAGGGGATCGAGAATCTTCGCGCCAAACTTGACGTGAGACTTCATCGTTTCCCACTCTTCGGGATTGAGCGGCCCGTTTTTGTTCAAAATGCTTTCCGGGATGCCAACCTTGCCGATATCATGGAGCACCGCGCCCAAACGAATCTCTTCCACTTCAGCGTCTTTCATCCCCATGGCTTCCGCGATCAACGCGGCATAAGCCGACACTTTCTGCGAGTGTCCTTGCGTGTAGTGATCCTTGGCGTCGATTGCAAACGCCAGAGACGTTACGGTGTCCAGCACGGCTTGCGGCAAGGCCTGGGGGCCCAGTGACGAAGCGGCAGTGGGTTTACCGCTGTTCGGTTCCGTGGCGGCAAGCGATTCGGTGAATTGGCGCAAGCGCTGGTAAATTTCTTCAAATGCCTCCGGCCCCGTCGAGAAAAGACGCTTGAGTGTCACGCCGAGATAGGCTTCGAGGACGTCGCGCTTCCATTTCTTTGCTTCGTTAGGATCGAAGTGATCGGCGGTGGAGACGGCGTTGCCACCCTGATGCTTCGAAAGATACATCGAAGCGTCGGCCACCTGGATCAGTTCTTGCGGCGACGAGCCGTGGAGCGGATAACACGCGATGCCGAAGCTGGCGCTAATGTTTTTCTCGCGCAGCAAAGGATCGGCAGATACCCAGCCGCGGAGCTTGCTGGCCAGTTGCCGCGCGTGCTCCATATTGGTTTCCGGCATCAGGATGACAAACTCATCTCCGCCGTAACGGGCCACCACATCGGAGCGCCGGCAATTGGTTTCCAGAATCTGCCCGACGCGTTGCAGAACAAGGTCGCCTTCGAGGTGCCCGTAAAAATCGTTCACGAATTTGAAGCGGTCGAGGTCCATAAGCACCAGCGCAAAGGCGCGGCCAGCGCGAGTGGACCGCTTCCATTCCGCGGACAACGCCTCCATGAAAAAGCGATGCGTCTTCACGCCGGTAAGCCCGTCAGTGATGGCCTGTTCCTGGGCTTTTTGGAAAGAAAGCGCGTTGTGAAGCGCGCCGGCGATCAAGTCGGCCAGCGTGCGCAGCAAGAGGACTTCTTCCTCGGAGAAATCTACCGGCACGGACGACTCGATATACAGGATGCCGTGGAGCTGTTCGGCATAAAAGACCGGCAATGCAATAGCCGCCACAGAATCCGGCAACAGCGGCTTCGAGGCCGCCTCGGCCGGAGCACCAGCGCGGTACGCTGCCATCTGACCATTGCGGGCCACGTGGCCAATTAAACCTGAGCCAAGAGGTATGCGCTGACCGAGGGTCCCACGGCGTTTTCCCGCTTCAGCCTGAACCACCACTTCGCGCGTCGCGTAGTCCAGCACGCCGATGCCGATGTGATCGTAGGTGAGGCCGGCTTCGAGCTGTTCGGTGATTTTGGCGAGCATCTCGTCCGGATTCAGAGTGGCGATGGCGTTCCGTGAAATGGTGTTGAGCAGCGAGAGGTGCCGTGCCTTGGTGCGCTCTTCGTTGAACAGCCGGGCGTTTTCGATTGCGATACTGGCCTCGCTGGCCAGGACCCGCAGAAGCTCCATATGGCCTTCGTCAAACACGCGCTCGTTGTCAGAGTACACGGCCATCGCGCCAATGGCATGATCGTAGGCGACCAGAGGCACGCCGCAGAAGCACCCTGTGGCGCGCAGAGGTTCAATACCCAGTTTCTTCGCCTCGGCCACGTAATTGTCGCGGATGAGCACGGGCTGCCGCGTCCGAATGATGTACTCGGTGAGGTGATTGCCGGCAGAGCGAGCGCGCTTTGGCAATCGCTCGCCATTCACGACCTCGAGGTCGAACTGAATTTCATCGCGCAGCGGGTCTAGTTCGGCGATGTAGAAGTTTTCTACGTCGAAGAGGCGGCGCAGCTCCTCCCACACTTTCCGGGTAAGGTCTTCCTTGTTCAGGGTGGAACTGAGCGCGCGGCCGATTTCATTCAAAACGTGCAGCTCTTCCGACCGCCGCGAGGTCTGCTGGATCAAGTAGCTGTTCTCGACTGCCATGCCGATCTGGTGCCCAAGCGCAAGGAGAAGCCGGAGCTCCGCGGGCGTGAAGCGCCGGCTATCCGGTGTCCCGAGAAGGAGTACGCCGAACGCTTGTTCTTTAGCTTGCAGACTGATGGCTACAACGCTGCGAAGACCCTGCGCGAGCGCCAGTTCGCGGAAGCGGCGGATGGACTTTTCTTTTTCGAGGGCGGAAAGGGAGTCGTCACGAAGGTCGCGAAATCCGAGCAGTCCGCCGAGGCGCGCGACCAAGCCGACGAGATAATCATCCAGACCTTCGCTCTGTGCAGCGCGGCAAAAATCATCACTCAAACCCACAGCCACGACCGATGTCGGGCCCTGCGGATCACCGTGATGCAGAAAGAGCGCACCGGCCGGCAGACGCACAACTCCCAGAACGCGGTCCAGAGCTTGCGACAACATGCGCTGAATCTCGCCGCCTACAAAGCTGGAAGTGGCCAGATTGAGATTGGAGAGCGCCAGCATGTTGCGTTCGATGCGGCGTTTTTCCTCTTCATAGAGCGCCATCACCATGAGCATGGCGACAAACGCGCACGGCGCAGCGGCCACCACATTCATGCCCGGGCCCTGGAGTTCCGGAGTGGCATTCATGATGTGCAGGGCGATCCACAGAACACCCCAGGAAGCGAAGGAAACGCCGAGCAACCGGTCGGCTAGCGTTTCCTGCCGCCGGCTTTCCTGCCAGAAGACGACCGCGACCCCTAAGTACAACAAGGAAGCGGGAATGAGCACGGAAACAGAAATCGCACTGGTGGCATTGGAAGCCGCCCAGAATCCGAGGACTACGCAGACAATAAGCGCGGGGAATTTCCAGGCCTTCCGCTGGGAATAGAGCTGCGCTCCAAGAAAAAAGAGCACGCCGGAAAGCGCAAAGAGCCAATGGTTCAAAGCGCTTTGCAGCGGACTGGAAGCTGAATTGGGAGCCAGGGTTGGCCCCACGTAATGAAGAGCGAATACCGCCCACCCGGCTGTCCACAAAAGCAGATACACCTGGCGCTTGATGCTGTGAATATACGCAAAGAAGCCCGCCACCAAAATGGTGGCGATCAGCAACGCCAGGGATATGAAACTCTGATGCATCAGGAAAGCGTTCGATTCTCCGCCCGCATTATTGCGGACGATGTTCAGCAAGTCACGAAGGAAACCAGAATTCTTCCCGGCCTGCTATGTACCCGCAACTGTAGCACGCGCACGCGAGGACAGTCGTGCGGCGACGCAGTAAGGTCGCGCCCGTGCACAAAACAAAGTACTTGTGATTATGGATTACCGGATTTTCAGGAAGCAAGTGTACCGGCGTACTGGTGGCCAAAGAGACAGCATCCCGAGAGTAATCAATTCAATACAAAGGGAGATACTCGGCCGTGCTGGTTTACTCAATCGAGTACTAGGCAGGTTTCCTTAAGCTACTTCTTTGGCGGAACAGGACCAGACCCTGCCGGAATCATCAGGATGACCGGGATTCTTGAGGCGGATAGAGCCAATTACTTTGCGGGCTCTACAATTTGCACGTGATGGTGCTCTAACAAGTCTCCTGTAGCGTGGTCCAATTGGGCAACCGCAATCTGAAAACTGACCTGAGCCTGAATAAGGTTTAGTTCCGCCTGGGCGAGTTGCGTCTGTGCGTCGAGAACAAAAAAGACCGGCTCGGCGCCCAATTCGTATTTGCGTTCATCGGCATGGAGACTCTCCTGGGCGAGATTCACGGCCACTTTGGCGGCCTCCATGGCGAGTTTGGCTTGTTCCAGAGAGTGCACGGCGTTCGTGACTTCCAACGTAATGCTCTGTGTCGCACGGCGTTCCTGGTACTGATCCTGGCGCCGGCCGACCAAAGCATCAGCGAGATTCGCTTGCGCCGAGTGGCTCCTGACCGGCAGGTTCAGGAAGAGTGAGGCTCCGTAGGTCGGGTAGGTGAAATGGAAGGTTTGACTCAGACTGCCGCTCAATCCTATGTCGAGCCCCGCCGGCGAACTGTTGAGACCATTCCCTGAATAGAATCCGGAGAGCTCGAGGTCCGGCTTCAAATTATTATGTGCCAAACGAACGCTGAGCTCATCGCTGGCCAGTTGTTGGCGAATGCTCTCGAACTCAGGCCGGTTAGTAAGCGCGCGGGAGAGTGTGGCGGGGATATCGGTGGCCGGCAAGTCTCCGAGAGGCGCCGGCAGGTCCGTTAGTTCCAGGTCGAGGGCGCGAACAGTGGGATCGAGGTCGGCGCCAATGTCACGGCGAAACTGATCAGCGGCTTGTTTGAGGGAGTACTCCGCTTGGATTAGAGCAACCCGGCGGGAGGCGACCTGAGACTCGGAGCGGTAAATGTCCAGTGGAGGAAGAGCCCCCAGACTCAGAGCCTTTTTGTCGTGATCATAGCTTTTTTGAGCTTCGTCTAAGGACTTCTGTTGTACGGAGAGATTCTCACGGGCCAGAACAACACTCCAGTAATCCCCCATGATTCCGAGAATGATGTTGCTCACTTGGGCTGTGAAATTAGCTCGCGCCTGCTTCAAATTGCGTTGGGCGATGAGAATCGGGGCGCGATTCGGAAAGAGCCCAAAATTGCGAAGCAATGGCTGGCTAACTGTGAACTGCACAGCGGTTGACAGGGCCGGATTCACGGTGTTGAAGGAACTGTTGGTGGAGAATTTGCTGGCGTTAAAGGCTGTCTGAAAATTCGTGCCGGTAAGGAAGGTTTCCTTGTACCCGAACAGCGTGGTTTGCGTTAAATTGCTCAAAATCGAAGCGCCCTGAAGTGTTGAAGTTGTCAGAGATTTCGCCCGAGTATCGGCAAAGCTAGAAGTCGCCACCGGATCGAAAGGAGAATGCGCGCGCCCAAGATTGTTTTGTGCAAAGTCGATCTGTGAATGGTCAAGCCGGACGTCCGTGTTGTTGGCCAGGGCCAGGCGAATTGTGTCGTCCAGAGAGAGCACGAGCTTTCCATTGGAGACATGGTCCTGAAGGCCTTGAGGCGGGGCGAGCGGTGGCGCTGGTTTTTGGTGCGTGCCAATGCCCAGCCATCTTTCCAGGCGCGGCGCATTTTGTGCTCGCGCTGGAAGGCCAGGTGTTAGCAAAAAAACTACGACTACGAACAGGTTCACCACTCTCATCGCTCACCCCCGAAGGATTGCCCGCTGTCCTGAGCTATTCGTAGCGAATGGCTTCGACTGGATCGAGCCGCGCCGCCTTGACCGCGGGATAGATGCCGAAAATCAGACCGACCGATATGGAAACCAGGAATGCCAAAAGAATCGAGCTGATGGTCACGATGGTGGACCATCCAGCGAGCCACGCAATGACCTTGGACATCACAAACCCGAGGAAGACCCCCAGCAGGCCGCCGGTGAAAGAAATCAGTGTGGCTTCAATGACGAATTGGCGGACAATGTCCCGCCGCCTGGCGCCGATGGCACGGCGTACGCCTATCTCTCGGGTGCGCTCGAGAATGGCCGCCAGCATGATGTTCATGATCCCAATCCCGCCTACGAGAAGCGAGATGGAAGCGATGGCCACCATGACGGTGTTGAAAAGCTTCTCGGTACGTTTTTGCTGTGCGAGCAGCTCGGCGGGGACGATGACGTTGAAGTCGCCCGCGCCGTGATGGGAGGAGTTCAGAATGCCGCGGACCACTTCGGCATCGCTGATGCTCGTCTCTGGCGAGGCCAGATGCAGATAGAGGCCGTCGACTTCATCCTTTAATTGGCTTTGGGAGTCCTCAAGCCGATACATAACGGCGTTCAAGGGCGCATAAACGAGATTGTTCATGTCTTCGGTACGGACTCCGGAAACCTCCGACTGCGGAGCCAGCTGCGGCGCAACGATTCCGATAACGTGGCACCATTGTTCGTTGAGTTTGACGTATTCGCCGATCGCCGCACTTGCGCCAAACAGGCTCTCTTTAGCGGCCGCCCCAAGAACGCAGACCGGCGCGGCGGCGGCATTTTCCGCGCCGTCGAAAAAGCGCCCTTCGGTGACGCGAAGATGGCTGATCTCCAAATAACTTGGCTCAACGCCGTAAACGATGGGAGTGTCCTGTTGCGGCTTTGGGAGAAACTTGCCCGGCGCAAAACGCTTGCGCGGAGTTCCGTCCGTAATGTCGGGGATATTTTTTCGGATGACCTGGTAATCACTGAGAGTCAGTCCAGGGGAGGTTTTCCGCACCTTCTGCAACTCCTGCCAATTGGGAGATTCCTTGGCTTCGACGATGAGGTTGCGGACGCCGAGCTGTTCGATAAAGGCCATGACTTTCTGTTGGGCTCCAGCTCCGATGGAGAGCATGGCCACAACCGCGGCGACGCCAAAAATCATGCCCAGCATGGTCAGAAGGGAACGCAACTTGTGGCTGGTCAGGTTTTCGAAGCCGAAGGCCAGATCGGGCAGCCATTGTTGCAGGGACCGAGGCTCGGCGATGGAACCGGCATTCATCTTCATGCTCCAGGATTCACTTGGAAACCGGGGCCACGCTGGGATTCGAGCTTCCACCGCTCTTGGTGTTACCGGTGGAGTGTTTCTCCGGATTCACAAGAGCGACGACCGTCCCGGGAGAAATGCCGCCGAGGATCGCGCGGCCTTCGCTGACCGCCCGGACTTTGACTTCCTGCATTTCGAAACCACGGTTGCGTTTGCAATACACGACTTTCTTGCCGTCGTGTTCAAAGACAGCTCCGCCAGGAATCGAAACGGCGCGGGAAAGATTGTCACCGAGAATATTCAGACGAACGGCAAAGCCGGGGTGCAGCCGCGGGTCGGGGCGGTCCAGCTGAACGGCCACATCGAACTTGTGCCGGGCGTTTTCGTCCCAGAATTCGTGGCTTGTCGCCCCGCCAACGGTTTGCACTTTACCCCAAAAGGTTTCGCCGGGAAGCGCGTCGACCTTTATTTCTACGGATTGACCTGCTTTGAGGTTGATGCGGTCGGTTTCACCGACTTGAGCGGAAACGTCAAGGTGAGACATGTCGATCACTTCCGCGATAGAGCTTCCTGGATTAACCTGATCGCCGACGTGATAATCCGGGAGTGTCATTCCCCACATGAAAAAACCGCCCGTGGAGTCCCTATTGCCGTGGATGACCACAAGACCGTCGATGGGTGAGCTAATGTGCATGTTCTTGATGTTTTGCTCGGCTTGCTCCATGGAGAGCCGGGCTTTGTGCCGTTTCTCCTCGCTGATTGCCAGGGCCGACTTGTTGGAGGCGGTGTGCGATTGGATGTCCTGCTGAAGCTGGGCCAGAGCGCGTTTGGCTTCATCGAGGGCCAACAGGTTTTTCTGAGCATCGATGGAGCTCACCAGTTCGTTCTTGCTGACCTCGAGCTCTGCGCGGCGCACTGCGTATTTTGCCTTTAGGAGCGCGGTCTGGTCCTCGGCCGCTTGGACGTTGGCGTCCGCCTTGGCTTTTACGATCTCCTGCTCTGCTTGCAGCAAGTCGCTGCGATTCTGTCCGAGATTGTATTCCTGCTGGCTGGGATCAAATTCGAGAACTACGTCGCCGGTGTGGACGTGGGCTCCCGAGCGGGCCAGCGTGACAATTTGCAGCGTGCCGCCGCCGATGGCTGGAGCAGAGATGGTCCTCGACTCGCTGGTCCGCAAGACTCCCGTCGTGGAGACCTTGAGTTGAAGGTCGACCTCCTTGACGGTGGCCGTTGGAATTTCGGAATCCGTCGCCAGGACGGTCGTCTGATGGCAAGCAAAGCTGCATGCCGCCAGAGCCAAGGCAAGAAGAAATGCCGAAAGTTTTGAACGGCTATTCATGGCAATCGTTTCTATTCCGCCAGCGTTGGATCTTTCAGTGCCAGGTGCTCTCCTGGCTTCAGTCCCTTTCCGATCAGCGCCTCGTCTCCGCTACGACGCAATACTTCGACGGTGGTCTCTTCGAACTTCGAGCCCCGCCGGACATAGGCGACAGTGCGACCCGCTTTCCGGAAAATCGCCGAGGACGGAATCACAATGCCGTTGGCGACGCGGTCTACGGCCACGCGGACAAGGGCTCCCATTCCCGGTGTAAGGCGCGCATCGCTATTCGACAATGCCACTTCAACGCTGAAATTTCTGGGGACAGGCCAGCCGGCGTTGAAATCCAGGCTGGCCGTTGGGCTAATCGTTTCGATGCGCCCTTCAAGGTTTCCGTCGGGGACAGCTTCGACGCGTACCATTCCGGTCTGCCCAACTTTCAACTGCCCCCTCTCCGCTTCTTCGATACGCGCCGAAATCTTTAGAGAGGACGGGTCGGGAAGCTCTGCGATGGCGGCACCCGGCCATGCTCGGTCCCCCGGCTTGAAGGGAGTGGGGCCACCCTGGGGCTGCCAGTGATTTTGGAGGGAGACAACTCCATCAAGCGGCGCGCGCAGAGTTAGCAAAGCCACGCTATGTTCGTCCTGCTGCACTTGAAACGCTGCCTGATCGTGCTTCTGCTTCTTGGTTGCAAGATCCGCGGATGCAGCAGAGCGATCCGCGTTCAGTTTGGCCTCGGTTTCCTTGACCTTCTGCTCGGCATCTGCGAGCTTCAGTTTGGCCTCCTCGCTTTCAATCACGGAAACAATCTCTCCTTTGCTGGCGTCCAAGCGCGATTTTTGAGCGGCGAACTTGGCGTTCATCACGTCAGTGAGATCCTGCTCCTCCTTCAAGCGCGCGGCGGCGCGTGACTGCTGGATTTCCGCTTCCGCTGACTTGAGCGCGGATTGATCCTGGGCAAGCTTTTGCTTCATGGTCGTGTTGTCGAATTCGACCAGAACATCACCCTTCTTGACCTTTGCTCCGTTTGTCGCAAGTTTTACGATTTGCAGGTCGCCTGCACCGTAGGGTGCAGTGATGATCGCGGAATGAAGCGCTTTGACCTCGCCTTTGACTTCCAGGTAATCCACGAACTCTTTTCGATTTACCTCGGCCGTGGAAAGCTTGGCCGTCGGACTGGCGAGGCGCAGGGTGCCAAAAACAAGGCCGCCCAGCACCACTGCGGCGGCGCCGGACATGGTTCTTTTCCCGAGTTTCCATTTCCTACTCATTGCCGGCTCTGCCCCGACTGGTCCTCGATCGCTATGCGCCGGATGATGTCTCCTTCGGAAAGCCCGGACTTCACAACCACCTCAAGATCATTTCGCGTACCCATTTGCACGGTGCGTTTCTCAAAACTGCCCCTGGTTTCCCGCCAAACAAAGGAATGGTCCCCTTCGAAGCCAATACTCTGCCTGGGAACGACAACAACGTTTTTTTGTGAGCCGAGATCAAGATCGAGCGCCGCAGAAAGATCGGGCAAGAGCCGCGCATCCGTTCCCTGAACGGAAAAACGCGCGGTGAAGGAGCGCACTGCTTCCGTGAATTGCCCGGTATGTCCGAGCGGCGAGAGATCCTCAAGAACGGCGGGGAGAGTCATTCCTGGATAGGCATCCAGGTGCATCTGAGCCTGCTGACCCGGATGAACTTTCAGCAGATCCACCTGATTCAGCTGGACGCGGACCTCCATTCGAGAAGGATCCACCACCTGCAGGAACGGAACGCCCGGTCTCACCTGGTCGCCTTGCTGTACGGTACCCATGCGGCCGCCCAGCCAGATGGTGTTGTAGACGACGACGCCCGGCATCGGGGAGTGAACCACCATCTTCGCGGCGTTTCCTTGGGAATAGCGCATGGCCTCCAGCGCGCGGTCGCGCTGAATTTCCACAATGCGAATGGCCGCAGTGGCTGCGGCGCGCTTTAACTGATACGTTTCTTTCAGCTGCTTGAGCGAGGTCTGCGCTTCGTCGACCGCTTCCTGATTTTTCTCGGCGTCGATGCGTGAAACGATCTCATTTCTCTGGAGCTCGAGCTCCGCGCGCTTGAGCTCGTCTTCGGCCTGTTTCATCGCAGTATCGTCTTTGGCGCGCGCAATGTTTTCGTCCGCTTGTTTCTGGGCTACTTGGCCGACAAGGTTTTCGTATGTGCTTTTCTTATCGAGATAGTCTCGTTCTTCCGCCTGGGGATCGAATTCGACGAGGACATCGCCCTTCTCCACATGGGTGCCGGTGGGAGCAAGCTTGGTGATGACCATGGAGCCGACCTGGGCTCCCTCGAGTCTTGGGGCAAGAACCACGAAGGAACGCGAAGCCTGGGTAGTCCCGTTGAGCCGCAGAGTCTGCGTGAAGTCCTTTCTTTCCACTTTGACGATGGATTCCTCGACATTCGTCGCTGCTCGCCCGCTCCGGAAATGAGCGAACAAGAAGGCAGTCATGACGAGAAGAAGCGAGGCAGACGCACGGAAGATGATTTTTTTGGACTCTCCGCCGGATAGGTGTGTTTGATCCATGGCGCTTCAGCTACCCTGGGAAAATTCGGCCTATTACTTTCAGTCTGGGCTGTTTGGATTTCAACTACGGTCAAATGGTTGCGTCTTTTGGATCCTGCAATTCTTGAAATCTCGCAACTTCCAGAGTTTATCTCAGAAGCGGTCTGAGGAGAATGCTCAAGTTGGTTGAAACAATCTGCTTGGCTTGCCTATTCGCACCGGAGAAATGATGCGCCTCAGTAGAAGACCTGAGGGCCACGACGAAACGTGCCGGATTGGACGTCAATCGGCGGTTTGGCTAAACTGAGGGATTGAATTCGAGTGGAAAGTCCCGCTGACTATGAGTGATTCCTTATCCAGGACATCTTCCGTGAGGGTGCGTTTTGCGCCGTCTCCCACTGGTTATTTGCACGTGGGAGGGGCTCGGACGGTGCTGTTTAACTGGCTGTTCGCGCGTCGCAAGGGCGGCACGATGATCCTTCGCATCGAGGACACCGACGCCGAGCGCAACAAGCCCGAACTGGTACAGGGGATCCTGGATGGTTTGCAGTGGCTGGGCGTCAACTGGGACGAGGGGCCGTTCTACCAGTCACAAAGAGCGGAGCTGTATCGAGCGGCGGCAAAAAAATGTCTGGCCAATGGGGCCGCCTTCCTGTGTTACTGCCCCGCGGAAAAATATGCCGGCGGGGACCACGCGGAGCCGGGGCAGGATGAAGAGCCGAAGGGCGGCGGGCCGCGACGCGTTACGCGCTGTTCCTGCCGTGATGGCAAACCATCGACGCCCGGAGTGAAGCCGGCGGTTCGCTTTAAAGTTCCGCTCGGTGGAACAACGAGATTCCTCGACGCGGTGTTCGGAGAGCGCGAGTTTTCGAACGAGGAAATCGAGGACTTTGTATTGCTGCGCTCCGGGAAAAACGACGAGGAATTTGGGCAATCCATGTATCAGCTGGGGGTCGTCGTCGATGACATCGACATGCGCATTACGCACGTAATTCGCGGCGCGGATCACCTTTCGAATACTCCGAAACAAGTGCTGCTCTACCGCGCGCTGGGCGCAGAGCCTCCAGTTTTTGCGCACGTGCCGCTGATTCTGGGCCCGGACAAGTCCCGGCTTTCAAAACGCCACGGCGCGACCGACGTGAACATGTACCGCACGGAAGGTTTCTTGCCGGAGGCGTTCCGCAATTTTCTTGCCCTTTTGGGCTGGTCTCCCGGAGGAGATGAAGAATTTCTGCGCACAAAGGAGTTGATCGAAAAATTCTCACTCGAAGGCGTGAGCCGCACCAATGCGGTGTTCGACCGTCCGAAGCTCGAGTGGTTTAACACGCAATACCTGCAGAGGCTTCCGATCGAGGAGCTGCTGCCCGAAGTCGAAAACGAGTTAAAGCGCAGCGGCATGTGGAAGCCGGAGTGGGCGGCGGGAGCCGCTCCGGGTCCCGACGGGCGAGATCACGCGTGGTTTTCAAAGACCGTCGATTTGCTGCGGCCGCGAATCCGTCTGTTGCCGGATTTTTCTTCGTGGTCGCGCGCGTTTTTCAGTGACGAGTTCACGCGGGACGCAGCGGCGAAGGAAAAATTCTGGAAAGACCCGAAAGTGCCGGAACTGCTGGCAAAGCTCGCGGATGCCCTGGAAAGACTGAACGAATGGAACCACGACGCCTGCGACCATGCCTCGCGGGCGGTCGCGGAAGCCGCCGGGGTCAAGGCCGGGATGCTGATCAATGCGACGCGCGTGGCGATCGTTGGCCAGGCGGTGGCGCCGCCGCTCTTTGACACCATGGTTGTTCTTGGCCAGCAGCGCGTGGTGCGCCGTTTGCGTGATGCGGTCACCGAGTTTGCCAAGGCCTAAAAAGTCTTCCTTCAAGTATTCGCCGTCTGCCGTTCTTGTCGAAAATCTATTGTCTGAACCGACGGTTGCGTCATTGCTTTCCAAAGATTTCCGTGTGGGCGGGTTTGGCCGCGGACGCTGAAGCAACGATGTCCAGCGTCGCGTCCAGAGCTAGGGTGACCGGGGGCAGGCAGAGTTCGCTGCTGCAAGCCTGGTAGCGCAGCTTCAGCGGAATGTGTTGTTCGCCGATGGGAGCGCTTGCGAGCGCCGTGACCGGCATGCGCAGAATCACGGTGTCCTGGTAGACGTTCAAGGGAATTTTGGAAAAGGCGAATTTTTCGAGCTTGCCCTTGGGATAGGAAACCTCGCCGCGGCTAAAGCCGGGGGGAAGCACGGTCTTGAGATCGGTGGCGATAAGGTAGTCCTCCGATTTCTCGCGCGCGTTGACGTGAAAGCCCGGGCGAATCTTCATGACCACGGCGATTTGGAACGAACTGCCGCGGGCGGCGGGATCAAGCGAGGCGTAAATTTCCGCCTTGACGACTTCGCGGCCGGAGGGAACTTGTGAGAATGACGCGGGCGAGATGCCGTTGCTTAGCGTGAGGACGGCGATGAAGAAAAATCTCTTGACCGATTTCACAGGGTCACCGTGGCGCCGAGTTGCTGGGAAATGACGCGGCTCATCACCGCGAGAAGATCTTCACCGGTTTTTTCGTGGACAAAAGCGTTCCGCGATTCACTCCAGCCGAGCTTGAAACTGGTAGAAAGCGCCGAGACCCAGATTTCGCGGACGGGCGTGTTTGGTGAAATCACGAACTTGGCCTCTTCGGGTTCCTCAAAGAGAACTTCGAGTTTCCCGGCTTCGCCTTCGACATCGAAACCGTGCTCATCGCCGGCGGTGAGCATGCGACGCTTGAGGTCTTCGAAAGCGGCGTCGGCCTTTCGTTGAAAGTCTTTTTCATCGAGCATGAATTCAGCGTACATGAGGAGTTTACCACTCGCAAGGAACGCACGGGCCGGCCTCGGATAGCACGACGCGCCGAGAAGGCGCAGCGAATGCGCGCCTATCAATGAGGGGCGACGGCGGAATTGCCGGGGCCGCCGACAGGCTGCAGTTTTGGGATGCGCAGATCGACGGGCGTTAGAGAGGGAACCAGGCCGTGGGGCTCGGATTGGTACCAGTAGGCGACGGAATAATAATTGTCGGAGCGGTGGTTGGCGTGACCATGCTCGATGGTAGCGCGCAATGACTTCGAGAAAGGGATTGGCGAATCGAGATGAAAACGGTAGACCGAGGAGCGGCCGCCAGCGCGCTCCTCGCCTTTGACGGGCGCGCCGAAAAGCCTGTAGGAAAACGAGCTTCTTCCAAAATCAAAAGCGCCAAGGAAGTAATCCTCGGAACCCGTTCCGTTGATGGAAGGACGCGAATCCCCGTCGATGAAAAACATGTCGTCGCCTTCGCCCCACCAGCCGTCCTGATTTTGCAGCACGGACATGGTGACTCCGATGAAGTGGCCGCGGCCGGTGGCCTCCATCCAGACGTAATTGCCTTCGCCATTCAGGTTTTTCTTCTCCTCGACAAGCCGATCGGAATTCGACTGCCATTGGTTGGTCCAGCCGGGGTTGGGCTGGGCCTGACGAAACTGCGCGTGGAAATAAAGCGTATCCGCGGGGAGCGGCTTGGAGTAGGCGCGGTAATCGAGATTGAAATAGAACAACGGAACCTTTTGCTTTCCTTCATTGGTCACGGTAATGCGGGCATGTTTTTGAAAGGGCATGGGAAAAAATGAGTTCAGAGCGCGGTCATTGGCGACGGAAAGCAATTCTGATTCCCACGTGAAATAGTCGCCGAGGCCAAGGCCAAAGAAGTCGCCCAAGGGGGCTTCAACGCTGGGAGAGCCTTCGCCGTCCCAGTACATGCGCAAGACAAGTTCTTTCAAGTGGTGAGGCGCGGGGGCGTACAAAGTGAACCAAATGTGAGTGAGCAAGGCCGGACCATCAACATCGAGAACGGTAAGCGTTCCGCCTGGCTCGATGGGCCGGAAGTCCGCATTGCCTCCGCTGGGGTCGGCGCTGGAAACTCTCTTGAGGACGTAGTCCTGCGGTTGCGTGAGGCCGCTTTGCCAGCGGGCCAGATCCTGCGCCAGCGCCGGAGAATGCATGGTTGCAAAGACCAACGTGAGAGTCAGAAACGACAGAAAGCGCTTCATCGAGTTCCTCCGAAGTCAGAAGTCTTTGATTTCCCGGAGTTGGCCGTTGCTGACGTCGTAGACGAAGCCGCGGACGGCCACGGTTCGCGGAATCCAGGGATGCGTGCGGAGCTTCTGCAACTGGTGGCGGACATTTTCTTCGACGTTCTGGAAGGCGTAGAAGAAGGCGGGAGCGACAGCGGCGGTTCCCGCGCGATTCTGGATTCTGGTGCGCAAATCCTGTTCGGTGGTGTGCATCAGGCCGCAATCGGTATGGTTGATGACCATGAATTCTTCGGTCCCGAGCAGATAATGCGATACCACCAGGGAGCGCAGCGTGTCATCCGTAACGATTCCGCCAGCATTGCGGATGATGTGGGCATCTCCCTCTTTCAGTCCCAGCGTGCGAGTTGAAAGACGGGTGTCCATGCAAGTGAGGACGGCGAGCTTGCGCTCCGGACGCGGCGTGAGCCTGCGCAATTCATGGGTGCGCGAGTAAATTTCATTTGCGGCGAGGACTTCGTCGATGACGCTCATGGGAAGAAGAGTTTAGCAAAACGGAAGGAAGCGATAAGCGATATCGCCCAGCAACGGAAAGGAACTCATCTCCTGAGCTACTGTCCCCGGGCTACAAACCGCACCCATCCCTTTAGAGCTGGGACTCGATGGCCTTGGTGAATTCTTCGTAGCTAATAAGGCCCTGGACCTTCTTCACAATTTTTCCGTCGCGGGAGATGAGGAAGCTCGTGGGGTACCCGAGCAGGCCGCCGAACTTGTCCGCCACTTCGTCGTTACCGATGACTATGGGGTAGTTCATAGGCAGCTTCTGTCCGTTGACGTTGAAGCGCTCCTTAGCCAGAAAGGGATCGACGGCGGCCTGGCCCTCTTCGTCCATGGAGATGCCCAGAACCGTGAAACCCTTCGCTTCGTACTTCTGTTGCATCTCGATGAGCCAGGGAATTTCGATGTAGCAGGGATCGCACCAGGTGGCCCAGAAATTGACCAGCACGACTTTGCCCTTGTACTGAGCAAGCGTGGCGTTTTTGCCGTCGAGATCTTTGAAGCTGACTTCGGGAGCGGGCTTGCCATCGAACGCGTCGTTGGCGTGCACGGTATTCTTTAGCGAGGTTGTGTTTTTGACGCGTGTGACCTTGTCGGCAAAATAAGTAGCGACGATAAGCACCAGCACGGTGGAGACAATTAGAACTATTTTCTTCATTATAGTTTCCCTGAATTTGTCAGGCGCACTCCTCTAAAGTGAAAAGCGATTCAAAAAAGTCAGTTTCGTCGAGAGCCAGGTCAATTTGTTCACGAAGACCAATCCTCCGACGAACAATAGCAACGCTCCGCTGAAAAGCTCGACGGCGTGGAGATACTTGCGAAAGTTCTTGTAGAACACCATGAACCTGCTGATCCCGAGAGCCGTGAGCAGGAAAGGAATGGCCAGTCCAGCGGAATAGACGGCAAGGAGCAGGACGCCGCGCGCAATCGTGTCGCTGCGAGCGGCAAGTATGAGCACGGCGCTGAGAATCGGGCCGATACAAGGAGTCCAGCCAAAAGCGAATGCGAAGCCGAGCAGGAAACCGCTCCAGACTCCGGGCTGCGTCGTTTTGGTGCGAAGGTGGACATCTCGATTCAGCCAGCGAGCCATCGAAGGGCCAAAAAAGCCCACAAGCGAAAGCGAGAAAAAATGGGCAGCGCCAAAACCGGCAAAGAGAGGTCCGTGGTGCAGATAAGCGGCGATTCCTAAAGCGGCAAGGATACTGCCGAGGATTATGCCAGCTCGCAGATTCAATTTGATCAGCGCACCGATGAGGTGGAGCCCGAAGAGAAGGATGAGAGCCCCGGCTACAGGGGCGAGAAGCGAGCGGTTCCGGAGCAGGAAAGAACCGACGGCACTGGCGGAGGCGCCAAAAGAAACAAAAACAACAGAGAAGCCGGCCACAAACGTGAGGGCAGAAGCGAACAAGCCCGAGCTGGGAACTTCGCCCTGGCGGAGTTGCTCCATGCCGATCCCGGAGAGCATGGAGATGTAGCCGGGTACCAGCGGCAAAACGCACGGCGAGAGAAACGAAACCAGCCCGGCGAGAAAAGCACCTGCTAGAGAAACATCGGTCATCCGTTATTCGTCCTAAGCCCTGAATCCCAATCAGAAAGACTCGAAAACCCTGCCCCTTATTCTCCCACAAATCTCGCTTGCGCTCTTGGCTGGGCCTTGTTCCCCAGCGCGCGGCGGGAATTTACGATGGGCGAGCCACGCCATCCGGCAGGCGGACGCAATCGCCCACGTGGAACATTTAGGAGAGGGCATCCCTGCTCTCTCCTTAGACGCGGAAAAGGTGAAAAGGGAACAAGTTAGGGGAGCGAGCCAAAATGTGACAGATGATGGGTTTGGCTGGCGTCGGGCGCGAACTAGCTGACTCAGACTCTCGGTAAATGATTGAACGGATGCGTCTTGCCGCCGTGGGGAGTGGCATCAAGGTTGCCATCATCATGCTGGACGCTGAGCCGCGTCTGGCCGGTGCGTATGCGATGGACGCCAAACAAAGTGACGCTGCTGCGGGTGGTGGTGGGATTCGCAGCAGTGTGTCTGTTCGGGCGCGGGGCTTGGGCAAACCTTACGGCCGTGGGGCTGACCGTGGCAGCGATCGCCCTGGATGCGCTTGATGGGCATCTCGCTCGGAAGAAAAAAATGGCCACGCCCGTGGGCGCGCAGCTGGACATCCTCGGTGACCGCATGATCGAAAACGTTTACTTCACCTACTTCGCCGTCGTGGGGATGGTGTCACTGTGGCTGCCGGTTTTGTTTTTTGCGCGCGGGGCGGCAACGGATTTTCTACGCGGGTTGGCGATGAAAGCGGGGCATTCCGGCTGGGGAGCGAATGCCATGCTACGCACATGGTGGGGACAGGCGCTCGTGGCGTCGCGCTGGAGCCGCGGTTTGTATGCGGCGATGAAGTGCCTGTGTTTTTGCTACTTGGGTTTGGAGCTCGCCCTTACGCGCGGGCCGGTCGCGTTGGTGGGTGAACTGGCCACGCATGTGCACGCCATGATTCGCGTGGGGGCAGAGGTGCTGACGTGGATGACGGCGGCGTTTTGCCTGGTGCGCGGGCTGCCTGTTCTTGTGGAAGGGTGGAAGTATTTTGCGGGGAACGTGGGGTCTGCGCGCGAAGCGAAGAGTCCGGCGCAGGAGGTGGCATGAAAACGGAAAAACGCGGCAAGGAGAGAAAGGAAGTAAATGAGGTAAAGGAATCGGAAAGAAACATCGCTGCATTCTTTGACTTAGACGGAACGCTCATGCCTCTGCCGTCGCTGGAGAGAAGGTTTTTCCGGATTCTGAGATACCGAGGAGAAATCCCCGCAAGAAATTATTTCCTGTGGCTGACGGAAGCGCTGCGGCTGTTGCCGCGAGGGATCAGTGCACTTTGGCATGCGAACAAAATGTATGTGCGCGGCGTGCATATTCTTGACGAGTGTGGACAGGAGGACAGGCATGTCTCCTCTTGGCACAAAGGCGGCCACCAGGTCGAGGGACAGGCGTCGGCTCCTCCGAGGTGCAATCCACGATTGCCTGTCCTCGGCTTTTTAGCACAAGGCGTCGAGAGAGTGGCGTGGCACGCGAAACAGGGCCACAAGATTGTGCTAGTAAGCGGGACACTCGAGCCACTAGCTTGGGAAGCAGCGTGCGCGATCGAAGGCGAGCTTGCTGCCCGCGGAATTGCGACTGAGATTCGCGTGTGTGCCACGCGGTTGGAAGAAAAGAACGGCAAGTGGACGGGAAGAATCTTGGGAGAAGCAATGTTTGGGAAAGTGAAAGCGTACGTGGCGAAACGGTTAGCAGAGGAACTGCAACTCGATTTGAAGCAGTGCTATGCCTATGGCGACAGCCTATACGATCGGTGGTTGATGGACGCGGTTGGCAAACCAGCGGCGGTGAATCCTCCCATGGATCTTTTAAGCCTTGCCCGTAAACGTGCGTGGACGGTACTGCATTGGGACGAAAAGGAGCATCAATCTCCTTGGAATAGGGGGCTCAAAGTGCAGCGAGATTGCCGGATGGAACTACCGCGGTTGGAGAACGCTCAGTGAACGACCGGCAGCGGCAGAACTATCGAGGCAGTGAAGCGCCGCTCGCTTGGCGTACAGTGGTGCGTGCACTAGAAGTTGAGGAGCGCGCAGCCAGCTTCGAAGCTGAGAAGCAAGGAATCGCGTCGCGGTTCATTAAGGGAGCAGCGGTGGCTTGGGAGGCGTGCGGAGCATTCGAATGGGTGGCGTTGGGATATTTGGCGGCATCGAGCGTGTTGATCGCCGTGTTTGCGGAGAATCTGGCGCATCCCGTGAAGTTGTTCGGCGTGCGGGCGCTAGTTGCGTCTCTAATTCTGACGTTGTGCTTCGTGGAGGCCAAAGTCGGGGGGCGAGCGAGGTGGCAAGGGGAAACTGCCGTCTCAACGTTCTGGCGTTTCTGGCGGCACTGGTACCCACATCTGTTTTTTCTGTTTTGTTTTGAGGAGCTCGGTAAGCTCGTTCATCTGGTGACGCCCGCATGGCAGGATGCGAAACTCATCGGGTTTGATCAATGGCTGACGGGTGTCAATCCCCCGTTGTGGCTGGAGCGCTTTGCGCAACCCTCTCTGAACGAATTCATGCAATTCGCATACTTCACTTATTTTCTTTTTCTGCTGATACTCGGGGCGATTCTCTACTACCGGCGTGACTGGCGAAGTTACTGGGGAGTGATGACGTATTCGGCCGTTGGCTACGTGTTCGGCTACGTGATTTCGATGGTTTTTCCCGTACAGAGCCCGTGGTTTACCTTCGCGGGCATGTGGCACGGCGATCTCACGGGCGGACCGTTCACGGCGCTCATCAACCTAATCGAAAAAGCCGGGCGAGTGCATGGCGCGGCTTTTCCGTCACAGCACGTGGCCGGAGCGATTGCGGCCCTTTGGGGAGCGTGGCGGCACATAAGATGGCTCTCCTGGCTATTCCTCCCGTTCGTCTTGTGCATGTGTGTTTCAACGGTGTACGTGCGAAACCACTATGTGGCGGATGTCCTCGGTGGAATTATGACGGGGACGCTGGGGTTTGTGTTCGGCAGTTGGATAATGAAGACGCGCGGCGCTGTTGCGACGAGCGCAAACTAAATCGGCGGCCTGCGATGTTGAGGCTGGAAACGCTCAAAGACCTTGGCGATGCGGAGCAGCAGTGGCTCGCTCGAGACGCCGGCCATGATTTGTAAACCCAAGGGCAATCCTGAGCGAGTAAATCCGCATGGAAGGGAAACAGCCGGCACACCGGCGAGATTTGCCGGGCGGTTGTGGCGTAACAACAAAGCGCGCGCCGGATACTCGTGCTTGCCGACGCGGATGATTTCCTGATCCAGTCGCGGGGCCTCAATCGCGGCCGAGGGGAATACCATTGCGTCCGCATCCACTTCCGCCATCGCCAAATGCAACTGTTGGATGAACTGCCTCTGAATCTCCAGCGCGCGCAAGTAGTCAACCGCCAGGACCTTGTTTCCCATTTCCAGCCTTGAACGCACGTCGTCGCCGTACTCCGCGGTCCGTGCTGGAAAGTATCCCTGTTGTTGATGGTAAAGGAACGCTTCCGTCCAGGCGATGTGATTGCCGGCTTCTTCGGTCTCATCGAGAAGCGGAATGGAAATATCTTTCGTGGTCATGCCTGCGCGGGCAAGCTCCCGCAAAGCAGTGTCAAATGCGCTCCGGACCTGGTCTGAAAGAGCATCGAAGAACAGCTGCCGCGGAATTCCCAGACAAAATTTTCTTGCCTCCGTCCGTAAAGCCGAAAGCCTTGCCATGTTCGGCTCGCGGCCCACTCGCGAGTAAAGGATTCCCGTCAGAATGGCGACATCTCCTACGGTCCGAGCCAGCGGCCCAGCGCAATCGAGAGCAGGTGACAACGGGATAATGCCCTCACAAGAAATGCGGCCCCAAGTCGGCTTTAGCCCGAAGACCCCGCAGAGGGACGCGGGAATGCGGATGGAACCGCCGGTGTCCGTTCCAATGCTCCCGTAACAGAGGCCTGCGGCAACAGCCGCCGCGGAGCCGCCGCTGGAGCCTCCCGGGATGCGCGCAAGATCCCAGGGATTTCGCACTGGACCGTAGTGGGGATTGTTGGACGTCACGCCGTAGGCGAATTCGTGCATGTTGGTCTTGCCCAGCAAAACGGCGCCCGCTTCCCTGAGTTGCCCGACGACCACTGCGTCCTCTTTCGGGATGAAATCTTTCAGAATCTGGGAACCTGCTGTCGTTCGAATGCCCGCCGTGTATATGTTGTCTTTCAGAGAGATGGGGACGCCATGCAGCGGGCCGCGGTCGCGATGTCCTTTCCGGCCGCGCGGAGCGGATAGTTCCGATTCCGCTTTTTTTGCCTGCTTAAGAGCAAGCTCTTCGGTGACGGTGATGTAAGCGTTGAGTTTGGGATTGAGCCGCTCGATGCGGGCGAGCATGAGCTTGGTGACTTCCACGGACGAGAGTTTGCGCTTGCGGAGCAGCTTCCCGATTTCCACGATGGACGCAAACGCCAAGTCAGTGTCGTTCATGCTTGTCACATTGAATCACAACCGAAGATGCCCGAGTGAAGGTCTTGCCAGCAAACAGGCCCTTGGCTAGAAAATCTTTTCCTGATGGCGCAAATTTCCAAAAGCGCCGATGTTCGCAATGATGAACGCGAGGCGAAACTGATTCTCCGCGCGCACCTGCCCGAGGTTGATGCGGCGGTACTCGACGGCCAGTCCGCAGCAGTTGCCGTTGTAACTCATTTGAACAATCTGGTTTTGCAGTGTCTTGTTTTCGAAGTCGTAGCCAAGACCGGTGATGAGATTAAAGCCCCTGCGCGACTCGCTGCCATAGCCGACCAGCCCTCGAACCTGGTTCGAAAGCGGCTGCTGAAAGAGTGGCAGCACTGGAGGAGGCTGAGGAGGAAGATCACTTAGCGTCGGATTGTCATCCAGGCGGAAGAAGGCAGCCGTGGCAAAGAATTCCCGGTACGGTTTCACCTTCAGCAATGTGCCGATGGTAACGAGCCTCTGGATCTGAGGATCGTACTGAAGGATTTGCTCCAGGTCGTAGGCACTGCCGGGGGCAATCTTGAAATCACTGATGATCGGCGACCAGTTGCGTGGGCCAAACGCGAAGGCAAACGGCGTGATGGAATCGAGGGCCTGAAAAACGTTGCGCTGGCCATTGACGATAGCGCCGCCAAACGTCGGATCAAAGTAATGTTTCTGGACGATGCGCCAGGAAATCAGCTCCTGAGGTTGCCCGTCGCCTTCTTTGAGGAAGAGCCTCTGTGTAAAGCCATATTCGACTTCGCTTGTGTTGGTCAGTGTTGTATCGGAATCGAAACGCACAAACTGCGCGAAGCGATTCACACCCGTGACGTAACGGTAAGTAATCGCCGGTTCGATAGTGTGCTTGTACCGTCGCCGAGTCTTGCCCTTCTCCAGGGGAGCGCGGTCGAAGAATCTTTCAAGCGCCGGCGGTCGGAGTTCGAGAGTGAACTCGCCGGTGTTGCGGGAGATGGCAACAGGACTGACTTGCCCGGCTGAATCAAAGGAATCGCCATAACGTGTAGTGCGAAATGCAGCGGAGGGAGTCACGCCCAGCCAACGTCCGAAGTGCAGCGGCACCATGACCCGCGGCGCCAATTGGTAGCGGTCGACAAAATTAGAAGTTCGAATATTTTCATCGCTGCGGAATACGACGCCCGCAAACGCGTCCAGGCCGAAGTAGACAGGCAGGCTGCGCAACGGGGCCTGCTCGACCGAGCCGAAGCGGACCTCCGGCAAGTTGCGCAGAGTAACGCTAGTGGCTGGAACAGCGGGCGTAGTGGACGTTGCGGCCACCGGCAGTGTGAGGAAGCTCTTGTCGCTAAGGCCCGCGAAGTTCAGGCTGAAGCCGCGAAAATTATTCGATAGGAAAGTGGCGCTGCGCACTTCCGAGTTGATGGCTTCGCCGAAGGAGTCGGCGAAAGCCAGACGGAAAGTAAGGGAGGAAAGATGGTTGTAGTCCGTCACGAAGCGCCAGCCGCCAGGGAGCAGGGACTGAGTCTCCAGCCGCTGCTGTTCGCCGCCTTGAGGGTTGCGCGTGCCGTCGGCGTTGGGGAGGCCGCGGTCCTCCACTCCAAAATAAGTGTATTCAATCGACGTGTTTTCGAATGGCTTGGCGCGGAATGTCCCACGTTCAAGGACGCCGCGGCGGCTCATAAATTGCGCGCCAAGCGTGGCGTCCATCCACGGATTGGGCGCCAGGTAGAAAGCATCGCCAAGAATAAAGCCTTTGCGCGAGCTTTGGCCGATATCGGGAATCAGAAAACCGGTTGCGCGCACTTTGCGGCCTGCGGGAGCCGTAGCGTATGGAAGCCAGATCAGGGGCACGCGGAAAAGACGGAAGTTGGCGTTGACCAGCGCGACGGTCTTATCCAGGCGAATCCGCGCATTGGGCGCGTAGAACTGCCACTTGGGGTGTTCGGGGTCGCAGATGGTGATCCACGCGCGATGCACAAGGTAGACATCCCCCGGAAAGCGCTCGACGTCCCGCGCCTCGAAGTACAGCGGGTTATCGGAAATCAGGAGTACGGGATTGGGCCGTCGCTCGATCTTTACCGTTCCCCGGACGTTGTGAAAGAAGCCATGTCCCGTGCTGACGTTGTAGTGCGCTTCGTCGGCCTCGAGATGCTCGTTGCCGTAATCGAGCTGAACGTGACCAGTCGCCGTGGCTTCGTAGGTCTTTCCGTTGTATTCGACGTGGTCGGCGCGAAGACGGGTCTCTCCGTAATGAATGTCCACCTCGCCGTCCGCTGTCGTGATGTCGCCCTTGCGGCCCTGCGTCTTCGCTTCCAGATTAGCGACTCCACCCTTGGCGGAAGGCAAGCGAGTTTGTTGCGCCACGGCGTGGCGCGGCGTTGTGGCCGCAAGGGCGAGAAGCACGGCAACTAGGAAAAGAAGAGCGCGGAGCGCGGCAAGAACGCGTGCATAAGGATAGCGATTCACTCGGAACATGCGGTCAATGAAAACAGTTGGATAGCCTAGCATGCGGTCGTGGGGATTTGAAGGCAAGGGAGGTCCATGAGTTGCATCCGGAACAACGTGGCAGCGGGGAAGAATCCTTGCGCGTGAAACGGAGCGACGCCATCGCGCGTCTTTCTTTGCACCGGGTTGGTTTGCCCTTTTCAAAACACTTGATGCGCCAAGCGGCCCAGCCGGATTAACATGCCGGGCCTCGCAAACAGGGGGATGGAAAATGAAGCATGTGTGGAATGCTCTTCGGACGATTCTGGTTTGCGTGGTCTTTCTCGGCGTGGTGGCGATGACTTCGAAGGCCACGCCCGCCGACCAGCCAAGCCTCACAGATAAATTCAAGAATCTCGAATTCCGCGAGATTGGCCCCGCGACGATGGGCGGGCGCATCGATGATTTCGCCGTGGTGGAGAGCAATACGAACATCGTGTACGTGGGCACCGCCTCCGGTGGCGTTTGGAAAACAACCAACAACGGCACGACGTGGGAGCCGATATTCGATAAGGAAGGTGTTTCGACGATCGGCGACATCGCGATTGCCCCGTCGGACCCATCAATCGTGTGGGTCGGAACGGGTGAGCCGAACAACCGGCAAAGCTCCTCCTGGGGCGATGGAGCGTACAAGTCGCTTGATGGCGGGAAGACCTGGAAGAAAATGGGACTCGAAGCGACCCGTCACATTGGACGCATCGTGATTCATCCAAAAAATCCGGATGTTGTGTACGTCGCGGCTCTCGGGCATTTGTGGGATGCGAATCCGGAGCGCGGAGTTTACAAGACGTCCGATGGCGGGAGAACGTGGTCGCAAGTGCTGAAGATCAACGAGGACACCGGTGTAAGCGACATCGCGATAGACCCGGAAAGTCCGGACACTCTGTACGCCGCGGCGTACGAGCGGCGCCGCACGCCTTTCGGATTCAATGGCGGCGGACCTGACAGCGCGATCTACAAGACGACGGACGGCGGCGTAAACTGGAAAAAATTGATCAAGGGTCTGCCTTACGAAAACGGCGGAGACACCGGACGCATCGGGCTGGATATTTATCGCAAGGATTCCAACATCGTTTACGCCATCGTGCAGCACGAGAAGGGCGGAACGTATCGTAGCGAGGACAAGGGCGAGACTTGGAAGAAGATGGGCGATACCAATCCGCGCCCATCGTATTACAGCCAAATTCGCATCGACCCGAACAACGATCTCCGCATCTGGGAACTTGGCGCCCCCATGTTCTATTCCGAGGATGGAGGAAAGACGTTTTCAACGCAGCGCATCCATGGCATTCACGGTGACTATCATGCCATGTGGATCGATCCAGCCGATTCGAATCACATGCTCGCTGGCTCCGACGGCGGCATTCACTGGAGTTACGACGCCGGGAAAACCTGGGACTTCGTCAACACCATCGCCATTGGGCAGTTCTACGAAATCGCCCTGGACAACGAAAAGCCCTACCACATCTGCGGCGGCTTGCAGGACAACGGAAGTTGGTGCGGTCCAAGCCAGACGCTCACGCGCGACGGCATCGTGAATGATGACTGGCAGGTGATTCACGGCGGCGACGGCTTTTACGCAGCCATTGACAACGTGGAGCCATGGATCGTCTACACCGAGTCTCAGGACGGTTATATCGATCGCCGCGACATGCGCACCGGCCAGCAGCGTTCGATCCGGCCGGAAGCCAAAGCCGGAGAGCCGCACTATCGCTTCCAATGGAACTCTCCCGTGGCGGTTTCCGCTCACGAACACACCACCATCTACTACGGCGGAAATTATCTCTTCAAGTCAGTAGATCGAGGAGACAACTGGACCCGGCTCGGCGGAGACTTGACGACCGGTGTTGACCGTAACAAGCTGCAAGTTTTCGGCAAGACTCCGGACAAGAACACCCTCTCTCGCCACGATGGAGTTCAGGAATACCCCACAATCACAACGCTGAGCGAATCGCCGCTGACCCCCAATGTTCTTTGGGTAGGCACCGACGACGGCAACGTGCAAGTGACGCGCGACGGCGGCAAGACCTGGAAGAACGTGGCCTCCAAGGCGCCGGGAGTGCCGAAAGGAACCTACGTGAGCCGCGTGGTGGCGTCGAAAACTGGTGACGGCGTCGCATTTCTCACGTTCGACGGCCATCGCGGCGGCGACAACAACGTCTATATTTTTGTGACCAACGACTACGGCGAGAACTGGAAAGCGATCCGCAATGGCATTCCTGACTCAGCTGGAAGCGTCCACGTGGTGCGCGAGCTTCCGCGGAACACCAACCTCTTGTTCGCAGGCACCGAGTTCGGGCTGTGGGCATCGTGGGATCGCGGAGTAAACTGGACCGCGTTGAAAAACAATTTTCCAACCGTACCTGTCGACGACATCGAAATTCAGGCTCGCGACAACGATCTTGTGCTGGCCACGCATGGGCGTTCAATCTGGATCCTTGACGATCTGACGCCCGTCGAGAAAATGGATTCGGGCGTGTCGGCGTCGCCACTGACATTCTTTCCGCCACGGCCGGCGATAACCTGGCACCTGCGCAACCGGCGTTGGAGCGCCGGTCAAAAAATGTTCACGGCGAAAAATCCTCCGTACGGCGCGATTTTGACCTACTACCTCAAGGACGCCGTGCCCGCCGAAGCAGCCAAAAAAAGTACTGACGAGAAGGACAAGAAAGATGCGGCCGAGCAGAAGCCCAGTGCCGACGCCAAGGGGGATACAGCCGAAAAGAAGGAAGGCAAAGTAAAGATCACCGTGCTCGATAAAGACGGCAAAGCGATTCGAGAGATGGACGGACCCGGTGCGGCAGGTGTCAATCGCACGAACTGGGATTTGCGATCGAATGCGCCGGCAGAGCCTACCCCTGAGCAACTCGAAGCCATTGCCGCAGGATTCGGGTTCGGTCCGCGCGGCCCGCTCGTTGAGCCGGGCGAATACACCATCAAGATCAAAGCCGGAGACAAGGAAGCCTCGCAAAAAGTCATGGTCGAAGAAGACGTGCGCATCGTCATTTCGGCTGCAGATCGCTCCGCGCGCCGCGAATTGATCGATCAACTCTATCCCATGGCCAAAACCACGGATAAGGACCGCAAAACCATCGAAGGCATCCAGACGGCGCTGAAGGCTGTCCGAGAGGAGTGGAAGAAAGACGCGGGAAAGCCCAACGCTGCGAAGATTCCGGACGACATCGTAAAAGCCGCCGATGAGCTACAGAAGAAGGTGGACGCCGTCGCCGAAAAGTTCATTCGTGAGCGGCAAGGGCTGGGGAACGCAGGCCCTCCATTCGAATGGAAGCCCGACCCGCTCCCGAATCAAGTGCAGAACCTTTTGGATGACCTCGATGGGTTTACGGCCACGCCAAGCGCGCATCAGAAAGAAAAACTGGCTGAACTGACGCCCCTGGTTAACGATGCTTCCGCGCAGGTCAAGAGAATCGCAGAGGAGGATCTGCCTGCGCTGAATAAGAAGATGAATGACGCAGGAATTCCTCACATCGTCCCTGCTCCGCCGCAACCCCGCGGGGGACGCGGCGGCGAAGAGGAATCGGACCAATAGCGCGGCTCCAGAGTTGGTACGCCCGAAACGCTTCCACGTTGCCTGCGTCTAAGGACGCAGAACGGTGTGTCCATCAACGCGCCCGTGACCAGTCGGTCGCCAACTGTGATTCCGGGTCAAAAGTTTCATAAGACGGTACGGAGGAAATCGATCATGAACGTGAAGCAGCCCAGCCTGCGCGGTCTTGCCGCGTGGTTCGTTCTGTTGGCAATGGCCTTCGGTGTCTTTTTTGGCAGCGCAGCGGTGTTGAGCGCCAGCCCAAGACGCCAGGATGCCGCCGGTCAAGAGAAAGACAAGAAGGAAGAAAAAAAGGACGAAAAAAAAGACGAAAAAAAGGGCCTGCCACTGAAGTCCGACCGCAAAGTTGAATTCACTACCGATGAAGGCACCTGGCTCTCACTCGACGTCTCGCCCGATGGCAAGACCATCGTCTTCGAACTGGTCGGCGACATCTACACCCTCCCCATCGAAGGCGGCCAGGCCAAGCTGATCGATGGAGGCATGTCGTTCGACAGCCAGCCGAAGTTCTCCCCAGACGGCCAGTGGATCGCTTTCCTCTCCGACCGCGAAGGCAGCGAGAACATCTGGATCATGCATCCCGATGGAACCGGCGTGAAACAAGTCTCGAAGGATCCCAATAACGACTTCACTTCTCCGAGCTGGGCCCCCGACGGCAAGTACATTTTTGCTTCGAAAGCGCAATTCGGCATCGGCTCCAGCGAAATCTGGATGTACCACGTGGACGGCGGCACGGGCGTGCAGATCACCAAATCCAAGCCCACGCCGAACTTGGAAAGGAACCGCCGGCCCAACGCCATGGGTGTAGTCGCTTCCCGGGACGGAAAGTATCTTTATTATGCGGCGAAGCTCGGCTCGCTCTACTACAACCAGCAGCTTCCTACGTGGCACATCGCGCGCCGCGACCGCAAGACCGGCGACGAAGACGAACTCATTCGCCAGATCAAGAGCGCATTTCGCCCCGTGCTTTCGCCGGACGGCAAGCAAGTTCTCTACGTCACGCGCTACGAGACGGAATCCGGCCTGCGCCTGCGCAACCTCGAAAGCGGAGAAGACCGCTGGGTGAAGTATCCGGTCACTCGCGACGATCAGGAATCGCTCTTCACTCGCGATGTTTTTCCCGGCTACGCGTTTCTCCCGGGCGGCAAGGAAATTGTTTACAACCAGGATGGCAAAATCAAACGTCTCGATCTGGCCACCGGCGCGGAAAAAGTAATCCCCTTCACTGCCCAAGTCTCGCAGGAATTGGGGCCCAAGCTGGATTTTCCGCAGACGGTTGAACAGGGGCCGGTGAAAGTGCGGCTGATCATGGATCCGGCAGAATCGCCCGATGGAAAAAAACTGGTTTTCTCCGCCATGACGCACCTCTTCACCATGGACTTGCCCGGTGGCAAGCCCCAGCGGCTCACCACTGGAAACGCCCACGAATTTCAGCCTGCCTGGTCGCCGGATGGCAAGTCCATCGCTTATGTGACTTGGTCCAGCGACGGCGGGCAGCTCTGGAAAATTCCTGCAGCTGGCGGAACACCGGTGCCGTTGTCGAAATCGCTTGCCGTATACAGCAATCCGGCGTGGTCGCCCGACGGCACGAGAATTGTCCTGCTGCGCGGCAATGCTTATGACCGCGAAAACAGTACCTTCGACGGCGGGCAGACGGGCAACGCCGACCTCATCTGGATTCCCTCCGGCGGCGGCGACGCCAACCTGATCTTGCCGGCGCGCGGATCGGGCGGGCCTCATTTCACCAACGAAAAGGACCGCATTTACGTTTACACGCCGCAGGGCCTCGTCTCCCTGCGCTACGACGGCACGGACCGCCGGACACACCTGGTGGTCAAAGGCCAGGGACTCTATTTCTTCGAAGAGCCGGTTCCAGCAGATGACATCATCCCGAGCCCTGATGGCCAGTGGGTGCTTGCGCACGTTATGAACCAACTCTATGTCATCGCCATGCCCGTTGTAGGTGGAGAACCGCCAACCGTGAATGTTGTCACCCCTGCCGTTCCTGCAAAGCGGCTGACCGACATTGGCGCGGACTATTTCGCCTGGGCCGACGCCGGCAAGACCATCACATGGGCCGTAGGCGCGAGCCTTTTCCGCGAGCCGTTGAGCGCTATCTCGTTCGAACCGCCGAAGGACGAAAAGAAAGAAGGCGACAAGAAAGATACGGACGCTAAAGACTCGGACAAGAAAGACTCGGACAAGAAAGACGCCGCATCGCAAACAGCGGATGCGAAAAAAGACGAAAAGAAGGATCAAAAGAAGGACGAGAAAAAAGAAGAGAAGAAGCTGAAAGAACTGGAAAAGGACGTCCAGGAGATTGCCGTCGACCTGGAAGTCCCGCGGAAAACGCCGAAAGGCACGGTCGTCCTTCGCGGCGCCACCGTTGTAACAATGAAGGGCGACGAAGTTCTCAGGAACGCCGACATCGTTGTCGAGAACAACCGCATCAAGAGCGTCGGCGTGAAAGGCAGCGCGCCGGGGGGTGCCAAGGTGTTCGATGTGAGCGGCAAAACGATTGTGCCGGGCTTCATTGATACCCACGCGCACTGGTCCGAAATCCGCCGCGGCATCCTCGACACGCAAAACTGGTCGTTCCTCGCAAACCTTGCGTACGGCGTCACCGCCGGCCTGGACGTGCAGACCGGCACCAACGATATGTTTGCCTACCAGGATCTGGTGGACGCCGGCGACATCCTCGGGTTGCGCGCCTTCTCCACCGGGCCTGGCGTTTTTTCAGACAACAACTTCCAGTCTGCCGAAGAAGTGAAGGGGGTTCTGACCAAGTACAGAAAATATTACGGCACGCATAACATCAAGAGCTACGTCGTCGGCAATCGCAAGCAGCGCCAGTACATGGTGCAAGCCTCAAAAGAACTCGACATGATGCCCACCACCGAAGGGGCTCTCGATTTGAAGCTCAACCTGACGCACGTCATCGACGGCTTCCATGGTAACGAGCACACCCTGCCGATCACCCCGCTCTACAACGACGTGATCCAGATGTTTGCGAAATCGGGAATCGCCGAGACGCCTACGCTTATCGTCAACTACGGCGGCCCGTTCGGCGAAGACTATTGGTTTGAGAACAGCGAAGTGCACGACAACGCCAAGCTGAATCATTTCGTTCCTCACCGCGTCCTCGACCAGCGAACCAAGCGTCGGCCAGGGTGGTTCCGCAAGGACGAGTATGAGTTTCCGAAACTTGCGGCCCAGATGGCCAAGCTGGCGCGTGCCGGTGGTCTCGTCGGTGTTGGCAGCCACGGCGAGATGCAGGGAATCGGCTACCACTGGGAAATGTGGATGCTCGCAAGCGGCGGCATGACTCCGCTCGAAGTCATCCGCTGCGCCACTGTCAACGGCTCAAAAATTGTCGGCAGGCCCGCGGACCTGGGCTCGATTGAGCCCGGCAAGCTGGCGGACCTGGTAATTATGGACAAGAATCCGCTCGATGATATCCACAACACCAACACGATTCACTGGGTGATGAAGAACGGCGAATTGTTTGAGGGAGACACGCTAAACCAGGTTTGGCCCGAGCAAAGAACGCTTGAGCCGCTCTGGTTTTGGAACAACTACGACGCGCCAAAAGCCGGCGACCCGCTTAGCTACGGCAAGACCACTCAACCCTGAGCTTGCCCGCTTGAAGATTTGCGTTTGTGGGGCGTTCGCGGCTGCGGACGCCTCAGGAACCGCCACTCACTTCTCCGTTTTAACTGCTGCTGCCTTCGCTTGCATCTCTCGGTACCACTCGAACGTCCGCGCCAATCCCTCCGCGAACGATACCTGCGGCTCGTAGCCAAGAAATTCGCGCGCCTGGGAAATATCTGCCTGAGAATCGCGGATGTCCCCGTCGCGCGGCGGTTCGTATTTCGCTTCGAGCGTCTTGCCGGTGATTTTTCCAAGCTCGCGCAGAACTTCATTCAGCGAAACGCGCCCCCCCACGCCCACGTTGAAAACTTTTCCGGAAACATTGGGCGCTTCGCAAGCGAGTAGGTTAGCCTGGACAGCGTTCTCAACGTACGTAAAGTCGCGCGTCTGCTCACCATCCCCAAAAACAACCGGCGGCGTGTCTTCCAGAAACGCAGTGCAGAACTTCGCCAGCACGCCCGAATACGGCGAACTGGGATCCTGCCGCGGCCCAAAAATGTTGAAGTAACGCAGCGCCACGTTTTCTAGCCCGTAACACCGCCCGAACGTTTGCCCGTAGAGCTCACCCACGAACTTGGTGACGCCATAGGGCGAAATAGGCTGCGGCTGCATGGTTTCGACTTTAGGAAGTGTCGGCGTCTCCCCGTAGGCCGAAGAAGAAGCCGCGAAGACCACGCGCTTGACCTTCAGTTCTTTCGCCGCAACCAGCACGTTCAGCGTGCCGTCGATGTTGATCTTGTTCGTTTCGACGGGGTCTTTTACCGAGCGCGGTACGGATGTCCGCGCCCCTAGGTGCAGCACGTACTCCGCCTCATGCATGGCTTTCCGCACCACCTCGATGTCCGTGATGCTGCCCTTGATGAAGGTAATCTTGTTGCGGATTTCCGCCAGGTTGTCTTCTCTTCCGGATGAAAGGTCATCAAGCACCACGACGCTATGCCCACGCCGGACGAGTTCGTCTACCGTGTTTGAGCCGATGAAGCCGGCTCCGCCCGTGACGAGGTACCGCATTCAGAGAATCCTCCTGTTGCCGTTTCAACTTATGACTGACGTAAGCCCGGAAAAGACGGCTGGCCTGTGTTTTGATACGCTCATAGCTTGCGGTGAGCCGGCAATGCGAACCCGGTGATTCCGCGCACAGAACAATATTGTACGACGGAAGCGCGCTGGACAAACTATTGAATCAGGCGAGCGTCACATAAAGAGTATGAGTCGCAGAACCATCGTTGGCGTCGCATCATTGGCCGTGCTGGCGTGCGCAGTAGGCACCTTCTACTATCTGCGCGCGCGCGAGGCAAAGCCCGCCCCAGAGGTTATAGCGCCTGAGCCCACAGGTTTCCGTGATGCGCCTCCCCCCTCGGCCAAACCTGCGAGCGCCGCCGCGGCGAAGTCCCGCCTGCCGGCCATCTCAAAGAAAGTCGCCGCCCCCGTTGACACCGCGTTGCCTCTCCTGCCCGGCGAAGTTCTCGAATACACCGCTAACGTCTCCAATCTGGAGAACGTGGCGAGTCTGAAGCTCCAGGTCGCCGGGCGCGGCACTTTTCTGGGAAAGAGCGTCTGGCATTTGCAGGCCTTTGCCCACACACAGAATGCACTGCGCATGATTTTCGAAGTGGACGACCAGTTCGATTCTTACAGCGACGCGGCGACTCTGGCGAGTTTGCAATATGAAATGCGCTTGAACGAGCGCGGTCAAAAGGTGGAATCTCTCCAGCGCATGACTGCCACCGGCAAAGAGCCGGCCTCGCCGGAAGCCGCGCAGGCGCGCGTCTTGCCCGGAACCCGCGATCCGCTCGGCTTGATGCAATACTTGCGCAACGTCGACTGGGCAAAAACGCCCGAAGTACGCTGCCCCGTTTACGACGGGCACAAGCTGTATGACGTCCGCGCCAAACTCCGAGCCGCGTCAGAAAAGGTCACCGTCCCGGCAGGAGACTACACCGCGTCAAAAATCGGTATTCGCGTGTTCGACAATGGTGTGGAGGCGAAAGACGCCTCTTTCATCTTGTATCTGGCGAATAACGCCGCGCGCACTCCTGTGCTCCTCGAAGCAGTCATGCCCTTCGCAACTGCCCGTGTCGAACTCCTGAAAGCTAAGTAGAGGTTGCCCTGGCAGTCCGCCCTCGTTGCTACTGCAGATCCGCGCGATCCTCCCAATCCCCATGGTCGATTGGACTGAGCGCCAGAGCCGCCAAGCCAGCCGTTCCGTGCGCATCCGGACAACCAGACTGTGAGATGGTTGACCTACCTGGAATCAGCTAGCTGTTCCTCGCGGCGGCTGGCGCTTCTAGTTTCAGCCTCACGCTCTCCTTCTTTCGCGTCCCCGTCTCACTTCACCTCGACTCTCACGCGCATCCAGGGATGGATGCAACATTCAAAAAGGTGTTCGCCTTTGGACAAGCCCGTGATCTGGCGCTGGCTGCCTTGCAGGATTCGCGTCTTGGCCACCGCGAGGTTCGAAAAACCGCCGGCGCATTCGGGAACCGTGGTCTCTCCGGGCGCATTAAGCACCGGTATAAAGCCGCCGCCGAACTGCGCCACCTCGGTGAACGTGTGAGGCTCGCCGCCCTGATCGAATACGCTGAGAGTGCCTCCGTGCTTCATGTGGACCATGTCAGGTTCGAAGTCCCACCGCGGGTCTGGAGTTCCAGCCGCTGCCTTTGCAAATAAGTCGGACAATTTCGTGTCTGCCCCAAGCGCGACGTTCTTGCAGAAATCAGCTCCCAGCGCGGCATTGAAGGTCGCTGGATCGCATTCGTCCAACGCCACCACCTGTGCGGAACTTGGCGCATTCTCTTGTGCAAGTTCGATGGGGATCGCCCCGGCGAACATGGAACAAGCGCCTAGTAAAACCAACTTCACTACCGTAGTTTTCATTCACGTTCTCCTTGTTTTCTTGTTCAGGAATCGCTCGGGAAGCGCAGGCATTGTCACGTGCATGGCCATCGATTACTGAGTCTCGAGCGCAAAAAACAGCAGCCACTCTCGCCGCGAACTGCGCGGGCGTCAATCCATGCCGCCCCTATCTGTTCCCAAAGTTTTCTCCATCCCTAAACTAATGAAAAACAGGGACTTCGCCGCTTGCGCTGATAGGCCTCCGCAGGTCAAGAATTGTGGTAGGCTTCGAGAAACCTCCAGAGGTTTCATGTCTGCCCTAGCTCCAACACCTCGCGTGCTGCGCTTCGACACTTTTGATCTGGATCTGCGCGCGGGCGAACTGCGCAAACACGGCGCCAAGCTGCGCTTGCAAGGCCAGCCCCTGCAGGTGCTTGCGATACTGTTGGAGTCCGCCGGGAACCTGGTCACTCGTGAGGAACTAAGGAGCCAGCTTTGGCCGGCCGATACCTTCGTGGACTTCGACCACAGCCTTCACAACGCAATTGCGCGCATTCGCGAAGCCTTGGCTGATTCGGCGGAAACGCCGCGATATATCGAGACCCTGCCGCGCCGCGGGTACAGATTTATTGCACAAGTCGAACAAGTTAGCCCCGGGGCGTCGCGTACTTCTTCAGAAAACGGAAAGGAACCGGGCGAAAAGGTCACAGTACCCACCACGAAAACCAGACCTCGCCTAGCCTTGGCATTCACGCTTTTGGCTCTTGTTGCCCTCGCATCGGCTTTCTGGCTTGTGCGGACTGGGTTGCGCGCGACAAGTGCGGGGCCTCGCATGCGCGCTATCGCGGTTCTGCCACTCCAGAACCTGTCCGGCGATCCCTCACAGGAGTATTTCACGGACGGCATGACGGATGAATTGATCACCGACCTTGCCAAGGTCAATGCTCTGCGCGTGATCTCCCGCACTTCCGTGATGCGCTACAAAGGGACAAAGAAGAGTCTGCCGGAGATTGCACGCGAATTGAACGTGGACGGGATCGTCGAAGGATCGGTTATGCGGTCGGGGAACCGCGTCCGAATTACCGCCCAACTCCTCCAGGCATCCACCGACCAGCACCTGTGGGCAGAAACGTATGACCGTGATCTGGGCGACGTCCTCAGGTTACAGAGTCAGGTGGCACAGGCGATAGCGCAGCAAGTCCGCGCAGAATTGACCCCGCAGCAGCAGGCCCAGTTCCGTGCAGTCCGCCCACTGAACACGGACGCCTACGAGCCTTACCTAAGGGGGCGGTATTACCTGTCAAATCAGTTCACCCTGGCCTCTTCGCTGAAGACGGCAAAGAGCGACTTCGAGGAATCCATCCAAAAGGATCCCTCTTTTGCTCCTGCGTACTCTGGGCTCGCAGATTCCTATGTTTGGTTGGCGTTTTCCGGTCAGGGAGGCTTATCGCCGGACCGCGCCTACGAGTCGGCGAAGGAGGCGTTAAACAAAGCGCTGGCACTGGATGATAGCATCGGGGAAGCCTACGACACACTTGGCTTGCTGAGTTGGCGGTTTGAATGGGACTGGGATGCTGCGGAACGCCACTTCAACCGGGCAATTGCGCTGGCTCCCAGTTACAGTTGCGCGCATGAAGATCGCGCAGTATTTCTCAGCTTTTTGGGCCGCCGCGCCGAGGCCCTGGCTGAAATCGCTAAGAGCAATGCTATAGATCCTGGTCCTAGCTCCGCAATGGCTGAGTCAGCTAGCCACTATCAAATGCGGGATTACGAAGGTTTGCTCGAAGCAAGCCGCAGAGGAGTGGCTTCCAATCCGAATGAATGGACAGAACATTACAATCTCGCTGTGGCTTATGCGGGTACAAAAAAACTTCTGGAAGCGGTCTACGAGTATCAGAAAGCCGTTGAGATGTCGGGCGGCAACCCCGATGCTGCTGCTGGGCTCGCGCACGTTTATGCGGTGATCGGCAGAAAGCCCCAGGCGGAGAAGATCCTCCACGACTTGGAACGAAAATCGAAGAGTGCTTATATTTCGCCGTACACTTTTGCAACCATCTACGCCAGTCTCGGTGACAAGGACAAGGCGTTTCAGCTCTTGGAAAAGGCTTACCGCGAGAAATCCCTGGACATCTCTTGGCATCTGAAAGCGGACTTGCGCATCGACAATCTTCGCTCTGACCCGCGCTTTCAAGACCTGCTGCGCCGCGTCGGCTACCCTGAATGAACTGTATTCTCTAAACCTCTGCGTTTGCGAACCTAGCCACAAGCCAGTTTCTCAATCAGGCTGCAAGCGATGTGCCCGATGGTGATATGGCACTCCTGGATGCGTTGCGCGTCATTGGACGGGACATTCAGCAGAAGATCAACCTTGCTGGCTAGCTGTCCGCCCGTTTCCCCCGTAAACGCAACGAGATACGCTCCGCGAGCGCGGCCAGCTTCCACTCCGCGAATAACGTTGGGGCTCTTGCCGCTCGTCGAGAGCGCCACAAGAATGTCCTGCTTTGCAACCAGCGACTCAATCTGGCGGGAGAAAATGCGTTCGAATCCGTAGTCGTTGCCTGCCGCCGTCAGCACCGAAGGATTTGTCGTAAGCGCCAGCGCCGCCAGCCCCGGCCTTTCCGTCCGCAGCCGCACAACCAATTCCGCGGCGAGGTGCAGAGCATCCGCGGCGCTGCCGCCATTCCCGAAAAAAACGATCTTGCCGCCGCCACGCAGCGCGCCTGCGGATTTTTCCGCGAACTGCGCGATCCGGCCAATCAGCTCGTTGGAAAAACTCTGCTTAACGCGAGCGCTTTCCTCGAGTTGGCGGCGAATCTCTTCGGCAGGCGAGGCCATCGCTGCCTAGCAGAGAACAATTTTTTCGCGGTGGCGCACCACGCGGCGCGTGGCATTGCGCGTATCGATGACCAGTTTTGCGGCATCCGCGATCGCCGAATAGTCGTAGCTGGAATGATCGGTGGCGATAACCACCGCGTCATAACTGCCGAGCGTCTGTGGAGTCAGCGGCACGGACTTCATGTTTTCGTAATTATAGTGCCGCATCTTGTGCAATTTGGGGAAGTACGGATCGTTGTAATCCAGGTGTGCGCCCCGCTGCTGAAGGAGCTGCATGATTTTTAGCGTTGGCGATTCGCGCAAATCATCCACGTCTTTTTTGTAGGCCACGCCGAGCACCAGAATTTTCGAGCCCTTCAGGCTCTTTTTGTGATCGTTCAGCGAATTCGCCACCGCGTCCACGACGTGGTAGGGCATGGCCGTGTTTACTTCGCCCGCCAGCTCGATGAAGCGCGTCGCGAAATCATATTCGCGCGCCTTCCAAGAAAGATAGTAAGGATCGACCGGGATGCAGTGGCCGCCCAGTCCCGGTCCCGGATAGAACGGCATGTAGCCAAAGGGCTTCGTAGCCGCCGCGTCGATCACTTCCCAGATGTCAATGTTCATTCGCAGGCTGAGCTGCTTAAGTTCGTTCACCAGCGCGATGTTCACGCAGCGGAAAATATTTTCGAGCAGCTTCGCCATTTCCGCGGCGCGCGTCGAACTGACAGGAACAACGCGCGCAACAACCTGCGTGTACAGCGCCTGCGCCGCCCGTCCGCTCGGCGGATTCAATCCCCCGACCACTTTCGGAATCTGCGCAAGGCCAAATTGCTTGTTTCCCGGATCCTCGCGCTCCGGCGAAAACGCCAGGTAAAAATCGCACGCGATATTTTCGTTTTCCTGGCCGGACGCGATGGGACACCGCAAACCGCTTTTCTCCAGGATCGGAAGAACCATTTCCTCGGTTGTTCCCGGATATGTCGTCGACTCCAGAACCACCAGCTGTCCCTTTTGCAGATGCGGATAAATCGAAACGGCGGTCTGTTCCACGTAGCTCAGATCCGGTTCGCGGCGTTCATCGAGCGGCGTGGGCACGCAAATGAGAATGGCGTCGGCCTCTTTCAGCTTCTCGAAATCGCTGGTCGCGCTGAAGTGCCTGCTGTTCACGAACTGCTGGATCTTGTTTTGAGGAATGTGCTCGATATACGACTTGCCGGCGTTGAGCATCGACACTTTGTGGGGATCAACATCAAATCCCGTGACTTTGTGTCCCGCTTCGGCGAAGCGCAGCGCCAGCGGCAGTCCGACGTACCCGCAGCCAATAATTGCTACCTTGAGTTGCGTGCCTTTGAAGAACTCGGGTTTCCGTTCGAGTGGCATGGGTTCCGTCGCACTCCTCTTTTTTTCTGGATGTATGACTCCGGGCTGGCCGGAATCAAGGCTTTCGCGTTTTTGGGGATGCCCTGATGCAAGCAGCCACGCTACCGCCTGCAGGCCACAAGGCCGGCGTGACACAGACAGTCAAATATAGCAGGTTCGGCGCAAACAAAAAAAGGGGTGTATTCCCGAGATTCGCCGTGGGCGGAAAGGAGGTTGCTGGCGGGGCCCGAGAGAGGAAGATAGAATGGTTTGAGACGAAATGTGCGGGGCGATTCGCGCAGGGGCAGTCCGGTCACTATGACGTTGATCATTCTCTTGCTAGGACTTGGGGTTGGTGTGCTGGTGGGCCTCCTGGGTATCGGCGGTGGCGTCGTTCTCGTGCCCGCCATGGTTTATTTCTTGCACATGGACCAGCACCTGGCGCAAGGAACTTCGCTTTTCATATTGTTGCCGCCTGTTGGAGTGGGAGCCTTGCGCGAATACTGGAAGCAGGGCCAGGTAGACTGGCACGCAGGGATTTTTTGCGCCCTGGGAATGCTCTTCGGAGCTTACGCCGGAAGCTTGATGGCTTTGCCAATATCCTCCCGGCACTTGAAAGGATTGTTCGGCTGCTTCCTGCTACTGGCTGGATTTCTGCTCTGGAGAAAGACGCACATCGATGCGAGCGTTGCCGGTACCGGCCAGGAGAATGTTCGTGCCTGAATCGATAGGCCGCAGCGCCGGCATCTTTTTTGTCGCGTGCGGATGCGGAGTTGCCTCCGGAATGTTTGGCATTGGCGGCGGTGTGCTGCTGGTGCCCCTGCTGGGGCTGCTGTTTGGGTTCAGCCAGCACCGCGCGCAGGGAACCTCCTTGGTGGCGCTGATACCACCCACGGGAGTACTGGCTTTGATGGCGTACGCGAAGGAAGGATTCGTGTCCTGGAGAACCGGGTTGCTGCTGATACCCGGTGTATTTTTGGGCGGCATCGTCGGAGGAATTTTGGCGAAGAAAATCAATCCGCGAAGGATGCGGCAGGTTTTTGCGGGGATACTTGTGCTGCTCGGAGTGTGGCAGGCGCTGGAGGCGTGGTGGCGTTAGGGATGGTTCATCCAAATGATTGATTTGCACTGTCACATTCTGCCGGGGATCGATGATGGCGCTGCCACCATGGAAGAATCGATAGCCATGGCGGAATCAGCGATTGCCGACGGAATTACGCACGTCGTGGCTACGCCGCACTCCAACAACGAATACTATTTCGATTTTACGCACGTGCGCCGTATTCGAGACGAATTGCAGGCCAAGGTTCGCGACCGGCTGAGAATCGCCATCGGCTGTGATTTTCATCTTAACCCGGAAAATCTCGTGGCGTTGCGCAAGGATGGCAGGCAGTTTTGCATTAACCAGCGGGATTTCCTGCTTGTCGAGTTCAATGAGTATTCGATCCCGCCTTCGATGGACCACACGCTGCACGAGATTCAACTTGCCGGTCTGCAACCGGTGATCACCCATCCGGAACGAAACGGCATTTTGCGTTCACGGCCGGAGCGGCTGAAAAAGTGGATACGCCAGGGATGCTTCGCTCAAGTGACCGCAGGCGCCTTGACCGGAGGCTTTGGCGCTGGCTGCCGGCAGGATGCGCTGCGTTGGATCGCCGAGGGGCTCATTCATTTCGTCGCCAGTGATGCGCACAACACGCGGATGCGTCCGCTTCGTCTGCAACCGGCCTATGACGCCGTCCTCGATCAATTCGGCGAAGAGAAGGCACGCGCGCTGTTCCACGACAATCCGCTCGCGGCCTTCGAGGGGCGGCCGCTGCCGTATGTTCCAGAGATAGAAGATGCATTGCCGCCGCGGCGCAAGCGTTTTTTCTTTTTCTGAAACTCCTCCTTCTCCAAAACCCAAGATTATCGCGCTGGATGAAGGGGAAGACCCGCCCACGCATTCAAGACGCCGAGGACTTCGCGCACAACGTCCAAAGCATCGCTGGTGTTGCGCCACCAGTGCCTGGGATCGAAGGGATCGCGGGAGGCGGCGCGCACAATGGCTCGGCCCTGGCCAGACGCGAGTCTCCGCCACAGCAGGCGAACGCGCCGAGTGTGGACTCTTGTCGTGACCAGAATCACGGCTTCGCCGTTCGCGCGTGCAAGGGCAGAAGCGGCAACTTTGATTTCGTCCGCGGTATTCACGATGGGCGGTTCGAGGATTTGAATCGCCTCCGCCGGCACGCCTTCGTGAATCAAGACGAGCGCGTTGTAATGGTCTTCGCCGACAAAGGAAACGCCCATCCCTTGCAATGTTTCGGCAGGCTCGGCGGAATGGGTCAACCAGACTTCAGGTGCGTATCTTTCGCGATAGAGTTTCGCCGCTTCGATAGCGCGCACGGGCATCGCACCGCTGAGAACAACGATCGCTTTGGCTTTTCCGAGCGGATCTTCGACCACCAACCAGCGGCCCACACCAAAGAAAATCATGAGAGCAAGCAACAGGCCGCTTCCACCGACGGCGCACAGAACGCGCAAGGCACGAAAGCGCCGCGGAGCAATAGCAGCGTGGGTGTTTGGAGTCGCCATTGTAGAACCGGCGCATGCTATCCCGCTCTGCCGGAGCGGTCAAATTGGGCGCGTCCAACAACCAACCTGCCGCCTTCCATTCCACTGCAGCAGCTTGTAGACAAGCACCTCGCTAAAGCTGGCGTCGCGTGTCAGCCCAATCTTACGGTGAATTATCTCAATACACGGATCGCTATGGTCGAGGCCGGGCAGGGGGTCGCAATCATTCCTTCGTATGGAATGCCCGCTTGCAGAAGTCGAAGGCTTGCTATGAGCCGGCTAATCAACCCCGCGGTGCCCCTCGACTTTTCGCAAATCCGACTCGGGGGCAGGAAACTTCCATCGGTTGCCGAAGATTTCACTTCTTTCCTGCAGAGCTACATTGCCAGTTGGGCGGGGCGTTCGGGGATTCTCTAAGTCCTACCGCGCCATGCGGAATTGGTAATGCTAAGTCGGCTTGTAAGTGATCTCTGCGACGGATGGCGGGCGACGGGTTAACTTCCGGGTTGCCGACGTCCATGATAAGTCATGTCAAGAGGGAAACAATCCACATGCCCGACTAACGCGGGTCAACATTTAACTTTAGATACAAAGATGGTTGATACTACCGCAATTTCCAGAACGTGAAGAATGTTCGTTTGCCGCCCTTCGGGTGTGTACTGATTGACAAAATCAGCATAGATATTCTCATGGTGAACGCACCTTTCCATTAGCATGACCCTTAGACCTTTCGGTACTTACCCCTCCCCGGAAGACCTCCAACAGCTGCGCGGTTGTGTGACTCGATGGACCGAAACTATGGATTACGCGAAATGAAATACACGCTTAGCCGAAGGCGGAGCCTGGCGCTTGGCCTGGCTCTATCGTTTGTGGGTTTAGTGGCGGCAGTCTACTACTACCTGAGCACGCACAAAATCAACATACATATCACGTCAAGGGCCTTCATGCTGACTCTTGTCCTGGTCATCGTAATCGTTTTTTTCGTCCTGCCCGTGTACAGCGTGATTATCACTAACGAGATTCGCAAGCGCCACCGCGTGGAAAGAGCCCTGATCCGCGCCAAAGAGGACGCCGAGCGCGCCAGCAAATTCAAGGACCGGTTCCTCTCCACCATGAGCCATGAGCTGCGTACACCCTTGAACGCGATCATGGGCTTTTCCGACCTCCTCGCTGACAAGCGCTACGGCGAGTTGAGCGAACGCCAGCAACGTTACGTCAGCCACATCAATACTGGTGGGCGGCATCTGCTCAAGCTCATCAACGACATTTTGGATCTTTCCAAGATCGAGGCGGGCCGCCTGGAACTATCGTTCGAGGATCTGTCTGTTGAAACCATCTTTGGAGAAGTTGTGAGCGCCTTGCGCCCGTTAGCCGAAAAAAAAACACAGACATTGTGTTCCAGTACCGAGCCGAAATTACGTGTTCACGCCGACGCAACGAGATTCAAACAAGTGCTGATGAATTTGGCCGGTAATGCCATCAAATTCACTCCCGAAGGCGGACGCATCGAACTGACGGCTCAGCAGGTTGATAACGAAGTTCAAGTGAAAGTGCACGACGACGGGCCGGGGATCCCGCCGGAAGAACAAAAGCGTATTTTCGAAGCCTTTTACCGCCTACGAAAATCCGGCGAGGGCACGGAGGGTACTGGATTGGGTCTGGCCATCACTGAGAGCCTGGTGAAATTGCAGGGCGGAAGCTTGGGCTTGGAGAGCCAACTTGGCAGTGGGAGTTGTTTTTATTTCAGCTTGCCCACGGCTAAAGCGGTTCCAGAAGCGCGCCGACACACGGCCAAGATTGTTCGAAAGGCAATCGCAACTCCAAGGATTCTTACGATTGAAGACGACCGTATGGCTTCACATCTCATCGAATCACAGCTGACTTCTTCCGGTTATGAAGTGATTTCCTGTAATCAACCTGAGCACGCGCTGGAAATGGCTGCCGATTTGCAACCGCACGCAATCACCTTGGATCTGCTAATGAAGCCCACCAGCGGCTGGGAGATCTTGCTCCAATTGAAGCATGATCCTCGTACAACGAGCATTCCGGTCATCGTGGTTACCATCGTGGATCAAGCGACCTCGGGCGCGGCAATCGGCGCGGACGAATATTTGGTCAAGCCCGTGGACAAGGCGACCTTGCTTGCCGCTGTGGCGCGATGTCTCGACGAAGGGGAAGTCGCCTCTCCCGCGCGGCCCATTCTTGTTGTCGAAGACGATACGCCGACACGCGAGATCATCGTTGAGTTGCTCAAAGCCAAGCGATACGCCGTCGTGACCGCAGCCGATGGTGCGTCTGCGCGCACGCAAGTGGCCGCCTCTCTGCCGGCGCTGGTGATTCTCGATCTGGTGTTGCCGAAAGTTGGCGGCTTCGAACTTCTCGCGGAATGGCGCACCGATCACCGTACAAGCGAGCTCCCGATATTCGTGCTGACAAGCAAGGAACTAACAACGAAAGAGAAAGCTTACCTCCGCGCGAACGTCCAATCTTTGTTCCAAAAGCAAGAATCTTGGCAGCACGCTCTGCTAAAGCAATTGCAGCGCGCTGTGGGTAAGCCACAGGCGGTGAAGATGTGAAAAAGCGCATTTTAATTGTCGAGGACAATTCGCTCAACAGCGAACTTCTGCGTGATTGGCTGGAAGTGGAAGGATACGAGCCCTTGGTCGCAGCGGACTTAAATGCGGCATTCGATGCTGTTCGAACTCAGCAACTCGACGCCGTACTGCTCGATATCCAGCTGGGCACTGACGATGGCCTGTTGTTGGCATCGTGGATGCGTGAGCAGCCGGTGCCGCACCTCATTCCCGTGATCGCCGTAACGGCTCAAGCGATGGTCACCGAACAGAGGCGCATTCTTGAGGGTGGCTGCAAAAGCATCGTGCCAAAGCCTATCGACTTCGCCGTGCTCCAGGAACAATTGCAGCTCTGCCTCAGCCGTGCTGAAGCCTTGCAGGGAAATCAGTTGCCAGGGAAAAAGTGACGATCGACAAATTCGTATTTGATTTGCAAGGCGGTGTGAATGCCCGGAGCATTTTGCAACGAACGGCGTAGCCCTGTCTAGCCACTCTAGCCGGAACTACCGGTTCGGCCTCGACGCGGATACATGCCGAAGCCGAGACGCTTGTAGTTCATGCGTGTTCTAACGGGGGGAGTTAGTGAACTCATTAAATTATCCATTCGACGCATTCAATTGGCATAGAGTCTCATGCTGGCGTATTTTGTGTCGAACGCTTTGCGCGTGCGCATTTTTGCTCGTTATCGCGCCGTGCATTCCCGCGCAAACCACATCCATTGTGGAAGGTGTCGTGACCGATCAGCAAGCGCTGGCTGTTGCCGGAGCAGCAGTCCAAATCAGTAACCCTTCGCTCGGCATTGATCGCAGCGCCTTGAGTGGTAACGACGGCACCTTTCGAATTCCGGGTCTTCCTGCCGGAACTTATATTGTAACGACATCAAAAAATGGGTTTTCTACGAAGACCGTGCGAGCTTTCGAATTGAGTGTGAACTGCACCCTTATTCTAAACATTGTGCTCAACGTCGGAGGCCGGGCAGACAAGGTGGAAGTGTCCGGGGCCGCGCCGTTGCTGGGAAGCGCGGCGTCCTCCACCGGTGTCACGATTCTCCCCGCGCAAATCGATCAAATGCCGATCAACGGCCGCAATTATTTGGACTTACTGCAATTAGTCCCAGGAGTCGCCATTAACCGGCAGCAAGATCCGTCGCGGGATAGCGCGACTCCTATCCTTGGAGAGCGCGGTGGCAACGCCGTATTCCTCATCGATGGCATGCCCAACGGAGATGAAGTTAACGGCGGAGCGGCCGCGCAATTCAATCAGGATTCGATTCTTGAATTCCAGGTGGTCACTGGAGGCTACGAAGCAGAGTTCGGCCACGGGTCGGGCGGTATCATCAACGTGCTTTCGAAAAGTGGCACAAACGACTGGCACGGCGGCGCATCCTTTTTCCATCGAAATTACACGCTCGATTCTTCCGATTCCCCTTTGGTCCTCGCGGGCAATGCTCCCTTCGAGCTGAACTATGACCCGAGCGCGCAGCTTGGCGGCCCGATCCTCAACGACAAGGTTTTCCTATTTGCTTCTGTCGAACGCATCCTCGAGAGCCGGCAACTGAATTTTCAGTTTCCACAGAACACACCGCCCATCCTGATCCAATTCGAATCCCCCTTCAACTTGCACACGAAGACCTTTGACACCCGGGCGCGCGCAAAGCTGGACGAACAGTTGGGACACCATCGCTTGAGCCAGCAATTCAATTTGACGAACACCCACGTGACGGATTTCTTGCCGCTGCTGCAAGCCATTAACCTGCCTTCGAGTCGCAACGATCTCGATTCTCGCCGCTTGCTCCTCGGTTTTAGCGACACGGCAACGCTAGGCGATCAGCGGAACCCTTTCCTCCTCAATTTGTACGCGCAGTATCGTGGGGAACCTTCAGACGTGAAACCCGCGCACCCGGAAGCCGGTACCGCTTCCACGCTGGCGAACCTTTTCAGCAGTTTGAACACCGGCGGATTATTCGGTGATCAGCCTCAGGTCAAATTCGGCGCGGGACACACGGCGTTATTTCTCCGTCAGAAATATCTGTCGCTGGGCGCAAATTTAGCCAAGCAAGCCGGCCGGCACGGCTGGAAATTCGGATGGGATTTCCAGCGAACTCATGTCGACGGCACGGAAGCGAGCAATCTCCTCAACCAATTATTCGCGACTACCGCCGATCTGCAAACGTTCGGTGCGGTCAATTCCGGGGTGTATTTCCTCAACGCGGAAAGTGGCCTAACACCACAGGACGACCTTATCTTGCTACGCAACAACTACACCGGCGCCTTCGTCCAGGACGACTGGAAGATCTTCAGAAACGTAACTCTGAATCTCGGTCTCCGCTGGGACTATGACAGCCGCTTCCCCAATAAGACAGATTTCTCGCCGCGGCTTGGATTTGCCTGGTCGATCACGCCAAGAACTGTTTTCCGCGCAAGCTGGGGCCTCTTTTACGATAACTTTCGTCTGGGGCTTGCTCGTGACATCCCTGCATTTGGCGGCGCAAATCTCGTTACGCAGACTTTCCTTTCCTTCCCGCGCCTTTTTTACGGCGATCCCAGCACTCTCTCGATTCTCTTTGCCAGCCTGGGACTTCCCGTGCCTTGCGCCTCCGCGAACCTCACGGATGCGCAGATTCAATCCATGGGTACGAAATGCTCTGCAAAATTTCCGAATGGAACGAATCAACCGCTCTACGGCTTCGACCATCTCAATAGCGTCGTCGCACCAGGTCATGCGCCCGTCCCCGCGAATGCCGCCATAAACCTCAACAACGTCCAGGCCCTAACCGGTTTCACGCCTCAGCAATTCGCCGATGCCGTCAGCGCGTCCGTCGGAGCTGCACCCGGTGCCTTCACTTATGATCCCTTCGGCAATCTCGCCATTGGCAGCAAGGCGTTTCCCGTCAGCGGCATTCCCATCACAGTGGACCCTGCCTTTAAGACTCCCTACACCAATGGATTCTACGTCGGCGTTCAGCGTCAGATCTCTTCCAGCACGATGATCCAAATCGACTATTACCACAGGAGTATCAACAATATCCTCGGCGTGCGCGATACCAACCTGGCCTTTGAAGCGCGCATCCCCGGCCACACCAACGAAACAGTACCCGCAGGCTCTCCGCTCACTTTCGGTTATGGACCTTGGTTTCACGGCGTCTACGATGCCGTAGCCCTCGGTTTTAGCAAACGTGTGAGCAAGTCCTTTACCCTGGACGCGAACTACACTTGGACCCATGAAACCGATAACGCCCTGAATTCCAATTTTGTGAGTGACCTGCAAACCAACTTCGGGGCTAAATTCGCGGCTGTCACGGGTCCCACCGACAGCTTTGTGGGTATGACCACGCTGGTCACCGATCCGGTCAGTGGCCAGAACAACTCTGGCGGCCCCTTCACGGCGAGCAACGGGAATCCTGTGCCCAAAGCCGGCATTTTCTATGACGGGCCAAATCTCGATAGAGGCCCCTCCGACCTAGCCCTGAACCACACCTTCTTGCTATACAGCCTTCTGCAGCTCCCTTGGAAAATGGACTTCAGCGGCATTTTCCGCGCACAAAGCGGATTCCACTATAGCGCCGGGTTTGCGCTAAAGCCCCCGGACGTCGATGGCGACGGCCATTTCAACGGGGTGGATTTTCAACAAGGCCGCAATCACTTCGCCGCGCCTCCCTTTGTCAACTTCGATATGCGCATCGCCAGGCGCTTCAATCTTCGGGAACGCGTTCGGCTCCACGCTTACCTCGAGTTCTTTAATCTGCTCAACCGCGCCAACCCTGCCGCAGTGAACGGCCTTCCCCCTGCTAGTCCCACCTCGGCAGCCCCCAAATTTGCCCAGGTGCTGCAAGTCCTCCCTGGTCGCGAAGGCCAAGTCGGTATCAGAATCGAATTCTAGCAGACCGTTGAGAAACCGTGGTTGCGTGCTCAGGACGGGATCACAAAAGTGTGAATGCGCAGGAATGCGGGTGACGAGTAGGTTGGAGGCATGCTCTTGGGGCAGGAACCGTCAGGAACTCGGACGGACTCGACACGCCTAGCTCGCCGACGAGCAATACCGCGCCGGCAAGGGAAGGAGTTTAACTACCCATTAACGGCGAAAGTGACGTGATTTCGTTAGGGGGTTAATTAGGCCGACATTTCCATACCTCAAATATGTTTCCCTCAGGACAGACTCTGCCAAGATAAACGTAAAGCCGTCCTCGTTCCAACACAGCAAGGAGACTAGATTCCCCATGAAAAGGAACCTATTTGTCGGGGCGCTACTCGCATCCATTTCCTTACTTCTGAATGGAATGTCTTTTGCGCAGCGGCAGCCTGATGCTCAGGCCGCTACGCCAGCGCCTTCCGGTGCGACCGCGGCATGGACTCTCAAGGTGAAAGGGGAAATCCGCTGGCAGCAGGTCACGCCTGTGGGCGCGCTCCTCGTCTCAACGGACGCCGCGCTCGCGGCTGTGGATACCGAGCGTGGCCAAGTCCTGTGGGAGAAACCCGAACTCGGCGGGTTAACGGCAGACAGCGTCCACATGGTCGAGGGCTCTCTTCTGATGGAAGCGACCCGCCCGGGTCTGCTATTGATTTTTGACCCAATGACCGGTGCGGTTGTGTTCGATTCCCGCCGGCTGAATCTCACTCAAATCGTTACTCGCCGTGTCCTGCCGCAGAGCGGCACCCTTCTCGTACATGGAAACCGCGCGGGCGGGCCATCTGTCGTTGCGCTCTACGATCTCGTCACGGGCGAACAGCGTTGGACGAACGAAGCGCTGTTTGAGCAAGCCGAGCCGAAGAAGAGGGGCTTTGGCGCCCTGATGCAGGGCTTGCAGCGCACGGCTGCCGAGGGCAGCGCGTTGGAGGTGTTGCAGGCGGGGCCGGACATGATCGTCGTTTACACGCTGATGGGTTTGCGGGCACTGGATGCGCGGAGTGGCGAGGTGCGGTGGTCCGCAGCAGTGCAGGGCACTAGCCGATGGGCGCAATCCCCGCGACACGTGCGGCTCTACCCGTCGCTCAACAAACCTGACCGCATTTATGCGAGCTTCGACGACCACCTCATGGCCTACAACCTCGCTGACGGTCAGGCGCTCTGGGCAAAGCCCGCGAGCGTGGAGGGAAACATCCGCGATATCGTCCAACACCCTGCGGGGATCATCATGCTTCCCGAAGCGCCGCCGGAAGGTGAGCCAACTCATAGCCGCCGCGTCATCAACGGAGTTGTCCAAACAGGCCTGAACGTGGCTCGCTACGAAGATGGAGCAACGATCGCCGCGAAGCCGCTGAGGATGCACGGTAACGTGACAGACACAATGATCGCGGGCGACACTGTGGTACTCGCTGTGGACGCCGAGTCGCGCACTTTCGTTAACGTGCTGGATGTGGCCACGGCGACGCTGCGCCTGAAGAAGGACGTGAAGATCAAAGGCCAACTCGCCTATGCAGAGCTTACGCCGGCAGGCTTGCTGTATGTTTCGCGTCCCGACGCGACGATAAACGCCGAAGTCAACATCATCGATCTTGGGACGGGCGAGCAAAAGTTCAAGGACGCGATTGAGAGCGGCAAGCCGTTAAGCGCGGACGACTACAAGGCCGGGCGGTACTACCTGCATCATGCAGCGGAGGGGAAGACGCTTTACGTGTTCGCGAACCGCGACCATCGCCTGTACGCGGTCGATCGAGAGGCCGGCACCTTCCGCGCGCTCGGCGGCGAGATCAAGATGCAGGGCGGCGAAGATCCGACTGAAATGGAGATCCGTCCCGCAGGCATTGTGCTGATCGCGCCGCAGAACCTCGTGCTGGTGGCGCGGGACGGCCAGATTAAGCAGCAGGTTTATTATCCGGCGCCGCAGCTTCCGGGGGTGGTGCGCGCCCTCTACGCGGTGAACGCCGTGCGCGCCAGCTTGTACGGCGCCGCCGCCTCGGCATACGGGGATGCCTTCGCCCAAGCGTCGCAGAAAGCGACGGACCCTAACACGCGATACGTGACTACATCGCTGGCCACGGCGTATTCGCAGGCCGGCTCACAGCTCACGGGCTACTCGCGGCAGTCGGCGGCGCTGGCGACGAAACGCTTCAAGGCATCGCTTACAGTTCCGGGATCGGTTTTCATGTTGACGCGCGCGCCTGATGGAAACGGCAACGTACTGCTGGAGATCAACAAAGACAGCGGGCAGCCACTGGCACGCGTGGATCTAGGCAAAGAGCGTGAGCCAGTGTATGCGGTGGACGACGTGGCGGGCATGATGTTCCTTCGCACGGCGCCGGGCACGCTGGTCGGCTACCGACTCTGATCCTTCGTTCCAAATAGAACCACTACGATCCGCGTCAGGATCGGCTACGGCCGGCTGGCTAAGTCAGGCGCACATCAAATAGTGCTAGCCAATATTGAAAGGATTGCAGGGCGAAACCGCAAAAGATGAGTCCAATGCCGAATGCCCCAAGCCGGCGCTCCGGGAGATTGTCGGCGTAGTATTCGATGAAAGGGTTGACGGTTACTCCCACGCCTGTGACGATGCCCGTCACCAGCCCCACACGAATCGCGAAAGACCAAGCGTGGTCCACATGATGGATGAAGGCGCTGCAAAGAAGGGCCGCACTAATGTAGCCAAGCGTGCGGACCACAGTTCCCCAAAACTGGCGACGCGTAAGCCGTGGACGGCGCGACGCTTCATAGTCAAGAGCAGGACGCATGCCGCCAGTGTAGGCAACTACTTGGCCGATGGTGATGAGAATGGCAAAAGCGATTGCGAATCCAAAACCCAAAATCCTGTACAGCCCAGCCCCGAATGCAAGCCCCCGGATGGTGGAAAACAGTCCTTCCCAAGGCAAGGAGTAATGATCCAGCCCACGGGCTGCTCGACTGAGTTCAATCGCCAGGGTGATACCGGTCGCAATACCCGAAGCCAGGCCAAAGAAAAGACCAAGGCCGAGGCCGTAGCCGATGCCAAAGACAACGGAGTACGTGACCGCGCGGGTGAGCAGCCGCAACGGACCGTGTTGTCCACCCAATAAGTCGTAGGCCAGATAGAGACTGCCCAGCACATCAAGGCAAGTACCTGTAATGCTGACGAGCGCGACAGTGTGGTGATCCACGCGACGATTGTAGACCTAAAATGTTTAGTGGCTAGTGGTCTGGTCGGGCTTCGATGGATGCCCTCAGGGCTCTTGTTACTTCGCCGGCGATGTCGTCCTGGATCGTCAAGATGTCGTCGAAGGGGCGATCATAGGTTTCCGACCAGACAACGTAGCCGCTGTCGGCACGAATCAAGCGAGCGTCGACCCGCACTCTCGCACCTGACTTGCGAACACTGCCATCGAGTACATAGACGACACCCAGAGTTTTGGCGATATCAGCGATGGTTATTTGCGGAGTCCCATGCGAACGCGGCCAAAGTTTGCCCTTGAAATAGAACGAGGAAGTGGGAGGCGGAACGCGAAGGCCCGGAATCCTGCTGAGCTTGTCTATCAGTTCCTCGGTCATTCCGTCGGCGAAGGGTTCCTGGTTCATATCGTTAGTCAGGTCAATAAACGGAAGTACGGCGATGGATTTCTGTGTTTGAGCAGCTACGACGGCTGAGGTCGTGCGATGGTTGTTCGCGACCTTCCCGTAGAGCAAGAAAGCAACGACTAGGGCAAGGCAAAGCGCCGCGACGGCAGCCAGTATGAAGCCGGCCATGAGGCGCGGACGCGGCGAATCCACTTGTGCGCCCGTTTGGGTCATTGGCTGATCTGCCCAGGGACTGACCGTCGCGATCATCCGATACCCAAGCCGCGGCACCGTCTCGATGTAGGTGGGCTGCTTAGGGTCGTCGCCGAGCAGACGGCGGAGCGATGCCACAGCTTGATAGACCGAGTCCGGAGCGACGGTGACGTCAGGCCAGACCTGGTTGAGCAGGTCATCAATGCTGACGACGTCGCCGGTATGCTCGGCAAGGCAGAGCAGCAGCCGCATCGTCCGCACCTCTACGCGTGCGGTCTCGCCATCCCGTGAAATCTGGCCGGACGCTGGATTGACACACCAGGCGCCGATGCGAAGCATTACGGCAGTTGTGCGTTCCATGGAGGGTCGGCTACTACCGACTGTTTCAAATAGAAAGCGACGCTCGCCGAATATACCACACCGTCGATGTACGCGGACCGCAGCCGGTCTTGGGCTTAGGACGCTACTCCGGCTTTGCGAGCGCCGAGGCAGCGTGCTTTCAGAACTATTCAGAGTGTTTCAGACCCTCGCTCAAGACGGTCCGCGTCTCACCTGGATGACGTGGCATCGCGGATTGCGAACAAATAAGAGCTGAAAGGGAGGATCGAATGACTGCAGACTCGGCGCCTAGGCTATCAGGGAAAAGGAACGCGCTATTGGCAATCGCCGTGGGCGGTGGGATTGCCGGGACTTTGGACCTTCTGCAAGCTTGCATCCTGTTCGGATGGAACATTCCGCTGGTGATTGCCGGCGGCCTGCTTGGGCGGGAGGCTTTTCACGGAGGCACCGGCACCTATGTTCTGGGCGTCTTCCTGCACTTCTTCATTGCTTGCTCGGCCGCGGCTACTTACTATGCGGCAAGCCGCAAGCTGCGTTTTATGACGGAACACCCGCTGGTGTGCGGCTTGTTCTTTGGCGCCGCGGTGGAAGAGGTAATGAATCTTATCGTTTTGCCGCTCTCAGCGCTTCACGCAAAAGGGCCTTACAAACTTCATGACCTGATTCTAGGATTGCTTGTGCACATGGTGGTGGTCGGGCTTCCGATTTCATTCAGCGTGCGGCGGTTCGCGAAATAGTAGTCACCAAATTTGGTATTTTCGTCCACCAGATAGCTTAATTACTGGCCAGTTTGGTGTAGGCTTTCCGTCGGAGAAGAACCATGTTCAAGATCATACTTCTGCGATTGCTGCTTCTTTTTTTGACATTGACTTCCCAGGCGAGCGCGCAGTTCGCGCATATAGAGCACAAACAGATCGTTGATCCCACTGGTAAACCGCTGCTTGTTCGGGCAACAAATCTGGGCAATTGGCTGGTGCCAGAGGGTTACATGTGGCTGTTCCAAGGCGGGCCGCAATCTCCTGGCGAGATCCGCGCGTTGGTGCTGGAGTTGCTTGGGCCTGAAGGGTCGGCCGCATTCTGGCAGCAGTATCACGAGAACTACATCACGCGCGAGGACATCGCACTGCTGCACTGGGCCGGGTTCAACGCCATCCGAGTTCCCTTGCATTACAGTTTTTTTGAGAGCGACGACGCAGAAGGTTTCAAGTTGCTGGACCGGCTGACCGCTTGGAGCCGCGCTGAAGGCCTCTATGTGGTCCTTGACCTGCACGCCGCACCGGGCGGACAGACCGGCTCGAACATCGATGACAGCGCCGGATATCCCTGGCTATACGGGAGTCCACAAGAGCAAGAGCACCTGATCGCCATCTGGCGGCGGCTGGCGGCGCACTATCGCGATGAGCCGGCCGTTCTCGGGTATGACCTGCTGAATGAGCCGATCCCGCATTTCCCGAGGCTAGCGCCCTTGAATTCTTCGCTTGAACCGCTTTACAAGAAGTTGTCGAGCGAGATACGAAAGGTTGATGCTCACCATATTCTCTTTCTTGGTGGCGCGCAGTGGGACACGAACTTCTCCGTCTTCGGCAAGCCTTTCGATGCGAATATCGCATACACGTTCCACAAATATTGGACGGCGCCAGATGAAAGCGTGATACAGCAATACATTGATTTTCGCGAACGCTACGACGTGCCGATCTGGATGGGCGAGTCTGGGGAAAATACCGATGAGTGGATCGCGCAATTCGTGAAGGCGCTTGAAAAAAACAATATTGGATGGGCTTTCTGGCCGTATAAGAAGATGCAAAAGCCTTCGGCGGTCGTTAGCGTTATCCCGCCCGCCGATTGGGAAAAGATCGTGGAGTTCGCAAAACTTCCCCGCGGCACGGGGCACGTGGAAGAACGGCTGAAGACCCGGCCAGAGCAGGAAACAATCACCCGTGCTTTCGCGGAGTTGCTGGAGAGTGTGCGGCTGCAAAAGTGCCGCGTGAATGAGGGATATTTAAGGGCGCTCGGGTTGAAGTCAGACGTCGCGGCGATCAGCGCCAGAGGACCGGCGAACTGAACGATTCTTCGATCACGGATTAGCCTGGTGCGTGGGCTGGTTGGACAGAAACTTGGCGCGGGGATAACTGATCCGCTTGCGGTATTCAGATGGTTGGCCGTTCGAGCGCGGGCAGGATACACTGACGGACTGATTTTTGGGAGGAGGACGCATGCGGGCGGTGGTGACGGGCGGAGCGGGATTTCTTGGGTCGCACCTGTGCGACCGGCTAATTGCCGAAGGATGGGATGTATTGGCGCTGGACAATCTCATCACCGGCGCCGATTCGAACGTCTCCCATCTGGCGAAGCATCCGAAGTTCCGCGTCGCGCGCGGGGACGTCTCCAGCTACATCGATGTGGCAGGTCCCGTCGATTATGTGTTGCATTTCGCATCCCCTGCGAGCCCGGTGGACTACCTCAAGTTGCCGATCCAGACCCTGAAGGTCGGCGCACTGGGCACCCACAATGCACTGGGCCTCGCACTTGCCAAAAATGCGAAGTTCTTTCTGGCTTCCACGAGCGAATGCTACGGCGATCCGGAAATTTCACCGCAGCACGAGGAATACTGGGGGCACGTGAATCCCATCGGTCCGCGCGGCGTTTACGACGAAGCGAAGCGTTACGCCGAAGCGATGACCATGGCCTACCACCGGTATCACAGAGTGGACACGCACATCGTGCGAATCTTTAATACCTATGGACCACGGATGCGGCTAAACGATGGCCGCGCGTTGCCCAACTTTGTGTACCAGGCACTGAGCGGCAAGCCACTGACGATTTATGGAGATGGAAAGCAGACGCGCAGCTTCTGCTACGTCTCCGACTTAATCGAGGGAATCTACAAGCTGATGATGTCGGACGAGCACTTGCCGACAAACATCGGCAACCCACAGGAAATTACCATTCTGGAGTTCGCCGAGCGTATCCGGAAACATTTTGAGAATGCGCCGCCGATCGTTTTTGAGCCGCTTCCGCAAGACGATCCGAAACGGCGCTGCCCGGACATCACCAAGGCCAAGCGTGTCCTGAAGTGGGAGCCCAAGGTGGGCCTGGAAGAAGGACTGAAGCTGACGCTTGCGTACTTCAAGGAGGTGTTCCATGAGAGTTGAGGGGAGCGACTCGACGACGGCAACAGAATAACGAGTGTAAAGACCGGCCGCTGCAGAATCATAAATACCAACTCAACCAAGAGCTAGTCACGGCCGAAGGAATAGTATTCGAAGCCCTTTTCGCGCATGCCCTGCGGGGTATAAAGATTGCGGCCATCGATCACCAGCTTGCGGGCCATAACTTTTCCAGCGCGATCCCAATCGAGCTTGCGGAAAACATCCCACTCGGTGCAAACCAGCGCGGCATCAGCGTCCTGCAAAGCCTGGTAAGCGTCCTCGTGATAATGGACCTGTGGAAAGAGCGCCTTGGTGCGCGCCATGCCTTCGGGGTCCGTGGCATGCACGATGGCGCCTTCTTCGAGAAGGCGCTTGACCACTTCCAGTGCCGGAGCGAAGCGGATGTCGTCGGTGTTAGCCTTAAAGGCCAAACCGAGGACGGCGACGCGTTTTCCCTTCACCACCCACAGTGCCTGGCGGATTTTTTCAAAAAAACGGTCGATGCGCTGTTTGTTGACGCGCTCGGTAGCCTTCAGGATGTCGAAGTCCACCCCGACGGAAGCCGACAAGTGAATGAAGGCTTGCACGTCTTTCGGGAAACAGAAACCTCCGTAGCCCAACCCGGCCTTGAGGAATTGTCCGCCGATGCGTGCGTCTAGCCCCATGGCGTGCGTAACCTCTTCCACATTGGCGCCGATTCTTTCGCAGAGATCGGCGATCACGTTGGCATAGCTGATTTTAAGCGCGAGAAAAGAATTGGAGGCGTGCTTGATGAGCTCGGCGCTGTTGATGGTGGTGACGAGGAACTCGGCCTTGCGTCCGGGGGGGCACGTTCCATTGTGCACCGGACAGCGGAAACTCCGTTCGAGAATCGGACGATAGATTTCGCGAAGTTCCGCGGCGGAGGAAGGATCCTCGACGCCAACAACAATGCGGTCAGGATGAAAAAAATCCGCGACGGCGGTCCCTTCGCGAAGAAATTCGGGATTGGAGGCGACGCGGAATTTTACATCGCTTTTCTTGGAATAGGCGGCAAGGGCGCGGCTGAGTTCGAGGCCAGTTCGCGCCGGCACCGTGCTCTTCTCCACGACGAGTTTTGGCGATTTTGCTTCCGCGGCAATTTGCCGGGCGACGTTGTCGATGGCCGAAAGGTCGGCCTCGCCGGAATCTTTCGGAGGAGTGCCAACACAGATGAAAATGGCGTCCCCAGCCCGGATGGCTTCACCGGCGTCGGCGGTATAGGAAATTTTTCCGGCTTTGTGGGCAGACGCGAGAATCTGATCAAGGTGATGTTCGTAGATTGGGACACCGCCGGCGTTGAGCTTTGCGATGCGCTCGCGATCGATGTCCGTGCAAACTACTTCGTGTCCCGCTTCCGCAAGACACGCCCCGGTAACGAGACCCACGTAACCACAACCGATAACTGAAAGTCGCAAGCCAATCCTCCCTGTGACGAGCTTCGAAGACACGACCCTATGCGAAGCGACACGCCAACCGCTCATTCTGAATGATTTCGATTCGGGGAACAAAGCGTTTCATCGAGAGTTGCCTGCTATAAGCGACTGGTTTCCTGCAATTCTCGTTTTGGACCAGCAGACCCTAAAGCGAGGACGCGAGCTAAACTCTCGCCGCTTTTCCCATCAGCAGGCCGCGCAGCCCTAGAAGCACCAGGCGCGGCTGACGGCGCACCACTTTCCACAACAAACGAGTGGATTCGTCACGATTAATTTCCCCGAGCGATTGCCGCGTTGAGGCGTCCAGCAAATCCACCAACTGTGAATAGTCCTTTTGCTCAAAGTTATGCAGCGCACGCCGGATTAGCCAATGGGTTCCAAGTTCACGACGCAAGGCGGCAAGCTCGTGGCCCTTGCCATTTTGCAAGAGCGCTTGAGAGACGCCGAGCGCCCCGCGGAATCCGGTGACGATTCCCCCGACGGTTGAAACTTTGACCTGTGCTGCAGCATCACCCACAAGATAGACCTCGCCGTTTCCAATCTGACGGCGAACCGGCACCCATCCGCGATACACAGGAATGCGCGCGCCTTGCCATTCGAGCGGCTCCAGATGCTTTTTTTCCAGGAACCGTTCGAAGCAGCTTTTCGTCTCGCTGCCGTGCTCACCGATCACGCCGACGGCGCCGTATTCCGCCGATTCAGGGATCAGCCAGTAAAAATAAGGCGTGTCGTCCGGCACGAACCAGACGCGCGTGGTGTCGGGAGGGCAATCCTTGGGCAGGCGGACGATGGCCTGAACGAGCGGCACTGTTTCGACCGGAGGCCAGCCGGAGGCGCGCGCCACGCGGCTCGCTGCGCCATCCGCGCCGACAACGCTGTCCGCGTGCAACTCCTCGTGTTTGCCGCCGGATTCGACCTCCAGCCGCAAGCCGCGCGCGTTCGGACCGATTCCCAGAAAACGCGTGTCGAATGATAGCGTAGCACCAGCGTGTTCGGCCTCGCGGGCCAAAGCTGGAATCAAGCGCGAGCGCTCGATGATAAGATCGGGTTTGGTCAGCGAGATTTGCGCAGAACGGCCATCGGTGAAAAGTTCGAAACGGCGGATTTCATTCTTGATGCTTTCGCGGGCGACAGCACCCATTTGGTGGCGGAAATGATCCGTAACGATCAGCGTGCGGGGCGCAGGCTCGAATTGCGGTTTTGATTCCAACACACGAACGCGCCGGCCACCGCGGGCCACACTCGCAGCAGTGAAGAGCCCCGCAGCGGAGCCGCCCACAACGATCACTTCGCGGTCATTTCGTCCAGACGTGGGCTGTGCTTCCGTGTTTTCCACAGTTTCTGCGCTTCCCAAAGACGCGCGTTCCCCGAGAGTTTTGCTCATCAAGGCAACCACGCCCAAAATTTACCATCTTCCCGCTCGACCCGTGTGGGGCTGCTCAAGGTGTGAGTGAGCGGGCGCTCGTTAAGTATAGCGAATCCACTATGCAGGACCAACACGCGGACAGACTAGACCGGGAATGAAACATTCCTTCGAAACGGATGGAGGTCTTACGAGACAGAAGTGGTCTTACCAGTCTGACGCTCATAGGGAGCGCGCTCAAGATATACAACGCCGGCAAAAATAATGCAGACGGCGACGGCCCCAACCAGGGAAGCCATTCGTGCCGAAAGATAACTCACGAGCACCGCCGCACTGCCACACATGGCACCGAGAAAATACAGGGTAAGGACGGCTCCACGGTGCCCAAGGCCAAGATTCGAAAGCCGGTGAGCAGCGTGGTCCTTCCCAGGGGCGGCGAAGGGCAGCAGGCCCCGGCGCGACCGGGATATCGTGACCAGCGTCGTATCGAAAATCGTCACGCCCAGAATTAGAACCGGCGCAAGCCATGCAGAAAGATGATTGGAGTTCTCGAGACGCAGTTTTAACCCCAGCGTGGCCATCAGGAAACCGAGAAACATGGCGCCTCCATCGCCCATGAAAATTTTTGCAGGCTTGAAATTCCAGCGGAGAAACCCGGTGGCCGCGCCAAGAACCGCGGCAGCCAGAGTGGTTACAAGAGTCTGGCCGTTCAAGTAAGCAAGCATGGCGAAGAAAACCGATGCCATGGCGGCGACGCCTGCGCAGAGCCCATCCATGTGATCGAGGATGCTGAACGAGGCGGTAATTCCCACGACCCAGACAACCGTGAGCGTCGCATCCAGGAAATCCCCGCTGCGTCCGCCCAGGAGCACGCTGAAAAACTGCGCACGAATTCCACTGACTAGGAGGATCGCTGCCGCCAGAGGCATTCCGATAAACAGTTTAACCTGGTGATGGAGCAACCCTCGGTCGTCGAGGATGCCAACAGTCGCAACTAGCGTCGCGCCGATGAGTATGCCGACGATTTGCGCGCGCGCCGGTCCGCTGAAGACAAACAACACCGCGATCACCACTGCCGCATACATTGCCAGGCCGCCAAGGAGCGGAATTGGCTTGAGATGAACTTTGCGCGGCCCCGGCAGATCCACCATTCCCACGCGCAAGGCAAGCGAGCGCACCGGGACGACGAGCACCAACGACGCAAATAACGCGATGAAAAAAGCAAGTAGGCCTGCGGCCATGCAACCTCGTTTATCAGGCAAGCCGAACCCGCTCAGGCTGGTGCAGCCGGTCCTTTACGTGATCCTCGCCGGGTTGGGGACCCAGCTCCCAAGTTGAGCGAGAAAATCAGCTGTCCCACGCAGCATGAACACGATACTTCGATTTTAGTTTTGCGGCAATCGAGGAAAGACACCTGGCGCGCCGTGGTCAACGCTCTGTGAGCATGCGAGCGAAGATGCGCTTCACTTCCTCTTTGTCGCGGGTGGCGTAGTACCAGTCGATGGTGCGCTTGAGGCCCTCGCGGAAGAGAACCTTGGGTTCCCAGCCGAGAAGTTTCTTGGCAAGAGAGTTGTCAGCGACGCGATTCAGCGGGCCGGTGGGCATGTCGCGGCGAAGTTTGATTTCGGCTCTGTGTCCCGTGAATTCGCAAACCATTTTGGCGCAATCGATCACGCGGATGCGCTCCATCGTTCCGAGGTTAATAGCCGTGCCATCGTTGATTTTCTCCCCGGCCAGGATGGTGCCTTCGACAATGTCGTCGATGTACGTCCAATTCCGGATTTGTGTGCCGTCGCCCCAGACTTCAAAGGGGTTTTGTTCGAGGAAAGCACGGGCAATCATAGCGATGACTGCATGGTTTTCGACGCCGCGTGGGCCGTACACGGTGAAGTAGCGGCAAGAAGCAGCTCCCATGCCGTGTTCCTTCGCATATGCCTGCAGCGTGAATTCGCCCATCAACTTGGCCCAGCCGTAAGTATTGTCGGCGTCATTCGGGCCCTTTGTGAGGTCTTCCGTGAGATAAAGTTCTTTCTGCGTATCAGCTTGCAGAAAATTCGGATACACGCAGCCGGAGGAAGCGAACACCACTTTTTTCACTTTGGCTTTGAGAGCTTCGGCAAAGATTAAGCCATCCAGAAAAAAGTTGGACGCCGGGCCCGCCTGGTGGAGGTCCACGTAACCGCGCCCGCCGTGATCCGCGGCGAGATGGAAAACCGTGTCGACGCCCTGCATCGCGGCACGGGTCACCCCGGGCTCCCGCAAATCGGCTTGTAGGAAATCGACTCTGCCCATGCCTAGGTGCTGCCGAATATTGCTGAGGTGGCCGCTGGTCAAATCATCGACGATGCGAACTTTTTTCGTGCCTCGCGCCAGCAGTTGATCGGTAAGCGTCGAGCCGATGAATGACGCTCCGCCAGTTACCAAAACCGTCTTTCCTGCCCAAAATCCGTCCGCCGTCGTCACGCGAGCACAGCCTCCTTAATTTGGCTGGTCAACCGCTAGCTGATCAATGATGGTCACAAATTTTTTCAGTTCCACGACTCTATCATAGTCGGCAGCGGCGGCTCGCGCGGCCTCGCCCATGGCTTTTAACTTTTTTGGATCGGAAGCGAGGGCGCGTACCGCGTTGACAACTTCCGCAGGGCGGTCAGGATCGGCAGCTACCGCAAAGCCACGCTGAGCCCCCAGCGACACAGCATCTGTTTCTTTCGGTGCTACCGCGAGAATTGGTTTTCCCGCCGCCAGAATTCCGTACATTTTGCTGGGCACCACTACACCTTCCAGGCCACGCTTCACGGTAATGACGTGGGCATCGGCGGCGGCGAGCACGGACGGGATTTTATTCGCCGGGAAAAACTCCAGAAAACGGATATTTCCGGCGCCCGCGGCTGCCGCTTCGATTTGGGAGCGCTGTGCGCCATCGCCCACGAACACGAGGCCCACGCCTTCATTTGCCAGGAGGCGCGCGGCGGTGACCAGCGTATTCCACGCACCGTAGAAACCAAGGTTACCGGCGTGCACCAGGACAAACGAAAAATTCCCCCGGATGGCGCGAACAACAGCGGGTTCAGGGGCAGGAAGAGGCGCGCCCGGCGGGAGAATATCGGCTCCGTCGCGAACGATCGCTATCCGTGAGGGCTCCACCCTTTTGGCGATAATGCGGGCGCGCATGTCTTCACCGAGAACGACCACGCACGTTGCCCGGCGCAGCGCCCAGCGATGGAGCCTTTCCCAGAATCTCGCAAGCATGCCGGGTTGGACAATCGAGCCTCCCACCGCCATATCTGGGTACAAATCCCGGATGTTGTAAACATACGGCTTGCGTTTTAGCAGAGCGACAATCGCGCCAACGATGCCTTGAAATGGAGGATCGGTCATAGCCACGATGACGTCGCAGGGGACAAAGAGCGCTCGCGGAATCGCCAGGGCGAGGTAGCTGAGGTAATTCACCACGCGTTTTTTCATGTCGAAACGTGGAAAGTCCGTCGAACCGGCGCGAAGAATGCGTGCTGGGCCGACAATTTCCATTTGGTACGGACGCCACGGTCGGCGTTCAGTTGGATCGTAGGAAGGGCGCCCGCAGAGCACCGTCAGACTATTCGAAGAAGAGAGAGCTTCCACGATGGTATGAGCCATCTTGGCGGTGGCGGAAGTGTCCGGCGGGTAATAGAGATTCAGCAGCAGGATGCGCACGGAGAGATTGTACTGAGTTCTGCCTCTGCGCGGGGTGCAGTAGCTCAGCGATTCTAAGCCGGCTTTTTGAAGATTGGCGCAGCTGCTCGAGCTAGCTCGTGCGCCGTTGGCTTCTTTTTCGGCGGCTTCTTGACTTCGCGTTTCCCTCTGTCTTTGTTTCCCATGGCGGACAGCTTGCCACACTTCGCTGCCCTTGGCTAGTAGCAGCCAATTCGAAGCTCGAGGTTGAAGGCGCTATCGGCGTGAGATGAGGAAATCGCCGAGGACTAGTTCATCCATCTGCGTTCGCCGGAAGCAATCAACGGCTTCTTCGGGACGGCACACAATGGGCTCATTGTCGTTAAAGGATGTGTTGAGCACGACGGGCACGCCGGTAAGGTCGCGGAATGCGGAAATGAGCGCGTGATAGCGAGCATTGGCCTCGCGAGTGACGGTTTGCAGTCGGCCGGTGCCGTCCACGTGCGTTGGCGCGGGGATCTTGTCGCGTTTCTGCGGGCTCACGCGGTAGGCCAAGGTCATAAATGGCGAAGGGTGCGACTTTTCGAAATATTCCGAAGTGGCTTCCGCCAGGATAGAAGGCGCAAACGGACGAAAGATTTCACGGTGCTTGATGCGGCGGTTGAGAATGTCTTTCATTTCCGGGCGCCGCGGGTCGGCGACGATACTGCGATTGCCCAGCGCCCGCGGCCCCCATTCGGCGCGGCCTTGAAACCAGCCGAGTATTTTTCCCTCGGCGATGATCGCGGCGCTGCGGCGCGTCAGTTCTTCTTCGGCTGGTTCGGCGATGCTGTAGCCATCTCGCGCGAGGCCGCTCGTGTCGATGGCATGGCGGATTTCGTCGCGCGAATACCCAGGTCCCCAGTAAGCGTGATCCATCACAAAAGAGCGCGGCTTCCCAAGTTTCTGGTGCCACACATAAAACGCGGCCCCCACCGCCAGTCCCGCGTCCCCCGCTGCTGGATGGACGTAGATCTTCTCGAATGGGGTCGAATCAAAGATTTTTCCGTTCGCAACGCAGTTGAAAGCCACGCCGCCAGCAAGACAAACGGCTTTCAGTTTCGTTCGCTGGCCGCCTTTTTTTAACATCCCCAGATAAACCTCTTCGAGCCGCGTCTGCAGCGAACAAGCTAGATTGCGGTGCCGGTCTTCTAGCGCTTCTTCGGGAGCACGCACCGTGCCTAAGCGCTTCGCCATTTCATCCGAAAACAATTTGCCGAGCGCCGGTGTCTTATCGGATTCGGCCCACGCCATTTCCGGGCCCGTGCGGTGGTGCGAGAAGTAATCGAGTCCAAGGCTGAAGCTCTCACTATTGGAACCGCTCTCAAAACGCACGATGTTACGAAATGCTTCAAGTTGTTCGGGTTGCCCATAGGCGGCCAGGCCCATGACTTTGTATTCGTCGCCGAATTTTAGGAAGCCGAGGTACTGCGTCACCGCGCTGTAAAACAGTCCCAACGAATGCGGAAAAGCGATTGCGCCGTCGATTCGCATGTGGTTTCCTGCACCGTCGCCCCACATCGTGCTCGCAAAGTCGCCCAGCCCGTCGGCGGAGAGCAGGAACGCATGCTCGAAAGGCGAAACGAAAAAAGCGCTTGCAAGATGAGCCTGGTGGTGCTCGATACGATGAAACTTCGCGTTGATCTTTTTCGGATCGGCGTCGAATGCCGCCGCCAGGGCTTCCGGAATACCCTTGAATTTCGCAAGGACTTTGAGGCGCTCGCGAGCAAAAGACGGCATGCGCAGCGCGTAAAACAGTTTCGTGCCCAGCCTGGCGTACGGATTTCGGGGCACGGCGACGTGGTCGATATCCGAGAGTGTGAGGCCCGCTTCCTTCAGGCAATAGCGAATCGCTTGCGTGGGGAATCCCGCGGCGTATTTCACGCGATTGAAGCGTTCCTCCTCGACCGCCGCGATCAGTTGGCCGTCGCAGACAATCGCCGCCGAAGCGTTCCCGTGGTACGCATTAATCCCCAGAATGTTCATCGCGTGATTTGTCAGTGTACCGCACCGGGAAGATTATGCGGCGAGATGCCGGCGGCACCACTCGTTCAGGACATACAACGACCACGGGCGCGACCATGTGGTCTCCCGGGCAAGAAAATCCGTCCAAACGGAACGAACGCCACCCTGGCGAAGATAGGAGGCCAGCGGCGGCGCAGGGTCGGCGAAACTTGCTTCGATGCGGGCGCGCAGCGGTCCGCGCAGCCATTCTTCCCACGGCAAAGTAAATGTGCGTTTGCGCTGCGCGAGGGTTTCCCGCGGCAGCAAATCACCGAGTGCTTCCATGAGCAATGCCTTCATCGCACCCCGACGGCGGCGCGCCGCATCCGGCAGCGAGCCCACAAATTCAACCAACGGTGTGTCGAGGAGCGGCACGCGAACTTCCAGTGATCGCGCCATGCTCACGGAATCTGTGTCCCGCAATAACGTGCTGGGCATATAGGTACGCATCTCGAGCCAGGAAATTCCGGCCACAGGTTCGAGCTTGCGAGCTTCGTCCGCAGTGCGTTCCAGCCAGCCAAGCCAGGTTGGCTCGAGTGTCACCCCGTCAGCGCCCACCGTGCTGGGGCGAAACCGCGGTTCGATGATTCGTTCGAGCTGTCCCGGCGGGAAGAGCGTCCGCACAAAATAATAGGGATGTGGCAATGCGTCCGGATATGCCCACGCGGCTCCAGTTTTGCGCGCCGCATCGGGTGAACGTTGCCGCGACGCGAGAACGGCAACGAGCGAAGCCGTCATTCGCCGCAGCGGCGCAGGCACAAACCAGGCGCTGCGGATCAGTCTCGCAAGCCGCGGAGTATCCGCAAAAGTGGGATAGCCCGCGAAAAGTTCATCTCCACCCAGTCCTGAAAGCGCCACTTTCAGCCCGACCTGCTTCGCGGCCCACGAGACAAAGTAAGTGTTGATTCCGTCCATGGTCGGCTGGTCGAGAGCGGCAAGTGCCTCATCCAGCCGTGCAAGGATCGACTCCCCGCTTAGCGGCACTTCGGTGTGCTTGGTTTTGAATCTCTTCGCTGTCAGCCCCGCGAGCTCTGCTTCGTCAAAAGCCGTGCCCGGAAAGGTCAGTGTAAAACTCTCGATTCCATGCCGTGCTTGAGCCGCAAGCGCAGCGATCGCGCCAGAATCCAGCCCGCTGGAGAGAAACAAGCCCACCGGCACGTCGGCGATCAGATGTTTGCGCACCGCGTCTTCAAGAAGCGGTCGCAATTTCTTCGCTGCCGAAGAAAGGTCCCGGGGTTTACGCGTGTCCCGTGCCGCGGGAGAAATCGTGGGGTCCCACCAGGGCCGCGCGCGCGGCGTTCGCCGCCGCTCCGGCACGTGCAGCAGCATGCGGTGCCCTGGTGGAAGAGAAAACACTCCTTCTATGAGCGTCACCGGCTCCGAGACGCTTCCAAAAAGCAGATAGGCGGTCACGGCATCTTGCGATAGTCGTTTGGGAACGGCGCCTGACGCAAGCAGTGCACGAACTTCCGAGGCGAACGCGAATCCATCCGGTGTTTGCGTGTAATAGAGCGGCTTGATTCCAAGCGGGTCGCGTGCCAGGAAAAGAATCGGAGCCGTGGCGTAACGCCCCCGAAGATCAAGCAGCGCGAACGCGAACATGCCCCGCAGTTCGGTCAGGGAATCCTCGCCCCACTCCTCCCACGCATGGACGAGTATTTCCGTGTCCGACTGCGTGGCGAAGCGGTGGCCACAAAGCGACAGGCGCTCACGCAGGTCGCGATAGTTGTACAGCTCGCCGTTGAAGACGACCGTGACGTCTTTGGTTTCGTTCCAGATGGGCTGATGGCCGCCCGCCAGATCGATGATGCTCAGCCTGCGCATTCCCAGGGCAAGCCCGGGTGCGCGCGGATTTCCAGCAAAAAACCCCTCGTCATCGGGACCGCGATGGCGCATCGCGGCGGTCATGGCGCGAACGCACGATTCTGCTCCCGCAGTCCGCGAAGCAAACGCGACGCCGCATATGCCGCACACGCTACTGTTTGATCTCCGGCGCCGAGAAGAAGGTGGCGCCAGCACGGACGGCGTGTTCTCGCAAATGGAAGCGTGGAATTCTCAGGCGGTGATCCGCATACCAACCCAGCCCGGCTCGCAACAACAGCAAGAACATCGCCGCCGCGGCGGAGAGCACCAGATAGAAGAAAGATTCGCGCTCCAGCAGCAGGCTCCAGTCGACCGCTTCCTCCCAGCCCGGGTAGACCCTATCCACCAGGGGCCGAAGATAAAACCCGTTGAGCGGAAGCCGCGATAGCCGAACATGTGCGAAGCGGTCGTAATTGTACTCGCGCGGATAATTCGGCACGGCGCCGATCGCCTCGGTAAACAACGCAGGATCCTGCAACTCCTTGCGGGTCAAATAATGGCCCTTGGCATCCTTCATCATAATCCGGTAAGTCGGGTCCACAACGATCCAGCGGCCGTTGATCAGAACTTCGGCAACCACATGCTTTGTCGTGTGCTCGGGAGATAACAGCAGCAGGCGCCGCACCCGCAGATCGGAACTTCGCGCAAGATTCAGAAACGCATTCGTCGCTGTGCCGCATACGTTCAGCAGTTGGCGGTATGTAAGAGTCATTTCCGGATCGCGCGTCGCAAAAGCATCCGGGTTTTCCGCGACGGTTCGCGATGGCTCGGCGCGCATCCAGTCGAGAATGGCTTGGGCTTTCTGTTCTGCGGGTTGGCTATTGGGCACAATCGCATCCGAGAATCCGTCGAGATACCTCCGCACGGAATATTCGCGGACGCACGAGTAGACCATCGCCACCAACGCAGTTGCCAGCAGTAGGTTGCTGCTCCACCAGATCACGCGAAAAGTGCCATGCTGCCGTTTTGGCAAGCGACTACTCCATCCGTTCCGATTCTGCCTTCATCACCTGGCGCGAAGCAAGCGCGGTGTATAGCGTTTCCATCTCGCGAACGGGTTCATCCCATCCCAGTCGCGACGTCACGGCCTCGCATCCAGCTGTCAGCCGCGCTCGAAGTTCCGTATCAAGCAGGACCCGTTCAAGAGTTCTAGACAGTGCCGTCGCGTCGTGGCGCACCACTAGGCCGGCTTCATCTGCGAGCAGCGGTGCAATCCCGCATTGCTCCGTCACGATCGCTGGCGTTCCCGCGGCCACCGCTTCCGCCGCCGCATTCCCGAAGTTTTCATTCTGTGATGGAAGCACAAAAATATCCGCATCACGGTAAGCTGCCCACTTGTTCTCGTCAAAAACCGGTCCCACGAATTGAACCTTCGCTCGAACGCCCAGCTGATCGGCGAGTTCGCCCAGCCTTGATTTTTCGCCGCTTTCGTCGGGTCCCGCGAGGACCAGCATCATTGGTATTCCCGTGGAGCGGCTTGTGAGTTCCGCGAATGCTCGCAGGAGCAAGTCCGGGCTTTTTTTTGCCGACAACCGGCCCAGAAAAAGGACCAGTTTCTCTCCTGCCGAAATTCCGTGCGCTTTCCGGAACGTGCCGCGCGCGGGCCAGGTTGCGGGCGCTTCCACGCCATTCCGCCGAAGTACTACCTTGGATTGCGCAATACCGCCGGCGGAGAGTTCCTCGGCTTCCCGTTTCGAAGTGGCGATTACCGCGCTTGCTCCTTCGAGTAGTCGCCTTCCCCAAATCGCATGATACATCCGTTTCAGCCAGAGGCTCCGGACAATCGGCACGAACATCCCGATGGGCTCCAGCACATATGGCAGATCTCGCTTCCGGCTGGCTGCGGCTACTGCCGGCCCCAGCAGGTCGTAGAGCCCGAATACGTGCACCACATCGAAATTCTGTAGCCGCGCCCGGCAGTATCGCTTGACCGCCGGATTCCAGCTCACCCTCCGGTAGCGCAGCCACGTGGGGATGTAGATAGCCTGCACGCCATTCTCATTCCGCCGCCAGCCAAATGGAGACCGTTCCGCCGTCATCTTTTCTTCCGGAGTTTGCAGCCGTTTTTCCAGACCCCAGTCCGCCGTCAGTACCGTGACCTGGTGGCCGCGCCGCGCCAATCCTTCAGAGAGCGCTCGCACTTTCACCGGGGGGCCGCCGAATTCCATAAAAGGAGCGTACGTCTCCGTGACGTTCAGGATTCGCATTGTTCGCGCAGGATTTTTTTCAGTGATTTTGCGAAGACGTTGAAGCGAAACTCGTGCTCCGCCCGCTGCTTCGCGCGCGCACCCATTTCTTTCGCATGGACGGGGTCAGCCAGCAGTGTTTCCAGGCTTGTCGCAAGCTGGATGGGATCGCCGTGCGGCACCAGATAGCCGGTGACGCCATCCTGAATCACCTCGGGCGCGCCACCGTGCAGGCCGCCGATTATCGGCTTGCCGCACGCCATCGCTTCCAGATATACCAGACCGAATCCTTCTCCTCGGCTGGGCAACGCAAAAATTTCGCACGCGGCATAACATGCCGCAATTTCCGAATAGGTCAGTCCGGTCAGGAAGTGCACGTGGCGGTTCACTCCAGTTTGCTCCGCCAAATCCTCCAGCCACGCGCGGTCGTCGCCCGCCCCCACGAGCGCCAGTTGCACTTCCGGCCTTTGCGTCAGGAGCCGGGGCAGCGCGGTGATCAGCGTGTCCATGCCTTTGTATCGTTCCGTCGCCAGCCACCGTCCCACGCTCAAAATCACGCGCCCGGAAGGGAAGTTCTCGGGCAGCACGGGATGCGAGCCCGGGCTGATCAGCGCTTCGAATTGCGGATCGAGCCCCCACGGCAGAACACGTATCCGGTCTTCAGGCACTCCTTGTTCCTCGGCTACGTGCGCCGCCGTATCCTTACTCGGAGCGAGAACCAGATTCGAGTGCCGCAGCGTCAGCCGCTGCAAGATCCCTAGCGGTTCCCAGACGTCCGCGCCATGCGCGCACACGATGCTTTTCATCCGCGGCGCGGCAATCCGCATCGCCTGCACCACCGGCGCGAGATTTGGATGTGCGGCCAGGACCAGTTTTGCGTTCCGCCGCGCCGCGTGCAGCGCTGTCGCCGTGAATCGCCCTTTGGCGCGCTCGCACCCCGTGAACACAAATTCCCTCCCCGCCAGCGTCATGCGGTGCAGTTCCGGGGAGTCATTCAACGTCAGCAGGCGGCATTCCATGCTGCGGCTGGCGGCAAATTCCGTCAGCACGGCCGCCAGGTGGCGGCCGGCACGCTGCACTCCGCCGGGTGCGTCCAGTTCAGGGAAGAGGCCAATGACCACGGGCCGAGTCTGCCAAGCGCGGCGGCCAATGGCAAGCACGGATACAAGACCTGTGTCGGAAAAGCCTCGCTAGATGCGGCAGGGCTATTGACTGCTAATCTGAGTGTCAAAATCCGAGCGGCTGAGACGCTTTCTGATCTGCGGGCGCGGGCACGGCTCCGGAAGAATCCTTTTCGGCCCGAAACGCTGCTTTCTTCAGGTGCACGTCGCCGTCAACGTAGGCCGTGAATTCAGTCCCTTGCGTGAAAACTACATCTTTGCCGGAACCCGGGAGAATCCCCCCAGCGGAATTGTTTCCGCCGGAACTCTCCTGGAAGGAGCGGACCGCGGCCTTTTCGTTGTCCTGGAGGCGGACGGAGTCGATGCTGAAAGCCAATTTTCCGCCGTGGCCCAGCCGCTTCCTGGGTTCTACTTCTTTTACCACGCCGGTGGCCGCCGCGCCTTGAGGAATCACCGCAAGGCCGTCGACAATCACCTCTTCCGCCACTTGCAGATCCACTGCGTCTCCAACGTGGGCCGTCGCGGAGGAAATGGCCTTGCCGAGCTTCACGCGAATCGGAGTGCCGTTGCGCAATGTGAATTCGGAGGGATTGGAGGGAGCGCTCGAAGCCACTCCCACAGGCGACCCGGATGGGTCGTACGAAGTGCGCTCTCGCACCGTCGGTGCCGGCTTGGGCAGCCCGGCCTTAGCGCCCGGCTTGTCCTTTAATAGGAGAAGACTGTCCACCGGGACGTAACCCACTTCGCCCTTCGCGGTACGCACACCGAAGTACACATCATACCGTCCGGTGATTTGTACTTGCTCTCCACACTGCAGCGTCGTGCGCACGTCCAGCGTGGTCATGGAACTGTACAGATAAACGTAGTCGCCCGCGCGTGGGCACTCCACCTGGCCCACGCTTTGCGCTTGTGCAATTGCGGGGCAAAAAACGCTGAGGAATAGAGCGAAATACTTGGCGTTGAATCTCATCTTGCACCTGCTGGTCCCAGAGTTGCCCGCAATCGGGAAGATGTCACGCTTCTATCTCAGCGCAAGATGGTTGCTCCTGACAAGGAGCGTCGCTTCAGTATTTGCATAAAGAGATACGGTAGGAAATCGACCGAACATCAGGAGCTATCTTAATCGGCAGTCTTTAGGCTGGTCCTCTTCGCTAGCAAAGCCAATCTCTGCTGGTGATTCATGGGTTCCCACGGGACCAGTTTCTCGGCAAGTACGTCCATTCTGCGCAAGAGAGTCAACTCGACGAAAAGTCCCATAAAATCCAAGTCTCGGAAGACCAACGAGCCGGCCTCTCTCATCTTGTCGCGAATCCGCTCAAAATGGACTGGCATCTCGGTCCAGTGAAGGCTGGCGCGGTGGTGATGGCAGAGGTGGTACCCTTCGTTCATGAAGTTCACCTCATCCACAACGGTCACGGAATTGGTGAAATAGTCCTCAGGACGTTCCGGGTCACAGAAAGCGTGCTGGACCCATGCGGTGATTGCGTTGATGAAATTCATGCATAGAAGAGGAACCAGTACGAACATCGTCCCAATTCGCCAATCGTAAATAAAGACAGCTCCAAAATAACCATAGTAGCGCGCCATTCCCCATAACATGCGCCTTCGGTTCTTTTCATCGCCTCGCGCTTTAAAGTAGGCGTAGGGAGCAAGCCCCAAAACCGTCCAACTGTTGTCCGAGAGATACCACAGGAAATCGAGCCGGCTGGTTCGATCGTAGCCCATCGTGTTGCGAGTGTCCTCGGGCCCGCTATTCTCTCTATGGTGGAGACACACATGAGCCGTCCGGCCCAGTTCCGGAATGTTCCCGTAGAAATACCCCAGGAAGAATTCGAGGTAGCGGCCGAAGACTTTGTCGTATCTTTCCGAAAAGTATCCCTGGCGCCTGTGTGCCTCCAAGTGGCTGGCGCTGAACATCCTCACAAACCGCTGGAACTTGAAACCGTAAAGAGAGAGATAGAAAGCGATCGCCAGCAGCAGCCGAGGTTTCCCTAAAACGAGTTGCATCACGAAAATTGGCACGGCGGTAAGGCTAAGGGAGACCATCAGTCGTAACGCAGGGAGGTCTCGGGAGTCCCGCAGCACTCTTTGGCCGAGCCGGTCGAGGACTCGTTCGTACGCCCGGGAGAGAAATCCATAGGCGCCGCGTAACGGACGAACCCTTCCGAAGAACACAGCCGCGCCGTAGCATCCGAAAGAAAGCGCGGCCACAGGCAACGCGGCCACCGCGCTCGCCAAACCCATGAGGACTGCGAACCCTTGAAACAAGAACAGGAGTTTGGGTTTGGCTCCAAAACTCATCGTCATGGAGGAGGTGCCTAACTCGGGGTTATAAATTTCCATTTCAACACCGTGCGCCAGGACCTAGCTTATGCACCCGAGTGGTCATATTAGGCTGCGCAATGAAAGTGCGTCAACATGGACTCTCATGATGGGAACATCCCCTAACCCGCCGTTCTTTTGTCCGGCTCCACTGTCGGGGCCCCTGAGAGTCGTTTTCTCCACTCACGGAAATGGCAAGTGGTGTAAAATCCACGCCGTTTGGCCCGAAGGCAATCCCTCTCAGTAAGCGAGATCGAATTCTGAAACGCGGGTGGGTACGCAATAACTGCAAGCCCGCAATGCGCCGCACCGGAAAGTGGAGGAAACAGTGAAGCACAAAGTTCAATTGGCCGCAGCCTTTCTCGCGCTTCTCATCGCGCTCGGGATCGCTTCTGTCACCCTCGAAAAGCGCGCCGCCGTCGCTGCAGCGGGCGTCGAAGCGCCCCAATTTGAGGTGGACCCGCTGTGGCCAAAGCCCCTTCCAAACCATTGGATCCTGGGCATGACCGTCGGTGTGGCTGTGGACGCCCAGGACCACATTTGGATCGTGCATCGGACGAATACTTACGAGCCTATGGAAATTTACGCGACCGCCAGGCCGCCCGCCTCGGAGTGCTGCGTTCCGGCTCCGCCCGTTCTGGAGTTCGACGAAGAAGGCAATCTCATCGGCCACTGGGGCGGCCCGGGCGCGGGTTACGATTGGCCGGATTCAAACCACGGCATCGCCGTCGATTACAAAGGCAACGTCTGGATTGGCGGCAACAGCAAAGGCTCCGATCCCAAGGCCTATCATGACAACATGGTCCTGAAATTTACCCAGAGCGGCAAATTTCTCATGCAAATCGGCCACCCTAGCAAGAGTCAGGGCAGCAATGACACGGAGAACTTGAAGGGCCCTGCCAAATTGTTTGTCGACAGAGGTTCCGATGAATTGTATGTCGCCGATGGTTACGGCAATCATCGGGTGATCGTCTATGACGCGGAAACCGGAAAATACAAGCGTCACTGGGGCGCTTACGGCAAGAGACCCGACGACACCAACCTCGGCCCGTACAATCCCGATACTCCGCCCGCTCAGCAGTTCCGCAATCCAGTGCACTGCGCCGAGCTTTCAAACGACGGTTTGCTCTACGTCTGCGACCGCGCCAACGACCGCATCCAGGTTTTCAAGAAGGACGGCGCCTTCGTGAAAGAAGCTTTTATCGCCACAAGAACTCTGGGCGACGGCTCAGTTTGGGACATCGCCTTTTCCAAAGATCCCGGGCAGACCTACATTTTCCTGGCCGATGGTTCCAATGAAAAAGTCTATGTCCTGCTCCGCGATACGCTGGAAATCCTGACCAGCTTCGGCGACGGCGGTCGCCAGCCCGGCCAATTCTACGCCGTGCACAGCATCGCTGCCGATTCGAAAGGGAATCTCTTCACCACCGAAACCTACCGTGGCCAGCGTGTCCAGAAGTTTGTCTACAAAGGCATGGCCCCGGTCACGAAAAAAGATCAGGGCGTTCTGTGGCCGAAATCAAGCAAGTGAATCGGCCCATCAAGCGCGTTTCCCGGAGGAGAGCGTTATGCAAAGAGTCTTACTGGGCCTATTGGCATTCGCATTTGTGATCGCCATCGCCATTCCGAAAAGTTTTCAGGCACAAACGCCCAGTCCCGCTCCGCACCTGCCACGTGGAACCGCCACGGACATCAGCAGGGCGGAATTGCAAGCGTTGGTGCAAAAGACGGCCACAGACCGCGTCAGTGATCAGGCCATTCGCGTTGTCAATGTCAACGGCGAATACAATGTCAGCATCGGCGTTGTCCATCGTGCGAAAACTTCTGGCAAGGACGCTCCCGGTGGCATCGAGCACGCGCAGATCACCGAGGTCTACCACGTGATTGAAGGGACCGGGACACTCGTAACCGGCGGGACGCTGGACAATCCAAGAGAAACCCCTGCCGACAGCCCCGTCGTAACCGTGCTCAATGGCCCCAGCACAGGCGGCACCGGAATCCAAGGCGGTGTCAGCCGCAAGATCGCTCCCGGCGATGTCGTTATCATTCCACCGAGCACGCCGCATTGGTTCAGCGAAATCACCACGGACCAAATCGTCTATCTTGTCGTGCGCATCGATCCTCACAAAATATTGCCCGCGGGCTACACCGCCAAGTAGGCGGCACTCCCATGCTTCGCATCTTAGTCGCGATTCTGGCTGCTCTGTATTTGTTCTTTCCAGGCCGCGCGGCCGCTCATGACATCCCCAACGATGTCATCGTCCAGGCCTTGGTGAAACCGCGGGGCGATCGCCTCCATGTTCTCGTTCGCGTTCCGCTCAAAGCCATGCGCGACATCAATTTTCCCGAACGTGGGCCCGGCTATCTGGACCTCGCGCGCGTGAACGACGCGCTCCCTGGTGCCGCCACTCTCTGGATCGCGGACTTCATCGACCTCTATGAAAACGATTCTCGCCTTGCGAAACCTCGGATCGCCGCGACGCGCATCTCCCTTCCATCCGATCGCGCTTTCACTTCTTATGACGACGCGCTGGGACACATCACCGGGCCCCCGCTTTCGAACGACACAAACGTATACTGGGACCAGACCATGCTCGATGTGTTGTTGGAATACCCAATTCAATCGGAGCAGTCCCGCTTTTCCATCCATCCAGCGCTCGCGCGGCTCGGCCTTCACGTCGTCACCGTTCTTCGCTTTGTGCCACCTGGCGGCGAAGTTCGCGCCTTCGAATTGACCGGCGACCCAGGCCTCGTCCGGCTCGACCCGCGCTGGCATCAGGCCGCTCTGCGATTTGTCGACCTGGGTTTTTTCCACATTCTGGACGGCACCGACCATCTTCTATTTCTGCTCTGCCTGGTAATTCCGTTTCGCCGTCTCGGCGCGCTCATTCCCGTCGTCACCGCGTTTACCATCGCGCATTCGATCACGCTGATTGCTTCCGCCTACAACCTCGCGCCGAATTTCCTCTGGTTTCCGCCGCTGGTCGAAACGCTCATCGCCATTTCCATCGTTTACATGGCGCTTGAAAACATCGTTGGCGGCAGTAGCTTGCGGCGCCGCTGGATGATGGCTTTCGGCTTTGGCCTGGTCCACGGATTCGGTTTCTCGTTCGCCCTGAGGCAATCGTTGCAGTTCGCTGGGTCGCACTTGCTGACTTCCCTGCTGTCTTTCAACGTCGGCGTCGAACTCGGCCAGTTCCTCGTCCTCATTCTGCTCATCCCAGCGCTCCAGCTTCTCTTCCGCTACGCCGTCGCGGAACGCATGGGCGCCATCATTCTGTCCGCAATCGTCGCTCACACCGGCTGGCACTGGATGCTGGACCGTGGACACGTCCTCGCCCAGTTCCGATTCGAATGGCCCGCGCTTAATGCCGCTTTGTTAGCGAGCGCGCTGCGCTGGTTGATCGTGCTTTTGCTTCTCGGAGGCGTGCTCTGGTTCTTGCAAAAAACATTTCAGCGCTGGGCGGAACACGCAGAAGGATTCAATTGGAAAGCCTTCGCCGGAAAATTTCACATCGGCGTCAGCGCCATCGCCAGATCGGCGCTCAGCGATGGTTCTCGAGAAGTGGGACGAGATCGCTGAGCACGTCGAGATAAATATCCGCCGGGTGGGTGGCGCGGTTGTGCGCGCCGAAGCCGTAATTCACAGTGGCCGCGAAAGTGCCCGCGTTGCGCGCGGTTTGCACATCCACCTCGGAATCGCCGATCAAGATGGCTTCGGCTGGCGCGGCGCCGAATTCGTGAAGTATCGTCCGCGCCCCGAGCGGATCCGGCTTTTTCGTTTCAAAGCTGTTGCCGCCGTAGACCGCGCGAAAATATTTTGTCAGGCCGAGCGCTTCCAAAATGCGCACGCTGATGCGCACCGGCTTGTTCGTAAGAATCGCCATCGGTAATGTTGCAAGCTTTTCGAGCGCTTCAGGGACTCCAGGGTACGCGCACGTGGAATCCATTTTGTGGTTTTCGTAATACGCGAGAAAAAACTTCAGCGCGCGCTCGCGCTCCGCTTCCGTTGCCCCATCGCCTAGAGCGCGGCCGACCAGTTGCGGCGCGCCGTGGCCGATGTAACCGGAGATGGTTTCTTCGTGAAGTTGCTCCCGCCCCATCTCCGCCAGCATGGCGTTGACGGAGCGGATCAAGTCCAGCTTGGAATCGATGAGCGTGCCGTCCAGATCAAAAATCAGTGCGCGTACGGAAGAAAAATTCGGGGCAGCCATAAGCAAATCATTGTAATATGGCCGCGCTTTTTCGGCAGTCATCCTTCACGCATGAAATTCCAACCGAGAATTAACGTTACCCCCTTTTCGGAATTCCGGCGTGTTCGCGTAAAATGAACAATTCGGCTGGCGGCACAAAACCATTTCGGAGACTTCATGGCCCAGGTTTACCCCTTTCGCGCTTTTCGCTACAACCCTCGGCAAGCACCGTTCGACCGCGTCCTGACGCAGCCCTACGACAAGATTTCTCCGGCGATGCAGGAAAAATATTACGCTGCCGATCCGCACAACCTGATTGCCGTGGAAAAAGGTCGCGCTTATCCCAGCGACACGCCGCAGAATAATGTGTACACGCGCGCGGCCGCCGCGATCGACGATTGGATTCGCACCCGCGTCGTGGTGCAGGACCCTGCGCCGTCTTTTTATGCCTACACGCAGGAATACACCGTGCCCGGAAGCGTTGACAGTTCTGCGATCGCCCAGGGCGAAGAACGCCGCACGCGCCGCGGCTTCATCGGGGCAGGCAAGCTCGAAGAATATTCCGCGGGCGTCGTTTTCCGCCACGAGCACACGCTTTCCGGCCCCAAGGCCGACCGGCTGGAACTTTTGCGCCACACAAAAACGCACACCGGCCAGCTTTTCATGCTGTATTCGGACGCCGAGAAACGCGTTGACGCGATTCTGGCGGAAGCAGAAACAGCTGCGGCGCCGGCAACTGAAATGCGCGACGAATACGGCGTGACGCACCGTCTGTGGGTGATTGCAGAGCCACAGCGCGCGGCCGCGATCCAGAAAGCGATGGCGGACCAGAAGCTGGTGATCGCCGACGGGCATCACCGCTACGAAACGGCGCTGAATTATCGCAACGAGCGCCGCATTCGTGCTGGCAAGATCGATCCGGAAGCGCCGTACGAACGCGTGATGATGACGTTCATCAACACGCGCAGCGAAGGACTGACGATTTTGCCGACGCACCGCCTGGCGGCGAATGTGCACGACTTTTCCTGGAGCGGCGTGCGGCGCCACCTCGAGCCGTGGTTCGCGGCGGAAGAATTTCCATTCTCCGGCAGCGCGGAGAGGTCCGAGGCGAAAAAGAAATTTCTCGCTAAGCTCACGAAGGCGCTCGCGAAGCGGGCTATCGGCGTTTATCCTTCGGGCTTGCAGAAGCGCGCGTTTTACGTGCTGACGCTGCGCGAGGGCGTCAACCTCGCGCAACTCCTGCCCAGCGTTTCGCCGCTGCAGCGCGAACTGGACGTCGTTCTGCTCCACGAAGGAATCCTGGAGCCTGCGCTGGGCATCACGCCGCAAGCGGTGACGGCGGAAGCCAACTTGACGTACGAACGGGAAGCGCTCGCGGCGCTCGACGCCGTGGACAGCGGCCGAGCGCAAATTTCGTTCCTGCTGAATCCCTGCGACGTCGAGCAAGTGATGAAAATCGCGACCTCCGGCGAAGTCATGCCCCAGAAGTCCACCGATTTTTTCCCCAAGCTGATGAGCGGCATCACCATGTACCGCGTGGACTGACAGTCAAATTTGCCGCCGATGAAACGCTTGTGTAGGGCACGATACATCGTGCCCGCTTACGACGAACCGGCGGCGGAATTCATGTGCCCGCCATTGTGGGCCAGGCGGTCGTACTCGCTGCCGGAAGTTTCCGGCAGCATCACGCACAGCGTATGGATCCCCAGCGCGGTGCCAAATGGAAAGCGCAGCAGCGCCAGGAATCCTAAAGCCAGCCCCAGGAACCGCGCCCAGGGCTCGCGCTCAAACAGTCCCCACGCCAGAACCAGGTGGAGCACGCCGAAGAATCCGAGAAAAATGCCCAGCCCAAAGAGGCCGCCCGAGAAAGGAAAGTCCCAGCCCCATCTGCCCCCGTATGGCCACATAAACGGGCCCCGCATGAACGGGATAAACATCCTGCCGAAGAGCATCAGCTAGCCGACACCCACTAGCCGGAGAACCCCGTTGATCGTCCAGAGGGCCGCCAGCCGGTGGATGCGGACTCGCCTGCTAGCGGACGATCATAGCATGACGACCAGAAACGCTCGCGATGGAGCCGGATAAAGGGAAACTGGAAACTAGAAGGCAGAAACGAGAAATCAGAAGCAAGGCGTTGAAGAGAAAATGGCGACGTCCCGACCAGGTCGGGATAAATTCCGCCGCCACAGAGTAAGCCAAGAGAGATTTCTCCTCGCAAAAACCGCTCGGAGAGGAAGCGGTCTCTCTGCGCTAGCCGACGCATTCGCAGGAGCGAATGCGAAAGAGAAAGTTGGCTTGCTCCGTTCGAAATGGCGGGACGGCGTGGCGGGGCGGGTCAAGCGGCTTTTGGAATTTGATTTTGGCGGTGTGGGAGAGAAAACTCGAAACTAGATAGAAACTAGAAATTGGAAGGGAGAAAGGCAGTTGAAACAATCAGGGTCCAGCCACGTATATATCTTCAAGAAGGGCTAATGTCCTATTCGCCCATACTGCTTGTTCATATTTGCGGTGGAACCCTGGGCTTGGTGTCCGGGACTGCGGCAATGACTTTCCGTAAAGGTTCCCCTCGCCATGTGCAGGCGGGAAAAGTCTTTGTTGTATCCATGCTGACTCTGGCTGCAGCGGCGGTGTACCTGGCGATCCTGAAGCACCAGACAGGGAATATTGTGGGGGGCTTGCTGACCTTTTATTTGATCGCAACGGCATGGTTGACCGCCAGGCGCAGAGACGGGGAAACGAGCCGTTTTGATTGGGTTGCGCTACTGATTCCCCTGGCGATTGGCATCTTCAACTGGGTGTATGGTCTTAAAGTCCTGCGCGGCGGACACAGCTCCGTAGACGGAGTTCCCGTCGGAATGATGTTTTTCATGGGTTCCATCTGTCTGATTGCTGCGGCGGGGGACGTGCGCATGTTGGTGGGCGGCGGTGTTCTCGGAGCAAAGCGCATCGCGCGGCATCTCTGGCGCATGTGCTTTGGGCTGTTCATCGCAGCAGGGTCGTTTTTCCTGGGACCGTCCAACCGCCCGCTAAGATTGCTTTCGGAAGTGGGCCTCGGGAAACATCTATCCCCGGCTATATTCGGCACAACCTTGTATTTAGTGCTCACCTTACTTCCGTTGGTTCTGCTGATTTTCTGGCTAATCCGAGTCCGCTTCACAAGTGCGTCAAAGAGGTATTTGGTGCCCAGCGGAGGATAAGGCAGTGGCGAGGAAGGAAAACTAGAAGGCAGAAGAAAAGATGACGACCTGAGGGTCGCCGCTACGTGGGACGGACT
>Ga0207665_10000022_pt1 | contig 109003 bp, 84 predicted proteins | sample LARL112metaG_FD_184351 | JGI IMG/M metagenome (GOLD analysis project Ga0207665, IMG submission 184351) | Corn, switchgrass and miscanthus rhizosphere microbial communities from Kellogg Biological Station, Michigan, USA - LAR L11-2 metaG... | ecosystem: Host-associated > Plants > Roots >... | reverse complement strand
CGCGATTTCGAGCGCCTTGCCATGCAGACGACGACCGCGCGGGAACTATATGACGAAATGCTCAAGCTGTACCCTGATTGGATCAATCGAGGTGCGCTCTGGAGTTCAGTGCGTGCCATTAAAGGTTGATCCATTCTGTTGCTGCTTTTTGGGGCTCAAAGCGTCAAAGTGGGGACTGAGGTGAATCGATCAGGAAACTGGGTATTAACCGACACCGTTTTAAGACCTCATAATCTCTCTCCTTCGTTCGGTCAAGTTATCTTACTCACCAATAGTAGTTTGCTCAAACCTTGTCGCTTTTGAATTTCTCCCGCCTCTTCAGGCCGCAAACCGATTGCTCCAATTAGATGCGAACCAGCCATAGGCGATTGCAAGACGAAGTTTCAGCAAACGCCGAAAAAGCGGCCCGAGTTAAAGAGTAAAGGCCTGTGATTCGAGGAAATTGCAGATGGCACTCGGCGTGCAGTCACTCAGGCGTGGAAGTTGGGACAACAATAAGGATCGAGAGGTTGGTCTTATGAAGAACAAGGTTGTTTTGATCACAGGCGCGCTCACCGGTATTGGTCACGCTACTGCACTGGCCTTTGCGCAGGAAGGCGCACGCATTGTTATTTCAGGCCGACACGAGGAAGAGGGCCAGAAGCTGGTTGGCGAAATCGGCAAACTCGGCGCGGAGGCTGAATTTGTACTGTCTGATGTGCGCCATGAGGACGATGTTCGCAGTTTGATCGATAAGACAGTCGCACGGTTTGGTCGTTTGGATATTGCTGTCAATAACGCCGGCACCGAAGGCAAACCTGGCCCGGTAACGGAACAGTCCGCCGAAAGCTACGCTGCCACCTTCGACACCAACGTCCTCGGCACACTACTGAGCATGAAGCATGAGCTTCGTGTGATGTTGGCGCAGGGGACGGGCAGCATCATCAACGTGTCGTCTACCTTTGGCCATACCGGCGGAGCCGGCGCGTCAGTTTACGTGGCGAGCAAGCACGCGGTGGAAGGACTAACAAAATCGGCAGCACTCGAAGCTTCCGGGTTCGGTGTCCGAGTCAATGCGGTTGCCCCTGGTCCGATCGATACCGGCATGCTCACAAGGTTTACCGGCAGCGATGAAAGAAAGTCCGGCTTGATCGCAGGAGTGCCGCTCAAACGCGTCGGTAAGCCCGAAGAGATCGCCGAGTCAATTGTGTTTCTCTCATCCGACAGGGCGTCCTTCATCACGGGGGCGACGATCGCCGTTGACGGCGGCAAAACGGCTTTGTGATTTATGCATGACGGCAATGTCTTGGAAAGCACGAGAATAGAAATGAGTCAGATCGAATCGAAGAACAAAGCGTTGGTTCTTGAAGCTTTCGACACGCTGTTCAATAAGCGTAACTATGTAGCGGCTGAGCGTTATTGGTCCCGTGACTACATCCAGCACAGCGCTCACATTGAACCGGGCAGAGAAGGGCTCTTCAAGCTCATCAAGAGCCTTCCACCCACGCTACGTTATGAACCGGGAACCATTGTGGCCGAGGGTGAGTTCGTGATCGTTCACGGACGATTTAGCGGCTTCGGTGCTCCGGTGAATTGGATTTCCGCAGATATTCTGCGCATTCAAGACGGAATCCTGGTCGAGCATTGGGATGTCATTCAGGACGAAGTGACGGAAGAACAGTCGCAGAGTAAAGCTCCGATGTTCGGCACAAGTTTTCCGAAACATTCCGCTCAAACTACTACCGCAAAAATAAATTAAGGAGAAGACATGAGTAACAAACAAGAGAGAGAACTGGCAGGCAAGGTCGCGCTCGTCACGGGCGGTTCACGTGGCATCGGTGCTGCGATTGCCAAGCGCCTGGCCGCGGAAGGAGCTAGCGTCGCTCTAACTTACTCGAAAGGCACGGATGCCGCCGCGTCGGTCGTCGAAGCGATCCAACACGACGGCGGAAAGGCGGTTGCGATCCAGGCGGACGCCGCTGACGCCGACGCAGTCAGAAACGCTGTCGAAACTACGGTCGAAACATTTGGCCGGCTTGACGTACTGGTGAACAACGCCGGCACGGTCATTCCGATGCCAGTAGAGCAGACGACACTTGCGGACTTCGACCGCGTTTTTGCGGTCAACGTTCGCGGTACCTTCGTTGCTACTCAGGCAGCGCTCAAACACATCAAGAGCGGCGGTCGAATCATCATGATTGGCTCGTGCTTGGGCGAGCGGGTCTTTTTTCCCGGCATGGCTCCCTACTCGGCAACCAAAGGAGCCATCAAAATGTTTACGCAGGGGCTGGCGCGTGAACTCGGAGCGCGCGGCGTTACTGTCAACAATGTCCAGCCGGGGCCAATCGACACGGATCTTAACCCTGCCTCAAGCGAGTGGGCCGTAGGCCAGAAGGCAGCCGTCCCGCTTGATCGGTATGGACACACTGACGAGGTTGCAGCGCTGGTAGCGTTCGTCGCCGGTCCGGAGTCCTCCTACATTACCGGGTCGAATCTTACGGTTGATGGCGGAATGAATGCTTGAGCTCGTTAGGTCGCAGGTTACAAAGGTCGAGAAGGATCAACACGCAATACATTTCAAGTGGAGGAAGGTGTCCAATGGCTAACGTGGTGAAGAAACACAGCATCTCTTCGGAGCTGGCACAAAAAATGGTGAATGCAGCGGTGGCGAAAGCGAGAGAACTTGGCGTTACCGAGAACGTAGCGATTCTCGATGACGGCGGCAATCTCAAGGCCTTTAGTCGGATGGACGGCGCTTCGATCCCTACCATTGAGATTGCGCAGAATAAGGCGTACACAGCTCTGTTCGGCATCTCCACTAAGGATTTTTTCAACTTTATCCAGGGCGACCCGTCGCTTTTGGCCGGCATCCCTACGCTAGCGCGTGTGGCGGCGTGGGGTGGAGGTTTCCCGATTAAGGTGAACGGAGAAGTTGTCGGGGCGATCGGGGTGAGCGGTGCGCCCACGGTGCAGAACGATGTCGATTGCGCGAGCGCAGCCTTAGCGCTCGTATCCGATGCCTTACCAGTGGACTGAATTAGTAACCCAAGTCGGCGGGTACATGGCTACGAGATGCGATTAAATTCAAAAACCTCGCGCCGTTTCCGAATGGCCAATACGTGGCCAAAAAAAAGGATGCTACCGATACTCGATGGTAAGGAATGGGAAAGAACGGGAAAACCATTGATTTCTCTTGGTGGCTGCAACTTTAGAAAAGGCAAATACTTAGCGTTTTGCCGGTAGTCCGATTCGCAACGCAGAGGTCGTGGGTTCGACTCAGATGCCTTTTAGAGACTCAGTGTGGACGCGATACGGCATGAGGCAAACGTGGCAATTGCCGTAGGGCACTATTGTCTAACACGCGCCATGAATGCCTGTCACAACTAAGGCACAACTGAGTGCTGAAGGTGGAGATGGTGGGAACAGTGTAAAACCGCGAATGTGCGAATTTCTTAGCAAAATTAAGAAGTCCGCTAAAAGCCGAAATAATTTGAACGTTCTCTTATTCCTACCTGCGGAGCCAATTTTTGTAATGTACCTGATGTAAAGAAAGGCCTTAGCTCATCGACTCGACGTAGCCTGTCACAACTAAGTCACAAAGTTTTGGCTCTGGATGCTTACTTGGCTCTCACCGGCCTTTTTTGGCCATTATTGGAGCTATTGCCGACGTTAGCGAGGGCGGCAAGTCGTGTGGAAACGCTTGCTGCCAGATCTACTGATTGAGGCATGAATTTTAGATACCTTTGGGTTTCGATGATGGAAGCGTGTCCGACGTATTCCTTAATCCCATTTATCGGAACTCCGTCATGTCATCGATCAACCGCCTTCACTGCTTTTCCATTCTCCCAATGAACTAAAGACTGGCAAGTGGCAACGAGCGATACCGCTTTCCGGTAAGCTTCGCCAATGCATTGACGACCGCCGGTGAGATCACGGGAACCGGAGGTTCACCGCATCCCGTCGGCGCATCAGTACTGGGCACGATGTGCACGTCAACGTTTACCGGCGCATCGACGATGTAAGGCGGCGCGTAGCCGTCGAAGTTTCTTTGTTCCACGCGACCATCTTTGAAGGTGATTGCTCCCTTGGCCACCAGTTGCGTCACCCCGAAACCGAGTCCGGCTTGAAACTGGCTTTCCACCGTCAGCGGATTTACAGCCAGGCCACAATTAACCGCCACCGTCGCGCGATGAATCTTTGGACGCTTGTTTTCAATCGAAACGTCGACGGCGCAGGCCACGGCGGTGTCGAAGCATTCATGGCACGAGATGCCCACTGCATGTCCCTTTGGCAACTTGCTTCGCCACGCGGCGCTCTTTTCATCCATCAAATCGAGCGCAGCGCGTAGCTTCTTTGCTTCAGATTTGAGGAGCCTGCGACGATAGACGATTGGATCTATTTTCGCTCGCGTTGCTAATTCATCGATCAGCGTCTCCATCACGAACGCATTGTGCGTGTGGCCGACTGAGCGCCACCAGAGAACAGGCACATTAACGGTTGGGTTGTGCGCAGAAACATGAAAATTCGGAATGTCGTAGCTGGTGTCCGCAGTGCCTTCGACTGTTGTTTCGTCGACGCCGTTCTTAATCAGCATAGCTGCAAATGGAGTCCCAGCAACCAACGATTGGCCCACGACGACGTGACGCCATGCGGCCGGCAGGCCATCGCTCCCGATGCCGATTTCCACTCGATGCGCGTGCATCGGACGATAGTAGCCTCCGCGCACGTCGTCTTCGCGCGTCCAGATTAGCTTAACGGGCGTGCCGCGAAATCGCCTGGCGATCAGCGCTGCTTCGCGTGGCACATGGGCATCGATAACTGCCCGCCTGCCAAAGCCGCCGCCGGCAAACTCAGTATGAAAAGTGACTTGTTCCGGCTTGAGCCCAAGCACTTCGGCGATTGCCATCTGATCCATCGTCTGAAACTGGGAAGGAACCCAAGCCTCGGCGCGGTCACCAGTAAATCGCACCGTCGCATTGAGTGGCTCCATCGGTGTGTGGGCAAGATATGGAAACTCGTATTCGGCGACGATTCGATTCCCAGCCGCGATTTTGTCCATAACCTTTTCGTCGCCACGTGAGACGGCGACATTACCCGGCGTATGAACCAGTTCCCTAAACCTGCTCCACAACTGCGAACTGTCCGGGTGTTCGATTCCCGACAAATCCCAATCAATCTTTAAACGATCGCGCGCTTGTTTCGCCGTCCAGAATCGATCGGCAACAACCGCAACGCCGCTACCTTTCGTGAGCCGAATTTCAAACACCTCGCGAACTCCATCGATCGCGCGCGCATCTTTGTCATCCAAGCTCTTGACTCTTCCGCCGAACACCGGCGGGTGGGCGACAACCGCAACCTTCATTCCGGGAAGATCGAGGTCAAGTCCAAACTTCTGCGATCCGTCGCACTTCGGTCTGCTGTCAAGACGCCGAACCCTCTGGCCGATAAGCCGAAACTCTGACGGATTTTTGAGACGAGCTTTTTCGGGTACGGGTTTGCGGGCCGCGTCCTTCGCCAGCTCAGCATAACGAGCCGACCAGTTCCCGGGACCATAGACGATACTGTTTTCGCTGCGGCATTGATCCGGAGACACGTGCCAGCGATCAGCCGCCGCGGCGATTAACATACTGCGAGTCTTCGCACCTAACTCACGGTATTGCTGAAAAGAATGGGCGATCGAGCCGGAGCCGCCAACCATTTGAATCCCGAACAGCGGGTCTTTGTAAACCTCAGCCGCTGGCGCCAGTTCTGCGATCACTTGCGACCAGTCTGCATCCATCTCGTCAGCAAGTATCATCGGCAGCGAAGTCTGAACGCCCTGACCAAACTCAAGACGATTCACGGTTATCAGAATCTTTCCGTCGGGTCTGATGTGAACGAACGCGTCTGGCGGATAGACTTTCGGCGGTTGTGCCGAATGTGCTTCATGTGCGAATGCAGGAACATCGAGGTACAGCGAAACCAACAGCCCGCCAGCCGCGCCGGCGGAGACGCGCAGAAAGCCTCGCCGATCAAATGGCGAAAGTTTTTCAAGTCGAGTTGCTGTTCGCATAGTCCGCCTCCTTTACTTAAGTTCTTGTGACGCGCTTTTGATCGCCTCACGAATGCGAACATAGGTCGCGCAGCGGCAAAGATTGCCGCCCATCGATTCTTCAATGTTGGTGTCAGTAGGCTTCGGCGTCGCCTTCAGAAGCGCAACCGCACTCATGATCTGTCCACTTTGGCAGTAGCCGCACTGCACCACATCTTTGTCCACCCAGGCGTCCTGCACTGCCTGGCCGACGGGATCGGCGCCGATGCCTTCAATCGTAACTATCGACCGATCACCAATCAGCGAAACGGGCACCACGCACGATCGGGTAGCGATGCCGTCGAGATGAACTGTGCAGGCGCCGCAAGCGCTAATGCCGCATCCATATTTTGTTCCTGTCATCTTCAGTTCTTCCCGTAACACCCAAAGAAGCGGCGTGGAGGGATCGACGTTCACTTGCTTGCGTTGACCGTTTACGCTGAGTTGATAAGTTGCCATCACGACCTCCTATCTTGCGGTCCCTATTTTGTTGGCGGGCAGGGCGTACCCGCGTCGACCCAAGTGCGAGTTGCAGCGACGAACTCAGCATGTGAAAGCGGCGGCAACGTTCGCATGCTTCCGTCAGGCCGGCGACCCGGATTCCAGGCCCAGAGAACCAGCGGTTCTTCTTCGTGATGTCTTAACAAACCGGGCCCATCGAGACCATTGTTCTTCGCGCGATCCGTCACCGCGCGACATACGGCCGCGCTCGACAAAGGTCGATCGTTCGCGTCCTGCCATCGCATCGACAGCGGCGCCAGGTGCCAATTGTGACCGCCCGGAACGCCGGTGCTATCGGCATTTGCTTCCTGATGACAGCTAAGACAATTTAACCCCGGCACACCCTTGCCTTCCGGACCGCGAATCACATTGGCAAAGTGACGATGGCGATCATCTCCCTGCTGCGGATAATTCGTTGCCGTGTGACAGTTGATGCAACGAGGCGAAGTCAGAACTGAATAGACTCTTTGCCAGGCCGCCAATCCGTCAGCGCGGTTAGCATTGCCGTCTAGTTTCTTGGAGTCCCGACCCTCAATAGCGGCACTAGCTGTCAGACCGATCCAAGTGACAATGGAAATAAGGACAACAAGAAGGATTCGGATGAAAAATCGAGAGTTCGATAACATACCGCTCCTTTTCAGCGATAATTTTCAATCAACTGAGACTTCAGGTCAATTTTCGAGGGGGTAAATTACGACTAAAGTACCACGCATCCGAACAAAAGTAACCCGAGGTAGTGCCATTTCAGGTCATCTCCGCGTTCCTCTGCGGAAACCTCTGCGGCTAGTGCAGTTCACCAAACACTTACCGCAGAGGAAAACCGGAGGTAAGCGCAGAGGCGTGCAGAGGGTTCGAATCGAAACTTCAAAATAGACCACCACCGACCCGAAGGGAGCAGACATTAGCGGCTAGTCTTCCTTGCTGTGAGCGCAACTTAATATCACCGTATTGGCCCTCAGCGACCGGTCATTCGCTCCAGTTGTTCAGGATACCGAGCCCCTTGCACAGTGATCTTTGAGGAGGCGTTATCAATCTCACGGAGATCGTCCGGGGTAAGTTCGATCGCCGCGGCCCCGATGTTCTCTTCCAGACGATGCAGTTTTGTGGTGCCGGGAATTGGAACGATCCAGGGCTTTTGTGCCAGCAACCAGGCGAGCGCGATTTGAGCAGGTGTCGCGCGCTTGCGTTCTCCGATGGACTCAAACAGATCGATCAGCGCCTGATTCGCTTTGCGAGCTGCAGGCGTGAAGCGCGGGAGCGTAGCGCGAAAATCGGTGCTGTCGAACGTAGTGTTCTCGTTGATCTTTCCCGTCAGGAAGCCCTTGCCCAAAGGGCTATATGGAACGAACCCGATGCCGAGTTCTTCCAACGTTGGTATCACTTCGTTCTCAGGCTTTCTCCACCACAGCGAGTATTCGCTTTGAACGGCGGTGATCGGCTGGACGGCGTGCGCCCGGCGGATCGTTTGCACTCCCGGTTCAGAAAGTCCAAAGTGCTTGACCTTTCCTTCCTGGATCAGATCCTTCACCGCACCCGCAACATCTTCGATGGGCACGTCCGGATCGACGCGGTGTTGATAGAAGAGATCGATCGCATCGACCTTGAGTCGCTTGAGCGAACCCTCGGCGACTTCCTTGATGTGCTCTGGCCGGCTATCCAGGCCCAGCCAAGCCTTCTCTCCCGTCGGATCAAGTTTGAACCCGAACTTCGTGGCGATAACCACTTGTCCACGGAAGGGAGCGAGGGCTTCGCCAACGAGTTCTTCGTTCCTGAATGGGCCATACACTTCAGCCGTATCAAAAAATCTGACGCCGCATTCGAACGCTGAACGAAGAAGAGAGATCATCTCCTGCCTGTCTGGCGGCGGACCGTAAGAGAAGCTCATGCCCATACAGCCAAGCCCGATGGCTGAAACTTCCAGGTTGCTATTTCCAAGTTTGCGCTTCTGCATTTTCAAATTCCTCTCTCAATCAGAGAATTCCTCATTCAATCAGAAGTTAGATTGCCAATCTCAATTGAAGTTGAAGCCATTTTAGTCTGCATTTGTCGTGGGAGTCTCACGCGCTCTTGCTCAACCTGTCGCGATATTGTTCGAAACCGCAGGATCGGAGCACAAAGGGGCCTTAGCCCGACCGTCAGGCAGGGTTCACCAGACGAAGGTCGCTGGAATTACCTCTGCGGACTTTTCTCTTTGCCAGGTGGTGTTGATAACGGCAAGAGTTTCAAACGGTTGTTGGAATGTAGCAGTGAGAGTCCATTCTTCCAACTCGAGTCGAACACATAAAATCCAGTGGGTAACTATGGCCTCTGGTCACGGTTCTAAAATGCAAAGGTTACACTAGCCCGTGGGCGCGACTAACAGCCTCTGGATTTCGATGGAGGAACGCCGTACGCGCGTTTGAATTGATGGGTGAAATAGCTATCGCTTTCAATACCGACAGCCGCTCTCACTTCTTTGACGCTCAGACCTTCGCGTTTCAATAGTTCTTTTGCCCGGCGCAGCCTGAGCCTCTGTAGATACAACGTGGGAGTAATGCCAACTTCGGACTTAAACTTGTGACGCAACCGGGATGGAGACAGGCCCACAAGCTCAGCCATGGTAGATAGCGTTAGCCGTCCACCTGGGTTCTCATCGATGAGAACGAGTAAGCGTTGAATTTTTGGATCCAATCAATACCGCCTTTGCCGTTAGCCCGATTTCACAATGCAAGCTTTGCGGTGATTTCATTTGTTGCTAGAATTGGCTGCGAAAAATTAATCGGCCAACGAACTCTCACGCTTTCGCAACTGTATCGAAAGCGTGTCCCGCAAGTCTTTGGGTAACTCTTAAGGATTTATCAACGAGTTCTCAAATCCTTTATGAAAAAAGGCGTCCATCTCCTACAGTTCGGCCCTTTCCGGCTGGATACAGTCGAGCGGGTGCTTTTGTGCGATGGACGAAGGGTGCCGCTACCGGCGAAGGCCCTAAGCACACTGCTCGTCCTGGTGCGGAACAAAGGACATGTCGTCGAGAAAGACGCATTAATGAAAGAGGTTTGGCCAGAGGAATATGTGGAGGAGGGGAACCTCGCCCAGCATGTCTTCATGCTGCGGAAGGCGTTGCATGAAAACCGGGAGAGCGGGAAGTACATCGAAACAGTTCCCCGCCGAGGCTATCGTTTTGTCGCCGAGGTTGTTGAAGTCGATGATCAAGACCATGACCAGGCGATAGATTCCCTGGCGATACTTCCTTTTTCCAATGTAGGCAAGGATCCCGACATGGAATACCTTTCGGACGGGATTACTGAGAGCATTATGATCAGCCTTTCACACCTTCCTCAGCTAAAGGTGATGGCTCGCAGCACGGTCTTTCGTTACAAGGAGGCAGCTGTTGATCCACAGGAGGTTGGCCATGCTCTCGGAGTCCGCGCCGTAATGATCGGCAGGGTTCAACAACTCAAAGACCACCTGGTAATTGATAGCGAACTGGTCGATGTTGAGGATGGATCCAGGATCTGGGGCGATCAATATCGCCGCAAGTCCTCGGACATTTTTTCTGTGCAGGAAGAGTTGGCTCTGGAGATCTCTGAGAAGTTACGGCTGAGCTTGAGCGGCGAGCAAAAAGAACGGCTGACGAAACGTTTTACGGAGGACCGGGAAGCTTATGAATCTTATCTTAAAGGACGGTACTGCTGGAGCAAGAGGACCGATGAGGAACTGGAAAAAGGAGTTGAGTATTTCCGGCATGCAATTGCTCAGGACCCGAACTATTCCCGCGCCCACGCCGGAATGTCAGACTGCCTGGTGTTACTTGGATTATTTGGCGCGAAACCTCCACGATTGATTATGCCGCAAGCTAAAGCGGCCGCAATGAAGGCAATCCAGTTGGATGAAACGCACGGCGAAGCTTATGCTTCGCTGGCCCAGACTAAGTTTATTTATGATTGGGATTGGAAAGGTGCGGCGGCGGACTTTCACCAAGCTGTGCGCCTCAGTCCGACTTATCCCACAGCGCACCAATGGTACGGCGAGTATTTAGTCTCGCTCGGACAAATAGACGAGGGGCTGAAAGAGCTTTGGAAGGCCCGCGATCTCGACCCGCTCTCGCTAATTATCAATACGAATCTTGGACTCTATTGCTACTGGGCGCGCCGCTACGATCTGGCCATCGAACAACTGAAACGGGCAATCGAACTGGAACCCAATTTCTTTCGCGCGCACCTCCACCTGGGAATGGTCTACGAGCGCATGTTGATGTATCGAGAAGCCGTCGCTGAATTGGAAAAGGCGAGGTCCATAAATGAAAACTCCTGGACGCTGGCTGCATTGGGTCATGCCTATGCCTCTTTTGGCGAGCTGGCGAAGGCGGAAGAACTTTTGGATCGGCTGTTAGAGTTGTCGCGGAATCGATACGTCTCTTCAGCCACGATCGCGGTTGTCCATGCGGGATTTGGGGATCACGTAGATCAAACATTGAAATGGCTGGAAAAAGCTTACGAAGAACGCGCCGGCCTCCTTGTCTGGCTAAATGTCTGGCCGATTTTTGACGATCTTCGTTCGCACGCCGGCTTCGGCGATTTGCTGCGGCGCATTGGCTTCGTTACTTCGGGGTGATAACCCCAGGGTTTCAATTCCCGGCTTAAACGATCTTCTGGCGATATTGCCTGAGGTATAAAGACGAATTGATCAGGAGAGCGCGAGATACTGCGAAGCCGAAATGCGCTGCCACTCAACGCCGGATATAGTAACTGGAAACTCCAGCTTGCGCGCCGCTAGTGGCGGGATCAATGGAAGCTGATTCTACTCGACTCGCTCAAGTAGAATTTTGACTCGCGACAAACCTTTCTTTTCATAATCGCTCATGTCACAAGCAAATAGGTCCCGCACTTCAAAGCCTTCTTTCGCCAGACGGTTGAGCGTCTCCATCGTTTCCTTCGATGCAGGCGTTAGCTGAAATTCCACTTTTTGCTCCGCGACGTTCTCAACTCTTTGCAATTCAAGCGTTAGAACTCTGTATTCCAGTTGCTTGCCATCGCTCACCGACGGTTGTTCAAATATCATCGTGCCATTCCAGATACCATGACATCCGTAAGTCATCCGATATATTGCGCCTTGCTTCTGCAATCTGGGCAGTTCCTGCTCAAGTTTCTTCTCCCTGATTCGGGCGTAGGACACCGGCGTGCCCTGGCCCATCTTCCGATACATGACGGCGACTTCGAACTCGTACGGCCTTAGCATTAGGCGATATCCCTGCTGCGCCAGTTCGTTGACCCTCTTCAGGTTTCCGGCGGCGACTTGCAGCTCGTACCCGGTTGTCGCGCTATCATCTCTGCCGGCGGCTGACTGCACAAGGACCTCAAACCTGGTAATCATGTGCGTCGGTGACAGCCCTGATTTCACGGCGGTGCTGATTTGTTCCGTCAGCTCGGTCTCAATCTTCTTTGCGTTAAAGCTCAAATGCGGCGTCAAGACCTCAAATTCGTTCGCTGTTCTTACATGTCTCTCTCGTTCAACCACGAAGAACCTTCTGTATTCACATTGCTCAACCCTGGAGCGGCGTGGAGTGTCACAGCCTCCCCAGAGATAAAAGCACTCGTCCACTCTGAACCCCTTTCTAGCGAGTGGCGCGTACTTTCTCTCGAATTCAGCATCGGAAAAGTAATGCGGACTGATCGTTTCGAACATCTCATACTCGTGCTGAATTTGATCGCGTCTGAGAATTGCCATTTTGGGATACAAAGCAAGAGAAACGAGTCTGTAGCCTTGTGCGCCAGCTTCATTGATCTGATCGATGAAACTGTACTGATAGTCTTTCCATCCTCGCTCGGCGTCTTGTTCTCTAGCCTTTTTTCCGAGAAGAATTTTGGGGACGGTCGTGAGGTCCAGACTATTTCCATAGCCCTTTGGAAACACCAGCTTGTACTCGTCGCGATTCGGATCGGGGACATAGGCAGGTTGGGTGTCCGCGTTTCCCGGCGACGCCGCCGGTTGAGGAGGTGGATTCTTTCTGCCTGCCTGAGCGAGTGCCCGCAGGGTCGGAGTCAGCAAAAGAGCCCAGAGAAAAAGCGCGGTCAACACCGAGCTCTTTCGGCCGAGGTTCATCTCGCCTCCTTTTTCATAACGGTGCGAAACGCTTAGGCGAAACCTCGACGACCGGCCCGCATCGCGACGCCGATTATTCGGCGCCCTGCCTCTATTCGACGCTTTTTCTTCCGCCGCACGGATGCATTCCTTCACGGCCGCGCGAGCGCCACGCCTTTTTCTATCCGTCCAAGTATACTACTCCAGGTGTTAGCACTGGTTTTCGCAGAGTCCAACAAGGTATAGATGAACCAGTGAAGCTTGTCACGGTCGGTCAATTGGTAATGTGGATTGCCGTTCCATTCCGCCTCGTCCGGAGGTTGGGGCAGATTACGTGAATCCTTATACTCCTGAATATAGTCACGGATGTCGCTCACTAGTCCGGCCACGTCCAGAATGTCAGCTAACTTTGTCGCGCCGGTAAGCGTCGCGATCTGCTCCGCTGCGCTGCGGGCGAAATCAAAGATTTCCCACTTCTCCGGATGCCACTTGTACTGCTTGGCTTTCTTGTACCCATCTGAAATGAACCCGGTGACGGTACTAGCCAGACTGAACCATTGCCCAGCCAAGCTGTGCCCGGTGGCTGATAGAATCTGACTGGCCAAGGTAGCGCCCTGGGAGATTACTTTCAGTACTGCTTTCTTGACCTCGTTGGCTATCCTCGTTGCGCTTTTTAGCAGTTTGTCGAGATCAACAAGTGACGACAAGAGTCCCATACCGGCGCTGATAATGCCAAAAATACCAGCCGCCTTGTTCAATCCAAGGGCCCCAAGTAACGAGCTCGCAGCATCAGCGACCAAACCAATCGTTCCCAGCAACGCGGTCAGATGTGACGTAAACACTGCGATAATCGGGAAGAACACGATCGCCACAACGGCAATCGCGATAGTCAAAGCCACGATGAACCACTTTACCGCCTTCTTAAGGAAATTGAAGATTTTCTTCAGGAAGCTGAAGAAACCAAGGCCGCTCGGGTCAGCGTGGTTGACGGGATCATTCGTACAGTAAGTATAAAGGTTCAATGTTTGAGGATTACTGAGACTGGTAGTGCTCATTCCCGCTGGATCGACCTGAGTAAATCTTCCCTGCTGTGAGTCGTAATGACGATTGACAGCATAATCCAGACCCGTAGTAGCGCTGCGGTCATAAGAAGTGAAACGTTTGTTTGTCCCTCCAGTTGAGTCGGCGTTGAGTACTGTGCCAAAAGGCAGTGTCACCTGTTCGAATGAAGTACCCGTTGATGGATTCGTAACCAGTCTTGTGCCGAGCCGATCCGGGTGATCATATTCAATTGCTTCGCCGCCGCTACCATTGGGAGTGAGAGTCGAAAGCAGGCGCTCGCCGAGATACACATATGATTTCGACCACACCGGAATAGTCGAACTTCCGCTCTCTGTATATTCAGCAATCGGCGTCCCGCCCCCCGTATAGTAAATGCGCGTCGCACCTTCTTCGGCAATCAATCGCCCATTCGAATCGCCGTAAGTGTAAGTCGCCAGCACGGTCGTATTGTCGTCGGCTTTGACCTTGACCAGACGATTGGCCGCATCGTACTGAAAGCGTTGCGAAGCGCCACCACCCGCAATAAGGGCGCGCGTTTGATTTCCCGCGGCGTCATAGGCGAAGCCTGACCCGTTGAGGCGATTTGAAGACGCGTCGATTCCCATCCACGTCAAACCATCGGCCGGTACCGCGACGGCCGGCGAGTAAGGGCTGGTTCCGTTTAGCTTAAGCCAGAACTCCTCGCACCAATTGAACCCGTTACGCACGGCGGCGCGTCCGTTGATTGGCACCTGCGATTCCCAGAAAGCCCAACCACTCGGATCGGGGTCGCGCAGCAAGTACGCGTGGTAGAGATCGTAAACATAATCGTGATCGCTGCGGTTGCGATTGGCATATTCCTGGGAGCTGAACAGTGTCTCGCCGAGACTCTGCATCGTGGCGCGATATTGCGACAGCCCCTGTGAGTAAGCAGTTTGAAGATTGCTCAACCAGGCTTGCAACTCACTCGAGTTAGGCTGCCGGTTAAGCGCCGACTGATAGAAGTTGCGTACGTATTGATCGGCGGTGTAGCTGAAAATGTCGGTGCGATTGCCGTAACGATCATAATGGTAGCGCTGCACCCAGTTAACGTTCTGGCCGCCGGTGGCCCGCTGCAATCTTCCCAGGGCGTCATACTCGTAACCCCGATCCTTGTTGTGATCGAGATTGTTGCCAATCTTCGTCAGCTGGCCGGTGCGCTTACCATTGGCATTCGTATAGTCGTAAGAGAGATTGAGCAACGTGTTGCCGCCGCGCGTCACGGTTTGATTATCGAGCAATCCGGTCTGGGTGTTGTAGGTGTAATTTTCGTTTACCTGATTAGTTCCGGCGCCAATGTTCAGCGAAGTCGTTTGGCTGGCGGCGTTGTAAACGATGTTCGAAGCGAAAGATTGACCGTCGAAGGTCAAACCGCTTAGCCGGCTGGCGATATCGTAATCGTGATGCGCCACTTTACGCGGTGCGCTGCCGTTACCATATTCAGCCGGATAACGGACGTCACTGACGCGATCAAGCGTGTCGTATATGTAATCCGTCACAAATGGATAAGAGGAGCGACTGTTAAGCGTCAAAGTCTTGCTACTAACTAGTCCTTCAACGTCGTAGCTGTAACTTTCCGTGCTGACGCCGCTGGCGCTGACACTGCTCAGTTGCGTAGTGTCCTTCAGATCAGTTGGGCTGCTTTTCGCGCGATAGGTGTAAGAGACAGTGGCTGCTGGCAGAATCGGGTTCGATGTGTCACCAAATCCGCTCGTGTCCCACGAAACCGACTGCAGACGATTGAGTGGATCGCTGTTGTAGCTGAAAACGGTCTTAACGCCACGTGCGTCCGTGCGCGAGGTGAGATTCGAACGATTGTCATAGGTAAAGACGTCGCTCCAGGTTCCAGAGCCAACGTAAGTACCTGCATCGTTGAGCGTAGCATCGACTTCCGCAAGCTTCTGCGCAGTTAGCCTTCCGAGCGCGTCGTATTTGAAGGAGCGCGTCTGAGATCCTTGATTGACCTGCGTGAGATTGCCCAGGGTATCGTACGCGTAAGTGGTGACCATGCCGTTGCTCGCGACCGATCCACCACCAGCGGAATCGGGCTCGACAACTTCGACTAGTTTGCCACCGGCATCAGTGCGGCCCCAACGCTCGCGGCCCCAGGCATCCTGGATCCGCCTGGTCTCGCCGGCGGCGCTGCTCGCCGCAGTTGGTCTGCTGGCTTCGTTATAGAAAGTCTGGGTTGTGCTGCCGTCAGGCGCCGCAACACTGATGACCCGACTCAGAGCGTCATAAGTGGTTGTGGTCCATTGCTGGGTCTCGCCACTACGATAGGGACGGGTTTGTTGAGACATCCGGCCCATGTTGTCATAAACAGTAGCGACGTAATCCCAGACGTTACCTGCGCCCAGCGCCTGCTCGATTCGCACCTGTCCCAGGCCATTCAGGTATTTTACGCTTTGATTGGCAATAGGCCCGGTCGTTCCGGCCGTCGGATAGGTTGTTGACGAGACCGCCATTGCCGCGTCGTCATAACCGTAGTCAGTATGAGCGCCCGTGGGTGAAGTAGAAGTCGTCGGACGCAAGGTGGTTGAATCGTAACTGACGCTCGATTGCCGCCCATTCGCATCAGTGGAGGTCTGCCTTAATCCGGTATTGAAATCAACGGTCATGCTGGTCGTCACTTGCGCATAAGGATCCGTCGCCGAGCCGCGCGTTTTCGAAAGTGGATAAGCATACTGCGTATCGATCGTGTAGCTGAGGCTGATTTGCTGGCAACAGTTTGTGCTGGTCGTAACCATGTTGCCGGTCACGTCATAACCTCGAGTTTCGGTGTCGGCGCCAGTGAGATTGATCGCATCGGCATAACTCGTCACCTGCGTGACATTGCCGCGATAGTCTGTTGAACCATCATAAGGACACATCCAAATCTGCGGGCAGTAGCCATCACAGGATGGATCCTGAATGCATTCCGGGCAGTTGGGCATGCAACTCCCATTGCAGTCGCCATCACTCCAGTCGGGCTCCCAATTGCAAAAACCTTCGTCCGCGGCGTGTGGGTTGAATGCCTGATCGTGTTGGACGACGTTAGGAGCCGCGCTCAACGGCTGGCCGTCATATTGATATTCGGTCCGCGAAACGCGAGTCGAATAATCGGCCGCATACACTTCGACACTCAACGGCAGATTGAAGATGTGACGCCCAAAGTAACCATTGCTATACGCGGTGCCGGTATAGTTGACATTATTCTGATACTGACTCCGGGTAGCTCGCAGCAGAGTTGTGCCGCCGTAATCATATTCGCGCATCTCTGCAATCTGATTATAAACACTTCCGTAACTGAACTCGGCCGCGGTTGTTTGGCCGCGCTCATCCGTTCGTTCCACTCGCGTTGGGCGTGGTGAATTGTAAGCTCCTTGCTCCCAGAATGAGTTACTGCTCTGCAGCGGCTGGCCCTCGGTGACATAAGTCTCGTCATGATAAACCACTCCGTCGTTGTATTGGCCCGGCGCGTTGAAGGCAAGCTGTTTGCTCTTCGTCCCGTTTGGCAAGGTAATGATCGTGCTGCGTGGTGTGTCGTTTTCATGAACTTCGTAGCCGGTCGTCGCTGAATCGAAATTGACTCCGTCACGTGTCCAACTTTCCGTCATGGACGTGTAGGTCGGCGCGTCTGTGAGACCGTAATCAGGTGAGAGGGGATAGTTGTAGGTTTCAGCGCGCGTGATTGAACCCTGCGAGACGTTTCCCATGTCGTTCAGCGAGGAAGCGGAAAAGCCCATGCCGCGCTCTTCAACTACCTTGGCAAGCATCCCGTAACTCGAATACGAATCGGAATCATTCAGCCAGTAGCCGGTGCTCGTGGCGGGATAATAAATTGCATCGACGACCCAGGGATAAGAATCTCGCACTGAAGGAGTGAGCCCGCTGAAGCCATAATTCAACGCGAGTTGGTGATAGTGAAGTCTCAGCAGCGTCCTCGTGCCGCCACTGAGTCCGGGCGTAGTGACCGCAGTTAAGAGATTGTTCGGGTCGTAAGAGAAACTGATCGTCCGGCCAAGTGTATCTGTGACCGTCTGAATGCGCGGACCGCTGTTATTGACGTAAGTTATGGAGAGCAAGTTCCCGTTCGCGTCTTCAATGCTGGTCGGATAAACCGCGCCCGGACCAGCCGCGCCATAAGTGATCACGGTTCCATTCGGCAGCCTGGCCAGCGCGTATACGATTCCCCCACCTGTGCCTGAAGAGTAGTTGTAATCAATCAAGCTTCCATCTGTTGTGTGACCAACAAAGTAAGTGCCCCAACTATAGATGGTGAGCGAGCCGCTATAGCTGTGACGCGTTCCATCTGCATCAACCAACATGCCCCCGTTGTAGACGCCCATGCCCAGTAACTTACCGAAACCCAAATTGAAACCCGGCGCGGGCCAACCCCGATCATTGTCATAGCTGATCTGCGAATTTGCTTTATTCCAAAGACGGGAGTTGTAAGCGAGATCGAGCGAAATGTTAATACGGCGTCCAGCCGCGCTATAAACCGGAGCGACAAATTGAAAGTTGCCGCTGCCTGAGCCTCCGTCGACGGTGGCGCCCGACGGGTTTCCGACACGGTTTTCTGGTCTGCCGGCTGACCAGTAATTGCTGTCATCCCACCCGCCGCCTCCACCTTGCGGCAGCGGTTCCGGCATAGTTGCGACGGCGTGCGCTCGCCTTGCCGAAGCAGTGCTTCCACCCTGTCTATTGCGTGGCTTGAACGAGAGAGTTGCACTACTCTTCGAGTCTTTCCTTTCTTTCGCTGAGCCAATTTTTGCCCCCGGAAGGTCGCGTGAGGAAACCTGGCGCGTGCCTAACGGCGTCTGGTGCAAGTCTCGTTTGAGACCGGCACGAACTGTGACTGTTACTTGTGCTGTCTTCGCGCCCGCTTGCGCCGTAATCGTGAATGAACCGGGTGTCATCGCCTCGAATTCGCCGTGCGGAGAGATGCGCACCCGCGCTTGGGGAATTGCGCCCTGACCGCTCCATCTGATCTTCACTCCACCAACAGGATTATCGTCGCGATCGTAAGCGACCGCCGAGAATCTCACTCGGTCACTGAGATCAATCGTCGCCTCGCCAGGAAAAATTTGCACCCGAGTGACTTTCGCATCGCGGTCGCTCTGCTTTTCTTGCCCTCTCGCATTGCCGATGCCGCGACCTTGAATTAGTTCCGCGAGACCATTGGCATGAAACCAGAAGATGAAACTGGTGCTGGATTCCTTTGCCACAGCCACTATTGTCTGTGGAGCTGCCGGCGTTGAACTCGTTAGCAAACAGATTACGAGCGCGATCGTTGCTGCCCGGCTTGCCCAGGAGCAACCAGACGTGATTGCGTATGACATGAGAACCCCCCTCCAAGTAAACAACAGCTGACGAAAAGCGCCTGGCAACGACTCAGGTCAACTGGCGAGCTTGCGGGAATCCGCACCGGCTGCCGGATTTAGCATCGGGAACGAATCACCTCAACTACTGCCAAAGACCAAAGCAAAACGCGGCCATTTGCCGGTTAACTCTGGTAAAGATCAGTCACTCAAAGCTTAGGGGATGACTTAGAACCGGGGGTTACTCAACCGTTGTTTGGGGGTTGTCCTCAGGCGTCGGGATTCGCAAATGTTGGTGGGTTCACTCAGACTGTAGGCGGTAACTCAAATGGTGAGGTTCATTGCAAGTGACGACAAACTAAATCAACACCACAACATGAAGCAAGCCTCTTGTCTTGCTCTATGCGGCTATTTGTTGCTCTATGTGGCTAACGGGCGGCGAAAGATGGCGATCCTCGCGAACTAACTTTGACGTGAAAATCCGAACACCTTCGAGGCAATTGGCCATACGAAAGTCGAGTGGTTTCTTCGGTCTTAACTCCTCGCGCTTTGCTCTTACCTCTTTACTTTTCTCGTCTTCCTTTCTACTTTTGCCTTGATGACAATTCGACGGTGGAACATCGCGCGCAGTTCATTGCCGTACGGAGAGCGCACGCTGGTCATGGGGGTGCTGAACGTTACCCCTGACAGTTTTAGCGATGGCGGCGAATTCCTTTCGCTCGATCGCGCATTAAGTCGCGCGGAACAAATGATTGCCGAAGGCGCCGACATCATCGACATTGGCGGTGAGTCAACGCGGCCCGGTTCTGACTTTGTCTCGGAAGAAGAAGAATTGCAGCGCGTGATTCCGGTGATTGAACGACTAGCCGGAAATTCATCTGTGCCCATCTCGATTGACACAACAAAGTCTTGCGTCGCGCGCGCGGCGCTGGAAGCTGGAGCTGCGATCGTCAACGACGTGTCGGCCCTCCGATTCGATCTCGCGATTGCCGGCGAAGTTGCAAACGCGAATGCAGGGCTCGTTCTGATGCATTCAAGAGGAACGCCGAAGACGATGCAAGAGTTGGCGCCGGTTGCCGACATCTTGAGCGAAGTAATCAGCCGTCTGCGAGAGAGCGTTGCCGTTGCGGAAGAACGCGGCGTGGCGCGTGACAGCATCGCCGTCGATCCGGGCATCGGTTTCGGAAAGACTGCCGAGCAAAACGTGGAGATCATTGCGAAGCTCGATCAACTCGCGCGCGAATTCACGGACCTTCCAATCATGATCGGAACATCGCGAAAGTCGTTCATCGGAAAGCTGCTGGACGGCGGGGCGACAAACGAACGTTTATACGGAACGATTGCGAGCGTCGTGGCTTCGGTGCTTAAAGGCGCGCACATCGTGCGGGTTCATGATGTGAAGGCCACGATAGAAGCCTTGAGGGTGGCCGACGCAGTGTTTAGATTGACCCGAGGCTGAGATGCATCTGGCTTAGATCAACCAGAGCGGATGTCTCTGGATACAATCGCGAGACCACTTAGGAGCCTGCCCCAACTTTTCCGCCTGGGAACATTCCGAGGAACTTGAAGATCACCGGCATGAAAGCAGCGAATGCTGAGACGAAAGCAAGCGTTGAGTTATAAAGATCCCGCTGGGAAACAAACAGGAATCCGGCGACCACAACCAAGGCGATTAGCAACGGGTATCTGAGGATTTCCCAAAGACTGTTTTGGCTGGCGCCTTTCCAGTCCTGAACATTTTCAGGTGTCCCCTGCGCCGCCACGAATCGGGTGAAGCTGTGATTCATGGGACGGAGAAATGGTTCTTTGAATACGAGGCCTCGTCTTAACAAGCCCGGCAGACTCGGGTTGTATGAGCTGACCAACTGATGCGTTGCCAATTGAACGAGGGTGAGTTTCTCTTCACTGGAACAAGTATTCCACAGCGCGTGATAGTACGCATCGCAGCGATGCTCAACCCACCAGGAAATTCGGTCGGGATTCATGCGGATAAAACCCTTCCGCTTAAGCAAACGCTCTCCCAGTTTTTGCAAGTACGCTCTCGACTGGCATTCCCGCTTTACGGCTTTAAGCAAGCGATCAATGCGTCTGATTTCTTTCTTGCTTTGGCCCGCGAGAGGCAGCCTCCTTCGAAACTTTCTAATCCGCGACTTGAGTACCTTTGGATGTCCACGGTCTTCCAAACAGAATCGGCGCAGAGAGTTGAAAGTGGCCGGCATCCTCGTGTCGCTGCGGCCATCCTCGTTTCCGTTCTTCTCTGGTTCCTTTTCGCTCGGCCTCTTCAGAGCATAGTTTGCCATGTCTACCGTAGAGGCAACGATGACGGTCCGATTGTGCGCGAGAAAATGTTCTATCAGTTTGATCTTACGAGCATTGGTGTCGGGATCCTCGAGCCGGTATTCAAAATGATCAATCGCAATTCCGTTCTTATCATTTCCATTTGAATACCTATCAGCGTAAAGATGCGCCCAATTCCTGGGACTCCTGATCGACAGCAGATCGATTACGTGAAAACCGCGCCAGTCCAGAACCTTGTCCTTTCGGGTAAATCGCGAGGCAATAAGAAAAAGGTTCTGAGACAACGCATCTTCGTTGAGTTCGTCACCGTAATGCCAGATCGGCTCGCCTGAGGCAAGTAAGAACAGTCTCCTTCCGATGAAACTCAGGCCGACGAACAGGAGACAGGCGACCAACAGCAGGATCAGCAGGACGCCAAGTCGCCAAAGCATGCTCCAACCGTTTGTTAGCGTCGGAGATTGGGAAGAGACAAGAAAGCCTGTGTGGCTTTCGTTTCCGTCTACTACCCCCTCGGTGTGAAGAATTAGCCGGTCCTTGTTTGATTCACGGCGGACAAGTCCGACAGTGTCATTATTTCCGATTGGCCGCGAGGCGCCGAGTTCAGGCAGGCCTACGGATGTTTGGAAAGGCACGGCCCAGTCGAAGAATGACCCGACGCATTCTTCGCGCAGGCTAGCGTTATTCCGCCATTGCAGAAATGCCTGTGCGCAGCCGGTCGCTAGAAGGATCGTTCCCGGTTTCTTTTCGCTTGCCTCTGTCTCGCTGTTAAAAAAGAAATGGGCATAAACATCGTAGTTCCTGTCAGAGCCATTCTCGTTCCGGTTCAGATTCAATCGCTTCTTGAGCAGCGCGTCCCTCTGTTCCGGTTGCAGCCCGTCCGGAACCAACGCATCAAGTTGCGACCGAACTAGAAGCGCCCGGTTTTCGATCCCTCTGGCCAGATTGGACTGTCCCAGTTCAACCACCCTCTTCATCTCGCGGTCATATGCAAAAGTAAAGAAGGCAATCATCGGTAGCACGCTGACTAGTATCAAGAGGCTCATTAACGTCAGCACGTAACTCTTCCGATAGTCGAGGCGGAAGCGGCGCACCAGAAATCGCCCGGCGGCGAGGCGTAACTTTCCAAGATCTTTGTTTCGGCGGACGTTGTAGTGATGAGAGACGAGTCCGGTCGCAGGCAGTATCAGGATCAGGGCAATCACTAACCATCGTCGGCCGCAGGCAAGTCCCAGCAGAAAAATCAGCGCCAATAAGAGATTGAAGGCCACTGATAGATAGTAGTTGAGTTTGCGCTTTCTGTATGGCCACAGCAAAGCGGAACGATCTTCGCGATTAAGGACATAGTAGAGACTAAAGATCATCAGTAGCACGAATGCATATATACAGAAGAAACAAACGGCGTAGGCAACAAACTCCAGCGCGGCAGACCGCGCTAAACGCTCGTCCCGGAACGTTATGAGGGTCCAGGGAGTATTGCTGAGCGGACGGGTATAGATCCGATAACTCCTTCCCCGGTATTGAACATTCATCGGTTTTTTGTCCCGCGCCAGAACGGCGGCCCTCAGAGCGGTGTCATTGTCGGACTCTCGGAAAAGGTTTTCCACCAGATTCCTCGAGTCGTCCGAGTGAAAGAGTACCTGTCCTTCATCGTCAATCACACAATAACCGTATCCGAGTACGTCGGGCAGCACCGTTTGCACCAGCGAGATAGCGCGGACATCCATACTGGATACCCAGTCCTTGAAATTCGGCATTGGCTTTGACAGAACAAGCTGGAGGTTACCGCTCGCTTTTGAATAAACCGGTTCAAGAAAGAACTTGTTAAGCGGCTCGTTCTTGTAGGTTCAGGTCCGGCCGGCCAAAACATTCGTGAAATAGGATCGGTCACTTATGGATACATAACTGGGCAGAACCGACTTTGTAGTCCACTTGATTCGTTGTTGTCCGTTCTTGTCTGTCCAAAACGCATTGGTGAAATAAGGGTAGGGACCCTCCGCCAAACCTAAATTGCTGCTGTTCAGAACATTTGTGCGACCGTAGCATCTTGTGTCCTTCGGGCATTGATCGGTGACGTTGAGGTTGGTCTGGGAATTCGAGCTGTTGCTGCTCTGAGGCTTTCCCGTGTCGTGTGATTCCACGGATTGACTGCCATGAGCCCGGACGTCCGCGTGGCGTCTGTCCGTTGACACTGCGATTGACTTAGTGCAGGCATCCCGCGCCACTCCCTTATTACCATCAACCAACTTCTCCAACTCGCAAACCAGGATCGGATTTTTGTTTAGCTCATCGAGTTGCTGAATCGCCAAGCGGAGTTCGTCCTGAAAATTCTCGACTAATTGACCTGAGAACTCTTCCAGTTGCCCATCCATCTTCTTTTCGAGATCGATATAAGCGACCGTGAACATCAGAAAAGCTGTCAGCCATGCGCTTCCCACCAGCGTTGCAAAGGCGAGGAGGTAGATGTCCGCCATCTTTAGCACGTCTTTCGGGCCCATGAAGATTACCTTCAGGAAAGGAAAGCAGAGAACGATGAGAATGAACAGGAACGTGATTACCATTAGCAGCGTGTAGGAAATTGCGCGGCTCTCAGACATGAGGTGACTCGTGCGGACCAACCCGCCCACTGCCCATTTGAGCTTATGGTTACTTTGATCGTTAGTTTTCCCGAATGAGAGTTCTACCGGTTGTAGAAATAATTTGTAATCCGTTTCGGCAATCGTTACGTCAACGACATTACTGTTCTGCTTTAATTGATCAAAATCAACTTTGGCTCCATTTTTTCCTAGTAAAGCGCTGAAATTCGTCAGGTGAGCTTCGTCGGGAGCCCACTGATAAAGTAGCTGGCCATTTACGTCGGCCAGAAAGACGCTATCGAAATCTTCGCCATTGCCTAATCGGCTAAAGAACGGCGCCACGAAATCTTCCAACTTCGTCTTGGCTGAAACAGCGACTGCCGAACGCTGGCCCGGTTCTTTGTCTGTGAATTTGAAAAACAGCCACTGGACACCACTTTCCTGCCGGACATCCAGGTTGGGCTCAAGTAGTTCCTGAGCCTGCGCGTCAAATTTCATCTTGTCAGGTTCGAGCGACTGGGAATCCGCAACCGGAATAAGTTCCTTCTTGAGGATTTTCTTCACCTCGTCATCAGATACAGATTGTTTGACATAAAACTGCCGGGCGGCGCTTCTCGCGGCTCGCGTGTACGCGTTGCCGATCGCATCGACCTTCTTTTCAATGCCGCTGCCGAGCACAGAGAGCAGGCGAAAATCGCGCTTAACGAAGTACTCCTTCTGATTGGCCGAATAGAGAAGATAGTAGACAGAAAAAGGTGCCAGCAGGGCGAGCAGAGTAATACCCAGGACCTTGACCTGTCTTAGATTAGGGAGTGCTCTTTTCATACCCGTGTCACGTGGCGAGATCCCGAGCTGACGCCCGCGGTTCCCGGCAGTTTTGAAAGGTCAGTGCGACTGAGCCGCCGGGAAGAAACTCACGGAAGAGTTCGTTTTGAGTCCTCACTCATTAGCGTGCTGGAAGCTCAAGAAAGCTATCATCCGAGAACTACCTTGGAATTGACCGAGGCTGGCGCAGTACTTATCCCAGTTTCAACATTAAATCAAGGTTTTTTAAGTGCCGTTACAATCGGAAAGTCGCGAAAGGAGGTGGTAGGGCCGTTCAAGCCCGACCATTTGTAGTAGAAAGGCCTGCAGTTCCGGGATTCAAAATCCGCCTTCGTCCGCCGATGGCCCGTAAATCGATGGTACCGGCACGTCGAGCAAACGCAGATACACGCCAAGTTGAGCGCGATGATGAATCAGGTGATTCATCACAAAGCCGCGTATGACTGCCGTGCGCGGCATGGTAAAGATAGCTTTTCCGCCATGAAGCAGCGACCATTTTCCCTGCCAGTCTTCATCGCTCGCTTTCTCCAGCGCCGTGCGTGCATCCGCGACGTTCTTATCGAATGCTGCGAGCAACGCGGCGCGCGACTTCGCTGGCTCGAGACGAACTGGCGGAGCGCCGGTTGGAGCAAGATCCAACTCGTCCTGCTCGAAAGTATTTTTGGTCCAACTCGGAATAGTTGCCAGATGAGTCGCCAGACCGCCAAGCGACGTAGATTTTTCGTGCGGCTTCCACTCGAATTTGTCTTCAGGCACTCGCTCCAGCGATTTGCGCGTGTTCGCCATTTCGAGATCAAACTCAGGCAGGATCATTTCGCTCAGTTTCATTTGTCTCTCCTCATACAAGAAGTTCTCAAAAGTTCATAACATTTCGAATTAGTACGAAGTTTGCGAGTCGAAAAACTTGCAGTGCGACCGCTACGCTCGTAACATTCTCGATCAAACAACAAATCTGTCAATGTCTTGAAGGGGGAATTATGGGAAGCAAAGCCGACTTCATTCGTAAGAGCGCCAGCGCGATGCTCCTGGCGCTGGTCACATGGGCCGCGATAACAGCGCAAGCGCAACCAAAGAATCAGAAAAAAATTGCTGCGGCAGCGAAAGAAGCCCAGAAGGCGTCGGATGTCTTTACAGAAATCATGAACGTAGCTGAAAAATCGATTCCGCAGAGCTTGCTTGATAAGTCAGAGGCGATCGCGGTTTTCCCGGGTGTAATTAAAGCGGGATTCATTGTCGGCGGCCGCGGAGGTCATGGCGTGATCAGCCGGCGCGTGAAAAACGGCTGGAGTGCGCCGGCATTTTTCAATCTCGGCGGCGGCAGCTTTGGTTTACAAATTGGCGCATCGTCAACCGACTTTGTGTTGCTTTTCATGAATGAAAGCGCGCTCGGAGGGTTGTTGAAGGATAAGTTTGAAATTGGCGGCGAGAGCAGCGCGGCAGCCGGACCGGTTGGGCGATCAGCGAGCGCGACGACCGATGCGCAGTTGAAAGCGCAGATTCTTTCTTACTCCCGAAGTCGGGGAGCGTTCGCCGGACTGGAGATCAAAGGCGTCGTCATCAGTGCGGACAACGACGACAACGTTGCGGTCTACGGCCGGAAGGCCGGCGACATTCTGGCCCCGGGCACGAAATGGACCATCAGCCAGATGCCCGCCGGCGTGCGCATCTTTCCCCAGACGCTGGCACGATATTCAGTCAGGCGTTAAGATTCCTTTGCAATCAATGAATGTGAGGAGAAAAGATGAAAGCCTTCGCTAAAACATCGCTAATGGTTTTGCTTACTTTTGTGGCCTTGCTGAATATTTGCTCAACCGCGTCCGCGCAACAGAACCGCGATCGCAACACCAAGAAAGTTCGCGAAGCCGCGAAGCAATCGGCTAAAGCGGCGCGCGTCTTTGACGAGATCATGGGCACGCGCGAGAAATCAATTCCGCATGACCTCCTGGATAGAGCCGAAGCGGTTGCAGTTTTTCCCAGCGTGTTCAAAGCCGGGCTGATTGTCGGCGGCCGCGGCGGCAGCGGCGTGATCAGCCGGCGCGTCGCGGGCGGATGGAGCGCGCCGGCGTTTTTCGATCTGGGCGGCGGCAGTATTGGCTTGCAGATTGGCGCGTCGTCAACGGACTACATTCTCTTATTCATGAACGAGAATGCGGTCGAGAGTTTGTTGAGCGACAAATTTGAAATCGGCGGCGAAGGCAGCGCGGCAGCGGGGCCGGTCGGCCGATCAGCGAGCGCTTCGACGGATGTGAAACTGAACGCGCAGATTCTTTCTTACTCGCGAAGCCGCGGCGCCTTTGCGGGGCTCGAGTTGAAGGGCGTTGTGATCAAACCCGACAAAGAAGACAACTTGCAGGTTTACAGCATGACCGCGCGCGACATTCTGACCGGCGCGAACAAAATCTCGATGGATAAGATGCCGGAAGGCGTGCGCATCTTTCCGGAAACGTTAGGACGCTACTCGCCGCGGAGGATCAAGTGAGGCAAGCAGTCCCGTAGAATGTGCGGCAACCCTGTTGCCGACTACGCGGAATCCAGCGCAGCCCATGTGTTTGGTCCGACGATTCCATCCGGCACCAGGCCTCGATCGCGTTGGAAAGCGCGCACCTTAGCTTCGGTTTTTGGTCCGAAATTACCGTCTACATCAGCTCCAACTTTTGTCTGCACTTGCTTAACCAGTTCGCCAGTTGCGCCACGGCGGAGCGTGGGCCGACCAGCAGGACCACCCGGCTGTGCCGGAGGCTCGGCCGACGGGATTGGTAGGAGTGCAGGGGCCACGCCGTTCATGATCGCATCGACAGCATTCCGGAAATCGTTCATGTTCAGATCAGGGTCGGCTTTGCGACCCTTGGGTAAGGCGTACTCCTTGTGCCCACCGCAAAAACTAGAGTCTTTCCCGATGTGCTTCAAGATGGCAGCAACGCCACGGTGATAGGCGTCCAGTTGCACCGCCGGCCAGGGAAAATCACTCGGGAGCCCCGTGTTTTCTGCCTCAATACCAATGAGATTGGAGTTGCCATTGACCACGCCTTTAAAGCTGCCTTTTCCCGCATGGATGGCCCTCCCGGCGGCGATCACAAAATACGTGCCGTCGCGACCAAGGCCAAGTTGTGCGAGCGGGCCAGGCAGAGGGTTGGGCCCAGTGCGCCCGTTGATCAGTGTACTAAGGCTGGGCATGTTTCCATTCTTTGACCCGGCGGTGTGGTGGCAAAGCACACCGAAGATAGTTCCAACATCGCCACGGCCACGATTTTCGAAGCCGGAAACTGGCGCGACTTTCAGGCCGGCGGCCTTCAACACATCGGGTAACCATGTTAGGGAGAATGTCATGGCTCTACACCTCCTTCGCAAGCAGGTAAATCTTCATCCGGCGTTTCATCTTCGATAGCGACCTCGCATCCATCGATGTCGCTCAAGTCGTCTTCAGGATCTGGGATAGCAGTTTCATCTTCCATTTGTATATTCCTCACTTTCTTTTCGAATCCATTGCGGGCGCGGGTTCGTCCCGACGAGGCAGTCAAAGTCTACCGCCACTGCAAATTCCATCAACTTGCAAAGCTTTGCTCTACTGAAAAGCAATCATCGCCCCCTTGGTTGCCGGCCCGAACTTCCATCAACAGCGCCCGAATCAAAACCAAGCTCCTTTGAGTTGCTTCTGAAGCGAGATTACTTGCGCGCCTTGCGATCCTCGTTTCAAAGACTGCGTTTAGCGTTTTCTCCAAATCAGATCTTAGTTGCGGCAGCACCAGCATCCGCATCGGTCTGCGGCTTATTAACGAGTTCGCCACTTTCTCCGGAGACGTACGTGTAGCCCTTGGCAGCAGTTGCTTTTTGACCATCGGAATTTACCACAACCACGTCTACAGCGCCTTTTTCGCCGACCGGAGTGTCACCTCTTATGATGGTTTCGCTTACAAACTCGAGGTCAGTCGCCGGCTGGCCACCAACAAATAATTTGAACCCCGGAACGAAACCTGTTCCAGTGATTGTTAACTCGGTTCCACCATCGGGCGTTCCTTTATCGGGCTCAATTTTCTTAATGACCGGAGGCGGAGCGGGAGTCAGACTGTCCTTTCTGTTTTCGTCGCCCTGCGACTTGAACAGCGTGGTAAAAACTTCCGCCAGCTTGTCGGCTGCCTGTTTGGAAAACATTCCCGTCAGGCCGGCGACGGCCGCGACTCCGAATGGATTGATGTTTCTCGCTTCGGTCGCCTCAGATCCGTTTACGACGAGCAACAACAGTCCTCCGCGAACGGCAAAGTAAACGACTAGCGCCAAACATACTCCCACCAGCGGTCGCACTAAATACCACAACAGCCAACTGGGGTTGAACTGCCGATTGCCGCGGTAGTCTGAATATGAAGTCGCCGAATGAATGTAACTGCCCAGGGCTCCGGCCACGATGACCAGAAGGAGCAGTCTCTCTTCCAGCGTAGTTCCCCCACAGAACCTTCCGAAGATGAAACAGATTTGCTGAGGTTCCACTAACAACTTCGGATTATTCTCAACAGTGGGCCATGGGTAGGGCGGAAAGAGTTTGAAAAGCAGATAGATCAGGGCGAAAGGCAGGACTATGTAGTAGGTCGCCAGAATTCGTCTGGCCCGATTCAGAGCTTCCAGCTTCTTGCCGTTAGACTCGCGCACCTCTTCGCGTTTCGGGTCGGTAAAAGCAGTTCCGGGTGTGGCCATATTTTTCTTAACCCAAGTCGGAGATGATTCAGCCACTTGCAAGCAGTTTTCGACTACGCCCTCATACTTTACCTGTGACGTATTCGATTCGAAGTCTAAAGGGCGTCACCGTTGCAACAATCTTCTTAGTATCAGAAACTTATCGGCATCCAGGGTAAAACCAAAATTTCCACGTACGTGCTGCTCTTTCTGCTGTTCGGTTGCGTTGGCATACGTAAGCGAAAGGGGTATGCTCATACCTTGACCTATCGGAATATCCAGTTTGAACTGGACCACGCCGATGTCAGGGGTCCTGTTAGCGATTCTCCTGTTCTCTAGCATTCTTTCGTAACGACCTGTCAATGAGAACGTCATCTGACTCTGGTCGAGGGGATCCTTAATGAAGGGACTCTTGCGTTTGCCCTCGAAAGAAAATGCGGCAGCAAAGTCGCGAAAGCGTTGCTGATGCAGAACGGGATCAGGATTGTGATATAAGGAGAATCCCGCGTTCGCAACCATCTTTATTGGTGATTCGCCGATATAATTCTGGAAAAGAAACTTAACTTCCGAATAGCTCGATCCGGTGGCTGCCCGGTTATTAGTGTAAGCCAGAGTTCCCCTCCATTTTTTGTCCAGGTCATCAAAAATCTTTTGGACCGCTTCACTTGCGCGTATCCTTTCCGCTTGAGCCTCAAATAGAGCGGGGATGAATTCATTCAAAAGCTTCGTTCGCGTAGCTGAATCTATTTTGACCAGGCCCGTATTGTCTTCTTTCGTCTGTTTGAAAACCTTATCGTCTAACGCACAGAGGATCTTGACTTTGATTTCAGTCTGTTTCTGAGCTGGGGTCTTGGTCGTCGAGATGGCAATCTCCTTAACCTCGTCAATTAGACCCTTTGAATTTGTAGTGCCGTCCAAGATGTCATCGACATACTTGCGAACGCCTGGTTGTTTTAGAATCGTTTTAATGTTTCCGCCGACGAGCGCCAGATCTTTCTGGATGGATGGTTTTATATCCGTGCGCCATCTCTCCTGAAATGTCTCAGAGCGAGGACTTCGATCTGGCGAGAGCCTGACTTTGACTGAATAGTTGGAAAGAGACTGCCTCCTGGCGTTAGAGAGCGGCGAGTCCTGATTGCTGATATTAAATGTTGCTGATAAAGCCACGCGCCTGTACTTGCTATACTTCGAATAGGCTGCCGCGGTGTCGTTTTCAGTCGGCACGAAAAAGGCGTATGGTGTCGTACTTAGAGTTAGAGTACTGCCGCTCACTGCTTGCTGAATCGCACCGCGCTCGACGGCAAACCCGAGGATATCTGCCCAGCCAGGCTTTTCAGCTGCGCTTGTGGAGCCCTTAGAATTTGTGGGCGAACCGATTTGCTTATCCGTGCGCGCAGTCTCGCCTATGTATTGATAGGCAGTAAGCTGACGAATATTAACTGTATTTGAATTAGAAAACGCATCAACTACGGTTTCAAGAAACAGCGTATCAAACTGGCTGGTCACGACGGTAGCGACGTCAATGCCTGGTTGAGAAGCTTGCCTGGCTATACGATCGACGTCGCATTCAATGATCTTTGGAACATTCGGGTAACAAGTGCTCCCGCCCGTTGGTATTGGAGTAGCGCAATCAGCTTGAGGAGCCGCCGGAGTAGCTGGACTTGAGTTAGTTGCAGAACTGTCTAAGCTGGAGTTAATCTCGAGTTTTGAATCCGAGGTTGAATCAGACGCTAAAGCTGGTTGGCCTCGCGTGGAAACACCTCTGCGAACGAAAAACGGTGCCGATCGTGTAGCCGTCGTAGGTTCTGGGATGATCTGCTTAACGGGGAACTCGGAAGAGTCTGCTATTTGAATCGTATCTTTCAGTTCCTGCAGGCTCCTCTCAAAACTCCGAATCGAGTTTTCAACAGCTTCACTTTCATCGCGGGTCAATGAAGATCCAACACGTGCCTGATAGTCTCGAAGCCCGGTAATCGCTTTGGTTAAGAGGGTCTGAAGTTGGATGCGACGCTCGCGCAGAAATCTACGGTTGATAATCTGCGCTTCCGGGGATGTGGTAGGATCCTTATCAACTAACTCTAACAACTGGATCTGTTGCTTGGCCTGACTTATTGGATCCGTCTGTTGTCCCAAAATCGGAAAAACAGACTGCAGCATGAACCCACTCATCAGAAGAAAACCAAGTAATCGCGTTTTCATGTCAAGCCTCCTCTATTCCAAGCCAAAGAATTTTCGACTATGGCTCTTCGTGCCAATGCTAATTGCCGCAATTCGAGCGGGCCTCCCATATATGAGCGCTCACCAAGGGTGCTGCTACCTAACTGGTAGTGAATCGGAGCTCAATCCTCTTTAGTTCATCACTTTTTTTAACGGTAGGCCCGTCGAAGGGTCCCGTTTCAGTGTCGTTTAGTTTGGCCTTCAGTTCTGAGTCGAATCTTGGCTCAGGATTACCCGGATTCGGGTCAACGAAAGTGCATTGAAACATCAGCACATGTACTTCGTCCGTTACCGGAAAGCTAAACGTCGGTGTTCCCTCAGGCGAATCGGGGTCAGGATCCTTAGGCTCGTCGTCCAGTGAGACGGCCACGAATTCCTCCCCAACATTAATCGGCGTAAATTTAACGATCACCGTTTCACCTTGTGATACAAGGTATCGAGTTTTGCCTTGACCATTACGATTCATTGCGGCCTCCTCAAGTAATAAGTTTGGTTCTACCCCTGCCGAAACCGCGGCGAGTACACTCTCCAAGGATTTATCGCCTGCAAAAATGACTCAACAACCTCCCAACGGGATCCTCCATTGGACTCTTGATCTCGTCCAAGAGATTCTTCACATCGTAAGCATAGACGGCGTCGCTACCGTTGAAAACCTGATGAGGTCGCGAAATCCCGCTAAAGCGCTGTCGCTCCTGAGATCACAATCCCAGCGCGGCCCAGGTGTTCGGACCGACTACCCCGTCAGGCGTTAGATTGTGCGCTGCTTGAAACTCTTCGACCGCGTGTTCGGTTCCCGGCCCGAAGCGGCCGTCAGCGGTGATGCCCAGCTTTGTTTGCAACGCGGCGACGTCCGATCCTCGATCTCTGATCTTGATCGTCGCTCCTTTCATTCTCAGCCGGACGTGAAAGTGGTTGCCATGGCCATCGACGAACTGACTCAGCCTGGCGGCGATCACGGTCGGGTCGTTAAAGAAGACGGCCTGGACCGGCGCCTTCTTCCACCATAGCTCGATTAACTCAGTCGTCAGCGCTCGATCATACTCAGCATCATCGATTGTAACGTGCTCGTTTTGACCGTCTTTGCGCATCGGCCTCACATCGATGTCGACGCCCAGCCGATGAGACTTATGGGGCGGAAAGGGTCCTCCGCCTTTTTTCGAAATTTGACCGATCGAGAAGGGACGATCGGAGTGGAGACCATTCCAGGCAGCGCCGACCGCGACCGCTGTATCGATACTTGATTGTTGTCCAAATTGAAATTCACCATTGGCGCCGCGGTTGTTCGTTACAAAACCGGTGCCGCTTTCGGGAAGTTGGGTGTCTATGTTCATTGTTGCCTCCAGTCATGAAATCTGTCTGAACCCAGCCAACACGCAAGGGAAAAACCAATGAGAGCAAGTCAAAAAGCCTTCTAATGTCGCCGGTTCCGCGATACCGTCAGTCTGCAAACCTTGGCTTTTCTGAAAAGCTCTAATGACTGCCTTCGTGCGAAACTTCGGTCAACTCCATTAGGATCGAAACAGTGCGATGTATCTCGTCCAAGAATCACGGTATGGTGATTCCCGTTGACCGCAGTGCTAACTTTGAAATGTTGAGAATTTGAGATACCAGCTGGGTCCTCTTTTGTTCCTGGTCTGTGACTTGGCTAAGCTGGTTAGTCAGGTCCTTGAGTTTCGCCACATCAACAACGGTGATAGATGAAATGTCCTTGTCAACGTCAAAGGATCCGGCTATGACTTCCTTTTCGAGTTGAAGAGCTAGTAATTTCACGTCGAACCGCTGCGGATCGTTAGGTGCAAGCTTTGCAAGAGCATCGCTAGTCGCTGTGAGTTGGTCTAATAGATCCTGAATGGTCATGGTGACTCTCCTGTAGGAAATTATTTTTGCTGCAAGTCAGAATTACTTGGCTGGCAAGAGCGCTGTGATTGCATTTGATGCTTTGGCGGCTCTATCCAGGGCGCCGGTGATCTTTTCTTGATTTATCTTAAGGGCACCCATCACCTGCTCAGCGATTACTTCATCAACTTTCTTCAACTGGATGTAGCGGTCAAGTTCTTGTTGAGATCTATACATTTCTGCATAAGCCTGGACGATCTCTTGGTGCTTCTCTTTGATAAGCGCGACGTGGCCCGCGATTTGTTGTTTTTTCGTTTGCGTATCGGCGGACGCCGCCGCGACGGCCTTAGAATTGTCGTCGATCAGTTTGCCATGTCTCGATGCATCCGGTTCGGCCGCCAGAGCTGCGCGCAGTTGGTCGTCGAGGGTCCATATTTGTTCTTGAGTGATCCTATCAAGCCGATAGTTGGCAACCAATATCTGCTGATCTAGCAATTTGTCGATCGCCGCAAAATAAGCCTGAGTATTCTTACCGAGTTCCTCTTGTACCCTGAGTTGCTCAGTGGACATCTTACGAACCGCATCGTAACGTGGACATCCGGTCAAGGTTAGAATGGCACCAATCAGTAGCGATAAGCCAAGTTTTTGTCTCATTAGAGTTTCCTCCTAACAACTTCTGAGATGGTTGCGTTATTGCCTAACAAGTCACAAGGTGCTTCTTTCAGTTTTGGTCGCGGCGCATGGCCTGATCGGTTCAATCTTTCGACTTCTCCTCCGGGCTCTTCTCTTTCGGTTTTACGGTTGAGCGCACGACGATGAACTTGTTAAGCAAGTCAAACCAGAATGGTGCGCCAAGCGAAATCGCCAGCGCCGTCAGTAACCAGCCGAATAAGTGCACGCGGAATGGCGGGTACCACCTGGACACAAACTCTCTTGGATACCAGACATGCAGTCCCGGCCAGACTTCAGATTCCCAGCCTATCGGCAAGCCTAGTCCCTCAATTTCGCATTTGTTCTTCCTTAGCTTGCACTCGGGAGTGTCCTCCTTACCTTTAGGACACTCTTCCCGCCAGCACGCCTCGCGTTCGCACTGTTTCTTTTTCGCCTGGCATTCCGGCGTATCCTCCTTACCCTTAGGGCACGCTTCCTCCGAACACGGCGTTGGACTCGGGGAAGCCGTTGGCGTTGGAGTAGGCGTTGGCGTTGGAGTAGGCGCTGGCGTTTGTTTTGAACCGGGCGGCGGAGTCGGCTTTGGGTTCGGCGTAGCCTTCGATGTCGGATTTGGAGTTGGAGTCGGCGAGGGACTTGCCACCGCGTTTGCTTTCGCATATGCATCAGCCGCTGAAACCAGCGACTCGCGAAGAGCCCTGTCTGACCAAAGACGTTTGGCGATTACGATCGAATCTGCGTTTACCGCGATGGTAACAAAGAAAGCGATAACCAAAACGATGATCTGCGACCGCCGCTTGTACCAACCCGAAACGCGGTCCATGCTACTGTCGAACCAGTTTTCGATGTTTTCCCGGGCCTTAGTCGCGTCATTTCCGGCTGCATCAATCAGGCTGATTAAGGCTTTGCCGAGCTTTGAATTTGGATCGATGATCTCGCCACTCGCGATTGCGCTTCGCAAAGCATCGACGGAAAAACTCGGTGGCGATGTGACAGCAAGCGCAGCCGTTTTGGTATCCAAGGCCCCCGCAGTGCCTGATCGCTTATCGCCCTTCGCGGGTGACGCGATGTCCATCAGAGCCAACGCGAAGTTTCGAGACGGAATGTAAGACGGTAATCTTGGTGAAAACGTGAATACTCTTAGCAGAAACCGCGTAAACCAACGACGCTTTTTATAGTTCAGAAGGTCGCAGTATGTCCCCTCGAAAAGTCCATTTAGAAATGGATGATCATAAAGCCGCGTCATCAAATCGTCTGCCGACCTTATACGGTCAGGCGGTGGGATCGCCGGAGGTGACTGCGGTTCCGCCTTGGCTTCCTGGGAAATCAGAAGCTCTCTTAATCCCTTTTCGAGATCTGCGGCCCGGTTCTTAAGCCAGAGTTCGATAACTTCATTTGCTGCTGAACAGATAAGGCTAAGCAGCAAGTAGACGAACACCATGCCAATCGCTAGGTCGAGAATGTCGGAATTAAACATTCCACTGCTCCTTGCCCAGGACTAAGTCACGAAATCAGTTCGGTCGGCCTGGAAACGAGTTCACACGACCTAAAAAGAACTCCCAGCCTGAAAGAAGCGGCGTCGCAATCGATGAAAAAGAAAAAAGCGCGATGTCGCGTTGGTTTAGTGAGGGCGCGCCGCGCGGCGCGCCGGAAAAAACCAAATGATGCGCGGCCTTATACTTCAGCCGCCAAAGTGTGTCAAGAAAATTCTTTGCAAGCGCCGCGAAAACTTCTTATTTCAGCAATTCGAGTCATCGCGCAAGGGGTAAGGCCCCTTGTTCCGCATTGAATCAAATACCGGTCGGCTCAACTAACAATCGACCCGCTCGTCTCACGCCAGAGGCCGGCTCAACTGACACGAACGACTCACTCGCCTCACGCGAGCATGAATCTCGCCGTGCTCTTGCTTTCTATTACTTATGATCTTGCCGGCCAAAACGTTTCTAAGTGCCTTTATGAATTCTTCTCAGTGCCCTTATGAATTCTCAAGACGCGGCAATGTGTTCGGCGATGCGCTCAGACAAAGCGCTGATCGTCGCCGATGGATTGACGCTGAGAGCGGTGGGAATGATCGAGCCGTCCGAAACGTAAAGCCCCGGATAATTCCAGACTTCGCCGTATTCGTTGACGACGCCCTGACCGGGATCGTCCGACATGACGCAACCACCGAGTGGATGCGCGGTGAGAAGTTTTCGCAGCGGCCAGCGCCAGAGGATGCTGGTTTGGTATTTTCCTTTGACGCCCGCGCTGAGCGCTTTCAGACCTTCCTCCATTTCGCGAAACATTTCGCGACTGGCCTTGCTGTTCCATTCGATATCGATATTGCCGCCCGACAATCGCATCTTGCCGTCCGCAGCATCAGTGCCCATCCCGAGATAGGGCAGAAACCGCGGGGTGACTCCGCCCTGAAACAAACGATCTACTCCATCGGTGAAAGCGGAAGCCTTGCTGAGGCCGAGGGTCCGCAGAATATATCTGTCCAGAAACCTCTTCAGATTTTGCAGCCGGCCCGGCGAGGGCAGCGAGCCTTCCAGATACCAGAGAAAGGGATCGGGAAAACCGAGGTCTTCGATGAAGATTTTGTTCTTCGCGGTCGAGTAATCCGCAATGGCGGTGATGCTTGGGCCGGAGCCTGGATCAATTTCGCGATCAGAATCAAAAGTTCCGGAGAGCAGAAAGTCGCCGTTGCCGGAAAACTTTTCGCCGAGCATAGGGCTCAGGTTCGGCAGGGTCTTATGCAGATCGCGAGAGCGCAGCAGGATTTCCGTCGATCCAAGCGAGCCCGCCGAGACGATCACCCTACGTCCGATGACCGAGCCGCGCTCGAACTCGCCACCTTTCTCGGAATCGAACTGTTTGAAATGAACTCTGTACCCGCCATCATTGACAGGTTCGATCTTTTCCACATAGTGAAGCGGATAAACTTCGGCGCCGTTTTTTTCGGCCAGCGCGATGTAATTCAAGTCGAGCGTGTTCTTCGCATGAACATGACAACCAAGCATGCAGTTTCCACAGTAGACGCATCCGCCCTGGGGCGAGCCCTGGCGATTGATCTTGTCGGGTCCCGTGTAGACGCAAATATCGACGAGCTCCCCTTTCTTTCCCGCTGCCTGGGCAGCGGCCAGAAAAGCTTCCGTGCGATTCGGCATGTCCAGCTCGGCCGGAGGCGTGAGGGGCTTGGCTTCGAGCACGTCCTTCGCTTTGTCATAATAGGGATTGAGTGTGTCGCGCTTGACGGCTTTGGGCCAACGTGGATTTTCGAAAATCTCCTTCGGCGTTCGAATGTGAACGTTGAAGTAGACCAACGACCCACCACCGACGCCGCTGCCCTGGATGACGTCAATTTTTCCAAAGGTTCGATAATCGAGCAGACCGTAGTCTTTAAAGTTCCAGAACGAGCGGGCGACTTGCCCGGTGGTGCGCGGAAAATCTTTCTTACCCCAGCGCTTGCCGCGCTCGAGAATGCAAACGGATCGGCCCGCCTGGGCCAGGCGGCAAGCATTGATCGCGCCGCCAAATCCGGAACCAATAACTACAACGTCGTATGTATCCTTCATGGTGTTCACCTGGTTGCTCGGGGTGTCGGGTGAGTGACTCGATCACCTGGGAATAGATTTACCATTGCTCGATCTTGCTTTGGAGGTTTGCGACTCGTCGCGGAACTTCGTTCGCGGTTACTTCGGAAAAGGCTTTCCAGGGAGCGGTGGTGGCGTCAACCAGTCCGACTATGCGGTCGTGAAACGGGTTCTTGGCGTCATTCGGCAAAGTTGCCGTCTCGACCTTGACTGAGTACGCGGATGGGCTCTCTTCTTCGTTGTACATCCGCAATGAAGCTAGATCGAGATTCTCGTCGGCCAGCACGACCGCCCCTCCGACCAGCGGGTGTCGATCGGCGCTGTCGATCACCCAGCCGCCAGTGTTATAGATATTCACGCCCGGTTCGTATCCATCGAATCTCATCTGGGATTGGAATGGCTTGTGAGTGTGACCGAATATTACGGCGACGCTGGGCGGGACATTCCCATTTCTTTCGATCTTGATCTGCTTCAGCACCGGCCCTTCGATGTAAGCTTGCAAACCTTTTTTCGCGTCATCCGTCAGATAGTCATCCGTTATGCTTCTCTCGGCGTTTGCCGCCGCGAACAGCACGAGATTGAAAACTTTTTTAAGCAGTCTCGCCTCCAGCCAGTTTTTCCAGCCGGCACGACCTGGTCTATTCGCCAATCCGCTGGCCAGATTACTTATCAGCAGACGCAACTGGCTTTCGTTTTGCAGCTTGTCGTAAACGATTTCAACATCCGTGCCTACCGCCCCCGAACGTCCCATCGTCGACCAGAAGAAATCTATCCAGGCGAAGTTTTCCGCCTCATAATCCCAGGTCAGTTCCGGTTGTGCGGCTTTCGGAAACATCAGCCTGCGCATCGTGCTCATGAGCAGATACATTGACTCGGCGAAGTGTCCATGAGTAAAGATCGCGCACCGGCGATGATCTTCGGTGAGCAAAGCAAGGTTTGGATAGAGCGTTCCGATCTGAAACTTCTCCAGGTGCGTGTACCTGTTGATTATTCCGTCGAGGAAAAAAGAGGGGACAGACGCTTTGGCGGGATCGAACATACTGGTTGCATGATAGGGAATTTCCAGCTCCTTGCCCGGACCTTGTTGAGGCGTTTGTAAGTACTTAACGTATTGAGTCTCGCGTGCAGTTTCCCACAAGTGATGGTCGTGATTACCAGGGATGTAGAGAATTTCATCGCACAACCAATCTTCTTTTGCGGGCGGCAGAATAAGTTCGATAAACCGCTCAAAGGCCATGGCCGCCAGATTGTCAGTCGTCAAAGCCAGCTCGAGAATGTCGCCGGCGAGAATCAACGTCGGTTTCTTATCCTTATTTTCATTTTGAGCAATAAGCTCTTTCAAGCACTCGACGAGGGCCGCCAGCACCGGACTGGCAACGCTCGTGTCGCTACTTTTATTGTTTGGCGTCAGATTGGTCAGCAAACTATTCTGTGCGCCCAGGTGCATATCCGAGAGGCACACGTAACGAATGTCAGGCATTGGCTGTGCTCCTTGACCTTTTATTAGTCATACTGGTTATTAGTCATACCGGGATTTGCTGATACCACGAAACCATCTGAGGACAGCAGTTTCCGACTGCCCACTCAAACCACCGGGGCGCCACCACATTTCATGATTTTCTGGTAAGCCCAAACCAAGAAAATGCCGAAAGCGAGATTGCCCGGCGGCGCGATGAAGAGTCCCATTTTTCCGATCGTCGTCATCGTGTGGGCCACGTACATGTAAGTCCAATCAGAAAAAAGTTCCGTCAGGCGCACGCCCGCGATCAGTACCAGCCACCAGGGCGCTTTGCGCCAACAAAAGAACGCGATCAGTTGCAGCAAAGTGAATGCGACCCACAGCGCTCCGGTTCGTTTCAACAATCCTTCAACGTCCAGATTGTCGTAGGGGACGCCGTGGAAGGTCATGAACCACTTGTCAGGAAAAACCAGGCAAGTTGTCGAAAGCACCAGATCCAGAATCACCAGAAACGCGAGCAGGATGTAGATGAAGGTTTTTAGTTTTGGACTGATCATTGAAGTTTCCTCCGATAGACTGGCGGGGTAACCCGCCTCTAAACAGACCCAAGGTGGGCCGTCGCGAGCGAAGCGTTATAGAGTTTTCAGAAATTCAATTAACGCCTTCTTGTCATCGGGCGCCAGATCGGCGCCCCACAAATGTCCCTGATTAGAATTTCCGACGGCGTTGGTGTCGTAACGAAAGCCGGACTTCTCAGCTTCGGCGCCGCTCGATACAAACCCGATCTTCTCCTGGTCATAGACGTCATAGCCGCGCCAGAACAGTTTCGGTCTCTGATCCGGCGGCGCGAGTAAATCCGTTAACGTCGGCACCGAGCCGTTGTGCAGGTAAGGCGCGCGCAACCAAATCCCGTCGAGCGGCGAGGACTCGTAACCGTTGGTCTTACGGAAATGGCTGGTGTTGAATGTGTATCCGTCGGCGCCGCTGTTGTAGGCATCGGCTGCACCTTGCGTCCATTCGTCGAGTCGATGTCGATCAGTCTTGACCTCGTCAATCGAGATCACGGTGCCCGTTCTGTCTCCGCCGACCGCATGACACGACGCGCACTGTTGCGAGTAAATCTGGTTACCACGCGCCGCTAAATCCTGATTGATCGCGAAGGGATATTTCGGCGGTTGCAGTTCAATCAGCCAGTCTTTCAAACGCTTGAACTCGTCCAGCGGCAAAGACTTTCTGGTCGAACCGTCACCCAGCGCGGAATTGATGAAGACTTCGTCGAGCGACGTTTGCAGGCCGTCCCAATGCAAAGCCTTGCCGCCCGCGCGCGCTTTTTGGTTCCACAGCGAAGGCATGTCGGACGTGCCGACGGTGTCGTCCATCGGCTGCTTTAAGGGACCAAACTTTTCCGGATTAAACGGATCGACGCGCCCGCGTCCCCACGGCGGCCGCGAATCCATCCAGGCGTATTCCTGCTTTTGCTTGAGCAGCGCGCTCTTGGTTTGAGGAATCAGCAGGTAGCGATAAAGAAGTCGATCCAGCCAGGAGAGTTTCGTGTCTCTGTCGATCTCTTTGAGGATTGCGTCGGCATTGAATCTCGGATCGCTGGCGCACGCATATAAAAAGCGCAGATACGCCTGGCCATCCAACTGATGTCCCGGAGCCGCGATCACGATGTGAGGTCTGTCCTGTGGCGTCGCTCGCCAGGTTGCCGTATGACAAAACGCGCAATTAATTCCAACGCGTTCAAAGCCGATAGTCTTTTTCGTAAATCCGATGGGGAGTTCATGGCCCTCTTCCCAGGCAAATCCAAACGATGAATAACCGCCGGGCCCGGGGAAGTATTCAGGAAACATTCGCGGCAGCACCATGAAAATCCAGTAAGGAATTCCACCCTGGTTTTCAGCGCCAATTGATCCGTATTTGAATTGATCTTCTATGGCGGCGTAGTGCAGAGGCTCTTCGCGAAAAAGTTTGTACCAGCCAACAATGCCCACCAGGGCGCCGAGAATGACAACGACGATCAGCAATTTGATCAGGAATCTGCGGGTTCTTCTTTTCATCGTTGTTCCTTTCTCGCGCTCGTTCGAACTGATATTTCATTCTGACGGACTACCCGCTCGCTACCGCGAGCGGTTCCGTAACAGGCGCATCATGGCCTCAAAGCTTCTTCATATACTCAACCAGCGCGTCTTTTTCTTCGGGCGATAGAGTCGTGCCGTAAACATGCCCGCCGTTGTTGTTTCCGGGCAGCGTGGTGTCATAGCGAAAGAACTGATGAGTGTCTTCCGCGGCGACGTTGGAAATGAAGCCGACGTTCTTCTGGTCAAAAACGTCGTACCCGCGATAGAACTCTTTCGGTCTTTTGTCGGGAGGCTCGAGCAAATCCCGCAGCGTGGGCACCGATCCATTGTGCAGGTAAGGAGCGCGCAGCCAGATGCCGTCGAGCGGCATGTTGGCGTAACCGTCCGTCTTGCGAAAATGCGAGAAGCGCCAGGGATAATTCGCGTACAACATCCCTTGATTGACAGCGAGCATGTAACTGTAAGAATCCAGCCGATGCGGATCGGTGCCAATTTTATCGATGGGCGTAACGTGTCCTACCAACGCACTCCCGAAATCGTGACAGGCAGCGCAGTGTTGTTTGTAAAGACCTTCGCCTTTGGCGGCGAGGTTCTGATCGATTACGTAAGGATAAGCCGGCGCTTTGAGATCGAGGAGCCAATCCTCGATCCGTTTTACCCGATCGAGATCGATCGTGGCCGGAGTCACACCGGCGCCCAGCGCGGCGCTCTTGTTTCGTTCCTCGACGGAAGTGTTGTTGCCGTCCCAGTGCAACTGCATTCCTTCGCGCGGCCGCTGGTTCCAGATCGACGGATAATCCGAAGTGCCGATGCTGTCATCGTGGTCCATGGGCCAATGAAACTGAATTGCTTTGTAAGGATTGAAAGTGTCGACGCGTCCCGGCCCCCAGTCCGGACGACTGTTGATGAACGAGAGCCGGTTGCCCTGTTCGATCAAAGCTTCGCGCGCCAGCGGAACCGCCGCGCGATAGATGTATCCTTCGATTGGCCCGAGACGAGTGCGCGCTTTGATCGCAGTCATGACGTTGTCGGCAGTGAAGCGTGGATCCAGCGCGCATGCGGAAAGAAACCTGATGTAGTTTTCGAGTTCCAGCCGGTTGGCAGGCATGCCGACAATTACTCGCCGCTCGCTGGTCGGAGTGTCGCGCACCGTGCCGGTGTGGCAAACGCCGCAGTTCAATCCGACGCGATCGACGATCACTCGCCGCATGGAAAAACCGACAGGAAGGTCGTGGCCCGGCTCTTCAATAAGACCCAGCGACGCCAAACCTTTACCCGGCAGTTTTTCCGGAAACATATCGGGTAGCACTTTGAAGATCCAATACGGAATGCCGTTAGCGGGCTCGCTGCCAATTGAGCCATACTTGAAATGTTCCTGAATATCGGCGTAATCAACGGGGCGATTTGGATTGAAGGTCCAGTAGAGATAAGCCGCTATTACAACCACGATCGCAAGAATGATCAGCAGCACAATTCGAACGCGTCTTCTCTCAGCGACTTCAACGGGTGTTGGTGGCTCGTGTTCCCTCATTGGAGATGACTCCTCGAACGGAAACCCTACAATCAAATCAAGCAGGCGTAAACACCGTCATGATCTCTTTAATCATGCGATCGTAATCGCCGTCATAACGGGACAATTCGTAACAACCGAGCGGATCGGCAATCGCGTGAATTGCGCACTTGTTGCAATACGTGCACGGCTTGTCCGGCAAGTCCTTGCCCGATGCCCAGATTTTCACGAGGTCGTTGTTGGCAACCAGCGGGCGCGCAATTGAGACGCCGTCACAGAAACCTTCGGAAATACATTTGCGAATGAACGAAGCCGTCTGAAATCCGCCGGTCACCAGCACCGGAATGCTCACGTTCTGCTTCACCGCCTGCGCTTCGTCGGCGTTGATGCCCTCGACCTGATCGGGCTGGGTGCGGCTCCAGAGAAAGTTGAAGATGGGACGCAGCAGCCGGTATCGAAACATCAGGAAGTTGCGAAAGGCATAGATGCCACTGGCAATCATGCCGCCATAGGTTCGCGCCGCGTGCTCGATAGGAAATCCGCCCGGCGGATTCCAGGGATGTGGAAAGGTGCTGCCGTACGAAACGTGCAGGGCGTCGGCGCCGGCGGCTTCGACCCACTTGCAAACCTCGATTGACTCTTCCAGCGTGTTGCCTTTCTTTTCCCAGAAGGCGAGCGCGTTGTTATGATCGACGGCGCTGATCTTTACCTGAAAATGAAAATCGTTGCCGACCGTCGCGCGTACGGCTTTCATGATGTCGAGCAGAAAACGCGCGCGGTTTTCCAGCGAGCCGCCGTATTCGTCCTTGCGATCGTTAATACCGGAACTCAAAAACTGATTGATGAGATAGCCGTTGCAAGCGTGCAGCTCGACTCCGTCCAGGCCGGCTTCGCGGGCGCGCCGCGCGCCATCGGCGAACTGCTGGATCACCATCTTGATTTCGTCGCGCGTCATCGCCTGGCAGAGCAGGCCGTGGAAAGAATCAGTACTGTTGGTCGAGCTCAGTCCTTTATTAAACGAGTTCTCGACGCCCGCGATATCTCGCTGGCGCCCTCCGTGACTGAGCTGCATGATGTACTTGCAGTCATACTCATGTAGTTTCTCGCCGAGCCTGCGCCAGAAGGGAATCTTGTCGTCGTCGTCGATGAACGCATAGTTCGGCAGGATGCGTCCGCGAACCGAAATCGGAACATGCGAAGAAATGATTGCGCCCACGCCGCCGCGCGCAAATTTCTCTTCCCAGTTGATCCGGGCCTGAGTGCCGACGCCGTTGTAGTAATCAAAGCGTCCGGAAATGTTCGAACGAAAGATTCGGTTCTTCACCGTCAGATTACGAAACTTAAGCGGCTCGAAAATAATGTCGGCGGCCATGGGAAACTCCTTACGAAATCCTTTGCTCTGTTTAGAGTCGGGCTAATGCCCGACCGAGCGCGCGGTAGCCCGCTTCTAAACCTCTAAACGTCGACTCAAAGCGTCTTCAAGTATTCGATCAGCGCCCACTTGTCTGAATCGCTCAGCGTTGTGCCGTATTCATGGCCGGCGTTGCTATTGCCGGGAATGCTCGTGTCATAGCGAAAGCCGTACTTTTCAGCTTCGGCGCCGGACGAGATGTAACCAAGGGTCTTTGAATCGTAGACGTTGTAACCACGATGAAAAACTTTTGGCCGGTTCACCGCTGGTTGCAGCAAGTCCCACATCGTAGGTACGGCGCCGTGATGCAAGTAAGGCGCGCGCGCCCATGCGCCATCGACGAACGTGGCGACGTAACCGTCGGTTTTGCGATACGCTGTAAACAGAATATTTCCGAATCTCACGGTGTGAAATTTGTCGACCAGTTCCTGCGTGAAAGAATCGACCCGATGGCGATCGGTGCCGACTTCGGGCATGACCTTGCCGAAATTTGCGCCTCCCGGCTCGTGACAGGCGGCGCACGTTGTCTTGTAAACGTCCGCGCCGCGTTGGGCCAACGCCTTGTCGATCGGAAATGGATAAGAAGGCGGCGGCAGCTTAAGTAAAAAATCGGTGTCGCGCTTGAAACTTTCAGGAATCACCGTATCAGGCCGCGCGCCGATCGCCATGGCCGCGGCATAGTTGCGCTGCTCGATCTCGTTATTGTTGCCGTCCCAGTGCAGCCACAAATGCTGTCTTGGTTCCTGGTTCCACACTTGCGGCAGGTCAGTGGTGCCGATGCTGTGGTCATCGGGCAAGTGATAGACGATGAATTTCGTAGGATTGAACGTGTCTACGCGCCCGCGGCCCTGCGTCGGGCGAGAGTTCTCCCACGCATATTCTTCTTTCTGTTTGGCCATGCCCTGAATCGTGGCCGGTATGATCAGATAGCGGTAGAAAAGCGAATCAATCCAGGAAAGTTTTTCCGTTTTCTTGATTTCATTCAGCACGTTGTCGGGTGTGAAGCGCGGGTCCATGGCGCAAGCAGCGAGAAAGCGTTGAAAGCCCTGCAAGTCCATTTCGTGCGCGGGTCCGCCGTAGATGAGTTTTGGTTTACTCCCGGGCGATTCGCGGTACGAGCCGGTATGACAAAGCGCGCAGTTTGCTTCGACCGCGGGAAAGCCGATATCGCGCAAGGCAAATCCCACCGGCAGATCGCTGCCGTCCTCGATGATGAAACCGAAGGACGACCAGCCGCCGGGTCCGGGTAATTTCTCCGGAAACATTTTCGGCAACACTTTGAAAACCAGATAGGGAATCCGACTGTCGCTGCCGAGTCCAATCGCCCCGTGCTTCCAATGATCTTCCTGCGCGGCGTAAACGATGTCTGGTCGCTGTCTCAGCAAATGATCCCAAAGTTCGTAACCGATAAATCCGGCGACGAGAATCACGATTACGATCACGAGTCGGACGGTTTTTGATCTTAGCCGGACTTTGATAAGACCAATGAAACTAGTCATCCCTCTCTTCAAATTTGCGACGCTGACCTTGTTTTCCGCTGGCAGGCCAATTTGCAGTAGCACGCAAAGCACCACGCCAAAGCCGAAATCGACGAAGAAAAACTGGCGCATCAGCGCCGGATACGCCGTGACGCGCATCATGTAGAGCCAAAAGACCGCGGCGATTAAACGCGAGATTGCGACCAGCCACGAGTAAGCCGGGAAGCGCAGGGGATTGTGCGCCGCGCCGGCGTAAAACACGCAGATCGAAAGCAAAAGCATGCCCACGTTGCGCAGCCAAACCTCGGATACTTCGGGGCCCAGACCAAAGGTGATGTTCAAGATCTGCGGCGACACTATGGCCGGTATCAAGATGGTGAGGTTTACGAGGATGCCGATCCAGACGACCCTGCTGAACCATTTCAGCGATTTGTTCATGAACGATTTCTCCTGCACGAAGATCGGATAACCTTGAGCTCTCCTTAAAAGATATAAATCGTTTAGGGTCGGGCTATCGCCCGGCCGCGCGGGTTAGCCCGCTTCTAAACCACTATCTAAAACGGACCTGACGTTAGCACGTTGCGGGCGTAAACGTCCCAAAGCTTGCCCATGAAAAGCCTGCCGAAGCGCGCCATGGCCGAAGCCCGATCCGACAAGGTCGGCCCTTCGGTGCGAAATGTCGTCAACTGTTTTAGAAAGTCGAAAAAGTGAATGATGATGATTCCGGACGCTTTCACTATCTGTTTCAGTTTCTCCGGATCGTTGGCCGCGGCGGCTTCATCGGCGGCGCTCACGTGACCATTCAGGATGCGCGTGAAGAGCGTCGTCGTGTCGTGCCAAAGATCGAAACCAGGATCGTCTTTGATAAGTTTGAATCCGCTGAGCGTCAGCGGGTTTCCCTGGTCGTCGCTGAAGAAGAGGCGATAGAACATTCGTTTGACCGCCGGATCTTTATCGTCGACGAACAGATTGAACGTTCCGCTCTCGACCGGTCGCTCGCCGCCAAACGACTCGCACTTGATATAACCTTTGACGTCGCTGGTATCGTGTTCGGGATCGGTGACGAATCGGTTCACGCCGTCGACAGTAATCGTCAGATGAAACATGATCGAGTTTCCGGCTTTTTTTCCGGCGCGCGCGCCTTTATCGTAATCGAGCTCGCCGAAGGTGATGTAACCTTTCATCTCTTCGGTGAAGCTTAATTTGGTTTGCACCGTGTGAACGTCGGTGGGAAACTCACCGGCGTGCGGCTTGAGCGGGATGCCGTTGGCCTGACACCATTCACGCGCGCGCTCAACACCGAGATTCACAGCTTCGGTCATGCGATCCTGGCTGAAGTCGATCAGGTAATGCAGAGCGACGTCTGCTTTCAACTCTTTGACTTCGATGTGGCGGCCATATTGACCTTGTTTGCCCGCGGCGATCGCCGCGTTGTTTTCTTCGATACGTTTCAGCGCTGCTTTATAATGACCGTCGGCGCTGGTTTCGATAATTTGAAAATAAGTGGCGACAAATCCCGGATGCCATTCGTCCTTATCGCTGACGGTCCAGATTACCCACAGTTCATCGGCGCCGCGCCGGATAGCTTCGTCAATGTTGGCGTCAGTCAAGTAAACGGGATCGATGTAAGTCTTGCCGTTGATGTGCACCGGCGGAAACCACATCGGTAAGCTTACACAGGCGCAGAGCATGTCTTCGCTCATGTCCTTCGCTTCGATTATATCCAGCGTCTTATCGCTGAAATTAAAAACGTTGAAGGTATTGTTGAGTGGGGTCGCGCGAATCTTGTCCCAATCCAAACCCCAGCCGGTGAAAACATGCTTGCGATAATTGTCCAGAGTGAACAACGATTCGGCGTACAGTAGTTCGACAAAGGCCGCCGGATTGAAACTGATGCCGGCGCGCGGATTGAGATTGCGCCAGTTGTCGGCAATCTGCAGACCGGTCATCCCCTGACACATCATCACCAGATTAAAAACGCCGCCGCTGGCCCCATCGACGTGATCGAATGTCAGCCCCGCTTCGTCGAGCCAGACTTGCAACGCTCCGGCCTGGAAGGCGACTTTGATCCCGCCACCGGCGAGCATTAGAGATCGCTTCTTGTTACCGTTCGTCATGGGAACACTCCTTTAAGCTGTTTGACGATATGCGGGTTATGCTGGGCGATAATGTGATCGGCGATGCGATCGGACATCGCTCCGATGGTGCACGATGGATTTGGCCCCACCGGTCCGGGCATGATCGAACCATCGGCAACGTAAAGTCCGGGGTAGTTGAAGACTTCGCCGTACGAATTGACGACGCCTTCGTTTTCGTTGTTGGCCATCGGCGCACCGCCCAGCGGATGCGCGGTCAGCACCTGATGCAAGTTGAATTCATAGGCAGGGTTCTCCACGAATTCTGCGTTCAGGGCCCGGGCAATTGCTCTTCCGACTCTGATCACCCGGTTGTAGTACTCCTGCGATTTCTTGATCTCCCAATCGCAATCCAGCAGACCGCCTTTCAAAGAAAGGTTGCCGTTCGGCAGGTCGCGTCCCATTGTGAGGATCGGAAATGAACTCTTCGATGCGTTTGCCGGACCGAGCAAATCAGCGATCTCGGCGCTGAGATCGGCGTCGTAACTTAATCCAAATTTGTACTTGGCCATTATCTTAAGGAACTTCAAACCGCGCACCAGAAAGCCCGGCAGTCCGGAAACTTCCGACAACCAGTTCACGAGGTAGGGATTGCCGCCGTCTTCGACGTAAAAGCCGCGGCCCTGATCGCCGTCACCGTCCAGCGTATCGCCGATGCGAATCGCGCAGGTGATGACCGGACCAAAGCTGGGATCCAAACGGCGCGGAGCGCACTGCCCATTCTTCAACTCCATGCTTTTGACTATGAACGAAAGCAAGTCGCCGTTGACGTTGAATCGCGAGCCCAGCCTCTTACTCAGGTGCGGAAAGTTCGGCTTGTTTTTTAGAAGCAGAAAGGGCGAACCAAACGTGCCGGCGCAAATGATCAGTCGATCACAAGTTAGCTTCCGGCGTGGCAGCGTACTGGTTTTGAACGGCTTTCCTTCGCGACTTAGATCGTGCTGAACGTAACTGACGGTGTAGCTTTTGCCGTTGAGTGGCGCGATCTCTTTCACTTCACATAAGGTTCGGACTTCGGCTGGGTAAGGTTTCTGATGAATCGCCGCCGTGATGTAGGTGTAGTCCAGCGTGTTCTTGCTGCCATAGTTGCAGCCGATGTCACATTCGCCGCACAGCCGGCAGGTTGAGCGCGGCATCTCGCGGCCGGCGGTCACGGTATGGTAATTCGGAAAGCTTTCCTGAATCTGAGCTCCGACTATCGGCGGATTGTCGGGCGAATCGTCATCTGGATTGCCGACGTGCTTGCTACGAAAACTTACGGCCAGGTTCAGTGGGATCCAACGATGCGTCCATCGCGGATCAAAACCGGGCATCGAGCTGAGTTTTTGCTCCGCTTCAATCATTGCCAGAGTCTTCGGGGTATGGCAGTACGGTTCGTGGTTCAACGGATACTTCTGGGCATTCATCATCTTCTCAACCCGCTCATAATGTTTTTCGAGATCGGCGTAAGTGACCGGCCACGATTCATAGACGCCGTCTTCGCGACTCTCTTTGACGAACCATTTCGGATCTTTGCGAATGATAATGTTGGCATAGATCAACGAGCCGCCACCCAACCCGCTGGAGATGAGCGCGCCTGAGCCTTTGAACGACCACATGTCAAGCATTCCGTAATAGCCTTCGCTGGGGTCCCAAAAATTTCTTCCCAAATCGTAAGGACTGCGGGGAAATGAATTCGGTGGATAGGCTTTGCCGCGCTCGAGCAAGCAGACTCGCAGTCCCGCCTCAGCCAATCGAAAGGCCATCACCGAACCGCCGAACCCTGAACCGATGATAACCGCGTCAAAATGTTCGTCACTCATGTTAGACCATGCTTTCCTCGCCAAAGAAGAGTACCTGCGCTCCGAAATTGTCAGGCGCCGGTCGCTAGCTTCCGCCCTCCGCCCCGCCGGAAACGCCGTCGAAACCCGGCGATAGATCACTAAGTGCGGTGGTTTGCGACCAGCGTACGACGCCCGTCTGATCGATAAACTCTTCGGCAATTGAATCCGCCGACAAAGTTATCAGAGCGAACCCGTTTAGCACTCGGTTCGACTGTTGCGCATCGGTGTTCGAATAAGCACTGGATAACAACTCGTGGGCGAAGTACTCAATCGAAGGTTTGTTGGCGCCATTTTGATCCATCAATCCGTAACCGACACCGAATGGAATTGCGCCGTGCCCGACGCAACGCGCGTTCACTCCCTGCTGCGCCGGGAACGATTGGGCCGAGTAGACAATCGCATTATGAATATGTCCCCAGTACCAAAAGTCCGGCACCTTCTGCAGCGCCGTAGTCACATCGTTCCACAGTGTGAGCTGTCCGGTGCCTGTTCCCTCTATATTCGTAGGATTGTGATGAGTGAGCACGATTATCTTTTTGTTGGCGGTGTCGAGGCCGCGGATGAAATTGATCTGATTGTCGTCGGTCAAAGCGCCATTCATAAACAGCGGACTCTTGTCGTAATAGGCGGTATCGAGACCGATCACGATCCACTTATCAGTCTGAATCGCGAAGTAGCTGGTCCCGTTCTGAAGCGCAAAGGGCGCCGCCTTCAATCCCTGCCCGAAATAACCCTGCGCGCCGCTATACATTTCATGATTTGAATTCAGCATGAAAGAACCTTGCGAGCCGCCGGCCCAGAGATTGACAAAGTTGTCGACCTCTTCATCGGAACCGAAAAAACCGGTCGTGCCGGCGTAATAAACGTCGCCCAGGTGGATCGTAAAGTCGGGCGCCAGTTGTTTGACCTGGTTGATGACTTCAAGAGCAGGATACGTAATCGCGCCGTCGGTCCACGGGCCGGTGCCCCAATCTCCGACCAACGCAATCTTCACTGGGTCTCCGGAAGCAGTGACCGTAGCAGGCGTCGTGCCAAACGTCGCCCAGGAGCTTATACTTTTGACCCCCAGCTTGAGCGCGAGATAGTAAATCAGCGCGGTCACCCATCCGGCATCGAGCTGCTCGTACTTGCCGACCGCGATCAGCGATCCTTCATAGTCGTCGACGCCGCCGCTGCCGATTTCAGTTTCCCATTGCTGCAGCAGAGCGGGCGTTATCTGAGATTTTGGGAAACCAAGTAACTTTCTGAGGATTGGATGGGTTGTATCCAGGACATACAAAACCAAACCATATTGAGTTACACCCGGCTCAGTTTCGCTCGGATGCTCGTTGTTCATTAATTCAATGAGCCTGGTCTCACAAGCCTGGAGGAAGGCGCCGAGACGGCTGATCTCATCGCGCAGGTCTGTGACCGGATGTGTCAAAAGTCGTTCGCTGATCTGCGCGACCATCCTCAACTCATTGGCAAGGTCCTGTGCTGATAGTTGTCTCATTTCTATTGACTCTTTCTTCGCTAACTTTCGGGTGGCCAATCGGCGGCGGCGGCCGGCTGGCGAATCGCGTAATTGCCACTGGGAATTTGTGGAGCAGCGTTTGTTTCGTGAGCGGTTACGGCGGCGTCCCGATAAAAATTGCTCCAATATTTTGCCGCCTGCCAGATGGCTTCCGGACAGCTACTGCCAGAAGACAATCCGGGTGTCAGCTCGATGCCGGCGATGCCGTAGACGGTTTGAACGAAGGCCGCGCTGGGAAGTCCCAAGCCTTCGGCCAGGGGATTGGCAGCTTTGCCGGCAATCCAGATGTAGCTCAGCCACGGCAGCATCAAGGTAGGCAGATCGATAATGCTGCGTTGCGCTTTCACTTTGCCGGCGTTGTCAAGAATTTTTTCAGCGTCGTTTGTAAAGCGAATGACCGCGATATTCGGAAAGCGTTTCTGGTCGTCGTAATCAGCCATGCTGCACTCTGCGACACCGTTCTGTTGAGCTATTTCCGAAGCGTCACCGCAGAGTTCCAAAGGCGCCGAGAGAAACTTCTGGTTGTCAATCAGAATCCCGGCCAGCGACCAGCAGCTGGGCTTCAAGTCGGCGCGCGCGTGACACTGGGCCACACGGATGCGGAAGTGTGGGATGGCAGCCCCGCCCAGCAGGATTAAGCCGTCCCGGGCGCCGACGCGATCCAGCCAGGCCCTGTTGGTCATGCCTTCGGCTTCGCTGCGATCGGTCTCCTGTAATTCTTTGTTCCATTCCGCGGTGTCCGATTGACGAATAGTAATCATGGTTTTCTCCTAAATCAGTTCGATGGGCCCGCCTCCGATGATCTGCGATTGCATCGGCGTTCCGTTCTTGATGATGGGCCAAAATTTCACGAGCATCGAGGCGCGTTGCGCGCTGGGCGCCATGAAATCGATCGTGAGAAAGTGGTTCCGGTGTAACGAGAATTCCGGCTGGGACGTCACCGTGCCGAATACCTGCGGCGCCGGTTTGTAATTGCCGCCGCCGTGCGGCACAAGCTGCATCGGCGAAGAAATCACTTCGTAAAGTTTCGTGCCCAACTCAGAGCGCAAATTAGCGACCGCCAGGCGGCCGTAGTGCACATCTCCGGTGAGAACCACGATCGTGTGTTGCGAATCGCGGAGGTACTGCCTTAATTGCGCGTATTGTTTTTCGAAATCCGGCAGACCGCAATCTTCCAGGCGCTTCGCGGCATTTCCCGGGTTGTCAAAAAATGGTTGACCGACGACCAGCACGCCGGGGCCGGTAAGACTCGCAGTCCATTCTCCAATCTTCTCGAAATCGGCCTGCCGCATGAGGTCTCCGCGGCCGCCGCTGCCCGAGCCGCGGTTGATACGCGTGTCGGCGATGCAGAAACTGAGGGGATCGATTTTGAAAATGGTGGGAGGACCTGGTGAAGTTTGAAAAATGCGGAACATCTCCTGACCAATTTTCCACCAATTGTCACGGCCTCCCTGGCTCGAGGTAAAAACCGGAACATTCAAACCCACGTCGGGAGCATTGTTCCAATACTCGTGATCATCCGAGCTAAAGAAATTTGCTTCGTGCTTGAGCATCTGGTTAAAACCGCCGCCCAAACTCCATTGGGTCCACGTATCCGAATAGGTCTTGAATGAGCGAGCCTCTAACCAACTGTAACCGCGCGGAATGATGAAATCCTGCGGCGGGTTATCCAGATAAACCTGATCACCACACAGGATTTTGATTTCGGGTCTGGCGTCCGTAGGTAGCTGTAAATAAGTCTGCCCCACAGCACCGGCCTTGTCTTCGGCCCCGAAATAACACGAACCCAGGAGAACTGTGAACGGCCGGTCACCCGCGTTTGGCAGCCGATCGGGCAACGTGATCACGCTGCCATCAGCCTTTACCGCTCCGCCAACGATCAACTCGAGGGGATAATATTTTCGCGGCGAGAGATTACTTAGCGTTACTCGTTGATAGCGTATCGAGTTCTTGCCGTCAGCAGTAACAAAGTCGTTCCATCCATCATTCAACGCCTGCTGGCCCGACCCGTAATCAAGTACAGTTGCCGCCGGATCAAAATTCTCGTTGATTGCCGCGACCCAAATAATCGCGCGATCGGAATATGCCTCATTGGGTATTACCAGGAATGACATTAGCTGTTATTGGCGACGTTGGTCACTGACTCTCAACCGTTCCTTTTAAGATCGAAATCGTCAGCGTATTGATCTCACCGGAACCTGGCCCTCGGCGACGCGCACTGTTTAAAGCAACGTTAGCAGCGGCCGACTTGGCGAGTGAGCAAGGGCGAAAGCTGGCTCGTGAGTGTCTAAACCTCTTGTAACGGCGGGCGAACAATATTCGGCTTTCCGATGAAAGTCAACTCTTTTTTGCAACATTCTTTGCAAGGCCCGTTATGGTCTCTGATTAAACTCGCGAGGCGCGAATGCTTGACGGCGAAGCGAACCGGGGACGGTCAGCAGGTTCAGCGGATAGGTCATCTTGCCGGGACAATCAGAACCTGCTTTTCAATACAAACACGATTGTCCGTCCGGGGTTGACGGTGTCCACCGCCGAGCCGAACCCGGGCGCGTCCATTATCCTGACCGGCAAACCAAAATTCGCGCGATTGAGAAAATTAAAGAACTCGGCGCGCAACGTGAGATTCTTCGTTTCCCCAAACTTGAAGGTCCGGCTAACCGACAGATCAAGATCGATGAAGTTGTCGCCGCGCGCGGTATTCCGGCCCACCGCGCCATCTTTTTTGAGGGTGAAGGTGAAGAAATCGGTGAGCTGTTTTCCCGGAGCGAGCACAATTCTTTGCGGTCCATGTCCGTTGAGAAAGATTAGGCCATTCGTCGTCGAAGGACGATCAGTAAGATTGCCGTCCTCGTTGGCATCTATCGGCAGATTGAGCGTGAATGGCTGGCCGGTATTCATCTGGAAGGTGGAAGCGATTTGCCAGTTCTTGAATATTCGGCCGGCGCTGCTACTCGAATTGCCGTAGAACGGCAGGTCCCACAAGAATGAAGCGGCAAAGCGATGACGAATATCGAAGTTGGCATCGCCGCGTTCCGCTCGAAAGTTGCGCGAGTCCTGAGCGATGACCGGCGCGCCCGCAATCGGAAAAAGATCCGACACATCATCGATGGCGTGCGACCAGGTGTAGGCGGCCGTGAACTGATAGTTTTGACTGTAGCGTTTGCGCGCTTCGATTTGCAGCGCGTGGTAAACGGAACTCGCTGAGTTCTCAAATATCTGGTAAGCGCCAAGCAGCCCACTCTTCGGACGCAGAGGCGTCGAAAACTGTGAAACACTGACGCGTGGTGGTGACGTTGTATTGATATTCATAACTGGAATGGCGTCCCTACCATTATTGGGAGTAGTCAGGCGGGTAAGCTTCGTACCCTTGCTGCCCACATAGGCAATCGAGAGCAGGTATCCCTTTAAGACTTCTCGTTCTGCCGTCAGGTGCCATTGTTGTGCGTAAGGTGAATGCAGTTTCTTCTCGGGCAAAGTAAACTCAAGCTGGTTGGTTGGTTGTTCGGAAAGCCAACCAATCGCAGCGGCAAAGCCCTGGGGCGCCAGGCCAAATTGATTACAAGTCCCAAACTGATTGCAGGGAGTTTGTGCAAGTAAGAACACTCCAGGAAAGGCTAAACCAAAGGCTAGCAAGTTTGTCGGGTTGGTAAAATCAAACGGCTTGGAAAGACCTTTGAACTGAGTATGAAACTGAGTTTCGTTCGGAAAAACATTTCGTGACTGGCTCACAACTGCCCCGAGGATAGCGTCGTAGTAGATTCCGTAGCCTCCCCGTATCACCGTCTTACCGCTGTTGCCAACTGACCAGGCGAATCCGAAGCGCGGAGCAAAATTATTGTAATCGGGGTCATATATTCTGCGGCGACCGGCAAGTACTTTCCGGTAAGCGTCCATTGTCTGATTGAATTGACTCACCAAACCGGGATCGTTGAAAGGATACGGAGGGCCAACTGGCGGTAGGGTTTTCAGTTGCAGCGCGTTTTCAATACGGTCATTCACCTCGCGTGGCACTGTGTTGTATTCGTAGCGTAACCCGTAGTCGAGGACGAAATTCGGTCGAATGCGCCAATTGTCGTTAACAAATCCGTGATACTCAGTAAAGCGCAAACCAATGGTTGAGTCGGGAGGGCCGAGCGTCATTGTCTGGAGGACGGAGGGTGGACTTCCGAGTGTCGCCAATTGCGCCCCGGAAATCACATGATCAATGTTGTTCACGTTGTTGACGACTAATTTGCCATAGCCAAAGACGGCCAGTGGGCGATAGAGTCGATCGAGCACGCTGTTCAACTGGTAGCGTCGCATGTTGGCGCCAAACTTGATTGAATGATTTCCCGCCGACCACGAAACTGAATCCGCGTACTGAAATGTATTGCTGGCGCGACGCTGCGGAAAAGTAAAAGCGTTAATACCGACAGGGCTGAACGGCTCAATCAATAATTCACCAATTAGACCCGTGTCCGCCACACCGGACGTCATATCGACCCCGTTGGTAGCCGTCAACATCTCGGGCTGGCTGGCCCTGGCCGAAAAGATGAACGGATTATTCGGATACTCAAACAAATTGAGCAGCGTGCGTCCAAAAGAAAAGCGGGCTTGATTACTAATACTATGGCCGAGCGCTTTGTCCCAGATGAGAGAGAAATTATGCGAGCGGGTCCGGGAATCCAGCGTAGAGCGGATAGCTTGATTGACGCTCGGAAGCACGCGCCCATCATCCGTAAAATTGTAGCGACCGCTCAACGAACTGCTCAAATTGATCTGATGCGTCATTTTCAATGACAAGATAACGCCATCATCATCGGCGGGCGCTCTGGTCGTAAACGTGTTCGCGCCGTAGGGGCCATTCGGATCGTTGGGCAGGGGATATAAACTGAGCACTTGTTTACCCAAAGGCAACGCATCTGTAAACGCAACCGGACGGAACACGTGGCCTGGGAATTCGATATTAGTAGTGTACTGAACTCCGTCTTGAAAGCGCCGCTCCTGAACTGTAGGCGTTGAGAAGTGCTCGGTCACCGACGCCCTGGTCTGATCGCGCTCAAAACTCACGAAAAACTGCGTCCGGTTGTGAAAGATTGGCCCGCTAAAGGTCACGCCTGCCTGCGTGCGCGTGAATGGCGGCTTGCCGTTGGTATCGAAAAAATTCCGGGCATTCAATCTCGAATCAGTAAACAACGCAAACATCTGTCCGTGATATTTGTTGCCGCCGTACTTCGTCACCGCATTAACCTGAGAGCCGAAATTGCGGCCCAGCTCTGTATCCCAAAGCAGCGTCGAAATCGAAACCTCTTTGACCGACTCAATCGGCTGAGGAACGAGAGCCACGAAGCCCTGCCGCCGCATGCCTACGTCGGGATCGTTGTTGTCTGAGCCGTCCATCGAAAAATTGTTCGAGCGCGCGCGCATTCCATTCACGGAAAACTGTCCCGCCGTCCCAATGCCAAATCCGACGCCTGGTCCGCGCACGCCCGGCGTGTATGGCGGCGGCGCAACGCCCGGCGCCAGCAGCGCAAATTCATCGACGCTGCGCATCGCGGTGGCGCCGCCTACCGGCAGCGAGTTGATCTGACGTTCAGAAAAATTGCTCGTGCGGGCAGCATCAGTCGTATTCACGATCGCGGCAGCCTCAGCGCCTTGATAAGACGTCTGGGTTGTTTGGCCTGGTATCGGAAGGGCGACCGTTACGGGTTGCCGGTTGTTCGGTGGCGCTGTAATCGGTCGGGTATCTTTCGGGATCGCGTCAGTGATAGCACCTCCGGTTTCAGTCAACGCCGGGCGACGAAACTGCGCAGGCTGAATTACCGCTGGCCGTGTTGTATTTGTGACCTGTGAACGCGACGACAGAGTGTCCAATTCGGATCGGCGAATGGGAAACAGAACACCGACAAATTGAGTACTCTCTGTTTGCGGAGTAAGGAAGATCGAAGAAACTCCAGACAGTTCGCCGCGCCTGTCCGCCCAACTGGCCTTGACCTGATACAAGTCGAAAGGAAGATCCGAGAAGCTATAGAAACCCGCTTGGTTCGCAACTGTTTCGTGGGACACGTTATCGCGTTTGCCAACGACGATGATCCTGGCGCCCGGCAATGCATTGCCGGCTATATCAATCACCTTTCCATTCAACGTGGCGGTGAGCAGAGTAAACAGCGGCAACTTGATAACATTTTTTTGATTGAACTGGATCGGAAAGCTCTGGATGGTTTGCTCGCGAAAACCGTCCTTGGCCGCAGTGATCTTATAGGCGCCGGGCGGCAGGTTGAAAATGGTGTAGTTTCCCTTCTCGTCAGTTCTGGTTGCCCGGCGATTACCGTTCTCTTCATTCTCGATAGTGATCTTCGTTTCAGAAAGCCCCCGGCCCGCTTTATCGCGCACTACACCGAGCAGCGTGCCCGAGGTAGTCTGCGCGTTGAGATGTGTGATGGCCGCGAGCAGAAGAAAAGCCGTGAGGATTACGAACCGTTTTGCGATCGATGTCATTTGGGGCCCGTGCATGGAGTAACCGTCCTTTCCTTCAATTCCGGCCGGAATCTCGCTTTGCGGGTCAACGACGATTTTGCTCTGCTCAATCACGATCTCGAGACGAGATCAAGATAAGGACTGATAACGCGCAATCAACAAAGAAAGTCCTTTGGCTTGCGCCGATCGAAACCAAAAAGACAAATTGCGGAGAGCTTTCGTGGCTATGCCGCGTTGGCGTTGCAAGAAACTGCCGCGGAGCATATACCCACAAGGTTCGCAATGCAATGTTTTCGGCAAGGTGGCGACCGCGGGCTATTGAGGACCATTTACGCTTGGTGGTCGAATGAAGAGATCGTCAACTGAAAACTTCTCGATGCCAAGTGAGCGAAAACCAATACTGCCGGAAGTGAAGGTGTTGTCGGGGTCCGAATAATCGCCCAGGTTCGTCAACACGCCCGTTTCCGCCGGCGTGATCGTGTGAATGATCCGGCCCTTTTCCGCCTTGATATTGATCTCGTATTGGCCGCCCGCCGAGAGCTTCACGATTACCGGCACGGAACTCTTGAAATCGGTGGGGCCAATCTTGTTGTCATGTACCACGTAGGTCAGGAACCGGTTTGTATATTGTCCTTCCGGTCCCGACAGGTAGAACAAATAATAATTGCCGGCGTCTGGCTGTACCCTGAGCGCCCAGGCCGCACCAGCCGCATTCTCCAACTGGAGATGAAAACTCATCTCAAAGTCCCCGTAGTTGATTTCCTTCGCGAAACCAATCAGCGGCTGGTTCTCGACCAGCAGGCGGCCCTGTTTGGTGATGGTCCAACCGGCAGGCGGCGTCTTCCAGCGGTTCAGGTTAAGGAACTCTTCACTGAACTCGATCGAAGTAAGCGGGGTTGGTGCAGTGACAGGCTCGTGCTTAAACCATTTGTAAGCCGTTAACGCGCTGATGACTGCGACCACGACGATCACGAAAGCGGAGAGGTAAAGCTTCCATTTGGATCCTGAGTCTCGTGTTTTCGTAAACAGGCTGGGCGGAGCAGCTATCGACTCCGTGCTTTGCGATGGCCGGATCTCTCGCTTCGTCTTGATTTGAATCGGCGGCGCGTGAGCACTTGCGCTCGTCTCGCCTACTGCATTCAGAGCTTGCTGAGCAGGCGATGAGGCCGCAGTTTTGATCAGCTCGCAGATTCTGACCAGCTCGCGGTTGAGCTTCGCGCGGGTCAGGGTATCGAGAGGCTTCGCCGGGTCATTCGCAGCTTGATAATTCTTGATCTCCGTCTCGGTAAATGCGCTGGCGCTTACAGCCACCCAGAGAATGATGAGCCCCTCTTCCTGAGCAGCTTCCAGCAAAGTTGGCAACTCGTGATCGGCGACGAAATCCGAGGCGAGGAAATTAGGACTGACCAACAGCAAGGCAACTTTAGCCGACGACAAACCTGTTTCGATCTCTTCCCGCCATTTGGCGCCGGCCCTGATCTTGGTATCGTCCCAGACCTGTATCTTGTTGGTGCGCTCGAACGGTTTAAGATGAACCTGAAGCTTCCGCAGCCACTCTTGATCCTGGTGGCTATAGCTAATGAAGACTTGATCGCGCACGATTGTGCTCATCACGGCCGAATTAATTTAATAGGCTAATGCGGTGCGAGAAGATCTGTTGCAAATCCTGTTACCGGCACATTCTAGACGAGTCCTGCTGACTAGGCCAGCAAGCTTCTCTGGCACAAGATCGGCGCGCGCTTGACCCGGGTCGTCAGGTCCGCGATCATTCTCGACCAATCTATCTGAAAGTGAGATGAACCAAATTGGGCTCTTATCGTTTTGTTCAATTGGACGTGTTTACTAATCGCGCGTTTTGCGGCAATCCGCTGGCCGTGTTTCCCGAAACCGAGGGGCTTACCGACGAGCGGATGCAGCAAATCGCGCGCGAGATGAATTTGTCCGAGACCGTTTTTGTTTTGCCTCCGCATGATCAGAGTGCCTTGCGACGCTTACGAATTTTCACGCCGGCGCAGGAACTCCCCTTCGCGGGTCATCCGGTTGTTGGCACCTGGAATTGCCTGGCGCAGGAAGGCGTTGTTCCTTTGCCGGAAACCGGCACGGGCTGGACGCACATCAAGCAGGAAGTCGGAATCGGCGTGTTGCCAGTGGATATTGAATTCAAAGATGGCGAGCCTATCCGCGTAGTGATGACGCAAGGAAAATTTCAAATAGTCAATGAGATTGAAGACTGGCAGGAACAAGCCGACATCGCGCGCGCTTTAGGTTTAGCTCGCGAGGATCTCGATGAAAGCTTGCCGATTCAGGCAGTGTCGACTGGAAACAGCATGCTGCTCGTGCCGGTGCGATCGTTGGCGGACCTCGGCAACTGCCGCGTTAATCTGACGCTCCTCAGCGAGCTTAACGAACGCGCGAAGGCCACCGGTTGCTATGCGTTTACCCGCGAGACGATTGAAATTGGCGAAGCCCGCGCGCACGCTCGATTCTTTGTCGGGATGAATATTGGTGAAGATCCGGCGACCGGCAGCGCGGCTGGGCCGCTGGGTGGTTACCTGGTGCATCATGGCGCCGCAGGAGTCGATCCAGTTGACGGCGTTTATCGTTTTGTGATTGAGCAAGGTGACTTTATGAATCGTCCCAGCCGCATTAGCCTGGAAGTGAAAGGCGAGGCCGGCAAAGTTGAAGAAGTGCGCGTCGGCGGGACTTCGGTCGTGGTGGCGCGAGGTGAGTTGGAGTTTTGATGGGGTCAGGAAAAGCTATCCAGATTAGCCAATGAAATCTTAAGCTCCGTGAGGAGCGAGATGTTTATAGTTAAGATCGCCTTTCACCCTTTACCTGCGAGCGCGTCGACTGACGCGCTCGCGGGCTGACTGGGAAACAAGAATCGGATTGCGGTGCTATAAACATCAGGCTCCTCCGGAGCCTTGACTCGTTCCTTTGCAGTTATGACTCAACAACTTGATCTTCTGATTATTGGCGCCGGACCAGCCGGGCTGTCGGCGGCAGACGCGGCCGCGCACGAAGGCTTGCGTTATCTGGTAATTGAAAAGGGCGTGATTGCCAACACGATTCACAGTTATCCGATCGGGCGCGTTGTTTTTTCGACGCCGAATGAATTAGAGATTGAGCCGGGAACTCTCAAGCCAATTCGCGAAAAGCCGACGCGCGAGGAACTCCTTTCGTATTACATACACTTCGCACTGAATCACGACCTGCACATCAACGATGGCGAAGAAGTCATTAGCATCGAACGCGCCGAACCTGACCGCTTTGTCGCTCAAACAAAACGCTCGAACACCAACGCGCAAGAATTGCGCTCTACTTACCAGGCGGCGCGTATATTATTTGCAATCGGCGCGATGGATCATCCGCGGCGGCTGAACGTTCCGGGCGAGGACCTGCCGAAAGTTCATCATCGGTTCATCGAGCCTTATCCCTACGTTCGCAAAGAAGCGATGGTCATTGGCGGCGGCAACAGCGCGGCCGAGGCTGCTCTGTTTCTCGCCGAAGAAGGCGCCCGCACGACGCTCTGCATCTGGCGATCGGATTGGGAGAACCGAGATCCGAAAGCCGGCGCGATGAAACATTGGGTGCGCACGCCTTTGGAGCGCGAAGTCAGGGAAGGTCGTTTGCGCGTCGTTCTTTTCGATCACATTGAAGCGATCACTGAAAGCGATGTGCGCGTCGTGAGTGAAACCGGCGAGAAGCTAAGCCTGTCGAACGACGTTGTTTTTGTGCTGATTGGAAGCGACGCCGATCTGACGTTATTGCGTCAACTTGGTGTGAAGACCGAGCAGGGCAGAGTTGCTGAAGTCCCAGTCTATGATCCGGAAACTTACGAAACTAATGTGTCTGGTGTCTATGTCGCCGGGCATTTCACCAACGAGCGTCATATCCTGAAGGCGATCGAGATTCCGCGGCGCATCGTGCCGCTGATCGCGAAAAGCTTGCGTGCCGACGTCGCCTCGTGATAAACGGACAAGCCTCGAGGCATTTTCAGTTTAGTTAAAAAGGGAGTTGATCGCATGTTGAGAAAGGTGCTTGGAGTAATCGTCGCTTTCATTCTGTTGGCTATCTTGCAGGTGGCCGCGTTCATGACCATGTATGCGTTGATGGGTGCGGACTGGTCATTCAAACCGGCATCGTATCAGCCATCCACCCGTTGGACCGCGATGCAGTTTGTGATCATTCTAGTCACTTCCATTATCGCCGGCCTGATTTGCGCGGCCATCGCCAAAGGAGGCAAGGCGCCGCTGGCCCTCGCGGCCGTGGTATTAGTGCTGGGTCTCGGGGCCGCAGTTTTGCGAACGTCGCTGCACCCCGACACTCATGAAGTACGGATTGGAAACGTTTCCCAAAGGGATGCGAGGGACAAAGCCAGGCACCCGACATGGGTAGTGTTCCTTGGTCCGTTCATCGGAGCCGTCGGTGTCGTGATTGGCGGGAAGTTAAGGCGCCGCGCCTGAGACTGCGTCTGCCAATGTTCACCGTCGAGGCGGCGCCAAGACTCTTCGTTTGAAACCAAGTTCACCCGCTTGCTGTCGCAAGCGGCTCTGTACCAAATCAAAAGGGCGAGTCCCGATCTCTTGGGACTCGCCCAGCAAATTTTTGGTGCGGATGAGAGGACTTGAACCTCCACGATGTCACCATCACAGGCTTCTGAGACCTGCGCGTCTGCCAGTTCCGCCACATCCGCTTGGAATTCGACTATACGAACAGCATTCGCGCAGTGTCAAGCAAGCCACTCATCAATGTTTCGCGCGCATCACTTATGTGAAACTAAGCGCGCTAACGATCGCGGCGAAGCATTCTAAAGTGTTATTAACTAGCGACCGTGTCGTCCGCGTCCTCGCATACTGAAGAAGTTGTCGTTGCGAAACTCCCGGTCGGTGCGAAATCGGTTCTGCCGGAAAAGATCGTCGTTATCGAAGTCTCGATTGCGAATTCGAAATCGCCGCTCGCGGAATCGATCGTCGTTGTCAAAGTTGCGGAATCTCCGGTGGCGTCTGGTGTTGCTAACGAAAATGCCGTTAGGCGTGAACACTCTGACGCTCCGGCGCGGACCGCGACCGTCCCAGCGACCGTTGCGCGCGTCGTGACAGTTGACGAACTTTCCACACTTCCAACTCATATTATGTCCGCGTCCCAGGCCCCGGCCTCGGCCCTGCGCCGACGATACAACCGGCAACGTCATTAACAGCAGGCAGCTCGCGGCTACCAAGAGAATGTTGCGATTGCGTTTTATCAATTTCATATCATCCTCCAAAAAGCTTTTGCGTCTGTGGACGCAAAGCGAAACTTCTGTGAAACACTTAATATTTCCAAACAACATCCGTGCCGTTTCCTATGTGCGCGTTTTCAAACTTCGGCAGAGACGTCACGTACGATATGGTTTAGTCCGAATCCTTTATCACACAACATTGAAAACGTTGTGTTTGCGGCAATGGATGGGCGATTGTTATAGTTGAAAGCCAATTCGATTGCATGAGATGACGTCAACAGCACAGTCTGCAAACCAAATAGGTCTGCGTTTGCAGCAAGTACAGGATCGCATTGTCACCGCCGCAAATCGCGCCGGCCGCACGCCGATAGATGTCACGCTGGTTGCGGTCACCAAGACTCATGCGCCCGCCGTTGTGCTCGAAGCGATTGCGGCGGGAGCTACGGATTTAGGCGAAAACAAAGTCCAGGAAGCTGAAAAAAAGATTCCGCAGGTTGGTCGTCAACGGGCCCGCTGGCACTTCATTGGACATCTGCAATCGAACAAAGCACGCAAGTCAGTCGCGCTCTTCGACGTGATTCACTCGCTCGATTCTGTCTCGCTGGCGCGCAAGCTGGATCGGAATTGCGTGGAGGACAATCGCCAGGAATTGCCGGTGCTCATCCAGGTCGATCTCGGGCATGAAGCGACAAAGACCGGCGCCGACGAGAGTGAACTGCCGTCGATTGCTGAGGCCGTTGGTAAGTGCAGGCACTTGAGATTGCATGGACTGATGACGTTGCCGCCTTTTTTTGAAGAAGCGGAGCGCGCGCGACCGTTCTTTCGAAGACTGCGCGAGCTGCGCGATGAATTGGCGTCGCGGGGCGCATTCGGCGATCGTGCCGGCGATCTCTCGATGGGCATGACGAACGATTTCGAGATCGCGATCGAGGAAGGCGCAACGATCGTGCGCGTAGGCACGGCGATTTTTGGCAAGCGGCAGAAATAGTTTCGCTGTCTTGAGGCGGGCCACCACCCGCCGCGGTTCTAGTTTGGGTGAGAGAGGCGGGCAATAGACCGCCTCTAGACGGGAAAGATGCGTATCCTTCAGGCAATCGACTTCTTCATAACCTCGGGCGTGACTGCCATCATTGTCGCCGCGATCGTTTTGATTCTGCTGCGGTCGCTCTTTAAGTACGTGGATGTGAATCCATTCAGTTGGTCCGCCATCACCGTCAAACGTCTCACTGACCCGGTGATCTTGCCGGTGCGGCGCGTGCTAATTGCCATGCGAGTCGATCCCATTGCCGCACCGCTGATCGCGATTATAATTTTCGTCCTCGTCGGCTTTTTTGCAGTCCAGGTCTCAGGAAGTTTTCTTAATACGATTGCCGGCGTTTTGGTTGCTTTGACAAGCGGCAGAATCGCGTCGCCGGCGGCCATCATTGGTTATTTGCTTTACGGATTGCTGGGTATTTACACGATGGTAATTTTCGCGCGCATAGTTTGTTCCTGGTTTGGCGTCGGCTATGACAATCGCGCTGTGCGCTTTCTGATTCTTTCGACTGAGCCGCTGCTGGCGCCGCTGCGCCGCACCATTCCGCCGGTTGGCATGTTCGACGTCTCGCCAATCATAGCGTTCGTAATTATTTGGTTGCTGCAAACGGCCGTCGCCGGAACGCTCTTGCGGGGATGGCAAGTGCGGTTTTTCTAAGTGTCACAGCGCCGTCAACCGCCGGCAGCGCCAGGCATCTTGCCTTCATTGAGCGCGAAGCGAATACTTTTTCACCCATGATCCGTTATTCAGAAAAAGACGGAGCGATCACTTTTATGGTTCGCGTGGCGCCCCGCGCTTCGCGCAGCGAAATCGTGGGTGATTATGATGGCGCTTTGCGGGTACGCATCGCCGCGCCGCCCGTTGACGGCGCCGCAAACGCAGAATTGATCAAGATCCTGGCGCGGGCGTTGAAAACGCCGCGGAAGTCTGTCGAGATTTTCTCCGGTCATGGCTCAAGAAGTAAGACCATTCGGATCCACAACGTCGGCCGATCGACGATCGAGAAACTGATTCTTTATTGAGCTCGATTGAGGGATGGTCCTGAATTCGAATGTGAGGCTGGCTTGGCACGCTCGATTGACGATTTACGTTCTCGTTTGTGATATATTCCGCGTTACTAAACTCAAAAAAATAATCTAGCAGGTTCACGCGAAATGTCCGGACATTCCAAGTGGCATTCAATTAAACACAAGAAGGGCGCGACTGACGCGAAGCGCGGTAGACTCTTCACTAAATTTATCAAGGAAATCACGGTTGCCGCCCGCACCGGCGGTGGTGATCCGGACGCGAATGCGCGGCTGCGCAAAGCCATTGCCGACGCCAAAGCCGGCAACATGCCCAACGACACGATCGATCGCGCGATCCGCCGCGGCACCGGGGCGGAAGAAGGTGTCCACTATGAAGAGATCACTTACGAGGGGTATGGACCAGGCGGGGTGGCCCTCCTGATTGATGCGGTGACGGACAATCGCAACCGCACGGTTGCTGAGATTCGACATATCTTTTCGAAGAATGGCGGCAATCTGGGCGAATCCGGTTCGGTCGGCTGGATGTTCGAGAAGAAGGGCTACCTGGTAGTAGACAAAGCCGCGAAGGCCGAAGATGAGCTTTTCGATCTGGCAATCGACGCGGGCGCGGAAGATATTCGTGACGATCAGGATAATTGGGAAATAATCACGGCGCCGGAAACTTTCGAAGCAGTGCACAATGCAATAAAGTCCGCCGACATCACTCCGCAAGTTGCCGAGATTGAGATGGTGCCTCAAAACTACATCAATCTCGAAGGGGCCCAGGCAAATCAGATGTTAAAGTTGATGGAAGCCCTGGAAGATCATGATGACGTGCAAAAAGTTTCCGCTAATTTCGACATGAGCGAGGCCGACATGGCAGCGGCGTGAGTTCGACTGGGGCTCTCTCTCTAATCGCTTTGTATATCGAGCAAGGCTCAGCAGATCATTCCTACAATCGCATCGGTCAGATTTGCAACCAAAGCTAAACGCCTTATTTTGCAGCAGGTATTAAGCTGTTGTGGAATGCGCTTGCATGGTGAGGTACACTTCCTCACGCAAACTCGAATGCGCGTCTTAGGAATCGATCCTGGCAGTGAAACAACCGGCTGGGGCGTTGTCGAAGGTGACGTCGACGGCCGCAGTTACCGGCTGGTCGAATTCGGCGCGGTCAGATTATCTTCCGCCGCTAGTTTTTCCTCGCGACTCTTGAAAATAAGCCGCGCCCTCGAGGAAGTAATCGGCAAATTGAAACCTGACGCTTGCGCGATCGAAGAAGCGTTTTATGCCAACAACCCGAAAGTCACTTTGAAGTTGGGCCAGGTGCGCGGGGTGGCTTTGCTGGCCGCGGAAAGCGCCGCGCTGGAGATTGGCGAGTACTCGCCGCGACTCGTAAAACAGACAGTCGCCGGATACGGCAACGCAGAAAAACATCAAGTCCAGGAAATGGTGCGAGTGCTCCTTTCGCTCGCGTCGGTGCCTGAACCACACGACGCCGCCGACGCGCTCGCAGTCGCGATTTGTCATTTTCATCATGCGGGAATAAGCCGGCGACTGGCCGCTGCTGAAGCCCGTGTGAAAATCGAGCCTACGGTCGCGGCCGCAACTCGCCGCCGCGCGATTCGATAATCTTGGCAGCTCACGCATCCTGCGTGCGGAGCGCAGGCATCTTTGCCTGCGAGTTTTTCTAGAGCCTTTGCTTTCGTGCTCCTGCAAGTTGTCGCTTAACGATCTCACCTTGTAAATGGGGGCCTGCGTCTTGATCAGACCAATTGGAAAAACCGCCGCGATTCTCAGTCTCTTAATTCCTCTTCTGCTATTTCAAAATGCCTTCGCACAGAAGAAGAAGCGCCGGCCACCGGGCGGGCGTGTCGCCGTCGTGGTTGAAGAGCGACTATCTGCATTGCGGTCTGCGCCTGATCTGAGGGCCAGGCTGGTCGAGCGATTGAGTCGCGGCCATCTGGTTTCAATCAGAGGAGAGAAGTCGACCGCCGACGGCCTCAGGTTTTATCGCGTGGCGCTAAGTCGAAAGACCTTCGGCTGGGTGCAAAGCGATGCCGTCGTGGCGCCCTGGCGCGTCGGGGACGATCGAAGACTAATGGCGATGATCGAAAATTCCGATGAATTTGATCGGATTGTGCGCGCCAGGACGTTTCTCGATGCTTTCCCGCGTTCGGTTTTGATTCCGCGCGTGCTGGCGATGTATGCGAGTGAAGCCGACGATGTGGCAGAGAAACTTTCACGCGAGGCGCAACGGCGGTTTGCGAAAAACGAATTGCCCGCCGATGGTGCGCCGGAATTCAGCTACTATTTGAATTACAGCGGGCTCGATCGTTACAACCGCGAAGGCGTTACCTTCTTATTCGATCGGGCCGCCAAAAAGTTTTCGTACGACGGCGCCGCCTGGCGCGAAATTCTGCGACGATTTCCCAACAGCCCGCAAGCAGTCCAGGCAAAGAAAAGATTGGACGCGTTACAGGCCGTTATGCCGAAGTGACCTTCTCCGAATCTGAGCCAGTCGATTAATCTAATCTGTCCTCGACGCCGATAATCTTTCCAATTTTCCCGTCCTGATGTTAATAATCAGGGCGCCGGAGCGTTTTATGAGCGGAGAAGATTTTCAGGAGGAAGCCGTGCTGGCCGCTGTCAAACCGCTCAAAGTCCCGGAATCAACCGCATCGGACGACGGGAAATCGTTTGGCGCCGGATCAGATTCTGCCGCTTATTTGAGCGCGGACGACCGAGCCGATTTCGCGCGCGCAGGTTCGGCGACTCTGGAACTTCTGTTTCAACAACATCACGAGCGGGTGTTTCGCGCGGCGCATCGGGTGACCGGAAGCGCAGCCGACGCGGAAGACGTGCTGCAGACAGTTTTTCTGCGATTAGTTCGAACCCGGGAAACGCAAGGCCGGGAAACTCGGGGCGCGCACCCCGCTGAATGGTCAGAGAATCCCGAAGCATATCTTTCGCGCGCGGCAATCAACGCTTCGCTGGATCTGTTGCGAAAGCGAAAGCGATCGAAGGCCGTGGCCATGGACGACGTCGAGCACAGCGCGGCGATGACCGCGAGCGCTTCGATACCAAGCCGCAGCTCCGGCCGGAGCCCCGAAACACACCAGGAGGATCGCGAGCTGCGAAATCTTATTCGCGAAGCGGTCTCGCGCCTCGGTGAAAAGGCGGGCGCAATGTTCGCGCTGCGATACTTTGAAGGATACGACAACGGAGAGATCGCGACTATCATGGGAACTTCTCCGTTAGTTGTCGGCGTGACTCTGCATCGAGCGCGGGCGCGCCTGCGCAAAGAGATTGGGAGATACTTACAGCAGGAGCAGGGTGCGCCGAGCACGCGCAGAGAGTAAAACGAAAAGGTCATTCGCAATCATTCTGGAGAAAAGATCATGAAGAACAAAGAACTCAACCACATCCTGGATCAAGTAGCTGCCGGAATTCGTTCGGAACAAACGGATTCGGCGATTGTAAACGAAGCGACGGAGCGCGTATGGGCGCGGTTGTCGACTGAAACAACGCTAATGGCGAAAACAGAAACTGCGCCCTCAGATCGAATCGAGGGATGCGCGGACTTTCAATCCCTGATTCCCGCGTTCATCGACGGAAATCTTTCCGCGGCGCGCTCGCTGCTCCTGGTCGATCACACGCACGAATGTATTCCGTGTCGCAAGGCTTTGAAGCAAGCGCGCGAATCTCGCGTTTCCGCACCGGCGCCCGCGATTCGCAAACAACGAAAAGCATTCAACTACAACCTCCAACCGGTCGTGTTGCGGTGGGGGATTGCCGCGGTTCTGGTAATCGGCCTGGGATTGATTGCCTTGCCGTTGATTCAGCGCTATCTGCCATTTGGATCAGTTGAAGCTACGGTGCAGGCTGCCGACGGGCCAGTCTACGCGATCGCCGATTCACAGATCCGTCCGCTCAGTGTCGGGCAAAAAATAAGCAGAGGCGAGACGATCCGGACCGCGAGGGATGCGCACGCGATAGTGCGCCTTGGGGACGGCTCGACAATTGAGATGAACGATCGTTCCGAGTTCACTGTTACCCAAAGCGGGCAAGGCGCAACCATTCATCTCGATCGCGGTAATGTCATCGTGCAGGCGGCGAAACAGAAAGGAAATCTTTTTGTCGACACCGATGGCGGTAACTCGCTCGTCTCAGTGACTGGAACGACCTTCGCGGTCAACGCCGGCACCAAGGGCTCGCGCATTTCAGTGATCGAAGGCGAAGTGCATCTCGATAATCGCGGCCAGGAGCAAGTGCTGCATGCCGGCGAGCAAGCCACGACGAATTCTTCGATTGAAACTGTTCCGGTGAAAAACGAAGTCGCGTGGAGCCGCAACGCCGGCAGCTACTTGAAGACTCTGGACGCGTTGGCCGCGCTGCAAAAAGAGCTTAATGCCGTGCCCAAGCCGGGTGTGCGTCACTCGACGCACTTGCTCGACATGATGCCTGAGAACACGGTCATGTATGCCGCGCTGCCAAATTTGAGCACCACGATTGCCGAGTCGCATCGCATTATGCAAAAGCGAATTCAGCAAAATCCCGCGTTGCGCGATTGGTTCGACAAGGGCCAGCGAGGTCCCGGAATGGACCAGGCAATTGGTGCTCTGCGCGAGTTTGGCGAACAGCTCGGCGATGAAATCGCCGCCGGCGCGGGCATGGACGAGAAAGGCAATCCAGTCGGCCCGATCGTTCTGGCCGAGCTGAAAAACCCCGGCGGATTTCGCGCGTTCTTCGATGACGAAGTCAAGAAGCTTGGCGGTGAAGGTAAACACGCGCCCGCGGTTCGCTTTGTAGACGATCCAAATGCGTCGGAAACTCCGCAGCAGAATGTGAACTCCGGCAAAGATAAGGAAATCTATGTCTGGATTCATGACAACGTCCTCGCAGCGAGTCCGAAGCTCGATCAATTGCAAGCTCTCGCTAAGAGAACGCAGTCAACAAATAGTTTTACTTCCACGCCCTTTTATGCGCGAGTCGCTGACGTTTATCGCGAAGGCGCGGGCCTGTTGGTAGCGGCGGATCTTGAAAAGATCATTGCGCAGACGAAAGGATTGCGCGCCGAAGGTAAAGGCGGCGAGCAGCGCGAACAAGCGCTGAGCCAGCTCGGAATTCTCAACTTGAAATATTTCGTCTTCGATCAAAAGGACGTCGAAGGGAAAACCAATACGCGTGCGGTGCTCTCGTTTAGTGAATCCAATCACGGTGTGACTTCGTGGCTGGCCAAGCCCGGACCGATGGGTTCGCTCGAGTACATTTCACCGGACGCGAATCTGGTGGCCGGTTTCGTGGTTAAGAATCCCTCGGCGTTAGTCGACGATTTGTTAGGGGCACTCGACACCGCTTGTCCCGATCTCAAAAACCATTTGAATAAGTTACAGACAGAGCACGGCATCGACGTGCGCAAAGACTTCGCCGCGCCGCTGGGAGGAGAATACGCATTCGCGATCGACGGGCCGATTCTGCCGATGCCTTCCTGGAAATTGATTTTTGAAGTGAACGATCCGACCCATTTGCAGCAGACCTTCGAACACGTCGTCGACGAAATCAACAAGCAAGCGACGAAGGAAGGTAAGAATGGGCTTGCCTGGGAGCGCGCCGATTCCGGAGGCCGAACTTTTTATACGTTGAAGTCGAAAGACTTTGGTCTGGAAGTGAATTACACGTTTGCAAACGGCTATATGATCTTTGGACCGACGCGCGCCCTGATCGAACAAGCGCTGCGATACCACGATTCGGGAACTACGCTGTTGCGCTCAGCGCGATTCACGGCGGGATTGCCGGCGGACGGCAATGCTAACTTTTCGGCGCTGGTCTATCACAACATCGGATCGCTGGTCCGGCCGCTCGCCGGGTTTGCGAATTCGGCGAAGGGATTGCCTGCCGAACAGCAAAAAGCAATCGCCATCGCGGCCAACATGCAGCCGACGCTTTTCTATGCTTATGCATTCGGCGATCGGATCGAGTTTGCTTCGAACAGCGAAGGCGGCCCGTTTGGGCTGAGTCCGGCAATGTTATTCGGCATGCCCAACGCTTTCGAGTTAGAGCACATTCTCGGCCAGGGAATGCAGAAAAAGTGAGGCAGAACAAATCCACAGATTACCCGGATTGCAGAGAGTTCAAATTCAATCTGTGCAATAAGGGTAGTCTGTGGATCGCCTGATCCGCTTTTGTCTGACAGAAAAACATTCGCATGAAACTTGTTTTTACTTCTATCTATTCCTGGCTGATCGGCCTCGCCACCATGTTGTTAGGTTTCAGCCTGTTTTCCACTCAGGGAATTTCAACTCTTAACGGCGCGCGAATGGCATCGCTGATCGCAACCGCCTTCGTTTACTCGCTGGCTTACGGTCCGTCATTGAGCTGGCTAAAGACGAGAGGGAGCGAGTTGAATGGCGTCTCTATCTTTCCACTAACCTCTTCTTTAATTCTCAATCTTCCTGTTTTCCTCATCGTGCTGCTTGCAATCGGCAGAACTTTGCTGGCTGCGGAAGCGTATGCTCTGATGATTTCATTTGCGACGATGGGCGCAAGCTTTGGCGTCGGTTTTGTTTTGAGTTCGCCGCGGCCGAAGGCTATAAGAGATACAATCAGATCGCAGCCGATCATCGCCGGTCATCGCCGGCAAACAAGCGCTGGCAAGTAGAGCAAACTAGGAAGCTCGTACAGTGAATCATCCCGTTATTGCGTTAGACGGCCTGAGCGTCAACTTCGGGCGGCGCCCAATTCTGAAAGGCCTGCGTGGCGAGCTTTGCGGGCGCGCGATTGGCTTGCTGGGGCCAAATGGCGCCGGCAAAACCACGCTGATTCATACTCTGCTCGGCTTTCATCCGCCTTCCGCGGGCACCGCGCGCGTTCTGGGTCGCGACATTCGCGGCGATGCCAATCAAATCAAATCCTTCATCGGTTACATGCCAGAGCGCGATTCGTTCATTGCCAAAATGTCTTGCATCCATTTTGTGCGTTTGATGGCTGAACTTTCCGGACTGCCGCCCGCAACGGCGCTGGAGCGCGCGCACGAAGCGCTCTTTTACGTCGGCCTCGGCGAAGCGCGTTATCGCAACCTGGACACGTTTTCGCTGGGTATGAAGCAGTTGGCGAAATTGGCGCAGGCGATTGTGCATGGGCCAAAACTAATTTTCCTGGACGAGCCGACCAATGGTCTCGATCCGCCCGCCCGCTTGCGCATGATCAAACTGATTCGCGAAATTCGCGACAGCGGCGCGGCCAACATCGTGCTCTCGTCGCATCTGCTGCGAGACGTCGAAGAGTGTTGCGAAGAGATTCTGATTCTTAAAGATGGATGTCTGGCCGTGTATTGCGATTTGGAAGCCGAGCGAAAAGCCAACAAGAAATTCCTGATGCTTGAAACCCGCGGCGATCAAAAGTCGTTTGCCGAAGCAGTAGCGGCGCTCGGTTGCGAGTACGCGATCACCGGCGATCATCGGCTGAAAATAATTCTGCAAGAGGGAACCAGGATTCGCGATCTCTATCGCCTGGCCGCCGAGCGTCAGTTGCAGATTCGGCGGCTGACTTACAAACGGGATTCGCTCGAAGACATCTTTCTCAAGGCGATGGAGAACGGATCGCACTCGGGACAGGTCCCGAGGCTGGACGGAGTTTGATTCGGATGGCAGTTTTTGAGCAAACCTATAAACCTTATGCGGGACCGCTGACCCCGGAGTGGAGCCGCTTTCTGATCATTCCGCGCCACGCCTACCGTCACGTGTTTCGCTCGAAATTGTTCACCGCATTTTTCGCATTGTCATACATCTTTCCCTTACTATGCGCAATTGTCATTTACCTGCGTCACAACGTGAACGCCCTGACGATAATGAAGCTCAACGTGGCCGACGTCCTGGCGATCGATGCCTCGTTCTTTCAATTCTTCGTCATCTGGCAGGGAATGAACGGCCTTTTTCTGGCAATGCTGGTCGGCCCCCAGCAGGTCTCGCGCGATCTCACGAATAATGCTTTGCCTCTCTATTTGTGCCGTCCGTTCAGCCGCGCTGAATACGTGGTCGGCAAAATGTCGATTGTGATCATGCTGCTCTCGGCGATTACCTGGGCGCCCGGTCTGTTGCTGTTCATATTTCAGAGTTATCTGGAAGGCTGGTCGTGGTTTTCAGAAAACATCTCGATTGCCAGCGCGATCTTTCTGGGCAGCCTGTTGTGGATTCTGTTGGTCGCTTTGATCTCGCAAACGATCTCAGCCTGGGTGAAATGGCGCGTGGCCGCGCGGGCGGCGCTAATCGGGATATTTTTTATTCCCACGATTTTCGCGGGAATCGTTAATCAGTTGTTCGAGACGCGTTGGGGAAACATCTTCAGCCTTTACACGCTGATTGCAAACGTTTGGGCGGGATTGTTTGGGACTTTCGTTCGTCAGAGCTCACAGGTTCAGGAGTATCGAAATGGCAGAATCATCAGCCAGGTGGTAATCAGCGAACCTCCTTTGTGGGTATCGTGGTTTGTGCTCTTTCTGATCTGCACGTTTTGTTTGTGGCTGCTGTCGCGCAAAGTCAAAGCCTACGAGGTGGTGAAATGAATTTCGAATTTCGAATTGTTAAGAAACCTCGATGAGCGAATATCAATCAAATCCACAATCCGAAGTCAGCGGTTCCAAATTCGAGAACACGATCGTTTTCGACAACGTCTCGAAGTTTTACGGCGAGATCCTGGGCGTGAATCGCGTCACGCTGGCAATCCCGCCGGGCATCACCAGCCTGGTTGGTCCAAACGGCGCCGGCAAGAGCACGATGATGAATCTGATGACCGGCCTGCTTCGTCCCACGCGCGGCCACATTGAAGTGCTCGGCATTCCAACCGATCATCCAGAGAGATTGTTTCGCAAACTCGGTTATTGCTCGCAATTTGATTCGTTTCCACGCGGCCTAACCGGTCGCGAGTTTATCAAATCGTTTCTGCAAGTCTCCGGTTTTGCCGGCAAGGAAGCGGATATGTTGACGGCGAAAGCGCTCGAGCGCGTCGGGTTGACGGACGCTGCGAATCGAAGAATTGGCGCTTACAGTAAAGGCATGCGACAACGCCTGCGCCTGGCTCAATCGATCGCGCACCAGCCTTCGGTGCTGATTCTCGATGAGCCGCTCAACGGACTCGATCCGATGGTGCGCGCCGAAACGATCGCGCTTTTTCGCCAACTCGCCGACGAGGGTCTGCACCTGGTCATCTCGAGTCACATCCTGCACGAAGTCGACATGATGTCGGATCGGGTCGTGCTCTTGAACAACGGTTACGTGGTCGCCGAGGGCGCAATTCATGGCGTGCGCGACGAGATGCAAAACCATCCGATGCAGATTTTGATTCGGTGCGATCGTCCTTCGCTCCTGGCTTCGCGAGTTTTCGCTCAGGACCATGTCGTCGAAGCGCGTGTCCACGACGATCTGGGTGGTCTGTTCATCAAGACACGTGAGCCTGATCGTTTTTTCCTGCTCTTGAACGAAGTAGTCGCGAAGGGTGAAGTTAACGTCGAATCAGTGGCCCCGGTCGACGACGACATCAGCGCTGTCTACGAGTATTTGATTGGGACACAGTAAAAGCGAAAGCAGTCGATTTCAATTCTATGAGCTCAAGGACCGAAACGATCCAAATCAAGGCAACGCCGAAGCCGGATTCTTCCTGGTCGCTTTGGCTGCGACAGATCGCGGCCATCATGCGTCTGGAGGTGAAAAAGAATTTCTTCGGCAAGCGCTCGATTCTCGTCTACCTGCTGGCGATGATGCCGGTAGGCATGTTGGTGTTGGCGGAACTTGTGAAACCGCTGGGCGAAGAAATTAGTCAATACCAAAACATCTATTCATTGATTTATAACAGCATCATCTTGCGCACCGTAGTTTTTTTCGGCTGTGCATGGATCTTTATGAATCTCTTCCGCGGCGAAATCGTCGATCGGAGTTTGCACTATTACTTCCTCTCTGCGGCGCGACGTGAAGTCCTGGTGGCCGGCAAGTATGTTTCCGGTTTGATCACCGCGGTCACCCTGTTTACCACGGTTACGATCGTCTCGATGCTGCTGATATTCTTTGCCCACTCCTCCGGCGCCAGCGTCCGGTTCTTCCTGGACGGTCCGGGGATGACACAATTGCTCACCTATGCAGGCATTACGATTCTGGCCTGTTTTGGATACGGCGCGTTCTTTCTCGTGGTTGGTTTGTTCTTTCGTAATCCAATCATTCCAGCGCTGGTCCTATACGGATGGGAGTGGATTAACTTTCTGTTGCCGCCGCTGCTGAAAAAAATTAGTGTCATTCATTATCTCAACTCGCTGGTCCCGGTGCCGCTCTCAGAGGGGCCTTTCGCGGTCGTGGCTGAACCAACACCGGCGTGGATTTCGGTGCCCGGCTTGTTAATTGTGACCGCTCTGGTTCTGATCGGTGCGAGCATACGGATTCGACGAATGGAGATTAAGTACGGGAGCGATTAGGTTGAGGACTTGGCCTTGGTTTCTCGCCTTACCATAACTGCAAACGACGCTTTAAGCGTGAACGAACCATCACCTTTCTATTTCCGCCGGATGCACAATCTGTTATCCTCGCGCAAAGGCAGTTGCCTTTTGGAGGTTTTCCCCAATGAACCCTTCTCGATCCCGCCCAAATCCTTTTCATAAACTAGCGCAACTTGTTTCCGTTTTCATCTCGCTCGTTTTGTTCATGGCGCCGCTTTGCGCGCAACAGCCTGGGGCTCCGATTAAAGCCCCGGCGCGGGCCACCACTGCTAACAAACCAAGTGACGCAGAATTTGAGAAGCTGCTGTCCGATGATAGCTACAAGATTTACGGGGAAGTGCGCAACGTCGGCCAACTGCTGAGCACCGGCGGCGCTGGCGACATAGTCGATCCGATTATGAAACTGGCCGACCCGCCGAAGGAGTTCACCTCGCTGATCAAGTTTCTGAATGCGAACGCGGAGATGTTGGCTGGTTCGCGTCTGATGTTTGCAACCTGGCCGGCGAAAGCAGGAATTCCTAACGCTTTCGTCGCCATCGAATTATCATCAGCCGAAGATGCGGCCAAGTTTGAGCCAAAGCTGAATCGCCTGCTGCCAATTCTCTTGCCGACGCCAACCCCGACTCCGGTTGCGACTCCGACTCCGACACCCGCGGCGACGCCAATTCCGAATGCGACGCCCGGGCCTGAAACCGTTCCTCCGGTAAGAAGATCAGTCAAGATGATTTCGGAACCGCCGCCGCCCGCGGGTCCTCCCTTCGTCGTCACCCGCTCGGGAAGTTTAGTGTTCGTCACTGACAAGCCTTTCAAGTTTGAGCAGTTGCGACCGAAGGGCAGCAAGTTGCTCAGCGAGGCCCAGAACTTTCGCCTCGCGCGCGATCGATTTTCTTCGGAACCGGTCTTTATCTACGTCGATCTCGCTTTGGTAGACCAGACCAGACCGAAGCCCCCGACCAAAGAAGAGATCGCCCAGGAACAAGAGCGAATCCAGAAGGAAGAAGAAGCGGCGCTCGCCGGCGAAACAAAGAACGCCGAGACGATGCCAGCGGTGCCTGAAGAAATGGGTCCGCCGGAGCCTGAGATTTTGCCGGCGAACCCAAATGAGACACCAACGCCGACTGTGAGAGTTGAAGTACAACAGTCGACGGCGGTTTTGGGAACGGTGTCAGTAGAGGCGACGCCGACACCGGCGCCAAGCAAATCGCAACAAGCGCAGATGGCTGCATCCTCGCAATTCGGTCTATTGATCGAAATGCTCGCTCATGGCGAACCACAATGGCCGGAGGCGATCGGTTTAGCGATCTCCGAGGAATCGGAAGAGTACATCACTCGCGCCATTCTGATTGGGCCACAAAGTGGCAAGCGACTGATCGTTCCTTTCGTTCCGCAACTGATCGCCGGACGAACTTATCTGCCAAATGCGCCGTCGGTGCTCCCGGCCGACACGGAAATGTTTGTCAGCGGTTCGTTCGATCTTTCGCAATCGTATGAAGAAATGCTCGCACAGCTAATCGCAATGAATAAAGAGCGACAGGCGCAAATGCAGAAATTGCCGGCGGCAGTGCGCGGCGAGAATGACGGGCAGCCCTACGATCCGTTCGCCGCTTTTGAGAAGGCCGGTGGTTTCAAGATCAAAGATGAGTTGCTACCCGCACTTGGGAATGAAATAGCAGTTGCAGCCTCTCTCAAAGGCTTGGGCGCCCTCGGGTTGGAGTTGGAGCCGCGCACTGCGCCATCGCCTGCGGCTTCGCCCGATCCAGCGAAGGCCGATCAGATAAAGGCGGAGAAACTGCGCGAAGAACAGTCGGCGCCGATGGTGCTGATTGCCGTCAGAGATCGTGAAGCAGCGCGCAAACTAATGCCAAAGGTGCTCGACGGCCTGGGGGTTGGCGAAGCAAATCTGATCGCCCAAACTCAACGCCGAGACGATACCGAGTTGGTTAATTTTGCGGACGCGTTCGCTTACGCTTTCGTCGGCGACTTTCTGATCATCTCGACCACTCCGACGGTAAAGCATGTCGTTGACAGCTATCTGAATCATGAGACTCTGTCTTCCAATAGCGCGTTTCGCAGCTCCACTCATTGGCAACCACGCGACATGATCGGACAAATCTACGTTTCGCCTTCGTTAATGGAGCAGTACGCTAAAGCCATTCACGATCCCAAAGAATCCATGCCGGCATCAATGCGCGATTTTCTCATGCGGCTCAATGCCACACCGCAAGCGATTACCTATGCGCTTTCAAGTGAAGGTTCGAACTCAGTGCACGAGTTGCATGTGCCGAAGGCGTTGGTGATTGCGTCTGTAGCCGGGGCGGCATCGGTAAGCAAAGAACCACCACCGGAAATGAACGAACAGATCGCGATGAGTATGTTGCGCTCGATAAACAGCGCCGAAGCTACTTATCAGACGACCGAAGGAAACGGCAGTTATGGTTCGCTGGATCAACTTGCCAGGACGAACATGATCTCGAAGGACATGCTCGACAAGTACGGTTACAAGTTCGAGGTCAACGCGTCGGGCAATCAATTCGAAGCTACCGCCACGCCGGTTGAGTACGGCAAAACCGGCCGCCGCTCGTTCTATATCGATCAAACCGGCGTCCTGCGCGGTGACGATCACGCGGGCGGTCCGGCCAACGTTGCGGACAAGCCGGCGCAATAACCAACGTCGATTCCGGAAATATTCAATTGACGCTTTTCAAAATCGACTCGGCAAGTTCGCTCGCTTCACCGCGCGCACCTTTTAAAATTCGCGCCGACTCGAGGGCTTTGGGCAGAGCTGTCAATGCGAGCTCCGGTTGCGAACGAGCTGAAACAGTGTTAGCGAGCAGCTCGAGCACGCCCTTGCCACGAGTGAGTTCACGAGGTCTGAAGCGCGCTCCTTCCTTGTAGTTGGTTGACACAACTAATGCCACTCGCAGAGGCTTTGACCCGATCTCCGCGCCTAACTTCTCAGCGGAAACTTTTTTGGTCTCGGACGATCCTGGCTGGCGCATGCCCAGAGGTCTCGGGTAAGCGTGGACTCGACCACGTTCGTCCAGCACTGCATACTCGTCTGAATAATAAGTCGCCCCTGCGCGAAGCAGTTCACTGACTAAAGTTGATTTGCCGCTGTGGCTCAAACCGGGAATTAGAATCGCCTTTCCGTTACATCCCACTACGCCTGCATGAATAAAGACGCGCGCGGGCGCGTGCTCGGCTACCGTCAACTGAACATGCGCTTCGAAAGCGTCAAGCACGTCGTCAAAATTTCTGGAGCGTGCGATTCTCAGGATGTTCCAATAACCGAGATTGAGACGGCGCAGGTTCGATTCCGGTTTGGCATCGCCTGCAATTAACGAGTAGAGGTGATCGATGGTGGAGGTGCGCGCGTGCTTCCAGCCCGGCGGCAAACGATCGATTGCCCGATCGAGCGCGCGCGGATTGTTTACCCGAATGCCAACGCGCACTCCGTAGGAAGTAATCGAAATGCCTACCGCCCAACCCAGGCGATCGATCTTGGCCATTCAAGTCGAAGGTCTTCGAAAATGTGGAATCTTTGACATGTTTTAAGGGAATCAAATAAAGCGTCAGAACCCGACCATCAGGGCAGCGCCCAATGGATTCGACCAACCGGGCCCTCGATCACGGCCGGGCTTCTAATCCGAGGTTGTCGATCTGCACCGGCTCGATCGATTCAGCCAATTCAAACCCGAAGACTCGGGAATAAAAGTATAACTCGCCATCGAGCGATCGACGGATGTTCTCGGCTTTGCGAAAGCCGTGCTGCTCGCCTTCGAACGCAACATAAGCGACTGGCAGGCCCTTCTTGCGCAACGCCGCCACCATCAGTTCTGCCTGGTTCGGCGGGACAACCTTGTCGTCAAGTCCCTGAAAGAAAATCACCGGGCAGGATAGTTGGTCGGTGAAATTAATTGGCGAACGCTGGAAATAAAGATCGCGCCGTTCAGGATATGGCCCAATCAAGCGATCGAGATAGCGAGATTCAAACTTATGAGTTTCTTTGGCCAGAGCTTCAGCATCGCTGACACCAAAGTGGCTTGCGCCCGCTCGGAAATCGTGGCGAAATGTGAGCGCGCACAGCGTCGTGTAACCGCCGGCGCTGCCTCCGTCAATCATCAATCGTTGGTTGTCTGCTTCGCCACGCGCGACCAGATGCCGCGCCCCATTCACGCAGTCGTCCACGTCCACGATGCCCCACTCGTCGTTTAGCCGGTCCCGATATTCGCGGCCATAGCCGGTGCTGCCGCCATAATTCACGTCCAGCACGGCAATCCCGCGGCTGGTCCAATATTGAATGCCCGGGCTGAACGCCGCCGGCGTCGCAGATGTCGGCCCGCCATGGCTTTTGACCAGGAGGGGTGGCTTCTCATTTTCCGGCGCGATAAAGTCTCGGTTCTTCGGCGGATAGTAGAAGCCGTACGCGGTTTTCCCATTCTCAGCTGGAAACTCTATCGCTTGCGGCTCGGAAATAAAGCCGCCATCAATCTGGATGTTGTTCGCACGGCGCAACACTTTGGTTTGGCGCGTTTTGAAATCAAATTCGACGATCGCATACGATTCAGTCGGCCCCCCTGCGCGAAAGACAGCGTGACTTGGATCGGCACGAACGAAACTGATGTCGGTGTATGGCGTCTTGATCTTTTCGAGTTCACCCGACGTTGTATCAATCAAGCCAAGACTCCAGATACCGCGCTCGACAAAAGTGCACACGATTCTGCGCGCCGACGCGAATGCATAAGTCGACATCCCGAAGATCCACTGCGGAGCGCCAAACTCAGCCTGCAAATTACAAACGCATTCCGTCGATCCGTTTTGCGCGACTCGATGAATGTTCCACCAGCCGCTCTGATCGGAGACAAAGTACAGCGTTCCATCGGGCGACCACTCAGGTTGAAATATCGATTCGTCGGGGCCTCCGGCGACCAACCGCTGGTTAACGATCGAGCCATCCGGAGCGAAGTCACCGGCCCAAAGTTCGCAACCATCCCAGGGCATATTCGGATGATTCCATTCAAGCCAGGCCAACTGCGATCCGCCTGGGCTAATCCCTGGCGATGAATAAAAATCTCTTCCTGACGCGAGGACCTGCGCCGGGCCGCCGGCAACCGGAATCGCAACTAAAGAGGTTACTGCTTCGTGATTCGAATCTGTATGATCCTCGCACACGCAGATTAGCCGATGGCGCGTTGCGTCGATGAGCGGTTCTGCATAGCGCTGGAGCCCAGGCATTCCGGCCCGCGTTTCGCGAGCGTTTTGCCCGCTGTTTCCGGTAAGCAATTGCGGCGCGGATCCGCCCGCCTGCAAATACAGTTGCTGATCCACGAAGTTCGAAAAATAGATCGTGCCCTTATGCGCGACGTAATCGCCTCCGCCGTATTCGTGAACTCGCGTTCGAGCATTGAATTCCGCCGGGGTCAAGTCGGTCATCTTTCCGTCGGGCGTCCGCCGTACGACAACTTGCCGCCCGCCTTCCGACGGTCGCAGTTCAATCCAGTAAGTATCGGCGCCGTCGAGCATGACCTGGCTCAAACCAACCGATTCTTTTACGATGAGCTCCGAAGTGATGGGCGATTTCCAGGAACCGTAAGGAGAAACTTTAGCTTGTGTCATTGGCCTGCTCGAAAAGTCATGAGAGTAAAAAAAGCATCAGGTTGAATTGGCGATTATCTTCAGAACCCGGGAAAGTGCAAGCGGCGCGAGGCCTGATTACTTGCCGAGACTTGACTGAGCTACCGCCTGCGGATGTGATGAGAAACAAAAAGAAAAAGGCGCCGGACTCCCCCATTTATCCGGCGCCTTTGCCTTCAGTCTCAGTTCTCACAAGGAGAATTCAATGATGGACGGAGGATAATCGATGCTCGGAGTCGAATGGTTGCAGCCGTCTTGCGATGAACTTGCAAAGCTCTCGTGATCATGGGGGTTGACTCCAATGCAAACTCGGTTAAGAATCTCGGCTGCCGTTTATCAGTGCATCGTCCATCAATCAATGCGTTATCGAAATCATGGAGGTGAAAGATGAATCCGTTCGCGTTTCGTTTGCCGGTGCAGGTCTTTATCGGTATCGCCGTATTTCTTTCGACGATTCCCATGTTCGGTGACACGTTTCGTCCAGTCGTGCGCGGGCGACGAGGCGTGGTAGCCGGCGGGCATCCCCTTTCGGTAGAGGCCGGCATGCGTATTCTCCAACAAGGTGGCAACGCAGTCGACGCCGGAGTCGCAACTATCCTGGCGGCGTCGGTGATCGAGTTTTCGCACTTCTCGTTTGGCGGTGAAGTGCCGATTTTGATCAAGCTCAGCGGCCGCAGGCCAACCGCTAGACAGGGCTCACCTAAGGGCGCCGATGTCGTGGTAATCGAAGGCATGGGCACCGCGCCGGCAAAGGCCACGCGCGAATTTTTCGTGAATCGCGCCAAACAAAAAGGCGCCACGACGATGGCAACCGCGCCTGATTCATCCGCAGCCCAGCGCGACGCCGACATGCCCACGATGAGCGGAGCAAAGTCAGGAATGATTCCTTCGACTGGGCCGCTGGCGGCGACGGTGCCGGCCGTGCTCGACGCATGTGTGACGGCGCTGGATCAGTTCGGGACCAAATCACTCGCCGAAGTAATGCAGCCGGCGATCGAATTAGCCGACGGGTTTCCAATCGATGAACTGCGCGTGCAGTACATCAAGACCCGCGCGCCGATCTTCTCACAGTGGCCTGATGCCAAACGCATCTTCCTGCCGAACGATAAAGTGCCGACGGCCGGGGATGTTTTTGTGCAGGCTGATCTGGCGCGGACCTTACGGGCGATCGTTGCCACGGAAAAACGAAACGCGAATCGTGGCCGTCATGCCGCTTTGACGGCGGCGCGCGATTATTTCTACAAAGGACCAATCGCAAAACGTATCGGCGATTACATGCAAACACACGGTGGTTTGATTGCCGCGTCAGACCTCGCCGGTTGGCACGCAAGAGTGGGCGCGCCCGCCAGAGGCGAATATCGCGGGTACGAAATCTACAAGACCGGGTTTTGGGCGCAGGGCCCAATGATGATCGAAACGCTAAACCTGCTCGAAGGTTATGATCTCAGGAAGATGGGCCAGAACTCGCCGGAATATATTCATACGGTGACTGAGGCTCTCAAGCTTGCCTTCGCCGATCGCGATCGGTTCTATGGCGATCCGAATTTCGTGAAGATTCCGACGCAGGAGTTGTTGTCCAAGAATTATGCCGCGGTGCGTCGCGGTTTGATCGATGAAAAGCGCGCCTCTCTCGATCAGCGTCCCGGCGATCCTGGGAATATGAAACCGCTGCTGGCCTCGGCGGGCACGATCTCTTACAACGCAGCGCCGATTCCGGAAATCGAGAAGGCAAACGACACGACCTGCGTCAATGTTATCGACAAAGACGGCAACATGTTCAGCGCGACGCCGAGCGGCGCCTGGCTGCCGGCAGTTGTCGCCGGCGATACCGGAGTATTGATGGGCCAGCGTCTGCAATCGGCGCTTACCGATCCGAATAGTCCGAACGTGGTCGCCCCGGGCAAACGTCCGCGCATTACTTTAACTCCAACCCTGGTGCTCAAAGACGGCCAGCCGTTCATGGTTTTGAGCACGCCCGGCGGCGACAATCAGGATCAGGCGCTCCTGCAAGTGCTCCTAAATATCATAGAGTTCGGCATGAATCCTCAGGAAGCCGTCGAGGCCCCGCGCTTTGACACGCAGCATTATGTCAGCTCATTCGATAACCACGAGTTTCTTCCCGGTGTGCTCAACGTCGAATCGCGCATTCCGGCCGACGTGATCCATCAGTTAGGCTCGCGCGGGCATAAACTAAAATTGCAATCCGCGTGGGGCACCGGCTCTTCGCCAACCGTGATTATGTATGACGTGAGATCCGGCGTGATTTCCGGCGGCGCCGATCCGCGGCGCGGAAGATATGCCGTGGCGTGGTGAGGGCGCTAGCCCGACCGTAAGGGAGGGCTCAGCTCTGACACCTCAATGAGAGATTTCGACGATAACGAATTTCCGCTGGCGTACTTGATCACTTTCAGGTGTTACGGGACATGGTTGCACGGTGACGAACGCGGATCGTATCGCCGCAGTTCTCGGGTAATGTCAGGAGTGTTGTACATCCCACCGAGGCCAAGACTAAAGAAAGCAGAGAGTCAACAACTTAAGCATCGCCGCGTAAGGCTTAGCAAAAGACAGCGCGCAGTTGTAGAGCAAGCGGTTCGCGAAGTCTGCCTGCATCGAAGGTATCGATTGCGCGCGATCAGTGTCAGGACCAATCATGCGCACTCAATTGTTTCGGCACTTAGTGATCCTGAGCCCATCCTCGCCACTTTCAAATCATACTCGACAAGAGCATTGAGAGAGGATGGTCTATTACCGGCAGGGGTCAGGCCGTGGGCGAGGCATGGAAGTACGATCTATCTGTGGAAAGAACGGGACGTGGAAAAGGCAGTCGAGTATGTGCTGCTTGGGCAGGATCATGAGTTCTCACTTGACTAAGTTCTCGCTTGGCGCGAGCGCTCCAATTACTGAGCCCTCCCTTACGGTCGGGCTAGTGCCCCGGTTGCGAATCTTGATCACTTCGGGGCAATAACCCGCGCGTAGGCAAAGGATCAATTCTTGGATAATGGCGGAGCTGCGATACGCGCACCGCAGGTTGCGTAACGACCCTTGATCACCCGCTGGAAAGGCGTATTATGCGGAGCGTTCCGCGCGTGAATACGGTTTGCAGAAGGACGATCGACAGAACCATGGAAATCAAAAAGGAACATTGGCCGCTTCTCAGTTTCAAGGAGTACGAGCAGGACATCAACCCGAATCCCACTTACCAGCGCTCCGCCGTATGGAAGCCGAATCAGAAGCGTCTACTCATTGACAGTATCCTTCGGAAAATTGACATCCCCAAACTTTACCTGCGAGAGACAAATTCAAAAGGGTTCACGTACGAGATCATCGACGGTCAACAGCGGATGCGTGCATTGTGGGAGTTCCTCTCTAACAAATACCCGCTTTCGGAAGAAGCAGAGCAAGTACATGTCGGCGATGAACTCTTCGAGGTGGCGGAATCAACCTACGATGAGTTGCCTTCGAAACTCAAGTTAGAGCGCATTCACAAGTACACGCTGGACGTTGTAATCATCCAACAGGCGACCGAAGACGAAATCGCCGACTTGTTCTATCGGCTGAACAATGGCACGCCTCTTAAACCCGCCGAAGTGCGCAACGCGATGCCGGGAGAGATGACGAAATCGATTCGAGAATTAGCACGACACAAATTCTTCTCAAAGGTGTCATTTGCCAACTTTCGATATGCGTACGATCAGGTGGCTGCCCAAATGATGATGCTCGAAATAAACGGCGGCCCTTCCGACATCCCTGATCGTTTGTTGTCAAAGATGTACGCAGATCATCAAAAGAAAGCTCCAAAGACGGCGATAGACCGCATGACGCAGGTTCTCGATACTTTGGACAAATTATTCCCCTCGAAGTCCAGACTTCTCAATCGCGCTGAGACGGTGAATCTCTATCTTCTCATTTCGTTTCTGCAATCTGGCAACAAACTCACGAACATGTTCTACGCGGACTTCCTTTTGTGGTATCAAGAATCAGAAGCTAAACGATTGCGGGACAACGAATACAAACTCTATATGACCAGCGCTGCAAACTCACGACGGTCTGTTGAGGAACGGTTCAAGATAGTCATCATGGACTTCTTCACGTCTTTCACTGCAATGGCCACCATACAGCTTGATCCGAAACGCGTTTTCGACAATGACCAGAAGATCCAACTGTACGCGCGAGATCAACAGAGATGTAAGCTCTGCAAGAGAAGTGTTGGCGAATTCGATTGGCATGCTGATCATGTTGTCGCTTGGATTCGCGGTGGCAAAACGACTCTGGACAACGGGCAGGTGCTCTGTGTGAAATGTAATTTGAAGAAAAAGGACCGTCTTTGGTAGGACCAGATCGCGATTCTCGGATCATTTTCACTAGCAACGCAACGACAGAGAAAATCACAATGCCGCCTCTAACCATCGACGCCGGGAACACTTCGATGCTGCTCTGCTCCAGCTTGAACGCCACACGGGGGCGATCCACAATCCTGAATTAGTGCAATTATGGTGAGAAACTGAGTTGAAAGAATCATACTCATGATCAACGGCGCGCATGTGATCGTTTACAGCAAGGACGCGGATGCCGATCGCGCTTTTTTCAAAGACGTGCTCGGTCTTTCTTCGGTGGACGCGGGGCACGGATGGTTGATCTTCGCGCTGCCGCCGGCCGAGATAGCATGTCATCCCGCTGATGAAAATAATCAGCACGAACTCTACCTGATGTGTGACGATCTGAAGTTTGCGATCTCAGCGCTCGATGCGAAGGGTATTCACTGCTCAGAGGTTCAGGAACTTCGCTGGGGTTCGGTGACCAAAATAAAACTGCCCGGCGGAGGCGAGCTCGGCCTGTATCAGCCGAAGCATCCAAGACCTCAGGTTCCCTGATCGCGCAGAGAAGTGAGCAGTGAGCGGTAAGTCAGCGTGATCAAAAGAGCCCGGCCGCGAGTGGCAATACCCGACCGTGAGGGAAGGCTCGGAGTAATCATTCCACAATCTGAATTCGCATTCCGACATCAGGTCCGAAAATGAATTTGTTCGACAGACAGATCGCGCGGCTCTTTCTGGCCGCGCTTCTTTCGACCGCGGCCTTTGGACAAGCCGCCAAAGAATCGCCGCCCCGCTGAGATCGCCGGTCGTTATGAAGGCTTCGCCCTGTCTTCAGTCTACGGACGCGTTCCCCTGGTTGTAGAAGTCAGGCATGACAAGCAAGCAATAGTCGGCTCGATGCACACACCTCTGGGTGACTTTAATATTGCGCAAGCCAGCTATGCGGACGGTAAGCTGGTGTTCAAAGCTGAGTCCTACGACGACGAAGGCGTCATCACGCTAAATTTCAAAGCGGGCCGATTCGTCGGCGAGTTTAACGGATTCGGAGACAAGGGCGCCGTCGAGCTAATCAGAACCGGCCCACCAAGCCCGGTCCTCGACACGACTCCTAACGACAATCTCAGCAAAGCCGCTTGGCGGGAAGATTTGCAGTACCTTGCAAGCGAACTGCCCCGCCGTCATGCAAATGCCTTTCACTCCGTCACTCGGGAACAGTTTGCGCGCGCCGTGGCGGAGCTCGACGCTCGGATACCCCAATTGCAGAACAGCGACATCGTGATGAACGTGGGCCGGATCGTGGCGATGATTGGTGACGGACATACTCACTTGCGCTGGGGACGCCTCTACAGGGAAGTCCCACTCAGGCTGTTTTGGTTTGGGGATCAGTTGCGGGTCACGGGCGCTTCTGCCAAATATCGCAGAGCGATCGGCACCCGAATCGTAGAGGTCGGCGGTGTTCCGGTGAACGAAACATACGCGCGAGACTTGCCATACATTCCTCAAGAAGAGAGTGAAGGCTTTGTCAGAAGCGCGGATGCAGACCTGAGTACTTACCCGGCGCACTTGCACGCGCTCGGCCTGGCGCCGGATACCACTCAAGCTCAGTACACGTTTCTCAGTGATAAGGGCGCGCGGTTTAGACTCACCTTGCAGACGACGAAGTCAGGCGAACAAGTAAACTGGATTGATGCTGAGCGGCGAATGCCTTTGTATAAGCAACGTGAAAAGGAACCTCTATGGTTCACTTACCTGGCTCCTGAGCAGACTCTCTATTTGAACTTCAAAGCCTATCCCAGACGAAAGGATTTCATTAATTTCTCGCGGGAGCTTTTCGATTTCATCGACCATCACGCGATCCGGCGGGTCGTCGTAGACATGCGTCAGAACGGCGGCGGTGATTTTACCAAAGGGCGCGATTACATCATCTCGGAATTCAAGAAGCGCCCGCGCATTACGCAGAGGGGAATGCTTTACGTCATGATCGGACGATGGACCTATTCGGCCGGCATGGCTAACGCCGCGGATTTCCGGAACGACCTGCACGCGATCCTGGTCGGCGAGCCGACTGGCGCGAGGCCGAATGGCTATCAGGAGAACGCGAATTTTCGTTGCCTAACTCACACCTCGGCGTCTCGTACTCGACTCAACTCTATAAGTTTCAAGAACAAGATACGCCGGGCATCATGCCTGATAAAAGGATCGATCCTGATTGGCGGTCTTACCAGCAAGGTCGAGATCCGGCGCTGGCGTGGATCCTAAGACAACCGAAGCCCTCGAGTCAGTAGCCCTCTTCGGGTGCGGTTGTGGCGCAAGTTGATAACTTGCGTCGCACGGCCTGATGCTCTCGTCAACCAAATCGGTGAGTGCAATGGAATCAATGAAGAGACCATTCCTGATTTACGCGTTACTTCTCACTTCTTTGATAGCTGGTTGCTCATGCTGTGGCGCCATTCAAACGAACAACCCCACAGCCAAGCCCACCGAAGGTCCGGTAGCAAAACCACCCGACGCACAAAACCAGGAATTACAAAACCAACTCGCCCAAATAGCTTCTGCTGCCAATGGGAAAGTCGGAGTCGCAGCGGTGATGCTCGAAGAGCCGACCGAAGACGGCGGACGGCAGACGGCACAGCACACAGAAGTGCTATCAGTTTCACTCAATCCTCACGATCACTTTCCGATGCAGAGCGTCTACAAACTTCCAATCGCGATGGCGGTGATGAAGCAAGTTGATTCGGGGAAGATAAAGCCTAATCAAAAAGTAAGAGTGACGAAAGAGGATTTCGTTCGCCGAGGGCAGAACAGTCCGATTCGAGACAAGTATCCAAAGGGAACGGAACTGACCGTTAGTGACTTGCTGCGCTATGCAATTTCAGAAAGCGATGGCACGGCGAGCGATGTTTTGATGCGAGTCGCCGGCGGAGCGGAAGCGGTGCAGGCATATCTCGATGATCTTGCAATCAAAGAAATGATCGTGCTGAATGCCGAAAAGGAAATTGGGCAGGATTGGGAGACGCAGTATCGCAATTGGGCTTCGCCGGAAGCAGCGGTCGCTTTGCTGCGCGCGCTTTATGAACGGCGTGGGCTTTCTGAGAGCAGTCAGGCTCTATTAATAAAATTCATGATCGAATCGACGCCGGGCGCGAAGCGTTTGAAAGGACTCTTGCCCGGCGGTACGATCGTCGCGCACAAGACCGGAACGTCGGGAACTCAAAACGGGATCACCGCCGCGACGAATGATATCGGAATCATCACCTTACCGAACGGGCGGCATTTAGGTATCGCAGTCTTTGTTTCAGATTCTGCGGCGGATGAAGCGACGCGCGAGGGTGTGATCGCAAGAATTGCGAAAGCCGTCTGGGAGAAATCGAGCAAGTGAAACTATCAGCAGATTACGAAGATTACACAGAGACGGAACGCGTTAGCTTTCCTAACGGCGCTTCAGAGACACAGGCCCGGGGCCTGACAAAGTAGGATCGGGAGTCGGGCTCGTTCTTCCAAAATGATAAAGTATTGCGAGCCTTTGCAGATTGATTTTCACACGCCAGGAGGTGCGCGAATATGGATCCCGATCCGATGCAATTTGTGGAAGACGACAACGAGAAGCCCAAACCCGAGCCCGCTAAGTCCGCGAAGAAATCGAAAGCTCACCTAAATACCATGGTGGCTATTTCGGTGGCCCTGCTGGCTACCTTCCTGGGCATTTGCAAGGTCAAAGACGACAACATCGTGCAGGCAATGCAACAGGCCCAGGCCGATAAGATCGATAACTATTCATGGTACCAGGCGCGAAATATTCGCGAGGAGATCGCCAACGCCACGGTCGCGCAATTAACTGCGCAAGAGGCGGCATCTCCGCAGGCGAAAGCGGCTTACGAGGAGCAGATCAAAGCCTATCGAGCAATCGCCGCCGAACAAGCGGAGAAAAAGAAGACGCAGCAAGCTGATGCAGAGAAGGCCGATCGGACTTATAACGAACTAAACTTTCATGACGATCAGTTTGATCTTTCGGATGCGATGCTGGCGCTGGCCATCTCTTTACTTGCGGTGACGGCCTTAACACAAAAGCATTGGCTCTTTGCGCTCGCGATGTTCCCCACAGTCTTTGGCGTCGTCATGGGACTGGCTGGACTCTTCGGTTGGCACGTTCATCCGGACTCGCTGACCAAATTGTTGTCTTGAATTACAGCGGCGTGGTACTCATCTTAGCAGTCAGAAGTCAGCAGTCAGCAGAAAGCCGAAGCATGACAAAGGAATTCTCTGATCGGGTGATATTGATCACCGGGGCCGCGCGCGGTTTCGGCCGCGCCACCGCCGCACGATTCCTCGCTGGTGGAGCGCAAGTTGGCGTCAACGTCAGAACTCAACAACGCGCGGAACGTCTCGTTGAGGAGTTAGGCGAAGGCGCATTTCCTCTGGGCGGCGACATTCGCGATGCCTCGAAGGTGCGAGCCCTCGTGGACCAAACCGTTGAGCGGTTTGGCCGTCTGGATGTGTTGGTGAATAACGCCGCGATTGCCTCCGGTTCAAGATTTGAAGAGATTACTGAAATTGAATGGCGCGAGACGCTGGAGACAAATCTGACAGCGGCTTTTCTCTTTTTACAGGCGGTGGCGCCTACGATGAAACGGCAAGGTCGCGGACGGATCATTAACGTCTCATCGCTGGCAGGACGCAGCGTCAGCACCCTCGGAGGCGCGCATTACACTGCATCAAAGGCGGGTCTGTTAGGTTTGACCCGCGCCGCCGCGAAAGAATTGGGACGGTATGGCATTACTGTTAATGCCGTCTGCCCCGGTCTATTCGACACGGAATTAACACGGGCGAATGCGAGCACCGAACGTTTGGAAAGTCTGATGCAGAATTTTCCTGTGCCGCGACTCGGAACTCCCGAAGAACTCGCCGAACTAATTTGTTTTCTCGCGTCTGATTCAGCCGGCTATATCAACGGGGCCTCGATCGACATTAACGGCGGCACTCTGATGATCTAAGGGAGAGCAGAAACCCGACCGTCAGGGAGGGTGCCATAAGCAGGCAGGGGGCAGGAAGCAGGAGGCAGGAGACAGGAAGCAGGAAGCAGACGGTGAAGAGTAGAAAATGAGAGTCGTTGAGAGTCAATGAAAGTAAAGAAGAAATTCGCGAAAGAAATCGTTGCGGCCATTCGCGACGGCAAGATTCTCGGCATTCGCGCAGGCACGAAACCGCATCGCATCATCGGGATCTGGGCAGTGGTCGTCGAAGGACGTGTGTTTGTGCGCTCGTACAGTCTGAACCCCCGAAGCTGGTATCGCACATTTCTCGCAGAGCCGCGCGGAGTGATCGAAATCAATGGGCGCAAGATTCCCGTGCGCGCGGTGCTCACCCGCAGCGAGCGCTTGAAGAAACTTGTTGACCGCGCATATCGCGAAAAATACAACACGCCGGGCTCGCTGCAATTTGTTGTGGGCTTCAAGCAGAAAAAGCGCCGCGACACGACCACGGAATTAGTGCCTTTTTAGTCCTTGGTGTCCTACAGTTGTGTTGCCAAAAGTCGACGCGCGAACCGGGGCATTAGCTCGACTGTTAAGGAGGGCTCCGCACTCACTGCCCTCGAGGATCTGAGCCCTCCCTCACGGTCGGGCTAGCGCCCCGCGTCGGCGAGCAGTAAGCGCGGCACAATTAACTTCGTTCTAGTATCGGATTATTCCTGCACCTCCCATTAACTCATCCGCAAAAAGGCTTTCGAAACGCTGCGGATCTCGCGCAGAAGTTCTGGCATCGGGTTTGCCACTGGCAAGGCCGGAGTCGGGGGGGCGGGGGACAGGAGCTGGGAAGCAGAAAGGCAGAAGGCAGGAAGAGGGAAGCAGTAGGCAGAAAGCAAAAGGCAAGGAACAAAACCTGGGAGAAAATCTCTCTATGCAGATGGAAGCCGCAATGGGAATGGAAGCCGCAATCGAGACCCGGACCTTCCGAGACGCCAGGCGTGAGCAGACAAGTATTTTAGCGCCTCTGGAGAGAGCGGCACTGCGCGGACTCGCGCGCCGGATGCCGCGATGGGTGAATTCCGATCACCTTTCGGTCCTCGGGTTCGCGGCAATGTTCCTCGCCGGCGTGTGCTATGCCCTGAGCAAGCAGAATCCGCTGATGCTACACGCTGTGAATCTCTTCATATTTCTAAACTGGTTCGGCGACAGTCTGGACGGAACGCTGGCGCGATACCGAGATCGGCAGCGACCGCGCTACGGGTTTTATGTGGATCACATCATCGATACGTTCGGCACACTGTTCGTGCTTTTCGGGCTCGCCCTTTCGGGTTACATGACTGAGCGAGTGGCCGCGGCGTTGCTGATCGTTTTCTTCATGCTGGCGATAAATACTTACTTGACTGCTTACACGCTCGGGATATTCAGAATCTCTCAATGGAAAATGGGCCCGACGGAAATGCGTTTGATTCTGATGATCGGCAACGCCTACCTGCTGCACCATTCAACCACGCGGATACACGGCCGTGTGTATCTGCTTTTTGACGTCGGCGGAGTCGTCGCCATCATCTCGATGGCTATGATGCTGATCTTCTCGTCGATCAAGAACACCTGCATTCTCTACAAATTGGAGCGCCTGCCTGAGCGCTGAACGGCAATTTTGCCGCGAAACCAGCGGGTGCGATGATCCACTTCATCAGGTTCAACGTGGTCGGCGGGATGGGCTTTGCGCTGCAATCCGGCGCGCTTTTTGTTCTGACGCACGGCGCGCATTCCCTTGGTTATCTGACAGCCACTGCCGTCGCAGTTGAATTGGCGGTACTGAATAATTTTGTCTGGCATCAACGCTGGACGTGGGAAGACCGGCCCTCGGCGACTACTGGGGAAACCCTGCGCCGGCTGGCCAAGTTCAACCTCACGAATGGTCTGGTTTCACTGGCCGGCAACTTGATTCTGATGAGCCTTTTGGTGGGACGCCTCGGCCTATCGCTTGCGACCGCCTATCTGCTCAGCATAGCGACGTGCTCAATCTGCAACTTTTTTCTGGCCGACCGAATCGCGTTCCAGGTTCATCATTGATACTCCGTACAGAATCGGAAGCCCCAGTGTCGGTCGTGCTGTCGATGGGCCCCCGCCGTAACCTTTTCCGCCTGCGAAAGTTTATATACATTGAAGAGCGATGGCCGGCAGCGAACCTGCACCGAAAGTTCGCCTCGACAAAGCGAAGGAGGCGGATGAGCGGCTTTTGATCGAAGCCGCGCAGCGCGATCCCGTGCGTTTTGCGGATCTCTATGAAAAATATTTTGAGGTCGTCTATGCGTATGTCGCGCGGCGCGTGCGGGAACGAGCGGCGACGGAAGACTTGACCGCTGAGGTCTTTCACAAAGCGTTCGCTCATTTGCCGCGATTCAAATGGACTGGCGCGCCGTTCGCGGCCTGGTTGTTTCGGATTGCGTCGAACGTCATCGCGGATCGAGCGAAACGCGCGGCGAGGGAAGAGAGTCTCAAGAACGATAAATCTGGGCCCTCCCTTACAGCCGGGCTGGGGCCCCGCGCCCCACATACTCAGCAAAGCGATTTGGAAGAAGTCGAGCGGCAAGCACAACTGTTTCGACTTATCGACGAGCTGGCACCCGATCAGCGGCAAGTGGTGATGATGCGTTTCGCGGAAGAGAAGGGCATTCGCGAGATCGCGCAGACGCTGGGGCGGAGCGAAGGCGCGGTAAAGCAGTTGCAGTTTCGCGCGCTTGAGAATTTGCGGAAGAAAATTTCACCACCGGGGAACACGGAGATCACACAGAGAAGCAGTGATTAGCGATGAGTGAAGCGCAATTAACAGAACGATTGGATCAGGCGATTGAAGCGATGCTGCGCAATCCGGAAGCGCCGCTCTCGACCGCGGACGTGCAGATTGATGAACTGCTCGGCATTGCGGCGCAGTTGCGGGATTTGCCGCGACCGCAATTCAAGACACGTTTGAAGAATGAACTTGAAAGGGAAACTTCGATGATCATACAAGCAGCAGAAGCAAAGCAAAGCGGCGATAAATCGCCGCAGTCAAGAGACGAGTCGCAATCAAAAGTGAATCCCGTTCGCGCAGGCTTTCGCACGATCACGCCTTACCTGACGGTGCCGGACGTCTACGAAGAGATTGAATTCATCACCAGAGCGTTCGGCGCGGAAGGCCGGATCTACGGACTGGGATCCGCCGGCGGCTATCATTCGGAATACAAGATTGGCGATTCGATGGTGATGATTGGCGGCGGTGGCGGCGCCTCGAAATGGAAAGGCACACCCACGCCGGGATCGCTGCATCTGTACGTCAAAGATGTCGATGCCGTCTACGGAGCAGCGCTGAAGGCGGGGGCGACTTCGTTGATGGGCCCAACGGACATGGAATACGGAGAGCGCGGCGCGGCGATCGAGGATGTGGGTGGAAATCATTGGTATCTCGCGACCAGCACCGGCCCGAGCTACATTCCTGAAGGGACGAACAACTTGATGCCGTACCTGAATCCTAAAGGCGCGCCGAAGATGATTGAATTTCTAAAGCAGGGATTCGACGCCCAGGAAATTGCCGTTCATCAATCACCTGACGGAATCGTGCATCACGCGAAGATCAAAATCGGCGACTCGATCATTGAGATGGGCGAGGCGCACGGACAATGGCAACCGAGGCCGATGACTTTCATGCTTTATGTCGAAGATTGCGACGCGTGGTACGCGCGCGCGATGAAAGCCGAAGGCGCTGTCTCAATGGGCGAACCCGCGAATGCCCCTTATGGCGGTCGCACCGGAACAGTGAAGGATCCGTTTGGCAACACGTGGTATATTTCAGGCCAGGTCAGGAATGTTTAGATCGATTCACCACGTTTAGAGAGCGGACTTGTCCGCTCAAATTCGTTCGATGACGCCGGACAAGTCCGGCGTCTAAACAATTCCAGTAAAGAAGGAGAGAAATCATGTCAGTAAAACCAATTCCTGAAGGTTACCATTCAGTGACGCCGTACTTGATCATCAAAGGCGCCGCTGATGCTATCGAGTTCTACAAGAAAGCTTTTGGCGCAGTCGAGTTATTCCGCTTTCCATCACCGGACGGAAAGATCGGCCACGCTGAGATCAAGATCGGTGATTCGCCGATCATGCTCGCCGACGAATATCCGGACATGGGTTACAAAGGCCCCCAGTCGCTTGGCGGCTCGCCGGTGAGCATTATGATTTACGTCGAAGACGTCGACACGATCTTCAAGCAGGCGGTAGCTGCCGGCGCCACGATCAAGGAAGCGCTGCAGGATAAGTTTTACGGCGATCGCCTCGGCACAGTAACGGATCCGTTCGGCCACACCTGGCATGTCTCGACGCATAAAGAGGACGTGCCGCTCGAGGAAATGGAGCGACGAGCCAAGGCTGCTCACGGTGCATCCGCGTCCGGCGGCGGCCAATAACTTTGAGGCTGTTGCCCAGACGGTGTAGATTCTTCGGCGAGGATTCTACACTTATGAAAAGAACGCCTATGATCATCGTAATCCTGCTGGTGAGCTCAATCGTTTGTTCGGCTTGCGGAAAGCAGGGCGTGGCATCCAACAACCTGCAATCGCAATCGGCGCAATCAAGTAACAGCTCGTCGGGAGATCTGCATTTCAAGACTCCCGACGGTTGGATGAGTGAGAAACCATCTTCGGCAACGCGCGTGGCGCAATACAAATTGCCGAAAGCCGAAGGCGACAGCGAAGATGCGTCACTGGTGGTTTATTACTTCGGCGCGACGCAGGGCGGCGCGACCCAGGCGAACATCGATCGCTGGACTTCCCAAATTCAGCAACCTGACGGCAGCGCCTCGAAAGACAAAGCGAAAACCGAAACGATGACGGTGAACGGCTTGAAAATGACGACGGTAGACGTCACCGGAACTTACACTGCGGAAATGGCGCCGGGCGCCGGCACAATGCATAACGATGCCAACTATCGCTTGCGCGCCGCGGTGATCGAGACGCCGAAAGGGAATTACTTCCTTAAGCTGGTTGGTCCGGCGAAGACCGTTGATCGCTGGGATCAAACGTTCACGGATTATTTGAAGTCGGTCGAATTTAAGTAAGAAGGCTCCGTCAGGTGCCGAATGTTTATAGCAATCGAGAATGTTTTCGTTTTCCTTTTCGCGAGGAGCAAAACATTCTGCTCCTCGCGTAGGAAAATTTGAGAATCAGGCGCTATAAATATTCCGCGCCTACGGCGCCCCAGCAATCACCTGACTGTACGAGCACGCACGTGGCCACGCCCAAAACATCGAGCATCCGCGATCAAGTCTCCCAAAAAGAATGGCAAACGCGCGTCGATCTGGCCGCCGCCTATCGCCTGGTGGCGCTTCATGGTTGGGATGACCTGATCTTCACGCATATCTCCGCGCGCGTACCCGGATCGGACGATCATTTTTTGCTCAATCCTTACGGGATGATGTTTGAAGAAGTTACCGCGTCGAATCTGGTGAAAGTCGATCTCGCCGGCAACAAAGTGATGGACTCGCCTTACTTCATCAATCCAGCCGGTTTCACGATTCACAGCGCGGTGCATGCGGCGCGCGAAGACGCGCTTTGCGTAATGCACTTGCACACCGAATACGGGATCGCGGTTTCAGCACAGCAGGACGGGCTGCTGCCGATTTCGCAGCAAGCCATGTTTCCCCTTGCCTCGCTGGCTTACCACGATTATGAAGGACTGGCGCTCAACGAAGAAGAGAAGCCGCGCTTAGTCGCCGATCTGGGCGACAACAAAAATATGATTCTGAGAAATCACGGCCTGCTAACCGTCGGCAGCACGACCGCCGAGGCTTTCCTGTCGATGTATCTTCTTGAGCACGCGTGCAGAATTCAGATTCTGGCGCAGTCGGGCGGCGGCGATTTGCACCGCATTGAGGATCCGATCATCACCCTGGTTGCGAACCAGCAGAAAGCCGTCACGGTAGGTCAGGGCGCCGCGCTGGTCTGGCCGGGGCTTTTGCGCAAACTGGATCGGATCGATCCTTCTTATCGTGAGTAGAAGCGATCACTCGCCCGACCCATTGGTTTTCCAATCCTCATTAGGCGTGCATCTGCGGCGCGCTGCCGATTTGATACATAGCTTCCATGACCGCAGTGTGAACTTCAGGGGGCAGGTGATCGTTGGTGGCCATGTTTCGAAAAGCCGGTAAGACCTGTGACTGATTGCTGAGCGAAAGCAGTTTGATTGCAGTAAGCCTCACGTCGACGTCCGGATGCTTCTTGATTGCCGTCATCAGCGGTTGGACCTCGCCGGCTTTAGCCATCAGGAAGAGAACTGAAAATGCATCGTACGTTTTTTCGCGACTCTCGCCGGTAAGGCTGTTGATTGCCACCGCGGCCAGGCCGGAACCGGCGATTGCGCCACCGATCCTTCGACGCCGTTCAGGTGAAGCTGCGCGTAGAGCGCGAGTGAACGCAGCGGCGCGGTCCGTTTGCAAATCATAAAGGGCGCGCGCGGCTGCGTTTCGAACTTCCGCGGCGGAATCGTCGAAAGCCCTGGCGATCAAGTCGAATGAATCGTCTCCACCCGTGCGAACGAGATCGGCAAGAGCGGATGCACGTTCCGACGAGTATTCGCTATTAAGGCGCTCAATCACTTCAGGCGGAATACCTGAGTCATCGTCGACGAGAACGGTGACTTCGGGTGAGCTGAAAGTCCGGACTGGCTCAATAACCAACTCGGTATCCGGCGTCGTAAAATTAACCAAATCAGGTGCGGCGTCGAGTGTCAATTCATTGGTGACTGATGGAGTCTCGAAGGGTTTGGAATCGCCAACTGACGGTTGAATTCCTTTTTCGGCAAGTCGATCTTCTTCGCGGTTGAAATCAATCTCAAACCAGCCCGATTCCGTTTGCGCCGTTTCCGGAGGAGCAATTGCCAGTGATTTCTCGGGCTCTGCCGAAACGATCTCTTCTTTCGCGACTGCTTCAGCGAGCTTATTATCTTCTTCCTGAGCGCGAATGCGCGCGTTAGTTTCTTCAATCCGCTTAACCTGCTCTTCTTTGGCCGCCCGGAGGGCGTCAACCTGTCTCTTAAGCTCCGCTTCTTTCGCTGCCAGTTGCTTTGCTTCTCTTTCCGCTCGCCGGCGTGCATCCTCGTGCTCGCTAAGGCGACCCTCAGCTTTGGCAACGCGCTGATGCTTTTCTTCCGCTGCCTTCTGAAGAACTTCGATCTCCGCATTGAGTTGTCGTTCTCTCTCTGCTTTGTGCTCGAGGTCGGCCGCAACCTTGCTGCGAATTGCCTCCAGCTCAGGCAGCCGCTGATCGTTCGCCAAAGCTTCCTCGCGTGATTTGACTTCAGCGTTCACCGACGCCACCTGAGCTTGCAAACGCGCTTCGGCATCTCTAATTCGGCTAAGTTGCTCCTCCTTTTCGCTCATCAGAGATTCGATCTCAGCGTTGAGCTCTTGCGCTCTTTCGGCCAGTTGCTGCACTTCACTATTCGCATTCAAGCGGGCAGCTTCCAGATCTGAAAGGCGTTCCCGTTGCATTTGGTTAAGACGTTGTGCCTCGGCCTCGGTTCGCTGGTGTGCTTCTTCCTGGGCCCGAAGTTGCGATTCAGCTTCCTCAATTCTTCGACGCTGATGCTCTTCGTCTTTTCTGAGAGCTTCAATTTCCGCGTTGAGCTGTTGTTCTTTCTCCGCCTGTTGCCGAGCATTGGCGTTAGCCTGGCCGTGAATGGCTTCCAAGGCGGCCAACTGTCGCTCTTTTTCATCGGCGATCAACTGTGCCTTTGATTCAGCTTGCTGTCGCTGGGCCGCATGCGCATTCAGCAGGGCCTGGCCTTCTTCGATCTGCCTCAGGTGAAATTCCCGCGCCTGATTCAAAGAATCGATTTCAGCCTTGAGCTGTCGTTCTCTCTCTTGCGCTTCAGCTTTGGCGCGTTGGCCAGATTCGGCCACTTCACGCAAACGCGCTTCGGCTTCAGCGATGCGGCCGAGGTCCTCTTGCTCCGCCTTTCGCAGGTTCTCGATCTCCTCAAAGCGTTTGCGTTGCACAGCCTCGGCCTTGCGGAGGGCCGCGAGACCGGCATTGAGTTGTTGTTCTTCCTCGGCGCGCTGCCGCAATTCCGCTTCAACTTTTTCGCGGGCTTCTTCCTGTGTCTTGAGACGAGCTTCCGCCTCCTGGATCTTCGCCACCAGATCTTGCTCAGCCTCGCGCAGCGCTTCGATCCGGGCGTTGAGTTCGTTTTCCTGTTCCGCTAAATGTTGTGCGCGGGCCTGGGCCTGCTGCCGGACATTTTCCTGCGCGGCAAGGCGAGCTTCGGCTTCTTCCACACTCCGCTGTTGCGCTTCCCCGGTTTGATGCAGCGTTTCGATTTCCGCGAGGAGCTGCTGTTCGCGATCGACTTTCTCTTGTAACTTTGCCGCGGCGTTTTTTAGCGCGCCTTCATGCTCGCGCAGCCGGACTGCGGTTTCTTCGAGTCGGCTGAATTGAGCCTGCTCGGCCTGTCGTAGCGCCCCTATTTCGGCATCCAGTTTCAGTTGCTGCTCGGTTAGCTGTTGCCCTCTGGCTTCAACTTCTCGGCCCGAAGCTTCCTGCGCCAGCAGGCGCGCTTCTGTTTCCTCGACGCGCGAGAGTTGCTCTTCCTCGGCGTTTTGCAGTGCTGCGATCTCAGCGTGAAGCTCTTTCTCCTTCGCTCTTAATTGCTGAGCTTCGTCCCTGGCCTGGCGACGAGTTTCTTCCAGGGCCTTAACGCGGACCCTGTGCTCTTCGATCCGTTGCAGTTGTTTCTGAGCCTTCTGTTGGAGGGCGGCGACTTGCGCATCTAGTTGCTTTTCCTCTTTAGCTTTCAGCTGCGCGTCGGTTTCAACCTGACGCAGAACTTCTTCGTGCTCGCGAAGACGCGCTTCAATCTCCGCGATCTGCGCCAACTGTTCTTGCTTTGCCTTTTCCGCGGCGGCAATATCCGCGTGAAGCTGTTTCTCCTTTTCACCCAGCCGGGCCGTTTCAATTTGGGCTTGCTGGCGAGACTCTTCCTGAGCGCGCAGGCGAATTCCAGCTTCATCGATCCGCTTCAGTGCTTCCGCGATTTGCTTCCGAACGGTTTCGATCTGGAGATCCAGTTGTGCTTCCTGCCCGGCCCGTTCCTGTGCCTCGGCTTCAGCCGCTTCACAAGTTTCTCTGGCCTGTTTGAGACGTCCCTCGAGCGTCTCAACACGCTTGGCCTGATGAGCCTTGTTCTTACGCGTGGATTCGATTTCATTCTTGAGTTGCAGCGCGCGCGCGACTTGCTGTTCTGTTTCAGCCTCGACCTGATGACAGGTTTCCACGAGTTCGCGTATCCGTACTTGCGTCTCGTCGAGGCGTTTGCGTTTCTCAGCTTCCGCTCTCTGAAGCGCTTCGATATTGGAATTTAGTTGGTGCTGCCGCTCCGCTTGCTGTTGAGCTTCAGCTTCAGCCTGTTGGCGAGCTTGTTCCTGCGTCTTGAGGCGAGCTTCGGCCTCCTCGACGCGCCTGAGTTGCTCGTCTTTTGCTTTACCCGCGGCCTCGATCTCGATTCTGAGTTGAAGTTCGCGCGCCACTTGCTGCTCGGCTGCGGCTTCGATCTGTTGACACGCGTCTTCCTGTTGACGCGTTCGCGATTGCATTTCCTCGAGGCGCTTGCGCTGCTCGGTTTCAGCCTCGCGCAGCACCTGAAGCGCGATGTCTAATTGTTCTTCCTGCGAAGCTAAATTTTTAGCTTCCGTTTCGGCCAGGCGTCGAGCTTCTTCATGCGCTATAAGGCGCGCTTTGGTTTCTTCAATGATGCGAAGCTGCTCGGCTTCTGCTTTCTTTAGCGCTTCAATCTCGCTACTGAGTTGCTGTTCTTGTTCCAGCCGCCGTTTGGCCTCGGCTTCCGCGAGTTCGCACGCCTGCTTTTGATTTTTAATGTTTTCCTGCGTTTGTCCGATCAGCGCCAGGCGTTCCTCTTCGGCATGACGCAGGCCTTCGAGTTCGGTGTTGAGTTGCCGTTCCTTTTCAGTCTGATGTTGTAGCTCCGCTTCCGCCTGTCTGCGAGCCTCTTCCTGAACCCGAACACGTGCCTGGGCTTCCGCAATTAGCGTAACTTGCTGGATCGTGGCCTCGCGCAATGTTTCGAGTTGGGCGTTAAGGCGCCCTTCTTCAACGACTCGCTGTTTCGCTTCCGCTTGTGCCTGCTTGCGGGCTTGCTCCTGAGTTTTCAGGCGAGCTTCAAGTTCCGCGACAATCTTATTCTGTTCCTGCTCGGCCTGGCACAGGCCCGCGATCTCGGCGGTGATTGTCAGTTCCTGATCTATCTGCTGTTGCAACCTGACTTCGGCAATCCGCAGACCCTGTTCTTGCGCCGCGACCCTGATTTCAGCTTCAGCGATCCGCTTGAGTTGTTGCTCTTTGGCTCTGCGCAGGGTCTCGATCTCGGAGTTTAGCCGCCGTTCGCTCTCGGATTGCTTCTGCGCTTCAACCTCCGCTAATTTGCGCGCTGTCTCCTGCTCGCTTACGCGCGACTCGATTTCTTCAATCCGCGCGAGTTGTTCCTTCTCAGTGGCGTGCAAGGTCTCGAGTTCACGATTGAGCTGCTCTTCTCGTTCGGCCAGGCGCTTGACGTCGGCTTCAGCTCGATAGCGAGTTTCCACCTGGATCAGGAGGCGAGCTTCGGCTTCCGCGATGCGATTGGTTTGTTCAGCTTCGATTTTCTGCAGCGTCTCGATTTCAGACTTGAGCCACTGCTCTGTCTCAGTGCGCAGTTGCACTGTGTTCTCGGCTTCCTTATGTGCCGCTTGCTCCGCGCGAATGCGCGTTTCAATATCCTCTATGCGCTTAAGGTCCTCGGCTTCCGCCACCCGCAGAACTTCAATTTCAGCGTGGAGCTGTCGTTCCTTTTCCACGCGTTGTCGCGCCTCGGCCTCGGCTTTCTCGCGAAGCGCTTTCAACTCGGCCATTCTCAATTCTTCCTCGAGAGCACGACGGTTTGCTTCGGCCTCGGCCCGGCGGCGTTTTTCCTCGGCTGTCTTTCGCTCTGCTTCCGCGGCGGCTCTCACTCTGGCAGCGTGCACCTCAGCCCGGCGACGCTCCAGCTCTAGAGCCGCCTGTTGCAGAGCTTCTTCCTCTTCACGCAGTCGCTTCTCATCAATCGATTGAGAGACAAGAGAGGGAACTTTCGCCCGGCTCAACGACTCAGCGGTGCCCCGGCGCAGTTCGGGCGATGCATCGCGAAGCGGGGAACTCAAATACTGTGTCGCCGTGGCGTCACCCATGGCGCCCAAATCGTGGGCCACATCGGCGCGCTCTGGCGCGGCAGTGACCGCGGGTAGATTGGAATCGGTATTATTCGCGGCGGCGCTGGAATCGCGCTCGTGCCCGATAGAAGACTCTCCGGTTGGTTCTTGCATTATGCCATCGATTCGATTCGAAGACGATCGGTTCATGGTGAAGTCCTTTATATCGCGGAAATCTGAAGAGACCTGAACGAGCAGGTCTTCCGGGGCTGCGGGTCCTGGTGAACCTGCTGACTGAGGTTCGCTTTCAGTGGTCTCTCAACTAAAGTGAGCAGTGTTCAGGATTGTTACTCAAATACTTTAGATTTGTCGGGGACGCGGGCGATCAGGTTCTCTCGTCCTGAGCTGGGCCCAATATTTAGCGGCGGGCGCCGTTTGAGCCATTAGGATTCTCGCCGATCCAAGCCCAAAACGTCAATAGTATTCTAAGTTAACCATGTCCAATGTGGTCATTTATGAGCGCTGGCCGGCGAATTCCAACGGGGCAGATCGAAGAAAAGGGCAATAGAATTGGGCTTTATCGAACGAGCGTCCGCGACGGGACCAGAAAAGGATCGCGAGTTGATTTCTGAGTCGAATCCTCGGTAAGAGGTCCAAACGAGCAAGATCGTTCGACAGAAGGCGATAGCTGTGGCCGGTCTCTTAGTGTTTTTCTTTGTTCTCTTCTTCGTGTTTGTCGCGTTCGGCAATCATCGCGTCGAAGCGCTGCTGTTGCTCGGGTGTCAGCAGGGAACGGATGCGCGTTCTGGCTTGCTGTCGGATCGTCTCGTATCGTGGTTTCACTTCAGTTCTTAAAGCGCGGTACTGATTCCGAGTGTCTTCCAGGATTGCGCGAATTTGTTGAGACTGCTGATCGTTCAAATTCAAATCGCGCCGCATGTTTTCCAAAAATTGATCTGCGTCGTGAGCGCCGCGCATCGCGCGCGCGCTGCTCGCTCGTGATCTATACAGGCTGTCGAGTGCGGCGCCGGTGACGCAGCCAAGAGCGAAGACCACGACAATTGCCAGCCACAGAGCAATTCGAATTCGAGTTCGCTGATTCATCTCGCTCCCTCCCGCTCTCCGTTTAAAATAGCGTCAAGCAGTTCGTCATGAGACAAGGGACGTCGCTCGGCAAAGACGATGTGCTGGACTCCGACATCGTTGGTTTCGAACAGGGCTTGATCGGTGAACGCCGCCGAAGCCTGGGAATTGTCGGAATTCGCAAACAGGAGAACGCCAAGCGCCAGCGCGGCGGCGGCGGCAGTAGCCGGCACCGCGCGTTTCAGAACTGTTAGCAGAATCGACCAACGTTCGGTGGTTTCCCGGCGTTCGCGTTCTGAGGCGAGCCGCGCCCGCAAACGGGCAAAGAGCCACGGAGATGATGCCGCCGTCTCAAGTTCGTCTTCGCTTATCGAAAAGGCGCGGACGAGCTCGCGACCAATTTGGTCGAGCCGCTCATTCAATTCGTGATGTTTCCCGCTAATCATCGGCTTATCCTTTCCGCCGCTGCCGTCATTGAAAACGAATCCCTGCCAGCGGTGGTTACAGCAGTTTACGCAAGGTCCGGCGCAAAGCTGCCCGGGCCCGGTGCGCTCGAACTTTGACCTTCGATGTTGACCAATTCATCAGGCGCGCGATTTCGTTTACGGACATCTCTTCGGCGTTAAGCAAAACCAAAACCAGGCGATCTTCCGCCCCTAAACGAGACAAGAGTTTTTGCGCCAGGTCGCGTCTTACCGACACGGATTCAGCATCGTTAGCGGCTACATCGGTCCGTAAACGCTTCTCGAGCCAGCCGGCCTCTGCTTCAGAAAGATCGCTGGCGAGGCTTTCGGCTCGCCGCTTGATTCGGCGCAACTCGTCATAGCAGGTGTTGAAGGCGATGCGCGCAACCCACCCCGCGAACAGCGAATCATCGTCGCTTTCGCTGTTGGTATAGCTGTCAAGTGCGAAATATACCTTGGTAAATGTCTCCTGGACGATCTCTTCAATCTGTTCGCGCTGATGAAAGAAACGGCCGGCGATTAGAGCCACCCGGCGACGATGCCGATTGAAAAGTTCTTCGAAGGCGTACTCATCTCCCGAGCGAGCTTGATCGACAAGCTCTTTTGTCCGCGTCGGATTGTCCGGCGGCGACGATTCGTCGGCAATCGGGTTCCGATTGGCTCCCTGCTGATCCATTATCTGGATCCTCATCATTATTGTTTCACACCGTCAGTGCAAGGCCCGAAGAGGTGAGAGCAGATGCTGGTAAGCTGAGCGGGCAACAAACTACGACGCCTCAAGAAGAGTCTGCTGTCGGAAGGAAGGACTTGGTTGGGTAATGCCCTGCAATGCCAGGCGAAAGAAATCAACGATTCCTTAGACACTCATTAACTCGTTTTCTTTGCCGTTCGCGAGGTCGTCGATCCTGGCGATGTAAGTGTCGGTAAGCTTTTGAATTTCGTCGAGGCCATCGCGCTCGGCGTCTTCTGAGATCGATTTGTCCTTGAGCATTTTCTTGAGCTTATCATTTTCATCGCGACGAATATTGCGAATGGCCGTGCGATGTTCTTCGGCAATCTCATGAACTTGCCTGGCCAGTTGCTTGCGGCGTTCTTCGGTCAAGGGTGGAATCGGGATGCGCACCAGCTTGCCATCGTTTGAAGGATTCAATCCCAGATCGGCAGCGCGAATTGCTTTTTCGACCGTGCCGAGTTGGGTTGGATCCCACGGCTGGACTGTTAGCATCTGCGGTTCTGGAGCATGCACAGAGGCCATCTGGTTAAGAGGTGTCGCGGTCCCATAATAATCTACGATAATCGAGTCCAGGAGGCTCACGGCTGCCCGTCCGGTGCGAATGGTCGCCAGCTTGCGGCGCACATCCTCAATTACCGTTTCCATCCGTGGCCGGGTTTCTTTGATGACGTCTTTCTCACTCATAACGAGGACGTGAATCGTAAATCGTGATTCGTTAATAGTAAAGGCCGAAATTGCTAATCGTGAACCTCGGCTAATCGACCAGGCGTTGACGAATTACCATTTGCGATTCAGGGTTTTCCAGGCACACACGAGTGCCGACTCCGGGTTCACTCATTACGACGCGCATGATGTTTCCAGGCTCGCGCATATTGAAGACAACGATGGGAAGATTGTTGTCCATGCATAGAGAGATAGCCGACGCGTCCATCACCTTCAATTGCTTCTCTAAAACCTCCAGATAGGTGATGCAGTCGAAACGCGTCGCGGCGGGGTCCTTCATCGGATCGGCAGAGTAAACGCCGTCAACCTTGGTCGCCTTAAGGATCACGTCGGCTTTGATTTCGAGCGCGCGCAGCGCCGCTGCCGAGTCGGTGGAAAAGAATGGATTGCCGGTGCCCGCGGCAAAGATCACCACTCTGCTTTTTTCCAGGTGGCGAATTGCGCGCCGGCGAATGAACGGCTCAGCAAGCTGGGGAATGTCGATCGCCGAGAGCACGCGCGTGTGAACGTTCAGCTTTTCGAGCGCGTCCTGCAGCACAACCGCATTCATAACCGTCGCCAGCATGCCGATGTAGTCGGCCGACGAACGATCCATGTTTCCGGCGCTCTTCGAAACGCCGCGAAAAATATTGCCGCCGCCGACGACGGCCGCGATTTGCACGCCAAGTCCGTGAATTTGTTTGATCTCTTCCGCTACCGCGTGCGCAACGTCGACATCGATGCCGTAGCTCTGCTCTCCCATCAGAGCCTCACCGGAGATCTTGAGCAGGACGCGATGAAAGGCCGGCGGATTCTGTATCTCAGTGCTCATTTCGGTCTCTTGATGTTCGGAGTTTGCAGTTCGGAGTTTTGGTCACGGGCGAGGTTTGCTTAAACAGCGATGTTCTAAAACTCAGAACTCCGAACTCCGGACTTTCATAACTAGCCGCCGGCAAGTCTCGCAACTTCGCCGCCGAAATCGTCTTCACGTTTCGCCAGACCTTCACCCATCTTGTAACGGGCGAATCTTCGTATCGTGATTGTCTCTCCGGTTGCGCCAATTTTTTCCGTCACCAATTCGCCGACGGTCTTGGCCGGATCCTTGATAAACGGCTGGTCAAGCAGCACGACTTCTTCGTAGAACTTATTCAGCCGGCCTTCGACGATCTTATCGATAACCTGTTCGGGCTTGTTGGCATTTTTTGGATCGTTTTTCGCCTGGGCCAGGGCAATCTCGCGCTCTTTGTCCAGCGTTCCCCCGGTAATTTCATCACGTGAAACGTAACGCGGCTCGGCGGCGGCGATGTGCATGGCGATGTCCTTAACCAGTTGCTGAAACTCGGCACTGCGGGCGGCGAAGTCAGTCTCGCAATTAACTTCGACCAGCACGCCGACTTTGCCGCCCATGTGTATGTAGGAGCCCACAACTCCCTCGGCAGCGACCCGGCCTTCCTTTTTCTTCGCTGACGCTAAACCGCGTTCGCGCAGGATTTCGATCGCCCGTTCTTCGTTGCCGTCGGCTTCCGTGAGTGCGCGCTTGCACTCCATCATGCCGGCGCCCGTTTTGTCGCGCAGCGCCTTAATTCCACCCGATGTGATCTCTGCCATGATTGCTCTAACTTCTCCTATTAAAACGCGCAGCCCGGCGGAGGTCCCGCTTTGAGGCTGCGCTCGCCGATATTATAAATCTCTTCGCTAATCTTTTCTTAGCTGGCGGCGACTACGGTCTCCGCGTTTTCGTTCTCAAGTTGGTCGCCGGCGGAGGTCTCGATGGAAGTTTCCGCACTTGAACCCGGTTCGATCTCAGCGACTGCTCTCTCTCCATCCTTAGCCACGGTAGCGATTTCGGCTTCGCCGGTTTCACCTTCCGCTATTGACTCCTCAACTGCCGCAGGCGCCTCGGTGCTTTCCGCAGCGGCTTCTCCGGTAACGGCGCCGCCTTCGGTCAACATCTGCTGGCCCTCGAGCACCGCATCGGCGATGCGCGACGCGAATAGTCGCACCGCGCGCAGAGCGTCATCGTTGCCGGGAATCACATAATCAATTCCCTCGGGAGAACAATTCGTATCAACCACCGCCACTACGGGAATGCCTAATTTGTTGGCTTCGGCAACCGCAATCTCTTCTTTGCGCACGTCGATGACGAAGACGGCATCGGGAAGGCGGGACATGCTCTTGATTCCGGAGAGATTTTTTTCCAGACTTTGCCTCTCTCGATCAAGTTTGATGCGCTCTTTCTTCGTCATCTTTTCATAGCGACCGTCTGTCTGCATCGCTTCGAGATCTTTTAGGCGTTTGATTGACTTCTGTACTGTCTGGAAGTTTGTTAAGAGTCCGCCGAGCCATCTTTGATTAACATAGAACTGGCTGGCGCGCTCGGCTTCTTCCCGAACTGCATCCTGGGCCTGGCGCTTTGTGCCGACAAAGAGAATTGTCTTGCCGCGATCTTCAGCAATCATGTTACTGACGAACTGAAGCGCCTCGCGAAACATCTTCTGCGTTTTTTGCAGATCGATAATGTAAATGCCGTTGCGCTCGCCGAAAATGTATTCTTTCATTTTCGGGTTCCAACGACGCACCTGGTGGCCGAAGTGAACGCCGGCCTCCAATAACTCTTTCATCGTAACCGTAACCAAACTGCTTTCTCCTTTATGTCAATTGGTTTATGTACTCGCCGTGATCGTGGCTTTCAGTCGAAAACAACCAATCATGATCGCGACAATGGAATCACTCTTAATGCCCAATCTCAAATTTGAGATTTCAAATCTATCGCTTGGAAAATTGAAAACGCTTCCGGGCGCCCTTTTGTCCATACTTCTTTCGTTCTTTGATCCGCGGATCGCGCGTAATCAAGCCGGCTTGTTTCAAGGCGGGACGCAGGTCGCCGTTGTATTCGATCAGAGCGCGGGTAATGCCGTGACGGATCGCTCCCGCCTGGCCCGCCGGTCCGCCACCGGATACGTTGACCAGAATATCGAACTTGCTGGCCGTCTCCGTTAGTTGTAGAGGTTGCCGAATGATCATTCGCAGCGTCTCGTTGGGAAAATATGTTTCGAACGCCTTGCGATTGACCTGAACCTCGCCCGCGCCCGGCCGCAAATATACGCGGGCGGTCGAGGTTTTTCGCCGTCCGGTTCCGTAATATTGAATCTCTGGCACTTTGATAATCCTCTTTTATTTCGTTCTGGCTTTTTCTTGATTGTTTTGGGATTTGAACTGGAGTGGCTGAGGTTGCTGCGCCGTATGAGGATGATCGGCGCCGGCATAGACTTTTAACTTCTTAACCATTGCGCGCCCAAGCTTCGTCTTGGGCAACATTCCTTTCACCGCAAGTTCGATCACGCGCTCGGGATGCTTCGCGAACATTTCGGTCACTGAAGTTTCGCGCAGGCCGCCGGGATAAAGCGTGTGTCGTCGATAGACTTTTGCGGTTGCTTTAGAGCCAGTGAATACGGCCTTGCTCGCGTTGACCACAACTACGTGATCGCCCATGTCGAGGAACGGCGTCCACTTTGGATTCCGTTTGCCGCTGAGGATCGCGGCGACCTCCGATGCGAGGTGTCCAACCGTTTGACCCGAGGCGTCTACCACGTGCCACTTTCGAGCCGCGGCCAAACCGACGCCGCTGGGGAAGTATGTCGACATAGTTAAATCCTTCTGTTTTAAGCGCCTAAAACGCGAACGGCTAGAATAGAAAACGGTCATGCACTTGTCAAGCGCGGTTTAGTATCAGGATTTCCAAGTTTGCGTGTAAGAGTACTTCACTTTGAATCTGGCTGCTGTTAACATTTCGTCGCGCGAACGCAAGCCGGCGTAGCTCAGTTGGTAGAGCAACTGATTTGTAATCAGTAGGTCGGGGGTTCAAGTCCCTTCGCCGGCTCCAATTCGTGAGTGAAGGAAACCTCTCAAGGATTGCTTGCGCGTAGTCGAGTCGATTTCCGAACCGTAAGCGTCACCACTTTCATCCTGCTCACACTTGCAAACGTCATTAATCTCAGTTAAAGTGACGAGTTTGCGGCTGGGTCGGGTTCGCCTGCAAAGAGAAGCTTAGCATGGGTTTTCCTGGCGACTCTTCTTACACTGTCACCGGACATGCAGGGGTGGTCGAGTGGTTAATGGCACCGGGCTGTAAACCCGGCGGGCTTCACTGCCCTACGTAGGTTCGAATCCTACCCCCTGCACCATGTGAAATTTCAAAGTCGAAATTTGAGATTTCAAAAATGAGCGGGTGTAGCTCAGTTGGTAGAGCATCAGCCTTCCAAGCTGAGGGTCGCGAGTTCGAGTCTCGTCGCCCGCTCCAGTTTGTAGTAGAGCAAGTTGTTAACTTGTTTCTGATCGAGATTTTGAACTAGCGAACGGGCAAGTTATCAACTTGCTCTACACATGCCCGCGTAGCTCAGGGGTAGAGCGCCTCCTTGGTAAGGAGGAGGTCATGAGTTCAAATCTCATCGCGGGCTCCAGGGACAGAACCGTTCGCGCTAGCGAGCGGGTAAAGATGCGGGGAGAGAGGCCCGCGACCGGCGATAGGATGTCGGTGCTCCTGATAAGAGGAAGAGAGAAAGATGAGCAAAGAGAAATTTGATCGAAGCAAGCCGCACGTGAACATCGGGACGATCGGGCACGTGGACCATGGGAAGACGACCTTG
>Ga0207665_10000021_pt1 | contig 111867 bp, 91 predicted proteins | sample LARL112metaG_FD_184351 | JGI IMG/M metagenome (GOLD analysis project Ga0207665, IMG submission 184351) | Corn, switchgrass and miscanthus rhizosphere microbial communities from Kellogg Biological Station, Michigan, USA - LAR L11-2 metaG... | ecosystem: Host-associated > Plants > Roots >... | reverse complement strand
GAAGACTCTGTGGAATGCGCGCGGAATTGCAACGCCGGCTGGACTTTTCTGGTTTGCGCACTTGGGCCGGACTCAGCGCTACGATTGGCGGGCGTTCTCGCATATGCTTTTCTCATGCGCTACGTTCTGGGATTTGACGGCGGCGGCACGAAGACGGAGTGCGTGTTGATGGACGAAACCGGCGCGATTCTTGCGCGCGCGCGGTCCGGAGCTTCCAACCCCACGACTTTCGGCGAGGACACCTCGCTAGGTTCACTGATGCAAGGGGCGGCGGATGCGCTGTGGGCGGCGGGAAAATCGGAGCAGGACGTGGCGTATCTCGTTGCGGGTATCTCTGGCGCGGGAGAGCCGGGCATGCGCTGGGCGGTGCAGTCGGGGCTGCAGCCGAAGTTTCCGAATGCCAGGATCTGCGTTACAAGCGATCTTGTGCTTTCCTTGGCGGCCACGGGAGAGATTCCCAGTGTGGTCGTGATTGCCGGGACAGGTTCGGCGGTTTTGGGAAGGACAGCGCCGGCCCAATTGGCGCGCGCCGGCGGGTTTGGACCGGTGATTGGCGATCCGGGGAGCGCTTATGATATCGGCAGGAAGGCCGCTGCAATATGCGTTCAGAAGCATCTCAACAACGAGGCGTTTCCACTCGGTGCGAAAATTCTTGCGGCATTTGGCTGGAAGTTTGACGAGTTTTTGGATCAGGCGCGCGCCCAGCCGGCTGCCGTGTTTCCAAAGATTTTTCCCGTCCTCGCAAACGCGGCAGAAAGCGGCGACGCTGTGGCGCAGGCGCTCCTGACCGGTGGTGCGGAGGATTTGCGTGATCAGGCACGCGAGGTGATTGAGAAACTAAAATTGATAGACGCGAATTTCTTTCTGGCCAAAACTGGCGGAGTGTTCGATGGCAGCGCCTTCCTCAATGCCGAGTTCGACAATATGATCCGGGAGATTGCTCCAATGGCAAGAATCGGTCCTCTGCCGCGCTCGGTGGCGGAAGCTGCGGCGCAGTTGGCGCGAGAAGCGTTGACGAATCCGATGGTGCTTGACCAGAGTTAAGTCATGCCGGACCTCAAGAACAAGGATCGCGAACGCGCGCTTATGGCCACAGGCGAAGAGCTTGCCGCGCTGGTGCACCATCCTTCGGCCGACGTGCTCCTTGCGCTGCTCGAGAATCCAGCGCTGGACGAAACGCAAGTCTGCCTGCTGCTCGAGCGAAAAGACCTGCCGGGAGAAATTCTCGAAGAAATCGCGCGAAGGAAGGTATTGCTGAAAAGCTACCGAGTCAAAAAGGCGCTGGCGTTCCATCCGCGGACGCCGCGGCTGGTCAGCTTGCGATTGCTTCGCGATCTTTACCTGATGGACCTCGTGCAGGTTGCGATTTTGCCCGGCGTTTCCGCCGAGCTGAAACGCAATGCCGAGGAGCAACTGATTGCGCGGCTGCCGCAACTTCCGCTCGGGCAAAAAATCACCCTGGCGCGGCGGGGACCGGCGCGCGTGGCCGGCGCGCTGCTGGCGGAAGGCCATGCGCAAGTGATCTCCGTCGTTCTAGACAACCCGTACATGACGGAAGCACAAATACTGAAGGCGCTATCCCGCGAGAAACTTCCCGTTTCCGTGATTCCGGCCATCATTCAGCATCGCAAGTGGTCGATCAGCTACAACATCCGTCTGGCGCTCATCCGCCATCCCGCGGCGCCGCTGGCGACGGTTCTTTCTTATCTGCCGCAACTTACCGTATCCGATCTGCGCGAATTAGCCTCGCCGGGCATCGTTCCGGAAAGCCTGCGTAAATACTTGCAGGCGGAAGTCCAGCGGCGCATGCGCGCCGGTGAAAAGCCGGCAAGTGGGAACACCCCTACGCAGGATCCACACGGGCCGAAGCAAGGCTGAGCACCTGCTTTTTTATTCGCGAGCATGTGACCTGGACGACTTGATCGGCATCGAAGCTCACATTGCCGGGAACAAAACATACGCCTCCGGCGTCGTATTTGTCGTGGTGGAAGAAGGCGTATGCTTACAGCAGAGAGGCGGCGATTTCGCCCGAGCGCCGTGGTACGTAATCCCTGGCAGGGGGTTGTGCCAGATTCATGGCCTTTGGGGATCATCCCGCCCGGCGACTCGAACGCCGCTGGGCGCCGCGCTACTCGTTCCGTGCCGAGCTCGAGATCGAATGGGGCTCCGCGGTTCTTCGTGGGAGCACGCGCGATATCAGCGCGAGCGGCATGTTTATCGAGGCGGTCGATCCGCTCTGGGTGGGAGCCGGCTTCACTGCGCGGCTGACTCTCGATCGGCCCGTGAAACTCGACTGTTTTGTGAAGCGGATAGAGCCGGGGAAGGGCATGGGCGTGTCCGTGGCGGTTTCCGAATCCGAGAGCCAGAAGCTTTTCCACGACCTGCTTTCCTCCCTCTCCACCACCGGAAGCTAATCCCGTTTTATACTAAAAATGATGACGCGCTGCGTTGATTGCGGTTCGGAGAGGATTGCGGACCAGTGTCCCTCGTGCGGCCTGACTTCGGCGGCCGCGGAAGTCATGTTCCGCAGGCGCCTGCTCAAGCGCACAGCGATATTCTTGGCGGGGTCGCTGGCGTTTCCCTACGTGAGCCAGATTTATCCGCCGCTCGATTTGGACTTGATGCTGGTGTTCTTCGGCGTGCTTTTTTTTGTCGCGCTGGCTATCGCGGTGATTCTCGAACGCCGGGCGCGAAATCACCTGGAAGTCGAAGTGCTCAAGCGCGTGTACGCGGGGTTCATTCCGCTGCCGTGGATTCTGGCCGCAGTATTGTTCTTGAACGGCAAGCTGGACTCGCAGAGGAATGTGACCTATCAACCCACTGTTGTCGTCAGCCGCTACAACATGCCGGGAATCGTCCGCGGCACGCGGCGGCTTTTCGTGCGGTCCTGGCGCGAAGGGCAGGGAATCGAACGGCTGGCGGTGGACTTCGATGACTACGATCGCTTTCGCGGGGGCGATTCGGTGTCTGTGGGCGTGGCCCCGGGCGCGCTCGGTATCCCGTGGTTCTACGGCGTCTATCGCCGCTGAAGAAACGTTCGGTCGTTAGTTCGCGTCAGTACGCTGGCTTGCCGTTGATGAGAATGGGGATTTGCAGTTCCAGGATGTGCCCGTCCTTGCCGAGACGGAATTTCACCAGTTGCATGCTGCCGACGTCGCGCGTCTTCCACTCCGGAGTTTCGAGCGGCTGATCCGGTTTATCGGCCGGCGACCATTCCACGTCTTCGCCACGCGGCTTCACCGTTTGCGGATCGATCTCGTAAGCCTCTTGCTCCTTCGTGTCAACGAGCAGATAGCGTTTCCAGAGGTGTACAAGCAGGAGTCCTTTTTTCTCCGTGTGATAAATGTTCCAGGACTTTGGCGCCTGGTCGTTGAATTTCACAATGGCGAATCCGACCGACTTCCAAAGAGGTTTCTTTTCGACTGACTGTGATTGAGCACTTGCAAGGAAAGCGCACGTCGTGGCGAGAATGGGAGTGATTGTGACCGCGTGAAACAATCGAATTGGTTTCATTCGAGGGCGCTTGCCTGGAGCCACATGAACACCATGACGAATGAGATAAGACAAGCGGGCCATCTCAGTTTCCAGTAGCTGGCAGGGCAAAAACAATTCCACTAAGACCCAGGAATTCCCCAAAAGTGTAACAGCCTTCAAGTGTCGGATCGAGAGCAGGGATTCCTCCCCGGACCAGCGCCCATATCACCAGAGCGAACCATAGCCCAACGGAAAGCCCGCTCAGGCTGAATGCGGCGAAAGCCAGGCGGCTTCTCCCAAGCGGCAATTCCCACCTCGGCTCGGACCTCCACCATCTCCTCAGAGCCCGCGCAAGCGTTACAGATACAAACCCCCAGAGGAGATAGATCGGAGTAGCCAAATGCAAGAAATCCAGCATTTCCTCACCGTAAGCGGCTTAGTTCCGTACCTCAGAGAACGATTTGTCCAGGAGCCTGATGGCTTCGTCGACGTCGGGCTTCGTTGTGTTGAGCATGGGAGCGAGGCGCAGAGTGTTGCCGTAGAGGCCGCCTTTGCCGATGAGCAGGCCGTTCTGGCGCGCGCGCTCCATCACTTGTGTAGTGGCTTCGGGAGCAGGCTCTTTCGTTTTGCGGTCTTTCACCAATTCGAGCGCCTGCATCAGCCCCATACCACGGACGTCGCCAATGAGCGCGTGCTTTGCCTTCAATTCTTCCAGTTTGCCACGGAAATATTTTCCGACGACGTCCGCGTTTTCGAGCAAATTCTCTTCTTCGATCAGCTCGATGGTGGCTTTGGCCGCGACGCTGGTCACTGGATTGCCGCCGAACGTGGCGATGTTCGAGCCCTGGAAGCTGCCGGCGATTTCCGGCGTGGTCACGGTCAACCCCACGGGCACGCCATTGGCCATGCCTTTCGCGCTGGTAATCATGTCCGGAATCACTTCCCATTGCTCGATGCCGAACCATTTCTTTCCGGTCCGTCCCCAGCCGGTTTGCACTTCGTCAGCGATAAACAGCGCGCCGTACTTCTTCACGATATTGAAAACGATCTTGAAGTACTCCTTCGGCGGAGTAATGAACCCGCCCACGCCCTGGATCGGTTCGGCGATGAACGCGGCGATATTTCCGCTGGTGCCGGTTTGAATGAGGTTTTCCACGTCTCCCGCGCAGGCCACTTCGCAATCGGGATATTTCAAGTGCAGCGGGCAGCGATAGCAATAGGGATTCACGGCATGCGAAATGCCCACGCTGATGACGCCGGCCTTGCGATAAGGCGCGTGCGCGGTGACGGCCTTAGCGAGCGAGGAGCCGCCGGAATAAGCGTGGCGCAGTGCAACCACATCGAAACTGCCGGTGGACATGCGCGCCAGCAAAATGGCGGCTTCATTGGCTTCGGTGCCAGAATTAGTGAAGAAACTCTGTTGCAAATTCCCCGGCGTAATCTGCGCGATCTTTTCCGCCAACGCGACGATATGTTCCGTGGGATAGAGCGTCGAAGTGTGCTGTAAGCGGTTGACCTGCGCGCTCACTTTGCTGGAGATCTTCGGGTTGCAGTGCCCCACGGCGACAGTCAGGATGCCGCCAAAAAAATCCAGATACTTGTTGCCTTCCACGTCCCAGAGGTGCTGCATCTCGCCGCGATCGGCAACCAGCGGCTGCTGAAAATAATTGGTCACCGAGGGCCACAAATACTTTTTGTGCTTGGCGACAGCTTCTTCGCTGCGAGCGCTTCGCGAGAGCTGGGATGCAGGTACGAAATGGGCAGGTGTGGTCATGAATAAGTCCTCGTGCGATTGATAGGACGCTTTGAGTTTACGATGGCCCAGAGGCCGAGGCAAGGAAGCGTGGAGGAAACGGAGGTCAGAAAACGCGGCACACTTGTTAGCAAGCGAGACCGATGTAAGTAGTACCAAACTAGTACTCTATGTTCAAAATTGAACAGACAGTAGGAAACGCAATTCATAGTCTAAGCCTGAGGTAACCATGACTGGGCCGGGGGGCAGTTCGGGGCTGAAAGGGGCTGCTGCCCCGGCTTATCGAATCACTTGGCATGTCGTTGAGATCAAGACCTAACTTGGAGCAAGTGGAACGGGCCTCGGCCTTCGAAGCACTTGGGCTCAGCCGCAACCTCGTTCGAATCCTGTTTGTTCATCGTTTCCCGGCGGAGATTGAGCATTGCTTGTATGAACTCAAAAAGGCCAGATTCGTAGTCAACGCAGATCTGGTCGTGACTCCCGAGCAGTTCGCCGAACGGCTCCGTTCGGAGCCCTTTGACCTTGTGGTGGCCGAGCACCCCAGCCCCAATTGGCAAGAAGCGCAAGTACTGGACACTCTGCGCAACTTGAAGAAGGAAATCCCAGTAATCTTTTTGGTTTACGGATTGCAACGCGAAACCGCCGCGAAATTCATCCTGCAGGGTGTTTCCGACTGCGTTGAAGTGGACAGGATGAGCCACCTGCCTGTGGCCGTTCATCGAGCTCTCGATGAGAAAGCGTTGCGCGATCAACGCGACCGCGCCGAAAAAGACTTGCGAAGGTCGGAGGCACGGTATCGCGCCCTGGCGGGAAACCTAAGCTACGGGATTTGCCGCTGCGGGCTCGATGGCTCGTTTCTGGAAGTAAACGAAGCGATGATCCGGATGCTAGGCTACGAGTCGAGAGATGAGGTGGTGGCTTTGGGTCTCGCCCGGGAAATTATTCAAGATCCCCAAAGACGCGCGCAGTTGCTCGGCCATTCCCGCGCAAATGGCCAGATCGACCCCATCGAATTGGAATGGAAGCGTAAGGACCAGACGAGCTTGAAAGTCCGGCTCAGCGGGCGGGAAGTGCTCAGCGAGCAAGGCGAACTGGAAGCCTACGAAATTATCGCGGAAGATGTCACGCGGCAGCGCGAGGTGGAAGACCACTTGCGCCGCCTGGCAGCGAGCGATTCACTGACCGGGCTGGCCAACTATCGCCACCTTATCGATGTGCTTGATTTGGAGATCAAGCGGAGCAACCGCACGAACCGGCAATTTGCACTGCTGTTCTTTGACATGGACGGATTGAAACGAATCAACGACCGCCACGGACACATGGTCGGCAGCCAGGGACTTTGCCGGTTGGCCGATGTTTTGGTCTCGTGCTGCCGGGGTATCGATACTCCGGCGCGCTTCGGCGGGGACGAGTTTGCCGTGGTCTTGCCGGAAACCAACGCGGAGGAAGCCAACCTGGTCGCGCTGCGTATCTGCGACAGAATCGCGAACGATGGCAATGAGCCAAAGCTTTCCGTCAGCGCAGGCGTCGCCGTATATCCCCATAATGGCGACACGATCGAGAAGCTCTTGCGCGAGGCCGATTCAGCCCTCTACTCGATGAAGCAGCAAAGAATGTCTGCGTTACAGTCCAGGGGCACGTCTGTTGGGCGCTAAACTTCCGCTTTTACAGGTCTTCCTCGTCGCTGTTCCAAACTGAACAGAACACTTTCCGCCTTTGCGTGATCATGTAGATATGTTGAAGAGAAGAGCTTTAAGAGGATCGCGCCGAACGACGCTCGCCAGCATTCGGAAAGAAATGGCAGAGCCGCGTGTGGCCAAGTCTGCAAGGAAAGAATTTGCACATCTCGCGTCAACGGTCCATCTAGCCAAAGCCAGAAAACTCCCGGTCTTGGATGAGTAAATTAAATTTATTAACACGCAAAAATTCTGTCTTGCATTGTCTTGATTTTGATAATATGGCTTTAAGCGGTGTGTTATGAAGGGATTTGCGGGTTCGTCCAAGAAAAAATCCAAAAGAAGACCCAAAGGAAAGCAGCTCTTTGATGCCCAGGGGTTTCTCGACTCCGCCGGCGTGTCCAGAAAGGTCGTGGTGTATCGAAGGGCGCAGAAGATTTACTCCCAAGGTGATCTCGCCACCAGCGTGATGTACGTCCAGGAAGGCGGCGTAAAACTGTCTGTTGTCAACGAGGTTGGCAAAGAGGCAGTCGTGGCCATTCTGGGGCCCACCGATTTCTTTGGAGAGGGATGTCTGGCCGGTCAGGAAATTCGCATGGGGTCGGCGACCGCGATTGCCCCGACGTCCATACTGGTCATTGAAAAAAAAGAGATGATGCGCGTGCTGCATGCAGAACATTCGCTTTCCGACCGCTTCATGACTTACATCCTTTCGCGGAACATCCGCATTGAGGAAGATTTGATCGACCAGCTTTTTAACTCCAGTGAGAAACGGCTGGCACGTACTCTTTTGCTGCTCAGCCGCTACGGGCGGAAATCCGAGCCTCAAAAGGTGCGCCCCGAAGTCTCCCAGGAGATGCTGGCGGAGATGATCGGCACGACGCGCTCGCGCGTGAATTTTTTTATGAATAAATTCCGGAAGTTGGGTTTCATTCAGTACAACGGCGGCCTTCAGGTGAATAGTTCCTTGCTAAGCGTGGTCCTGCACGAATAAACGCCGGCTTCGCGCGGCCGATAACTTTGCAATCTCTACGTTCGGCTTGCATCATATTTTCCCGCCGCCAGCCTTCCGACACCTCCCCTTCATTGGCGTATGTAACGATTCAGCAGACTTTGACACTACCGTCATATCGCCTCTTTACCCTGAATTGGGCGATCGACCCTCTAGACCATGGTGCCCGGTAAGACTCCGTCGCGACCCGCAACCTCTCCATCCAGGAGATTGACCTCCCGCGTGCCAACGCCCGGAGACGTGTGGGTGTACTGGCGATGCCATGGGCGTGAAGACGTCTCGCGCGTCCGGGACATGAGCATGGGTGGATTGTTCATCGAAACCCCCGAGTCGAGGAACGAGGGTGTCCGGGCCAGGCTACATTTTCTCGTGCAAGAAGGGCAGATCCGTGCCGACGCCGAAGTGCGGCATGCAAAGCCTGGAATCGGATTAGGGCTGAAATTCACCGCACTTAGTGAACAGGACCGACCAAAACTGGCTGCCTTGCTGACCAGACTGCGTGCGACACGAAATTCCCACTAGCGCTGATTTACGAATTGAAACACGAGACTGAACCGTTCCTAGCGCAGATAATCTGCGACAGCGCGGGCATAGTCCGCAAAGGCAATCTCGGGATCTTCCAGGTCGGGATGCCACACTTTTTCCCACTCGAAACAGTAGAAACCCTTGTAATTTATGGAGCGCAACGCTTCGATCTGCTCCTTGATGGGAACGTTTCCTCGGCCCGTCAACACGTATTTGCGATCGCCGCCTTTGCCGACGGAATCCTTCAGGTGTGTGTGCCGGATCCACTGCCCAAGCTGCTGCACGGTGAACTTGGGGTCCTCATTCGACGCCGCGAACGTGTGGTGAGCGTCCCACAAAAGGGCGACCGACTTGGAATCGGCGCGATGCAGCACGTCAGCCAGAGTTGCCGAAGAGGTGAAGTCATCATGCGACTCGATGATCACAGTCACTTTACGCGGGCCCGCATATTGACCCAATTCGCGCAGCCCGGCAGCGACACGCGCCTTCATTTCCTCGCCTGGAGTAATGGGATGCCCGGAGTCGGGGCTGCATCCGAACACGCGCACGTAAGGCACATCGAGCGTTGCAGCCAGGTCAATGAATCGCCGGCCATCCGCCAAAACTTTCGAGCGCTTGTCTGGATCGGATTCGTGCAAGCTGGCGGAGCTGCTGACGCAGGCGACGCGCAGGCCGTGAGATAGAATTTCGCGCTTTGTCCGCTCAATGCGTTCCGCCGCAAATGCCGGGTGCGAAGGCAAATCCAGATTGCCTTCCAATCCGCGGAATTCGACGGCGGCAAAGCCATGTTGCTCCGCGAACGTCAGGATTTTCTGCAAGTCCCAGGCAGGACAGCCCAGAGTGGAAAATGCAATCGGCAGGCGCGCCGTTTCTCCGGCGGGCGCAAATGCGGCGGCCATCGCCGCACCGGCGAGCCTCTTTGCAAATTCCCGTCGCGTGGTTCTCATGAAGCCTTACCTCCAGCAGTCGCCGGCGCAAGACTACCCGTGCGCTGGAAAAGTGTCAAAGGAACGAATAGCGATGGGGCGCGCGGGGTTCCCTAAAGACGGGATTAAATCTTTGGCTGGCGCAAAGGACTAGCTCTTGATCATCCCCGCGAATTTGTGCGGATTATTATCGAAGCCGGGGAAAACCGGGTTCAGGTCCGCGACCCCGATGTGCTTGGTCAGAATTTCTCCGACGACGGAGCGGAAGTCCGTTGTGAGCGCAAGGTCACGCCCCTCGTTGAGCTGATGATCGTTCAGGCCCGGCCATTTGCCGTAGACCGTGCCGCCTTTCACGTCCCCGCCCATCACAAACATGCAATTCGCATGGCCGTGATCGGTGCCGCGATTGCCGTTTTCTTTCGCGGTGCGCCCAAACTCGCTCATGGTCACGAAGACGATATTTTCCATGCGATCGCCCATGTCCTGATGAAACGCTGCGAGGCCTTGTCCGAGGTCCTTTAGCAAATTGGAAAGCTGGCCTTGCACTCCGCCCTCGTTCACATGATTGTCCCAGCCGCCGCAATCGACGAAAAGAACTTCGACGCCGATGTTTGCTTTGAGAAGCTGCCCGATCTGCTGCAAACTCTGCCCAAGCCGGCTGGTGGGATACTGCGCGCCATTTTCCGCCTGATACTTCGCCGGGTCGGCTTTACGAAGAAGATCGATGGCTTCAAACGTTTCCGTGCCGGTGCCGTGCAGCGCGTGATCCACGGTCTGCGAATACATGGCTTCAAAGCCGCCTTCAACGATCTGTCCGGTTCCCGGAGCTTGCGCCATCACTCTGAATTGTTTCAGGTCAGGCAGCGCAATCGCTGGCGCTCCCCCGTGCAGCATGCGCGGAAGATTCGGCCCCATCGCCACGGCGCGGAACGGCGAAGCGTCTTCTTCCGGGACAGTCTCCAGCGCGCGGTTCAGCCAGCCGTCTTCGGTTGATTTCAGTCCTGGCGTGCCGGATTCCATGAAGTCTTGCGCGTCAAAATGCGAGCGCGTCGGGTCGGGCGAACCCGCGGCATGCACGATCGCAAGCTGGTTCTTGTGAAAGAGCGGCTCAAGCGGTGCGAGGCTCGGGTGCAATCCGAAAAATCCGTCCAGGTCGATCGCTGCATCGCCATTCAACTCGGGGTTTGCAAGTACAAACCCCGAACCACGGCCGCCACGCTTGGGTTGCGGAATCGCAATCGTCGGACGCATGCGGTAATAATTTGCTTCGCCAAAGGGCACGACGATGTTCAAACCGTCCGCCGCGCCTCGTTGAAACAGCACCACAAGCTGCTTCTTGTTCGGCATCGGCGTCGCCGCGACGGCGCGCTGCAAAAACGCGGGCATCGCGCTCAGGCCGACCATCGCCACGCCGCCCTGTTTCAAGAAATACCGCCGCGAAAATTTCAGACCGCGTACGCCTTCGCAACATTGGTAACTCATTGCGACCTCTCCAGCTTATCGCCTTTGAAATTCCGGCGCGCCCAGCACCAACCCGGCGACGACGCCAAGATCCACCTGCTTGCGCGCATCGTCGAGCTTCGCCTGCAAAACCTGCGGGTTATCAAGTTGCTTCTCGAGCGTCTCCACCGTCGTCGGCCCCGCCTGCCCGCCAAGAAACACTTGTACCGCGCGATCCAGGGCCATCTTCGGTTCCGCGGACGAATCCACGCCGAGCAGCGAAGCCACATCCGTGCGGGCTCCACGCATCTTGTTGCCGGCCAGCGCCAGCGCATAGTTCAGCCGGTTCAAGAGGGCGCCAGTGTTCACCCACGTTTCCGCTTTGTCGGAATAACCCGTCGGCGGCTGGCATTGATAGAGCGGCTCGCCGATTCGCCCCACCCATTGCACCAGCGGCATGGGCGTGTCCACGTCCGTGCCCAGCGCGCGCACCGCGGAAACCACCAATTCAAAAGGCGTCTTGATTTTCGCGTGGTACGATTCGCGCGACCAGAATTCCGGCGACCAGATCATCGTGTGCAGCACGGCTTTGATGTCGCCGTCGCTCGATTGAAAAGTCTCCGCCATGCGATTGATCAACGCAGGCGGCGGATTGTCCGAAACAAACCGCCGCGCCAGTTTTGTGGAAATAAACTTCGCGGTGCTCGGATGATGCACGAGCAGGTCGATCACCTGCTCTCCATCCTTCATCCCGCCCGCATGAATCTTTTTCCCCAGCAGGTATTTCGCGTCGGGATCGTGCAACCGGTCATCAAACTTGAAATCCGCGTATTGCCTGGGCTTGTCAATCGTCCAGCCCGTGAAGCAGCGCGCCACTTCCGTGACGTCTTTCTGCGTGTAACCGCCGTCCACGCCGAGCGTGTGCAGCTCCATCAGCTCGCGGCCGTAATTTTCGTTTAACCCGCGCTCGTTTTTCTTCGCTTGCGGATTGGGCGCTGGACGCGGCGGCGCGGGCCAGCCGAATCTTCCTCGGCGTCGTTGCTGTCGCATGGCCCGCTCCATGGCCTGCCGCTGCGCCGCTCGCGGATCGGCGCTCAGAAAATTGTCCAGGTAAAAAAGCATCGCCGGGCTTTTGGCCGTGGCCGTCACCAAATCCTTGAATTTTCCGATGGCTCGCGGTTGGATGACGTCGCGTTCATACGAAGTCAGGTAGTAGCGATCCTCGCCTTTTCCCGCGAACACGTTGAAGTGATTAAACCAGAAATCGTCCATCACCTGCTGAAGCTGGCGCTCGCTGTAAATCGCGCGCGTTATTTTGGCCATGCCCAGTTCGGCCACCACGCGCTGCGGCCGCTTGCTGTCGTCGGCAATCGCGCGCGGAACATTGTTGGGGTCGGCGCCGCCCAAAACGTCGCGTTTGCCCACACCCTTCGTCGCGGGATTCCCTTCGGGCAGCTCCTGCTTCATGGCCGCAGGCGCATCGCTCATCTCTTGCTTTGCGTTCGCGGTATTTTTTTGAGCCGCTTCTGCATCGCCTCCGCCTTTGGTTTGTCCCTGCGCCGGTTGCATATCTCGCGCCACAGTCTCCGCGGCTGCATCGCTTCGGCGTTGCACTTGCTGCGCTTGTGCCTGCGCACGCTTCTCGGCTTGCTTCTCCGCTTGTTTGGGTTGCGGATATTCGTCAATCAGTTTCGCCGTGGACATCCGCAGCGTCGGATAGTCCTCGAGGCGCGCATCCAGCGCGCGGTCATCGATGGAATTGGGATTGAGCTGCTGCTCGATCCATTTTGCCAGTCCCATCTGGCGGACGCGCTCCACGTCGCCCGGACGCGGACCGTAGGCCAGGCGGTTCAGCGCGTGCAGAATCGCTTCGTCGGTGCTGAGTTCCGTGATCGGCAAGCCCTTCAGCGCAGGATTGTTCTTGGGTTTCTTGTCCTTCGCCGCTGGGGCATTCGCAGCGCTGGCGGGCAGTTCGATCCCGAGCGACAAAATGCAAGCGAAAGAGAGAATGACGGCGAGAAATGACCGAGGTGTCGCAGTAATGGGAGGGATTCGTTGGTTCACTAGCGAGGCGGGGGGCTCTTGCAGCCTCATAACACTCTCCTGCCGTGCCGTATCATGGGCAAAATAAGGGCCACGCATAGAATAACCCGGATCCGGCAAAGATGTTGCGCAACTCTGGAACCCGTGTGGAATGCCTACAACGGCGGAACCTACACTCAACAAAGAGCTTAGTGCCTTGGACCTTTACGTCGGTGTTTTCCGTTTCCCGAAACCGGAGCTTGACGCCGCTTTTCTTACGGCCACGTCTCACGCGAAAAGGCAAAGGTTTGCAATGACGGGAAAAGCAGGAGCAAGCCCCGGCGGGGGACTTTATGGATTGTTGTTGGTTCCCAAGCACACATAGCGCCTCCAGAACCTAAACCCAGCGACTACCTTGGCGAAGTTCTGGTCATCGGTGTCGTAATGTTCTGGGGTTGTCCGCAGGCCAATTTCGTATAGAACGCCTGACCGCAAGGAGAGCAACTCTTCGTCGACTACCCTGCCATCAGGGTCATCGTATTCGACTCTCAATTTCGTGGCAGGTTCTCCATCCAGGCCGGACGGTTGTCGTGCCTTGACCTCGAATCCTGTTTTTCCCTTGCGGAGATGGTCCAAAACGTGGTCAACAAGTTCCTTAGGCGATTTGAATGCAAATTCGTTCGAACCGGCCATTACCGAGATAAAACGCTCGTCGTCGATCGTTACAACGTCGGTCGTGCTCGTGTCGGGCAAGCCAAATAGAACGCCATGTAGTCGGCGCGGGGGGTGATTAGCATGGGCTACGAACCCGTTTGGAATTAGGACGTAGTATCTGTACTCGCAGTCGGAGAACCTTCCAGTCCACAGAGATTCCGAGTTGGTCAGACGCACGCTCCCTCTGGCCAGAAAACGGCGTGGCTCCTGCTGGGCATACGCACCGGCCGCGACGACCAACAGGGCAACGATGCACGGGCGTGAAAAGAAATGCCTATTCATCTAAATTCCTTACCTTCGAACATCGGCTTCTAAGCGATGTCACACACACTTTCGACGCCGCTTACGACTAACCCACCTGCCCCGACCAGCTCGACCTCCTCGACCTCTCCACCGCCATCCAAATATAAGCCCAACTCCCAGGAATAAACAAAGGCGCAACTCTCGGATTTGCCGTAAGCTGGCCGCGGCACGCCTCCTGGGCATCGGCAAGACAACGCTCTATCGCAAGTTGAAGCAGTACAGGCGCAATCCTTCTGGGATTTGAAATGCGTTTGCTTCCGGCAAGGTGCTGGCATGGAACATTTCTTGATCTGTTCAAACCCGAGATGCCGCTATCTGATCAACCTTCACGAAGGGACTCAACTTCTGGAGCGCTCAAGGCTTGTAATCGACGAGTGTCCCGAGTGTGGGCATCCATGGTCAAGCGCATGCCCCTTCTGCGGGCATACCTTGGAGACCGTTTCGCTGTGCTCGCTGCTTTCGGGCGCTTGTTTCTGAGAAACCTGAGGCCAATTAGGTCGACGTACTGAGAAGCCTGGACTCCAGGGCTGGCGCAGGCTTAACGGCTGGGGATTTCTTGGGTGGCCGGCCCATGCTTTGGGTGCCGCCCCTCCGAGCTACAGCATTCACTCCGAAATATCAAAGTCCACGGAACGGTCCGGAGCATGGTTTTTCGCGCTGTCAACAGCCTGCATTACCAGGCGGTAAGAGCCCGGCTTCAGATCGTCCACTTTCACTTTCAGACCGATCGGGACCACAGGATTTCCTTTTTGGATGTAATCATCGGCGCGCATCACGTCCGTGAAAAATATCTGCTTGTTGCTCGAACGCTCGAAAATGCGATAGCCCATGGCAACAATTGGCGGCTTCTCCGCCGCCAGCAGCGGTTCATAAATCTCCGTATACAGAACCACGTTGTCTGTGTGCTTGAAACGATTGCTCCCGGAAGGAACGATTTGCGTGCCCTTGACAACCAACGGCGTGCGGTCCTCCAGCAAAACGGAATCCAGGCTGGTGGAAATCTCATTCAGCCTTTGCGGCGAATTCGTAAGCGCCACGCCGCTCAGACTGAAATGCTTTCCATCATAAGGATCGATGGCGAGGGGCGATTCGAACTTGCCGAACGCATCGCTGCCTGCGCTCAGAACTACCGTCAGCCTGTAGGTGCCCGGTGTGGCGTCGAATTGATTCTCATAACGATAGGGAGCCTTGGTGAATTCTTTCCAGTCATCTTTTTCCAGGTCCAGGTTGACGGTATCGCTGAATCGCGCTCCCACCGTCCCATCCTGCCGGTAGGCAATGCCCAGCACATTCAAGTTCGCGTGATACTTTCCCTTGTCTTTATTGAATTGAAATGTATCCGAGGGAATCTCCATCGCCAGGTTGACGCGAGCCGTATCCGGCGCTGTGTAGAAATACGGCGCCTCCAACGCGCCACGAATCGAACCAGGTTGCGAGCCTGTCGCGTGCGATTCGAGTTGCTTTTCCAGCGGCTTGCCTTCCAGTACGTTCGCGGAACGGGTATTGCAATACCCGCTGCGCGACCGCGCAACCAGCCCGCCTCTGTTCAGTTTCACTTTCAGCGTGTGGCAGCTTCCTTCGGGAGTGTCACTGGGCACGTAGCCCAAAATATAAAACTCATTCTGTTCTCGCCCGATGCGTTCAAGTCCGGCGAGCAAGTCGTTGGTATTGAAGATTGTGAAACCGCCGGTTCCTTCCGCCAGCGCCGCCAGGATTTGCTGATTGGTCGTCGCTGAAGGCGGGAATTGAGGCACGATGGTCCGTGCTTGATTGAAAGGTGAATTGTTATAGTTGGAAACAGGATTGTAACCGCCGCGCGTGCCCCCGCCCGTACCTCCCCGCGTGCCACCTCCTGCCCCTCCGGTGCCGCCGGTACCACCCTTTCCGCCTCCGGTACCCCCGCTTCCGGTTCCACCGCCTCCCGTGCCACCCCGTCCGCCGCCAGTTCCTCCGCCTCCGGTTCCGCCGCCACCCGTTCCGCCTCCGCCCGTGCCACCTCGGCCTCCGCCGCCCCCGCCCCCGCCCCCGGTCCCGCCGCCGCCGGTGCCACCTCCCCCGCCTGGGCGCTGGGGATCAGGCATGGCCATCCCAGGATAGGCTGCGAGTATCAAGTGTGGGAGCAGTGAAATCGTGTGCGACGAAATCGTGTGCGGCGAAAGCCTTCGCGTTGAAATCGTTCGCGGTGAAACCTGTCGCGCGGAAGTTCTTTGCGGCGAAGTTCTTTGAGTGGGAACACGATTCGAAACGGCTCGGGTCCTGGCGGCTGGGGCTCTCTTGCCGGCGCTCCCGCCCGGAGCGGTCGCTACCAAGCCTCGGGCATCCAGGGCGTAGACCGCGACATTCGATTTGTTGCAGGCGTCGATGGTGGCGGTCAGCTCCGATTGGTTTTCCTGCGTCAGCGGAAAGCCGCCTGAAAAAAGCACTACCATTTTTCGGCCGGGGATAGAGCGCAGATTTTTTGCCAGGCTGCGCACTGCCAGCAGCATGCTGCGCGCACCAAAATCCGCAGCGGCATTGCCCAGTGACGAACCAAATGAAGGTAAGCCCGACGATGCGACAGTTACCGGCACATCCGGCGGCGCATTGGGATCGACCGACGAAGTCTTCACTCCGGACACGGCCGCTTGCAACACCTGGGCGTTGGCCGTGAAATTCTGCACGACGCGGAGCGATCCGCCAAAATCCACCACGGCCATCAAACGGTCGGGACCGGCGTTTGCTTCGATGAATTTCTTGGCAGCATTGCGGGCCTGGATCTGGTCTGGGGCCGCCATAGTGGAGTTGTCGAAAAACAATATCAAGTAACGGCGTTGGCCGTTCGCCTGGGTAGCGGCGTCGGCTCCCGTAGAAAAAGTAGAAACCTGCTGTTCCTTGTTGTCTTCAAATACTTTGAAATCATTTTGCGTCAGGTCGCGGATGTAGTTGCCCTTCTTGTCCGTCACCACGGAATCGACGAGCACCAACTTCGATTCCTTCTTGATGACAACGACTGGCTGCTGCTCTGCCGGAGAAGCGGCTTGGGGCTGCGCAGGTGGAGCGGGCTGCTCCTGCGCCCGCGAAGAAGCAGGAACCACGCACATCGCTACGACAGCGAGCAACGCGGCCAATCGAATTGTTCGGCTGAAGTTCGTCAGAGTGTTCATAATTCCCCCACCACAATTACTGAATTTCAAAAAGGAATAACCACTGCCCCATTGCGCGCCGCCATCTGCGCACCAACAGCGTCTCTCACAACCAGGCGCACGAGATAGGTCCCCGGCTTCACGTCAAAACTGGTTTTCACGGTGAAACCCGAGCGGCTCAAACGCGTGTAGGTCGTATCGAGCAACTTCATGTCCACGATTTTTGAAAGGCCGGTGACAAAATTCCCGTTCTCATCAAAAACTCCGGTGAGAATTGTCAGTTGATCGTTATTGCGGCCCTGCACTTTCTGGAAGTGAATGCTCTTCACGTCAAAGTGCGACAAGACCGCGAGCCGCGCCTGAGCTTCGTCTTTCTTGAAAAATTGCGTCTGCAGCTCCACGGGCAAATCGCGGATTTCCTCCTGGGAGAACAGCGCTTCCTGCATCTCCTGTTTGGTCGCCTCTGCGGGATCGGCCACGGACTTTGGCGCGAAATAGCCGTGGCGCGCCTGGACGCTGTACTTTTCCTTGCTGGTGAGCGTCACCTTCAACGTATGAAGCCGGCCGTCGATCTTCAGATTCTGTGGCGAAAACCCGAGCAAGTAGGAGATCGCGGGGGCCGCGCCGGCTTCGCGCATGGCTTCGTCCACATCGTTGCGGTTGTGATAGAAATTGCCGCCGGTTCCGTCGGCCAACTGGGCGAGAACATCCTGCTGGGCAAATTGCGCCGCCGCGCGATAGGAGGTCTTGTAGCCAGCAGTACGGTAGTTGTCGCGGGGTGGATCGGCGATGTCTCCGCCCACGTCCGGAGTGTACAGGCCGCGCGCATCGATGGTGTTAATCACGATGTTGGCGCGCGTCGCCCGATCGACCATTTCGAAAGCTTCGGATTGCAGTGTCGAACTGATGAAGCCAGGTGATACGAGAACAAGGATGCGTTGGCCGGGCATGCTTGCCAGCCGCCTGACCACGTCTTCGAGGTGCCGGTAGGCATACTGCGTTTCGCTGTCGCCTTGCGCCACGGCGCGGTACGCCGCGGTCTCCGCCAACCTCTGTGCTGCGGCCATCATTGTGGTGTCCCCATTGAAAGCGCACTGGAGGGCCTCATCGGTGGCGACGGCGAGCGCCTGTACGTCCGACTTGTTCACGATCAGATCTGCCTGGTAGTAACTGAGGTCGGGACAATCATGAAAACCCTGGCTGGTCATGGGATGCGGCAGGATTCCGAGCAGCGCTTTCGACAGTTTTTCGTGGTCGTCCGTGAATTCTTCCGTCAACTGGCCGGAGGTGGTGTTGAGGGAAACGCGATCGCTTGCCGCCAAAGCGCCAAAAAAGCGAGTGGCCGAATCACGGACGAATACCGCGTCCTGCATCGAGAGGTGCACGTCGTCGAACACCATGGAGACAAAACGCTGCGGCAGAACGACGGCTTTGCCGGCAGCTACGTCCGCGCTGGACGAATCCGGCGTCGTGGAAGCTAGTGCGGAAGCCGTGCGCTTCTCCGGCGTCTCTATACTGAAAGAAGAGATGGTCTGCAGCTTTCGATTGTCGTAGAGCTGAAAGTCCTCTTTCTTGAGATTGGGTACCACTTTGCCTTGCGCATCGCGAACCACCGTGCGCACCAGCACCAGGTTTACGCGCACTTTGAAAGTGGTCGGTGTGTCGTGACTAGAGACTTCTTCATTCTGGCCTGTTGGGGGCGCTGGCGCGGGTGCCGCTGCCGAATCCGGCTTTGCCGGTGGATCCTGAGTTTGCGAAGGCCGCGCGGGCGTTTGAGCAGAAAGTCCTTTGCACCAAACCAACAGGCCGCAACCGAAAATCACCAAAATGGTGCGTTGGAACCCCGGGCGTAGCCGTGAGTAAAACATCCCTGCCCTTCAGAATCCGCATCCTGAGGCGTCCGGGAGCCGGAATGGGACGAAACCAGGGGACGCTTGCGTGCTTAACAGCGATTTGACTATACGCTTGGCGCAATTTTTGTGTCAATCAGATTGGTGCCCGGGTAGGGGCTAGCCCGTCAAACCGAGAGTAATCGCGATCACTTCCGACAAGCCGATTTGTAGGTACCAAACCCATGGTGCAATCTGGATTACTTCCGTGCGGACGACAATACGTCCGGAATGTGAACTCGGCTTGGGGTGCATGTATTCCAGCCCCTCTGCCCGCTTCTTGGCACTCCACACATTTTAGGCCTTTGGGAATTCTGCAAAGCCCCCACGCAACAACGGCATGCGGTGCGCCCTCGCGGTCGAGTGACCTCAACGGTCAGGGCCGCCCGCCCTTGCAAGGGGGAGAAGGTGACCCAAAAACCTAGTATCCGGTGCGACAGAGAATGGGAGCGGTTCAAAAGGATTAAACGCCGTATAATCTCGTGCGCAACGGGGGAGCAGAACATATGAACGTACAAGAACAAATCAAGAAGTATATTACCAGCCAACCGGAGCCAAAACGCAGTGACATGCGAGAGTTGCATCGGCTCACACTTCAAGTGTCACCAGAATGCAAATTATGGTTCTTCGATGGTAAAGACAGCAAAAATCATACTGTTTCCAACCCTACGATTGGATATGGATTTCACACAATAAAATATGCCAATGGAAAAAGTAGAGAGTTTTTTCAAATTGGTGTGAGCGGAAACAAAACCGGAATCTCTGTCTATGTTCTTGGTCTCAAGGATAAGAAGCACTTAGCCAAAACGTATGGGAAAAAACTAGGCAAGGCGAGCGTGACCGGATATTGCATTCGGTTTAAAGCTCTAAAGGATATAAACAACGATACGCTTGAAGCGGCAATACGATATGGGTTTGCAGCTCAGAATGAAAAAGGAAGCTGACGAAATAATTCCACTGTTAAAGGCAAGCAGTTATCGATGTAAAGGCGCTCCAGTATACGACCCCTACAGCCCTGACCCGCGCCCCAAAGCCACGGGCAATCCGGAAGTAATCAGCTCGTCGGTCGGGTTAATACCACGCGCTTATGATCATTAATGGACCCTCTCCCGGATGGTCGGCAAACCGTAAGTAGTCCTCGGCCCCGATTCGTCCGGTGGTCAGGTTGTCAACGACTTTGTATTCCGCAGGACTGCCGGAAACTGAGGCAACACCGCCGCTCGATATCCGGCTAAGCTCCAGACATCCTGAGCTTCATCATGTCGAAGCACGTAGTGGTCGCCGTCGTCGATGAGCACGCGAAAGTAGGTCGTTCCCGGGGAGTACCAGCGATCTTCGATCGCGACAATTTCTCGGATTCCATCGCGGAGTTTCAGCTTTAGGGGACGCTCGTCTGCCTTGTACCCGGAATAGCACTCCACGCGGACAATTTGTTCATGCATGAACCTGCGCCCCCTTGCGGCTTTCGGCGAGTTCCGCGTTCCACGCCGCTCCCAGGAAAACAATCACCGCGGAGAGCTGCATCCAGATAATCAAGCCAATGACGGCGGCCAAGCCGCCATACACGACGCTGTACGGCACGCGCCGGACGTAAATCCCGAACAGCACGTCCACCAGCCACCATAGGAGCGTTGCGACCATGGCTCCGGGCAGCACATTGCGCATACTTTCCTCCCGGGGACGAGCCACGCGATAAATCACAGTTAGCGCCAGCATGGCCAGCACCATGGCAGCAGCCGGGAAAAAGAAATTCCACCAGCCTTGCAAGATGGTGTGTTTGCCGATTTCATGGGCAAACCATCGCCGCAACGGCTTGCCGAGGACGCCGAGAATGGCTGCTCCCAGCAGCGGAGCAATCGTCACCAGCAGCAGCATCAAGCCGCGAACTTGCCGGTGAAGAAACCCGAGTTCTTCCGTGTCTTCGTAGATGACGTGAATTCCGTGCATCACCAGTTTCATGACTTGAGAACCAGCGAGCAACGTTCCCGTCCATCCCAGCGCAGCGATCTTCCAGGCCTCCGTTCCGCGTTTCACCAGGAACTCCGAAACGATGGCCTGGCTGCCCGGAGGCAAGAATTGCGTGAAGTCCGTAATCAGGTCCAGCAGACTGGTCTTCCCGCCAATCCGGCTCGTCGCCAGGGCCACGGCAATCAGCAAAGTCGGGAAAAATGCTAGGAAGAGATTGAACGCAATCGCCTGGGAAATCACACCGCAACGTGGAAATACGCGTGCAAACACGCCGTATGCACGCCGGAGGAGCCGCACCGCTAAATTCATAGCGGGCATTATACCCGCACGGGCGACTGCGCTGTGCGATTCAACCGGCCGACTCCGCCCTCACTGGCCGCATTGGCCCATGCCCGGGATAAATGCGAGCGGCACCGCGCTCGCGCAGCAATCGCCAGCTCGCGGCTATAGCGCCCGCGTCGTCCTCTCCAGCCAGTGCCGGATGCGTAAGGTCGCCGGTGAAGGCGGCGCCGTCGTCGAGCAGGAGCGACACGCTGTCATCGGAGTGTCCCGGCGTGTGCAGGATTTCACCGGCAATACCGATCTGGCCGAGCAGCTTGCGGCTCTCGGCGCAAGAGATGGTCACATTGTCGTGCATCGCTATATCTACATATTGATCCTGGGGCTTGGTCCACGCCTTCATCAGCGGGATGGCGTTGACTTGCGACTCGAGGACGAGCAGAGGAACGCCGGCATTCTTAAGTTCCTGCGCAAGGCCGGCGTGATCGATATGGTAATGAGTGGCGAGCCCGTACCGAACCTCTTCGAGGGGAACACCCATGCGCTTCAGATTTGCGCGCATCGTTCCCATGGTGCCTGGATACCCCAGGTCCACGAGAAGACGGGACCTGCCGGCACTAATGACCCAGTAGTTCGTCGAGCGGTACCCAACGTTAACGATAGTCACGCCGGCTTCTCCATGTGAATCACCGGGAGCGATTCTCCATTCACCAGCGGGATCGAGATGGGTTTCACGGCGACATAGCCCTTTGCGCCGAAGAGCTTTGCCCCGGTCAGCGTTGCTCCCATCTCGAAACGAGCAAATCCGGCGGACCTGGCCGCATCCTCGCAGGCCTGGAGGATCATGCTGCCGACTCCCCGGCGCGCCCAGTCCGGATGAATAAAAAACGCGCGAATCTTTGCCGCATCGCGAAGAGGGTCCAGAAGAGCATCCTCGCGTCCGGTCCAGTGATCGCTGCCGTAGAGCGTCCTGCGCTTGCTCCAGCCGCCGCAACCGACGATCATCAACGCGGTTTGCGAGTTCATCGCTTCGGTACGATGCGCTGCGCGAGGCTTAGTCTCCGCCACAATATACGTTCCATCGGCAATAAGCCGGCTATCTACACCAAAAACGGTTTTGAGCGCGCCTTCGATCTGCGCGTGTGTGTAGTCCTGCGTCTGCAATCCACGCACGGATGCCTGGATTAGTTCACGCAGAATGGGAACATCTTCGGGAACAGCGAGCCGGAGGTGAATCCTGGTTTGACTCATCATTCGAAAGCGCAAGCTGTGGGGGAATTCTATCGCGGAGCATTACTGCGGCGCGAGCCTCAAACTGTGAAATACGATTCTCAGTGTTTGTGAATACGATCGCATGCAAACCTGCCAAGAATTTTGGCGGAACAATTCGCAACATTTCGGCGAATGGATTTTTCCGCGTCGAAAGACGGAGTGTAATTCTGGAAGGCCAGAACAATCCGGGGCCCGGAATGCGCTTCCTCCGTCATCACTCCGTCGATTTGAGTTCGCGGATCCAGATGTTACGGTAGTGCACCGGATGGTTATGATCCTGCAGCGCCAGCGGCAATTTTTCTGGCTGCGGTTCATACGGGGGCCGTTTGCCGTGAGCCGTCGGGCCGCTCAATTCCACGTTGTCCTGCACCAGCACGCCGTTGTGAAAAACGGTTTCGCGTGCGGGGCGGAGCAGCTTGCCGTCCTTCGCAAAACGCGGGCCGTGAAAGACGATATCGTAGGTCTGCCACTGGCCCGGCGGGCGTGAAGCGTTCACCAGCGGAGGATATTGGCCGTAAATCGCCGCGGCCTGGCCGTCCGCGTAGGTCTTGCTTTGGTAGGAGTCCAGAACTTGCGTCTCGTAGAGCCCTTGCAGGAAGACGCCGCTGTTTCCGCGGTCCTGGCCCTCGCCTTTCGGCGGCGCGGGCTCGGCAAATTCCACGTGCAATTGGCAATCTCCAAAAGCTTCACGCGTATGGATTTCTCCTGCCTTTGGCACAACCTCGAAATAACCGTTCTCCACTTTCCATTTGGCCGCGCTTCCGTCTTTGTGCGCCCATTTGGAAAGATCTTTGCCGTCGAATAACACCACCGCATCGGACGGCGGACGCCCCGGCGAGTCCTGCGTGCTCTGCGCGCCGGGATCAATCGCCGGCGGCACCGGCCGGTCGGGATCGTGAACCTTCCATTTCGTGTCGACTTGCGCGTTACAGGTGGCCGGCACAACTGCCAGCACCAGAATGCAAATTGCAGCGAAGAGAATCTTCTTCATTGTTTGAACCTCATTACAGAGGAGCAAAATTCTACCTCAGATTGAGATGGAATGGAGCGGCTGGATGGCCGCCCGATTTTTCTTCTTTGCCGAAAACTGACAACCCAATACCTGGAACAGGTTTCAGCGCGCTGCGTCTTCGCGGATACGCATCCCGTAGAAGGAACGGTGGACGAAGAAAAAAGAGACGACGAAGAAGGCCGCCGCGAGAATGTGCGTCGAAGCTGTGCTGTGCTGCGAGGCGGTCAGTTGGACAGCAAGCTCGACGGCGAGCAAGCCGAAGAGTGTCGTGAACTTTATGATGGGATTGAGGGCAACGGAAGACGTGTCTTTGAAAGGATCGCCGACCGTGTCGCCAACGACGGTAGCGTCGTGGAGCGGCGTGCCTTTCTGCTTGAGTTCCACTTCAACGATCTTTTTGGCATTGTCCCAGGCGCCGCCGGCGTTGGCCATAAAGATAGCCTGATACAAGCCAAAGATGGCGATGGAGAAAAGGTAGCCAATGAAGAAGAAAGGTTCGACGAAGGCGAAAGCCAGCGTAGCGAAAAACACCGCGATGAAAATGTTCAGCATGCCTTTCTGCGCATACTTGGTACAAATCTCGACGACTTTCTTGCTGTCGGCGATGCTGGCGGAAGCCGCGCCTTCGAGCTTGATATTTGCTTTGATGAATTCAACGGCGCGGTAAGCGCCGGTGGTCACCGCTTGGGTGCTCGCGCCAGTGAACCAGTAAATCATGGCGCCGCCGGTGACCAGCCCGAGAACAAAAGGCGCGTGGAGCAACGAAAGATTGTTGACGTTTTCGCTCAAGCCTTTGGTGAGCGCCATGATGATCGAAAAGATCATGGTGGTTGCGCCGACGACCGCCGTGCCGATGAGCACCGGCTTGGCGGTAGCCTTGAAGGTGTTGCCGGCGCCGTCGTTGGCTTCCAGCATTTCCTTGGCGCGCTCGAAGTTGACATCGATTTTGTAGTCCTTCTTGAGTTCTCCTTTGATGCCAGGAATCTGTTCGATCAGCGAAAGCTCATAGACGGATTGCGCGTTATCGGTGACGGGGCCGTAAGAATCGACAGCTATCGTCACGGGGCCCATGCCGAGGAATCCGAAGGCCACCAAACCAAACGCAAACACGGCGGGAGCAAGCATTTGGTTGTCGAGCCCCAGAGTGCTGATCAAAAATCCGAGTGACATGAGCAGCACCATCGCCAGCCCGATGTAGTAAGCCGAAAAGTTGCCGGCCACAAATCCGGAAAGAATGCCGAGTGAGGCGCCGCCTTCTTCGGCCGAGGTAACAACTTCCTTCACGTGGCGCGATTCCGTAGAGGTGAATACTTTTACGAGTTCGGGAATAATGGCGCCCGCGAGTGTGCCGCAAGAGATGATGGTGGCCAGCTTCCACCACTGTGAGGCATCGCCGCCAAGAACGGGGATAATCACGGAAGAGACGACGTAGGTCAGCGAGATCGAAACTGCGGAAGTAATCCAGACCAGTGAGGTGAGCGGAGCTTCGTAGTTCATCTGGTCGGCTTTGCCGTATTTTGCGTTGGCGATGAAGCCGTTGATGAAATAGGCGGCGGCACTGGCAATGAGCATGACGATGCGCATGACGAAAATCCACACGAGCAATTGGACTTGCACAGTGGGATTTTTCACCGCGAGGAGAATAAAAGTGATCAGCGCGACACCGGTTACACCGTACGTTTCAAAGCCGTCGGCGCTGGGGCCCACGGAGTCGCCGGCATTGTCGCCCGTGCAGTCGGCAATGACGCCGGGATTGCGCGCGTCGTCTTCCTTGATTTTGAAGACGATTTTCATAAGGTCGGAGCCAATGTCGGCGATCTTGGTGAAGATGCCGCCGGCAATTCGCAGCGCGGCAGCGCCCAGCGATTCGCCAATGGCAAAACCGATGAAGCATGGGCCGGCATAGTCGCCCGGAACAAACAAAAGAATAAAAAGCATCATCAGCAGCTCAACACTGATGAGCATCATGCCGATGCTCATGCCGGCTTGCAGCGGCGTGCTGTAAATGGGATAGGGCTTGCCGCGCAGAGAAGCAAACGCGGTACGCGAATTGGCAAAGGTATTAACGCGTATGCCGAACCACGCCACGCCGTAACTGCCGGCAATGCCCACGAGACTGAAAATCAAAATAATCGGCAGAGTGACCGCAACCGGCGGCACGGGGGCAAGCCAGCCAAAGTACATAACGATCACGACGGCGATAAACACCCACAAGATCAGCAGGAATTTTCCCTGCGTTATGAGATAGGTTTTGCAGGTTTCGTAAATCAGTTCGGAGATATCGCGCATGGATTTGTGAACGGGCAGGTTTTTCAGTCGCGAATAAATAGCCAACCCAAAGCCCAGTCCAAAAATGCAGATGACAATGCCGAAAAGCAGGAGCTTGTGGCCGTCGATACCGAGAAAAGAGACCTGGGAAAGGTCGGGAAGCTTGAGGCCGGCTTCGCCTCCGGCCTCGTCAGCCAGGGCTGAGGCGGCCCCGAGCAACGTGAGCACGGCAGCTGCTCCAAACTTTGCGAATTTACAGCTCAGGGACCAGGCATCTTCAAGCCAGGTAAGCATTCACGATCCTCCATAGATCATTCATTCAAAGGGCGTCCACAAGACATCAGTTCCGTAGTACAGACGCTTCCGGCACACTTTTTCTAGTGAGCGCCTCTGGGCGCGAACCAAGCCCGAATTGTTCTCATTCCACCAGGAAGAAGTAGCCCCGCGCCGGTCCGAGACTACCCCTAAAGTGGCCCGGCGAAGCGCCCCGAAGACGGAGCACAAGGGCTGCACAAAACGCAGATTTATAACATTTTACGCATGGCCGGTCAAACCACGAGGCAGTTGGCCCAATTTGAATTTTGGCCCCGATTGTCACGATCAAGAAAGTTCAAACTGACCACTATCCCATAAAGAAAGAGCAGCAGCCCCGTATCGCGTCGGATACAGCGGCGAGACGCGGATGCAAAGCGATGGTAACATGCCAGATTCGTTTGAAGGCCATTTACCCTATACAGTTGGGGGTCCATGCGCAGCGAACAGTTGTCAGGGGCGGCGCGAATTGCCGCTGCAAGCAGCGGCTTGCGCCGTGAAGGGAATCCAGCCAGCGTCCACGGTGTTGAGCGCGTGCGTGCGCAAGCGAGGGCGGAGCGCGCATGAGGCATCATTTTTTCATCACTGGCACAGACGCGGGGGTGGGTAAGACCGTCCTTTCGGCGCTGCTCTGTGCCGCACTTGATGCCGTTTATTGGAAGCCGATCCAGACCGGGACTCTCGAGGGCTCGGACCGCGTGACGGTCATGAGGCTTGCAGGGATTGGCACGGATCGAACGCTCGATGAAGTGTACAAATTTGTGCCGCCGGTTTCTCCCGATCTCGCGGCGCGCTGGGCCGGAGTGGAAATCGATCTCGGGCGAATCAGCATGCCCGGCAGCTTGATCAACGACTGGCTGATTGTAGAAGGGGCGGGAGGCGTGCTGGTGCCGATCAACCAGAAGCAGTTTGTGCTCGACCTCATGGTGAAATTCAAATTGCCGGTGATTGTAGCGGCGCGCAGCGCGCTAGGGACGGTGAACCACACGCTACTGACGCTGGCCGCGCTGCACGCGGCGGAACTGCCGGTCCATGGGGTGGTGCTGATTGGCGATCAGAACCGGGAGAACCGCGAAACCATCGAGCGGTTCGGCCACGTCCGAGTCATCGGAGAAATTCCCAAGTTGCCCAATCTGCACCGCACGGCGCTCATGCAGGTCTTCATGAATCATTTCGATCGCGCGGCGTTTGCGCAATAGATGCGCGCTGACACCTGTTATCTACGCCAAGATTCAATGCCCCACAAAAACAATTTGCAGCACGCGGGTGGGAGGAGTTCCTTTTGGCCACGAGTTTGAACGGATGGAAGCAGAAAATCGTTGCGTTTGCGGGCGGACTTGGCGCGCCGGGGCTTTTTCTGATTTCCTTTCTGGATTCTTCGGTGCTGACGTTTCCCGTCATCAACGATTTGCTGCTGATCGAGTTGTCCATTCAACATCCGGCGAGGATGCCGCTGTATGCATTCCTCGCGGCGCTCGGATCGGTGCTGGGATGCGTGCTGTTGTATTTTATTGCGCGAAAGGGCGGGGAAGCGCTGTTCCACCGCAGGGCCGGTAAACACGCGCATGCCATTCGTCACTGGGTGGAACAAAACGGCTTTCTGGGAATACTGGTTGCGGCGCTTCTGCCGCCGCCGACGCCATTCAAGTTTTTTGTGTTTGCGGCAGGAGTGTTTGAAGTGCCGCTGTTCAGCTATACGTCGGCAATCACCATTGCGCGGCTGTTTCGCTACTTCGGAATCGGGTACCTTGCGATACGCTACGGTGCGGACGCGATGCCATACCTCACGCACCACAAGCTCCAAGTGACGGTATTTGTGATTTCCCTGGTAATCCTCAGCTATGTTCTTTCGCGAATCCTACTTCGTCGTCGCACGCCGTCCGAGAACACGAACCGGCCTCCGCAAGTGCCTCCTATTTGAGCCAGGTCTGCCGCGAAATTGGATCCCAGGCGAGCTTTTGGGAGACGACTTTGCCGGAAGGATCGGTGTCGATCACCGCATAGACGCGCAAACCGGAGCTGGCATCGTGGGAATAAGGATACGAACGCAGGAGGACGTGAAATCCCATGGGAGTTTTCTCGATGGTCGCTTTCGGAAAGCGGGCAATCTGGAGAAACCGACGAGCGGCCACGGTGTCGCGAGCAGCGTCGAGTGCAGGAGACGGTTCGGGCTTGTAGGAAGTGATGGCGGCGTCGGGGTCGAAAGAGGCGCCCGGGCCAACGTCCACTTCAACGTCATGCAGGGCACGCTCGGTTGCCACAATGCCGTGCCAGCGGAACGGCGAGCCGGATTCGGCAAACGCCGCGGCCTTGCGAGGCAGTTCACCGCGGTAAGTGCGCGATTCCATGGCCGCCAAAGCGTTGGCATGAAGCACGGCGCGCAAAACGACATAAAGAATCATAGCGGCGAGCGCAAGGGACGCGCCCACTTTGCCACGCGGGCCTTTTGATTTTGCGCCGATTTCCTCGGTGACCAGCCTGCTGAGTGCGGGGAGAAGAATTCCAACAAGAAGAATCGCCAAGATCCAGAGATCGGTGTGGGCTATCCAATCCAGAGCGAAGCGGCGAGATGACAAGGGCCAGAGGAGTTCGACTCCAGCGCTTTGGCTGGCGTCCATAAGCAAATGAAAGACAGCGGCGGCGAGAGCGGCGAAAAAGACGGGCAGCGGAGAAACTTGCTGCTCCGTGGATCCGCCTTTGCGCAGGAGGAAGGGAAGAGTGACAAGGAGACTAAGCAGCAAGGCCGCGAGGAGGGAATGAAAGTAGGTGCGGTAAAACGTGAGGAAGGCGGAAGGGCCGAAATACGCGCCCAACAAATCGATGTCGGCGATCGTTCCTGCGATGAGCATGGCAATCGTGGCGCGGCGAGGAAGGCGGGGAAAAGCGGCGCGTTTGAGGGCATAGGAGGCCAGGGCGTGAGTCAGAGGATCCACGAAAGAGTTATCTCACAGAGAGCGATGCGCCGTCAGCTAGCAGTCATGTTTTGCATGATGCGTGTTGTGAAGAGAACTGACACCAAGAATCTTCCCCACTTTGCCATGCGCCTTCACATTCTGTGATAAAGCTGGGATTCCTTAAGCCGCATTGATCCTATATGGTTTGCATTCAATGGCTTAGCGGCGGGCGATTACGTTCAACTGGACCATGAATTGCATTTGAATTTGCAAGGTTTCCTCTGTCCCCGCGGAGACTTCGAGAAGAGGACCTCCAATGAACAGATTCGCCCGCCGTCTGTTTGTGCCCGCCAGTCTGCTTTTGGCAATCTTGACTCCGCTTGCTCCCGCCGGCCTTGCCCAGACCGGGCAGGGCCAGTGGCAAACCCTGCCGTACACAATGCCCATTAACCCCGTTCATGCAGCTTTGCTGAACAACGGCAAGGTGGTCATCGTCTCCGGCTCCGGCAACGTGGCTGGAAACACGAGTTTTCGGGCGGCGCTCTGGGATCCCCAGGCTGGAACCATCACTACGCAACCCGTCGGCTGGGACATGTTCTGCAACGGGATGGTGGTGCTGCCTGATGGTCGCCCCTTCGTGATGGGGGGCACGCTGCAATACGATCCGTTCCACGGCGAACTGCGCACTTCCACGTTCGACCCTGGTACCAATACCTTCACTGACCAGCAATCCATGGCTCACGGCCGCTGGTATCCCACTGGTACGGTTCTCGGAGATGGCCGCGTGATGATTTTCTCGGGCCTCAGCGAAACCGGTAATACCAACACTTCCGTTGAATTCTATAGCGCCGGCTCCGGCTGGAGCGCCGCTTTCTCCGCCCCGTGGACTCCGCCTCTTTACCCCCGCATGCACGTGTTACCCAACGGCAACGTTTTCTACTCGGGCTCAACCACCGGTTCCAGCCTTTTCAACCCTGCGACGCACACCTGGACCACGAACATTGCCTTCACAAATTACAATGGGACACGCACCTATGGCTCGTCCGTGCTTCTCCCGTTGACTCCTGCCAACAACTACGCGCCCAAAGTGCTGATCATGGGCGGCGGCAGTCCGTCCACGAACACCAGCGAAATCATTGACCTCTCCGCCCCCACGCCGAAGTGGGTCTACGGTCCCAATATGTCACAGCCCCGCATTGAAATGAACGCCACTATTCTTCCCAATGGCCGAGTCCTGGCGATCGGCGGCTCCCTCAATGACGAAGACACCACGACCGCCAGCCTGAAAGCTGACCTTTACGATCCTGGATCCAACACCTTCAGTCCCGCAGGCGCTGAGGTTTACGCGCGCCTCTACCACTCCGTCAGCTTGCTTCTGCCCGACGGCACGGTTTGGGTTGCCGGCGGCAATCCCCAGCGTGGCACTTATGAACCGCACATGGAAATCTACTCGCCGGCGTATCTCTTTAACCCAGACGGCAGTCCCGCTACGCGCCCTACAATCACGAGCACTTCTTCCTCCGTCATCGGCTATGGCAGCGCGTTCCAGGTGACAACTCCGGATGCCGCCAACATCTCCAGCGTCGTTCTGATGCGGAACGGTGCGGTCACACACGCCTTTGACATGGATCAACGCTATGTGGGCCTCTCCTTCACCACAGGCACCGGCGTCCTCAATGTAACCGGCCCGCCAAATGGCAACATTGCGCCGCCGGGTTACTACATGCTGTTTATCCTCAATAACGCTGGTGTTCCTTCTGTCGCCACAATGGTTCAAGTCTCTCTGGCGGCGAATGATGTGCCTCCCACCGGCACGATCACCAGCCCGGCAACAAACGTCACCATCTCTGCCGGTCAGTCGGTCTCTTATTCGGGGACGGGCACTGATCCCGACGGCACCATCAGCGCCTATTCTTGGTCTTTCCCGGGCGGGAATCCCAGTTCCAGCAATCTCGCTAATCCAGGGAATGTGACCTACGCCACTCCGGGCACTTACGTTACGACGTTTACCGTCACCGACAACGTTGGCCTTACGGATCCCAATCCGCCGACTCGCACCATTACGGTTCAGCCGGATTTCTCGCTTTCAGCGTCGCCTTCCTCGCAAACAGTCGCACAGGGTGGTGGTACATCGTTCACTGCGACAGTCACCGCCGGTACCGGCTTCAGCGGAACGGTTTCGCTCAGCGTTAGCGGCCTGCCCGCGGGCGCGAACGCTTCCTTTAATCCGGTGTCCATTTCCACGTCGGGTTCCAGCACTATGAGCGTTTCCACGAGTTCATCCACTGCTCCGGGTAGTTATCCGCTGACGATCACCGCTAGCAGCGGCACTTTGACTCATACTGCGAATGTCACCCTGGTCGTGAGCGCGGACTTCTCCGTTGGCGTTACTCCTTCCAGCGCTACGGCCTCACGCGGCTCCAGCGCGAACTATACCGTCACGATCACGCCTGGGTCCGGTTTCAACGCCACCGTCAGCTTCAGCGTTAGCGGACTGCCTCGCCGCGCGAACGCCAGCTTCAGCCCTTCGTCCATCACGACGTCGGGTTCCTCCACCTTGAACGTGAGCACCATGCGTAAGACGCCAACCGGCACCTTCACTCTGACCATCTCCGCCACTAGTGGCGGCTTGACGCACACGCAGCAGGTAACCCTAACGGTTCAATAGAACGAAACCGTAAAATACTTCCTAGTGCCTGCCGGGGTCGCCCGCCCTTTGCGGGCGACTCCGTGCGCTGCGTGCCTGGACATCGGCTGAGTTTTTGTTCTAAACGCAGCTCAGGGCACGAAAGCAATTGCCTTCAAGGAGGAGAAGCATGCACATCTCGCGCAGAAATCTTCTTCGTAGTCTCGGAACCGGCGCCGTCGTTGGAGCGGCTGCGCCCGCGCTCCGCGGCTGGCCGATTGCCCCGGCAACAGAAGCTGCGCTATGGGGCAACTCCGCGCCCGTGTCACAGCCGCTCGATGGCGCTAACCCCGCGGACCCTATCCTTCTCTATCGCAACGAAAATCCTTACGGCCCGTCGGAAAAAGTTCTCGGCGTGCTGCGCGAATCCGCCGCCATCGGCAATCGCTACCCGCGTACCGAGTACGACACGCTCGCGGAGAAACTCGCCGCCTTGCACAAGGTGAAGCGCGAACAAATCGTGCTTGGCTGCGGCTCCGGCGAAATTTTGTGTATGGCGGCGGCCGCTTTTCTGGGGCCCGGCAAAAAACTCGTGCAAGCCGCGCCGACGTTTCCTGCGCTTGGTAAACTCGCGCAAAGCGCCGGCAGCGAAGTCGCGGACGTTCCGCTGAACAAGCGCTACGAGCACGACCTCGGCGTGATGCTCGACCGCGCGCGCACATCGGCCGGGCTCGCGTATATCGTCAATCCCAACAATCCCACCGGCTCCATCACGCTGCGCAAAGAGATCGAAACGTTTGTCGGGAAGCTGCCATCCAACGTAACCGTGCTAATTGACGAGGCCTATCATCACTTTGCCAGCCCGAGCGCTTCTTACGAGTCTTTCCTGGACCGGCCCATCGGCGATCCGCGAGTCATCGTCTCACGCACGTTCTCGAAGATTTATGGCCTCGCTGGGATGCGCATCGGCTATGCCGTTGCCACTCCGGAGATCGCCAAGCGCCTTACCGCGGGCTTCCCTAGCTGGAGTGTCAGTGTCGTCTCCGCGCGCGCTGCTTCTGCTGCGCTAGACGACGTTGATTATGTGCGCCTCGGCATAAAGCGAAACGCTGACGACCGCCAGGAGTTTATGAACCAGGTCAACGCGCGCATGCTCCGCGCCATCGATTCGCAAACCAATTTCGTCATGGTGAATCCCATGCGCCCGCCCGACGAAGTCATCGAGCACCTCAAGAAAAACAGCATTCTCATCGGCCCCAAGTATCCCGTTCTCGACAAATTCATCCGAGTCTCTCTGGGCACACCGAGCGAAATGCAAGCCTTCTGGCGCGCGTGGGACCTCATGCCCGCAACGGGCAAAATGGCCATGTAGGGCGGGATTCTACAGTGGAGAGCTGGGAACGAGGAGCTTCAGGGCGCGGGGGACGATTTTGAATTCGACGGGGAGGCGGGCGAGCGGTTCGCCGTCGACTTGAGCGTAAATGGGATTCTTATCGAGCGGCTCGCAAATGACGGTGTCGGACTTGTAGAAATGGACGCCTTCAGTCCCGCGCAGATTACCCATCCAGAGCGTGGGCAAGTAGCTCAAATAGCGGAAGCCGCTCTGTGTGGTCAGAGCCATGATCTCGAATTGATCTTCGAAGAGGTCGGCGTTTGTGGTGATTTTGAAGGGGCCGCCGTAATTTTTAGTGCGGCCGACGATGGCAAGAGAAGCGTCGATTTTTTGTTGGCCGATGCGAATGCGGAAATGTTGGAAATTGTAACGGAAGACTTCGCGCGCGCCTTCCCACCAGTAGGCAAGCATGCCGATGCGCGCTTTCAGGTCGAGGTCGAGCGAATAGACGATCATGCCGTCGGGTCCGGCGCCGCCGACGCTTAGAAAATACTTTTTCTTTCCGGGATGTTCGAGAGGAGTCGCCAGGCCGAGCGCAATTTCTTTTACGGTGCCGCGAACGAGCTTTTCGGCGGCGCTGGGAATGTCCCAGGGGATGTCCAGTTCCTTGGCGAGAATGTTGGCGGTGCCGCCGGGAAGAAGAGCCAAGGGAACGCGGTGGCCGTTCTGGTTGGCGGCAAGGCCGTTGATGACTTCGTTAAGCGTGCCGTCGCCGCCGCAAGCGATGACGAGGCCTCGGCCTTCAGAGGCCGCGCGTTGGGCGATTTCCGTGGCATGGCCGGGGCCGGTAGTTTCCGCGAGTTCGGATTCGATGCCGCGAGAGGCGAAAATGTGGCGGGCTGTATCAAGCGTGCGGCGGCGGCCTTTGCCGCCGTTGCCGGCGTTCGGGTTGTGAATCAGCAGAGCGTTTCTGAGACTTGTGGCCATCGTCGGTTCAGGTCTATGCCGTTCGTGCAGCAAGACATTCATTCTATATAATACCAGCCGATTTCGCGCACTCTATCGCGTGATCGAGTGCTAAGAGAGATTCCTCGCTTCGCTTGGAATGACGGGCGAGGGGAGGGCCGAGGGTTTCATGGCCAAAGCTGCGCCAGCTAGCGTCAAGAAAGAGATTGAAGAGCTTCGCGAGAAGCTGCGCTACCACGAATATCGGTATTACGTGCTCGACGATCCGGAAATTTCGGACGCGGCGTATGACCGGATGATGAACCGTTTGAAGGAGTTGGAGGCGGCCTATCCGGAGTTGGTGACGCCGGATTCGCTGACCGTGCGCGTGGGGGGCGCGCCGCGCGAAGGATTTTCCACGGTGCGGCACGCGCGGCCGATGCTGAGCCTGGACAATGCGTTTTCTTACGACGCGCTGCGGGAGTGGGACCGCCGCGTACGGGAGGGCAGTGGGCAACAAAAAATCGAGTACGTCGCGGAGCACAAGTTCGACGGGCTGAGCATCTCGCTGCAATACGAAGATGGAGTGCTGGCACGCGGGGTTACGCGCGGCGATGGAACGACCGGCGAGGATGTTACGCCGAACGTGAAGACGATTCGCTCGGTTCCGCTGCGGGCGGACGGCGCGGTGCTGAAAAAAATGAAGCTGCCGTCGGATTTCGAGGTGCGCGGCGAAGTGATGATGACGAAGAAGGCGTTCGAAGCGCTGAACCGGGAGCAGGAACGCATTGGCGGCAAGATTTTTGTGAATGCGCGGAACTCGGCGGCGGGAGCAGTGCGCGTGCTCGATCCGTCGATTACGGCGGCGCGGCGGCTGGATTTCTTTGCCTACTACTTGCTGGTGGATGGAAAAGTGCCATTCCCAAAACATTCGGAGTCCCTGCAAGCCTTGAAGCAATTACGGTTCCGCGCTTCAGACGACTGGAAACTGTGCGCGGGGATCGAGGCGGTGGCGGTCTATTGCGAGGATTGGGACGCGAGGCGGGAGAAGTTGGCGTACGAAATTGACGGGGTAGTGATCAAAGTGAACTCCATCGCCATTCAAAACGAACTGGGTTACACGGCGAAGGCGCCGCGATGGGCGATTGCGTACAAATATCCGGCGCGGCAAGAGACGACGGTGGTCAACAACATCATCGTGCAGGTGGGCCGGACGGGAACGCTGACGCCGGTGGCGGTGCTCGAACCGGTGCAAGTGGGGGGCGTCACTGTCAGCCGTTCCACGCTCCACAACATGGATGAAATCGACCGGCTGGGATTGCAGATTGGCGACACGGTGCTGATCGAGCGTGCGGGAGAAGTGATTCCGCACGTGCTGAAAGTGGTCAAGGAGGGGAAAAACCGGAAACCGTTCCGCATGCCGAAGCATTGCCCGGAGTGCGGGAGCACCATTCATCATGTGGAAGGAGAAGTGGCGTACCGCTGCGTGAATGCGGCGTGTCCGGCGAAGAGGAGGGAATCGATTCTGCACTTTGCGGGACGTCATGCAATGAACATCGACGGGCTGGGCGACAAGATTGTGGACCAGCTTGTGGACAAGGGACTCGTGAAGGACGTCGCGGATCTGTATGCGCTGAAGGAAGACGAAGTGGCCGGCCTGGAGCGCATGGCAGAAAAATCAGCGCAGAACCTGCGGGAGGAAATCGCAGCGAGCAAGAAGAATTCGCTGGCGCGGCTGATTTACGCACTGGGGATTCAGTTTGTGGGCGAGCGGACGGGTCAATTGCTGGCGGAGCATTTTTCTTCGCTGGAGGAATTGGCGGAAGCGAAAGAAGAGCAGCTTGAGGAAGTTCCGGAGGTCGGGCCGAAGGTCGCGGCAAGCATCGTGGAATTCTTCTCGGAGCTGGCGAACCGACAGCTCATTAAGAAGCTGCGCAAAGCAGGAGTGCATCCGACGGCGGAAAAGCGCGTAGCGAAGAGCCAGAAACTTGCTGGGAAGAGTTTTGTTTTTACAGGTGGCCTGGCGAATCGAAGCCGCGAGGAGGCTGGTGAGCTCGTTGTTCAGCATGGAGGGAAAGTTTCCAGCTCGGTAAGCAAAAAGACGAACTACGTCGTTGTGGGGACCGATCCGGGGTCGAAGTACGACAAAGCGAAAGAACTTGGCGTGACGATCCTGACTGAGGCAGAGTTCGAAAAGTTGCTTGGGGTGAAGTAAGCGGAGAAATCTACCCGGAATCCTTCTCGTCTTCCTTTGTTCGAAAAAGGCCGAACGTGTGGTCTAGCAGCCAATCCATCGCGATTCCTAGGCGACGTGGGAAGAAAAATACGGCGAGAATGACCACAAGAAAAACTGCTTGTATTAACCGGGGACTCGGGGGATGGAACCGGCTGGCGATCCACCTCAAACCTATGAGGGCGGCAAGCGCAAAAATACCAATGGCCAAGCCTATAAGTTCTGGAGCGTGAACGCCCGGACGCTGACTCCACATTACGAGCAGATAATGGTCGCCGCGGCGCAAGCATCTGATGGCAAGATCCCAGTTCTTGCGAGCGGCGTCGTTCTCCTTCCGCAGACGCTGGTAGGCATGGTGGAGGAGCCGCGAAATCTTGGCTTCATACTCCGCTCTATCGCATTCCGCATCAAACTCGTCGTGCAGCTTGATTGGATCTTCGGGGACGTAGCCGCTCTCGGTGAAATACATCATCCGTTTTTCAAGGTCGGCTAGGGGCACACCTTCGAGCGAGGCCTGCTCCGCAGTTTGGGTGACGAGAAAATCCTTGGCTTCGCGGACTCTCATTGGCCGGATTGTAGGTTTCATTTTCGCCTGGAACAAGTACAAATCCCGTACGTTCTCCGGTGTATAATAAGATCTGGCGGGCGGGCCGGGTGATCGCTGGTCCCGGCGGAAGAGTGGCGGCGTAAGTCGCCGCTACAAAGCTGGGACGGGAGGAAAGTCCGGACACCGTCCTGAGGCACGCTCTTCACCTTGTGGGGAGCGGAACTCTTGACAGGGCAACGCGCCTGGTAACGCCAGGGGGCGAAGTTGAAGATGCCGGGCTAAAGCCCGGCGCTACGACGGCGCCACGGAAAGTGCCACAGAGAATATACCGCCGGCGGAGCGCAGCACGGTGGCATCGCGCAGGGAAACCTGCGAGACGTCTTCCAAGAGCACGCATCGTTTGGCAAGGGTGAAAAGGTGGGGTAAGAGCCCACCGCTCCGGTGGCGACACCGGAGGCACGGAAAACCCCGCGTGGTGCAAGGCCAAATAGGAGGGGAGAGCCGGCCCGGCTCGATGAGCGAAAGCTCCTTGTGCGGTGGCGCAAGCCATCACAGATGAAAACCCTCGGGTAGGCTGCTGGAGTCACGGTGCGAATCGTGACCTAGAGGAATGATCGCCGCGCATGCCAGCCGCTTTTGCGGTTTGTGTGCGGCACAGAATCCGGCTTACAGGCCCGCCCGCTTATTTTCAACAACTTACAGGCAGCCTAACGCTTACCTAGCCAACCGTCTAGCCATTTGGAGACCGCTCCTCTGGATGGCACCTGTAGGGTTAAGTATTTCCCCTCATGCAATTTTGAAGACTTTTTGACGGATTCTTAGGCAATCAACCTTCTTGCCTTTCGAAATCCTCAAGCGTAATAAGCCTATTGGGCGGAGATGGTCTAACTTGGCAAGGCATCCTGTTCCCACGGGAAAATGCAGGTTCAACTCCTAGCTCTCCGCTCCAACCTCCACATGGAATCGGCGCAGGGCCGGAAGTGGGCTTCAATACTCATAACTGAATCCGGCTTCTAGGTTCGCCCGCCAACTTTTTCGATAGTCTTCGCATCCCTCTCCGGAACTCGCCAATAACTTGCCAATGCGGGACTTACAAGTTGCCGCCAGCAGGATTCCGTGTATTATCTGGGCATACGTTACGTCGGGAAATCCGCCAGGGGCGACCTTTCCGAGACCAAACGGGGAATCCAATTTCTCAGGACCGAGGAGCGCGCTCGCGTGAGCCAAGGCAGCTTACTACTCAGAATGGAATTGCGGAGCAATCCTGAGATGCTTTGCGTGGTGCGAAACGCAGTAGGAGAGCTCACCGCCAAGTTAGGACTTCCTGAGCAGGATTGCCGCGCCGTGGTTCGTGCCGTCGACGAAGCGCTGACCAACATCATTCGCCACGCCTACCTTGGAAACCCCGAGCAGCCCATCGATGCGTCCTTCCACCGGATTGATGCGCCGAAAGGTGGCCAATCTGGTGACGCGCTTGAAATCGTGCTGGAAGATAACGGAGTGACAGCGGATCCGGAGAAGATGTGCGGGCGCGCGCTCGAAGATATCCGGCCGGGCGGCCTGGGCCTGCACTTCATACGCGAGTGCATGGATAAGGTAGAATTCAGCCGCAGCAACGGCAGGAACCAGCTCCGGCTCGTAAAGTTTTTGCATGTGCAGGCGCCTCAGAAAGGCGCCTGAGGAGAATCCATCTTGCAGATTGCCGCGCGCCATTTGGACAAGACCACTATTTTCGACATTTCCGGGGACATCGATCTCGCAACGTCACCACAACTGCGGAAAGCGCTTTTGCACGAGCTTCGCGAACTCAAGATGCCGCGTGTGGTGCTCAACCTGGGTGCCGTGCGGTATATCGACAGCTCCGGAGTGGCGTCGCTGGTGGAAGGCCTCAAAGCCTCGCGCGATGTCGGCTCGCGCTTGATCCTGTTCGGCTTGAACAAGACAGTGCGGGAAGTTCTGCAGCTTTCCAAGCTGGTGAGAATTTTCGAGATTTACGAAAACGAAGCACAATCCGTTGCGCCCTGAGCCTGCTAAATCCGCAAATCGAGGAAGCCCGGCGAGAGCAATGTGGAACTGACGACGCAAATCGGAGAATCAGTTACCGACGGGCTTGCGTATCTGGGGGCGCTGACCACGTTGGGAACCCGCGCCGCGTATTTCACGTTCGTCGCTCCCTTACGCGGCAAACCGCTGCGCCTGCAGCGCGCTATTTCGCAAGCCATGCAGACTGGTGTCGGGGCGTTGCCCATCCTTTCCCTGATTACGTTTTTCATCGGGCTGATTCTGGCGCTGCAGAGCGCTTATGAGCTGCGCAAGTTTGGGGCCATAAATTTCGTCGCCAGTGCCGTGGCAATCTCGATGACGCGGGAACTCGGGCCGCTGATCACCGCGATCGTGGTCATTGGACGGTCCGGCTCGGCGTTCGCCGCGGAAATCGGCACGATGAAGGTGACGGAAGAAATCGATGCGCTGGAGACCATGGCCATCGATCCGATTCACTTTCTGGTGGCGCCGAAATTCACCGCCATGATCGTGATGCTGCCGTGCCTGACGATTTGGGCGAACTCCATGGGGATTCTTGGCGGTGCGCTCTTTGGGGTGACGCAGGCGGATTTCACGTGGGTCCGGTATATTCAGTCCTCCCTGGACGCCCTCTTTTTGCGCGACATCACGACAGGCTTAGTCAAAAGCATTATGTTCGGCATAACCATTACGGCGGTGGGATGCCACGAAGGGCTGTCCACCGGCGCGGGCGCGGAACAAGTTGGGCGCTCAACCACGCGGGCCGTGGTAGTCTCCATATTTCTCGTGATTCTGGTGGACCTTGTTTTTACGGCGCTCTTTTTCTTTATGAGTGAAAAGTAGGATTTGCAATGGGGCAGAGCAACAGCGCGGCGACGGCAATGATGGAGCCTGGGGCGATGATCTCGCTGCGGAATCTTCGCGTCAGTTACGGCGACCGCGAGATTCTCCACGGCATCGGCTTTGACGTGATGCGCGGCGAAACCCTGGTGATTCTGGGTGGTTCCGGTTCCGGCAAGAGCACACTGCTGCGCACGCTGGTGGGCCTCGAAAGGCCGAGTTCCGGCGAAATCTGGCTCAAGGGGAAAAACATTGCAGCGATTTCGTCCGGCGAGATGGACGAAATCCGGAAGAAAATTGGCATGTCGTTCCAGGGTGGCGCGCTGTTTGGTTCGATGACGGTAGGAGAAAATGTGGCGCTGCCGCTGCGCGAACATACCAAACTCGAAGATTCGACCATCGAAATCATTTTGCGCTTGAAACTGGACCAGGTGGGCCTGTCCGGATATGAAAACTATATGCCATCGCAGCTGAGCGGCGGCATGAAGAAGCGCGCCGCCGTGGCGCGAGCGTTGGCCATGGATCCTGAGATTCTTTTTTTTGATGAGCCTTCCGCGGGACTCGACCCCATTATTGCTGCCGGCGTGGATCAGCTGATCCTGGAGCTCAAGCAGGCATTTCACATGACCATTATCGTGGTGACTCACGAACTAGCCAGCGCGTTCTTGATCGCTGACCGCATGGTGCTGATCGACAAAGGAAACGTGGTCGCCATCGGAACAACCGAGGCAATGCGTTCCAGCGTACATCCGCGCGTGAGGCAGTTTCTCGATCGCATTGCCGAGCCGGCAGTCTCCGAGGAATTAGACTATCTGCAGATGTTGACGGAAGAACACCGCCATCCAGGCCGTTAACGGCGGGAAGAGAGGTGCGTGATGGAAGCGAAACGCGAACAAGCCATGGTGGGATTGTTTGTCCTGATCGCCGCGGCAGTCCTGGTGGCCACTGTTTTTGCGCTTACCGGTGCTTTCGGAAGCGCAGCCGCGACGTACCGTGCGTATTTTCCGTTTGCCGGCGGATTGGAGCCGGGCGCGAGCGTGCGCTACGCGGGTGGGCCAAAAGTCGGCCGCGTCGAGAAACTACAGCTGGATCCCAAGCACCCTTCTCAGATCGAAATAACGTTCAGCGTGAAGTCCGGCTTGCCGGTCAAAACGGATAGCCATGTAAAGATCATGAGTTTGAGCCCGCTGGGGGACAACCATTTGGAAATTGTTCCTGGCAGCGAAAAGGCCGCGATGGCTGCGACAGGAACCATTCTGTCCTCAGACCCCTACATAGATTTCAATGCGCTCACTGCAAAAATCAACGACATTGCGCCCCAAGCCCAGCAACTTCTCAAAACGCTAAACGACCGTGCAGGCGATCTGCAAATTACCCTGGCCCGCGTCAACGATCTACTGAACGATTCGAATCGCGCGAACCTGGCGGGGACGCTGGCCGAAACGCGCGGGATGATTGCGGAAAATCGGGCTCCGGTGAAGGCGACGGTGCAGAACTTGAACTCCGCTACGAAAAAGCTGGAGCCTCTGCTTGAGGATTTGCGCAAGACTTCAGCGCAAGCCAATGAGGCATTGAATCATGTCGATTCTTTGATCGGAGAGAATCGCGCCGACGTTCGCCAGGCGGTAATCGAATTGCGGCGCTCTCTTGCTACCGTAACCGAACTAACCGGGCGGCTCGATCAAACGCTCGACGTTAACTCTGAAAACATCGATGAGTTGCTCGAGAACTTGCGTCATGTGAGCCAGAATCTAAAGGAATTTACGTACACCATCAAGACTAGGCCTTACACGCTTATCCGGTCGAATAACCCGCGCGAGCACAAACCGGGGGAACGACAGTGAGCCAAGTGCGAGGTGACGTGGAGCCGCGATACTTGAAAAGAATGCCCGCTGCGTCAGAAGAAGCATTGCGTGGGGCGGCCAGACGCGCTCTATTCACGGCCGTTGCGCTGACAATCGGGTTTCTGAGCGGTTGCGGCGCCACGCGCCCGAGCAAGTATTACCAGCTTACCGTTCCAGCCGATGCGCCTGCGGTCGAAAGAACGGACGTTATTCCCGTGTCGCTTCTGCTCGGCGGATTGATGACCTCCCATTTGTATCGCGAAGATCGTATTGTCTATGGCAACGGGTCCGAGCAATTAGGCACCTACGAGTACCAGCGTTGGGCGGAGCCGCCGGCGGAAATGATTCAGGAGGTGTTGCTGCGGCACCTGCGCGCATCGGGCCGCTACCGCGCTGTCCATTACCGGCGCAGCAATATGAAGGGAGATTTCGCCCTCCGCGGGCATCTTTATGATTTCAAGGAACTCACCGCGTCGCAGATGTCAGCGAGAGTCACATTCGATTTGGAAATGCGCGACCTGAAAAATGGCGCGACCGTTTGGACCCACTACTACACCCACGACGAACCCACTGCAGGGAAAGATGTTCCGGCAGTCGTCGCGGCGTTGGATAAGAATGTCCAGCGTGCCGTGCAAGAAATCGTGGAAAGCCTGGATCAGTACTTCGCGTCTCATCCAGTCAAATAGAGCAAATGTCATGCGTACTACCGTGCGTTAGCGCCAGCACCTTCACGGAGATGCGCGTCGAAGCGAGAGCAGCGTTATGTCATCCTCCAACTCGCTTTCGCGGCCACGGTAAAGGTGCACGCCCTCGAGGAGCGCATGAGAAAAATCATGTAGCACCAGCGGCTGAGGCAATTTGCGCAGCGTACTTTCCGCAAGTCCCAGGAAGCCCTGGGAAGTGAGTTGCTCCCCCGCGGGCGAGCGGACTTCCGTCGCGCCATCGGAGAACGCCAGAATCATGTCACCGTGGTTCAGCCGTACACTCTGCTGATTGTAAGTTTCACCGGTGATGTATCCGAGCGGCAAGCCCTCCAATCCCTCTCCAAGTTCCAGGAATCGCCGCTCGCGCTCGCGCCAGAGCAACATTCGCGGATGCGCCGCATATGCAAAGTTGAACTCACCGCTGGTCCCGTCAAAAGTTCCGGTGACGACCGTAGTCAGGCGCAGAGGACCTTTCGATTCTTCATTGGAGAGCGTAAAGGCGTCGTTCAGCGCCGCCAGTAACCCGGCCGTGTCTCGAGTGTCCTGAAATTTATGCAGAAGGTGATGAACGTGCCGCGCCACTGCGGCTGCTGTGTAGCCGTGCCCGACACAATCCGCCAGGACGACGCGGGCGAGATTGTCGCTGCAGGAAAACACTGCAGAGAGATCGCCGCCTTTGTCTCCTCCCGAAGGCACGGCGATGACGTCGCTTTCCAGTCCTGCGAGTTCCAGCGACCGGTGCGCTTTCTCATTACCGGCCCATAGTTCCATGCAGCCGAACGGCCGCATCGCGGTTTTGGTGCAATCCAATTGTTGCGGTTCGACTCTCTTGAACTTCATGTTCACTTTGATGCTTTCAGAGCTTTCCTCGGTACAGCCATTGTCCGGCAATCGACCGGCAAGTCTCTCACTTTTCCTTGCACCTGCCGTATGATGCTCGCATGCGGCTTCTGCTCGTGGAAGACGATGCGCGCATTGCGCGATTCGTGGCCAAGGGCTTGCGCGAACAAGCCTACGCCGTGGATGTCGCCAACACCGGTGACGATGCGCTCTATCAGGCGGCGATCAACACGTATGACCTGGTGATCCTCGATGTCATGATTCCCGGCCGCAACGGTTTTGAAGTTTGCCGCGAACTGCGAAAATCGGGACATCGCATGCCCATTCTGATGCTCACCGCTCGCGACGCCGTGGAAGACCGCATCACCGGCCTCGATCATGGCGCTGACGATTACCTCACCAAGCCGTTTGAATTCCGCGAATTGCTCGCGCGCCTCCGCGCTTTGCTGCGCCGTTCCGGTGAGCTCCGGCCCGCCAAAATAACCGTCGCCGACCTTGTTCTGGACACGGCCGCCCAGAGTGTTTCCCGCGCGGGTCGAAATGTCACGCTTACCGCCAAGGAATATGCGCTGCTCGAATATCTGGCGCGCAACACCGGCCGCGTCGTCGGACGCGCGGAAATCGCGGAACACGTGTGGGATGAAACGTTTGATCCCTTTTCGAATCTGATCGAGGTTTATGTGAATCGCGTGCGCCGCAAAATTGACGCGGATTCCAGGAAGCCGTTGCTTCATACCCGCCGCGGGGCCGGCTACTTCTTCGGCCCTCTGGCTGATTCGGAAGCCGCAGGCGCCGCGGACGAAATCATCTCGTCGCGTCATCGTGCCAGGGCCGCGTCTCCGGGCCGGAAAAACCATGCTTGACTCCGTCCGCGTCCGGCTCACTCTCTGGTACACAGTGGTCTTGACGCTGGTTCTGATTGTGCTCTCGACCGTCACGTATTTCATTTTTTGGCGGAGCACGGTTCAGCGCACCGACGTGAATCTCTCCGAGCTCTCCGAAGCCTTCCTCACCACTCTTGACGCGGAAGTGAACGATCAAAGCGGCCCCGATTCGCTGAGACTCGCCGGACAAGTGGCCATCACGGAGCATCGCTTTCGCGATCATGTGTTCGCGATCTTTGATGACGCGGGGAATATCGTCGTCAGTTCTCAGGAGATTCCGCCGGCTTCCTCGACCGCGCCTTTTTCCTCGCCTTCCTTTCAGCCTTTTCTCGATGCCTCTTCTCGCACCGACCGGCTATTTGGCCAGGTCAAAGGCGGCAGAGATGGTTACCGGGCTTTCGCGCGACATTTTTCATCGTTGGGAAAGACCTATACCCTCGTCATCCTGCAATCGCTTCACCAGCAACAAGAGATGCTCGAAGAAGTGAAGGCAACATTTGCATGGGTCATCCCGATCGCTATCCTGCTTGCCAGCGCGGGCGGCTACTTTCTCGCGCGCAAGAGCCTCGCTCCGGTCGTGGCCATGAGCACCCAAGCCGGCCTCATCGGCGCTGCCAATCTGCACGAGCGTCTGGCAGTGCAGAATGACAGGGACGAACTGGGGCACCTCGCGCAGTCGTTCAATGGTTTGCTGGACCGTCTCAGCCAGTCATTCGAACGCCAGCGGCGCTTTATGGCCGACGCATCGCACGAATTGCGTACGCCGGTTGCGATTTTGCGCGGTGAGGCGGAAGTCGCCCTTTCGCAGGAGGCACGTTCGCTGGAGGAATACCGCGAATCTCTGCGTGTGCTTCACCAGGAGGCCGAGCGGCTCACCCACATTGTCGACGATCTCTTCACGCTGACGCGCGCGGACGCCGGCCAATATCCGCTCCAGCCCCGAGATTTTTATCTCGATGAACTGATTGCCGAGTGTGTGCATTCGGCCAGGACATTGGCTCTTGCAAAAAAGATTTGTCTGCATCTCGATGAAGTATCCGAGTCTCCTGTTCACGCCGATGAATCCCTCCTGCGCCGCATGATCCTCAATCTTCTGGATAACGCCATCAAGTACACGCTGGAGGGTGGACGAGTCACCGTGACTTGCCGTCGCGCAGGAAAGGAATACGCCCTGAGCATCACCGACACCGGGGGTGGCATTCCAGCGGACTTGCAACCGCGCATCTTCGAGCGCTTTTTCCGAGCAGACAAAGCTCGCTCCCGCTCAGAAAACGATGGCGGGGGCGCCGGCCTCGGCTTGTCCATTTCCCGTTGGATCGCCGAGGCGCATCACGGCCGTTTGGAGTTGACGCGTTCCGACCCTTCCGGAAGCACGTTTACTGCCTACCTCCCCGGCGAACCATTCCCGTCTGCAACTAACAGTTAATCCTGCGTTTAGGTTAATTTTGTTACTTTGATTCTTCCTGCCGTGCGCCTATTTTCGTACGGCCCAGGAGTCGAGATTTATGAAAACGCTTCGGATCCTCGTTCTGCCGTGGGCCTCGGTGGCTGCAGTGTTTGTATCGATCGTGGGGCGTGCCGGAGCGCAGGAATCGCAATTCCCCGTCCGTACCGTGCCTGCCAATAGTGCCCAACAGGCGCTACCTCCGGCTTCGCCCGTGCTCCGCCTCACGCTCGAAGATGCCCTTGCGCGCGCCAGAAAGAACAGCACGCAATTTCTGGCCGCCCAGACCGAGGCCGCGATTGTGCGTCAGGACCGTTATCAGGCCGCGGCCGCACTGCTTCCAAGCGTCACCTACAACAATCTGGCGCTTTATACGCAGCTCAACAGTAACGGCGTCATTTTTATCGCGAACAACGCCGCCCACGAATACGTTAGCCAAGCCAACGTCCATGAGTCCATCGATCTCCTGTCGGTCTCGAATTACCGCCGGGCTTCGGCGGCGTCTGCTCTTGCGAAAGCGCGCGCGGAAATTGCTTCGCGGGGACTCGTCGTCACCGTTGTGCAGAGCTATTACGCCGTCGCAGCTGCGCAGCAGAAGCTGGAAGCCGCGAAGAAAAACGGGGATGAGGGCGACCGTTTCCTGAAGTTGACACAGGAACTCGAAAAGGGTGGAGAAGTCGCGCATTCCGACGTCATCAAGGCAGAGCTGCAAATGCAAGACCGCCATCGTCAACTGTTGGAGGCGCAACTTGGTCTCTTGAATGCCCGCCTCGGTTTTGCGGTGCTGATCTTTCCCGACTTCAACGACGACTTTGAACTTGCCGAAGATCTTCATGCGAGTGTCCCTCTGCCAACCCTTGCAGAAGTCCAGCAGCGTGCCGCCCGCGACAATCCCGATCTTCGCGTCGCACTGGCCTCAGTGCAGCAAGCGGGCCACGACGTCACCGGCGCGCGGGCAGGCTATCTGCCCTCGCTCAGCTTCGATTATTGGTACGGAATCGACGCCCCGCAGTTTGCCGTGAACGGTCCGAACGGAATTTCCAATCTCGGCTCTTCCGCCGCCGCAACTGTGAATATTCCTGTCTGGAACTGGGGCGCCACGCAAAGCCGCATCAAGCAGGCGGAGATGCGGCGCACACAAGCCCAGCGGGAACTCTCCCTCGCGCAGCGCAAGCTCCTCGCTGAAATAAAGTCTCTCTATGCCGAAGCGGAAACTGCTCTGAATGAACTCACCGGGCTCAGCCGCGCGGCCGAACTGTCTGCCGAGAGCCTGCATCTCACGACGCTCCGCTACAGGGGCGGGGAAGCCACTGTTCTGGAAGTTGTGGACGCCCAGACCACTTTTGCGCAGGCCAACGCCGCGTACCAGGACGGAGCCGTTCGCTATCGCGTAGCCCTGGCCAACTTGCAGACGCTGACGGGGGTTCTGACAACTCCGTGACCTCGAAGATCACCACTGCCTTAGTGTCTCGCCACAATGCGACAGTTTTTTTCACGGCTATTGCGGCGGTACTCTGCATCGCCACCGGCTGCAGCAAGGACGAAAAAGAAAAAGAACCCGTCGTGTCCGTGCAGACCACACCTGTCAAGCGCGCGCCGATCTCACAAGCTATTTCCGCGGAAGCGGTCGTCTATCCCCTGGAGCAAGCAACAGTCGCGCCAAAGATCAGCTCAACCATCAGAAAGTTTTATGTACAACGTGGCGCGCGAGTAAAAAAAGGACAATTGCTTGCCGAACTGGAAAACAAGGACTTGTCCGCCGCCGCGGAATCCACCAAGGGCGATTTCGAGCAAGCGGACGCCAACTACGTGACCACTGTTGATTCCAGTCTTCCGCAGCAGATTCAAAAGGCGCAGCTCGACGCCGTCGCCGCAAAGTCGAATTTCGAGGCGCAACAGAAAGTCTTTGAGAGCCGCAAGGAATTGTTCCAGCAAGGCGCCATTCCCCGAAAAGACCTGGACTCCGCCGAGGTCGCCTTTCTTCAGGCCCGCAGTCAGAATGAGCAAGCGCAGAAGCAACTTGCGGACCTTCAGCGCGTTGGAAAAGAGCAGGTGCTCAAATCTGCTCAAGGCTCGCGCGCGTCCGCCGAAGGCAGAATGAGGGGCGCTGAAGCGCAGCTTAGTTACTCCAGAATCACCAGCCCCATCGACGGAGTCGTCACCGATCGCCCGCTTTTTGAAGGCGACGTCGCCACGGCCAATCAACCATTGCTTACCGTGATGAACACCTCGCGCCTCATCGCGAAAGCGCACATCGCTCAATCCGAAGCGGCCGTCCTCAAGGTGGGCAATCCCGCAGAGCTGAAAATTCCCGGTCTTGAAGATCCCATCAAGGGCCGGGTCAGCTTGGTCAGTCCGGCTCTCGATCCCGGCAGCACCACGATTGAAGTGTGGGTCGAAGCGTCCAAGCCTGATCCCGCACTGAAGCCCGGCATGACCGTGCAACTTTCCATGACCGCGAAAACAGTGAAAGACGCGCTCGTCGTCCCCACTCCCGCGATTTACAAAAACCCCGAGGGCACGGATTACGTCTTGCTCGTTGGGTCCGATGGCCGTGCGCGTCTCAAAACCGTTCAAGTGGGCGTGCGCAACGCCGAATTTGCGCAAATTGTCAATGGCGTTGCCGCCGGCGATCCGGTCATCAGCTCGGGAGGCTACGGCCTTCCGGATAACACTCAGGTCAAGCTCGAGGCACCGGCGCTCGTGGAAAAAGACGGCGACGATAAATCCAACAAGTCTGCAAAGCCTGGTGCTGCCGCGAAGCCCGCCGCCAAGGACGCCAAGGACAAGGACTAAACGCGCATGGATATTCCTCCAGATTCTTCGCGCGTAAAGCATCCGGCGCGCAAGCCGGATGCGCCATGGTTCCAGCGCCTCTCTCGGCCCATTTTATTTTTGATCGTTACTTTGATGCTCGTTGGTGGTTACCTCGCCTTCACCATTCCCGTTGCGGTTTTTCCCAATACCGATTTTCCTCGCATTGTCATTGGCATCGACAACGGTGTGATGCCCATCGACCAGATGCTGGTGGTTATCACGCGCCCTGTCGAAGAAGCCGTCAACAGCGTCCCCGGTTTGCAAAAGGTCCAGTCGATTACCAGCCGCGGTTCCGCGGAAGTCGATCTTTTCTTTGACTGGACGAGCGACATGATCCTGACGCTGCAGCGCGTCGATGCCGTCGTCGCGCGCTTGCAGTCGGAATTGCCGCCGACGGCCAAGATCGAGACGCATCGCCTCACCTTCGCCACCTTCCCCATCCTTGGTTATAGTTTGACCTCCGACACAATCCCTCAAAACAAACTTTGGGAGATTGCCACCTACGACATCAAGCCGCGCGTCAACCGGCTCGATGGCGTCGCTTCCGTTCTCATTCAAGGCGGCCGCGTCCCGGAGTTCCAGGTTATGCCCGAACCCGCGCGCTTACTCGCGGCCGGCATCACCGTCAACGATATTCTCGACGCCATCCGGCGCACGAACCTCATCGACTCGCCTGGCCTCATCGAGAACAATCATCAATTGGTGCTCGGTCTGGTCAGCGGGCAGGTGCGAACGCCGGAGCAGCTCGGCCAGATTGTTGTGAAGACTTCCACGGCGGGCGTTCCTATCCGTCTCGGCGATATCGCGAACATTGCACCGTCGGTCGCGCCGGTCTACACCATGGTGACGGCCAATGGCAAACCCGCCGTCCTGCTCAGCGTGCATCGTCAGCCGGACAGCAACACGCTCGATGTCGCCAACGAAGTTCACGCTCAGATCGAGGAGATTCGGCCCACGCTTCCGCTCGGCGTGCACATGGAGCCGTTCTACGACCAATCCACCATCGTCCACGAATCCATCGCCAGCGTTCGCGACGCTGTGTTGCTCGGACTCTTACTTTCTTCCGTCATCTTGGTTCTCTTTTTGCGCGATTGGGGGACGTCTCTTGTCGCGGGCCTTGTGATTCCCGCAACACTGCTCATCACGTTCATCGTCCTGAGGCTCACGGGCCAGAGCTTCAATCTCATGACCCTTGGCGGCCTTGCCGCCGCCGTCGGTTTGGTCATTGACGATGCCATCGTGGTCCTCGAAAACATCGTGTTGCATCGCGACGCCGGCCAGGGCCGTTTTGAGGCAATTCAAAGCGCGCTCAAAGAAATGACCATTCCATTGGTCGGCTCAACTATCACTCCGATTGTTGTTTTTCTTCCCTTGATCTCCATCACTGGTGTGACCGGAAGCTTTTTCCGCGCGCTCGCCGTTACCATGACCGTCTCGCTTTTCACGTCGCTTCTGCTCGCTTTGTCCTGGACGCCCACGCTCAGCCAGTATCTTGTCCGCCGCCGGACGACGCCGAGCGGTGGAATCGAATCGCCTTCGGCCAACGATGCCGCCTCTCTTCTTGCCGCCGAAGAAGCTCATCTCTCCGGTCTTTTCGGCCGCGTGGTTGCGTTTTATGCACGCGCGATGGTAGCGGTTCTCAAACGGCCTCTCCTCTTGGCTGGGAGTTCTGTCGTCATCGTGATTCTCGCCTTCGTTTGTTATAAGGCGCTCGGTTCCGATCTTCTGCCCGAAATGGACGAGGGCGGTTTCATTCTCGATTACTTCACGCCGCCGGGGAGTTCGCTTGCGGAATCGGACCGCATCCTCCAGCACATCGAAGAAATCGTTCGCTCCCAGCCTGAAGTCGAAAATACTTCGCGCCGCACTGGTTTGCAGCTTGGCCTCGCTGCAGTCACCGAAGCCAATCGCGGCGACTTCACCGTCAAGCTCAAGCGCGACCGCAAGCGTGGCATCGACGAGGTCATCTCTGATGTTCGCTCGGAAATCGAGCAGACGGAGCCTGCCGCCAAGGTGGAATTCATTCAGGTCTTGCAGGACATGATCGGCGACCTCACCAGTCAGCCCGAGCCCATCGTCATTAAACTCTTCTCGCAGGATCCCAAGCTCCTCGCGATCACTGCCCCGCGCGTCGGCGAGGCCATTCAGAAAGTTCACGGCGTCGTCGACGTTCTCGACGGCATCGAGAACACCATCAGCGGACCCGCGACCACGTTTCAAATCAATCCCGCCTTGGCTGCGCGCGCGGGCTTCACGCCCGAAGAGGTCGCCGTGGACGCCTCCGCTATTCTGGAAGGCGAGCCCGCCGCCATGCCTGTTATAGTAAACGATCGCGCTTACGCCATCCGCGTTCGATTTCCCGAACAAGTCCGCTCGACTCTCGACCGCATGAGCAACACGCTCCTCAGCAGCGCCAGCGGTCGCACCGCTACGCTCGGCTCCCTTGCAACGGTCAGTTCGGATCCTGGACAAACGGAAATCCGCCGCGAGAATCTTCAGCGGCTTGTGGAAGTCACCGGGCGGTTCGAAGGCGTGGACCTTGGTTCGGGCATCGCTTCCGTCAAAAAGGCTGTCAGCGATCTCCATCTTCCGTCTTCCATCCGTGTGGAATACGGTGGCACTTACGCCGAACAGATGAAATCCTTCCGCGACCTCCTGATGGTCCTCCTTCTTGCGCTGGTCCTGCTGTTTGCTGTGCTCTTATTCGAATTCCGCACCTTTTCTGCGCCAACCGCGATCCTCGCTTCCGCCCTGCTGTCGACCTTTGGCGGCTTGCTCGCTCTTCTCATCACGCGCACCACGTTTAACATCGCGTCCTTCATGGGCATGATTATGGTTATCGGCATCGTAGCTAAGAACGGCATTCTTCTTCTCGATGCCGAACATCGTTTCCGCGACCTCGGTTTTTCCACACAAGATTCCATGATTCAGGCAGGCCGCCGCCGGCTCCGCCCCATTGCCATGACGGCTCTTGCCACCGTTGCCGGCATGCTTCCTTTGGCATTCGGCATCGGATCTGGCTCAGCCATGCTCAAGCCGCTGGCCATTACCGTTGTCGGTGGCATTTTGAGCTCCATGGTGCTGTCGCTCGTCTTTACTCCCGCGATTCATTTCTATCTGCGACCCGGCAGGGCGGCACAAGAATAGTTCTGAGCTTCCCAGCCGCGCCGCGTTGCGCGCCAGCTTAGAGCAACGCGCTGTGGAATTCTTCCTTTCACGCCTTTCTCACAGCCCTTTCATCTAGCTGTCATAAATCTGGCGTTTACTCTCTTCGCCGCGCCTTCGGGGGTGTACTTAAAAAGTCTGATCGCTCGAATCTCCTGTCGGAGGTGAACTTTGTCGGTCGTTCGCCCCATGACCGTGCATTCATTGCCATCCAAATTTGAAGGAGTCGCCATGCGCAGCTTCCGCAGTTTTCTGTTTGTTCTAGTTTGCTCTCTTTGGCTCATCCCCACTGCGCAAGCGCAGTCGGGGAAGGGTACGATCGCCGGACATGTCACGGATAGTTCAGGCGGCGCATTGATTGGCGCTCAGGCCACGGTTCAGCCGGGCGGTGTGAGCGTAGTTTCCGACGCTCGTGGCCAGTTCTTCGTAAATGATCTCGATCCCGGAAGTTACACCGTTACCGTCACCTACGTCGGTTTCGAGCCCTTCACGCAAACCTTGAATGTCGCTGCTGGCCAGGCCGCGAGCCTCGATGCCAAGCTTGACGTGGAGTCGCTGAGCCTTAAAGTTTTGGTTACTGCCGAGCGGGCCTCCGGCGAAGCCGAGGCCGTCAACCGCGAGATCACCGCCGATAACATCGTCCAGGTTCTCCCGGCGGATGTAATTCGCAGCTTGCCCAACGCCAACATGGCGGACGCCCTCGGCCGGTTGCCCAGCGTCACCATTGAACGCGACGAAGGCGAAGGCAAATACGTGCAGATTCGCGGAACCGAGCCGCGCCTCGCCAATCTCACGATTGATGGCGTCAATACTCCTTCACCGGAATCCGGCGTCCGTCAAATCAAGCTGGATGCCATTCCTGCTGACATCGTCGAATCCGTTGAAATCAACAAGACCCTCCAGGCCAACATGGATGCGGACGGGATCGGTGGCTCCGTGAACCTGGTCACTAAGACCGCTGGCGAGCGTCCTACCGTCTCTCTAAGCGGAATGGGAGGCTACACTCCTATTATCAATGGCCGGGGGCTCGTCGAAACCGCCGGCACGGTCGGGCAGCGTTTTGGAACCAACAAGCGATTTGGCGCGCTGATCGGCGGCACTTACGATTGGAATGGTCGCGGGATTGACGACCTCGAACCTGTTCCCGACCTGGCAACAGTTGGCGGACAACCCGTTCGAGTCTTCGATTCTATGGATATTCGTGAGTACCGCTACTACCGCAGCCGCTGGGGGCTGGCGGGAAGTGCCGACTACAAGCCGTCAGACGGATCGACCATCTACCTGCGTGGTCTCTACTCCGACTTCAAAAATTATGGCGACCGCTGGGTCTATTCGATCAACGACAATTTGTACAGCAGTGGCGGACCACCCAGTTTCAACGATCAAATCCGCCGCCCCGATTACGGCATCGGGAGCCTTCTGCTAGGTGGAAAGCATGTCCTCACGACCACCTGGTACGCTTGGGATATTTCTGCGTCCCGTTCCCGCCAGGTCGGCCAGGTTGGCGACCGCACCGCATCCTTTAATGCCGACGGTCTGGCAACCAGTTCGTGCCAGTATGATCTGGCAAATACAAAGAGCCTCTACCTTCCTCAGTGGACTCCTGCCTGCTTCACGGAGGCGTACACCAATCAGAGCAATTTCCCTTTGCACCGCATGCAGATAAACCATGGGCTTACGGCTCAGTTGAATCTCCAGGGCTCCGGCGCGGCCGCCAAGCGCTATCACTTGGGATCTCACCTGTCCACCATCGAGATTGGCGGTAAATTTCGCAATGCCCACAAGTTCGCGAACACCTTTACAGACAACTACTTCCCCAGTGGGACGGGAGCCCCTCTCCTGTTGTCGCAATTCTCCAACAAGTTGACGAATAACAATTACTACAGCGGCGCGTACAAATTGGGTCCCAACCCCAGCTTCTTCGATATCTATAACGCCTTCAGCGCGGACCTCGCCGCAAATCCTGGCAATTACACTCTGTCGCAGGACACTTCCAGCCAGTTCGACTTGATCGAGAAGGTCAGCGCGGGCTACTTGATGAATACCGTCGACTTCAACAAAATCCGCCTGGTCGCCGGTGTTCGCTTCGAGGGAACTAATCTCGATACGCTGACCCCCGTTTTTGATGCCAATGGCAATTTCCTTGGCAACACCAAGCTCAGCGGTTCTTACGTCAAGGTATTACCGAGCGCTTCTTTGCGATTTGCGCTCAAGAAAGACACCAACTTGCGCTTGGTCTACAGCCGTGGCTTTTCGCGTCCGGATCCCCAGGACATCGCCCAGGCCGTTTCCGTGGACAATACCGCCAACCCCACCCTCGTTAGCTTGGGCAATCCAAGTCTAAGAGCCGAGACTGCGGATAACATCGACATACTCTTCGAGCGCACCTTGAACCCCTTCGGGGTCATCACCGCGGGCTATTTTTACAAAAATCTGACGGATCCCATCATCTTCCACACCTTTAATAACGTCACCACGGGGACCTTCGGTGGCGCCACCTGCTCCACGACGACAACCTGTCGAATCACGCAGCCGGTGAACGCTGGCAGCGCCTGGATCAACGGCTTTGAGGTTGCCTATCTGCAGCACCTCACTTTCCTTCCAGGCGCGTTCGGCGGTCTCGGCATCTCCGCAAACTACGGCTACACTGCTTCTCGCACTTCCTTTGGACCGGACTTCGGCCGTACCGATCATCCTCGGCTCGTGCGGAACGCTCCCCATACCTGGAACGTTAGCCCCACTTACGATCGCGGCCGCGTTTCGGTGCGCGTGGGGCTTTCCTACAACGCAGAAAATATAGCCGGTTATGGGGACGGAACTCCCGGTCCCTTCGGCGACAACTACTTCTATCCCCATCTTCAATTCGACGCTCAGGGCAGCGTCAGAATGGCCCGCGGTCTGAGTTTTGTCATGTACGGCCTTAATCTCAACAACGAGGTCTTCGGTTTTTACAACGGCAGCCCTCAATTCATGCTCCAGCGCGAATTCTATAAGCCCACGATCGCTGCGGGCATGCGCTGGTCGCCCCTGCATGAAAGATAACCAGTCCCCGCGTAGCCGTGGCGAAGCATCCCTCCCCTTTCGAGACGGCTAGCACACTCTTGACGCTTGGGGCACGGACCGAGCTTGAAGACTAATGGGTGCTCCAGGTTCGCCCTTTGAACACGGGTCTTTCAGTGCTTCCCCCTTTAGATGCAACATTTACACAAAACCGGGGGGAGGCGTTGCTATCCCCGCGCACTCCGACCCTGTCGGAACGAGAGGAGGCATCTTGCTGACTAGCCAAATTTTCTCTCAGTGCCTCGGTGCCTCTGTGGCTTCCCGTTCGATGCAGTGTTTTTCAACGAAAGGTTTAAGCTGTATTCATCTCACGGGGTGTCTCATATACTCCGGCAATTCCCGACGCCTTACGAGGTTCGCATGAAGTCTGTCATCGCGTTGATTCTTTTCTTCGAACTATTCCTCGCCTTCGCGCCGCATCACGCCAATTCCTCAAGCGGCTCCTCTCCAGCCGGCGATCAAGGCGCAATCCTCGTGGGTGCGGGCGACGTCGCGGACTGCAGGGACCTTTCCGGTGCGGAAGCCACTGCCAAATTACTCGACCAAATTCCTGGCACTGTCATGGTCCCCGGCGACCTCGCCTATCCGGACGGCAGCGAGGGGAATTTCACTTGCTACGACCAAACTTGGGGCCGTGCAAAATCCCGCACTCGTCCCGCGCCAGGCAATCATGAGTTCCACGCTGCGGGCGCCACGCCGTACTTCAATTATTTTGGCTCCGCCGCCGGTGACCCGAAGACCGGCTATTACAGCTACGAACTCGGAACGTGGCACATCATCGTGCTCAACAGCGAATGCAAGGACGTCGGCGGCTGCGAATCCGGCTCGCCACAGGAAAAATGGCTGCGCGCCGATCTAGCCGCGCACCCGTCCGCCTGCACGCTCGCTTACTGGCACAAGCCCCTTTTCAGTTCCGGCAGCGCGCACGGCAATGACTTGACGGTGAAGCCTCTCTGGCAAGCCCTCTACCACGCCAACGCCGATGTCATTGTCGGCGGCCACGACCATGACTATGAGCGCTTCGCCCCGCAAACGCCCGAAGGCGCTTCCGATCCCCAGCGTGGTATCCGCGAATTTGTTGTTGGCACCGGCGGCAAAAATCACCGCCCCTTCGGCGAGGTAAAGCCCAACAGCGAAGTACGCGATGCCACTGCTTTCGGCGTCCTCAAGCTCACTCTCAAAGCCGGTGCGTACGACTGGCAATTCATTCCCGAAGCAGGGAAGACCTTTACCGATTCCGGCAGCGGCGTGTGCCACTAACGTGCGAAGTTTGAACCGATCTATTTCTTCTTGGGTTTTGCCGGCGGATTTTCCGGCATCGCCATTTCCATGGGAGTGCTCGCGCCCGCCGCGAGTTCCTTTTTTACGGATTCCGGTATTTTGTCCGCGTTTTTTACCAGCACGGTAACCTGCCAGATCTGCTTTTCCGTCAGCTGCCCTTTGAACCCCGGCATTCCCGACAATCGAATACCGTTTTCCACTTTCCAGTACGACTCCCACTCTTCGTCGTCCGTTACACCCGTCCCTTTGAAGAGTTCCGGCGGCGCTGGAAACATTCCCTGCGCGACCGCGGACTTGGGCTCATTCGGTAAGCCATGGCACACGGCGCAGTGCTCTTTGTAAATCTTTGCCCCGGCAATCACGTTGGCCTCGTCCGCGGGCACCTGAGGCGCAGGATGCGGCAGCTTATTCAGGTACGAGTGCAGTCCCACCCGCGCAAGTGCCTTCTCGAAGGGAATCGGTGGCGCCGCAGTAGCCACCGGCGCGTTCCCGGACCAGAAGTAGATGTAAACGCTACCGGCGATCAGCAGGATTCCCAGCAGAATCCCCAGGAGCAAGCCCTTGATCATGTCGTTTTTCTCCGCTAGCCATTAAATTAGGCTAGCTATTAGGATTGTTGGCTCCCACTCCCGAAGCCAGGGCCGTTCCGCCACAGTCTACTTTCTCACGGCCATTTCTGCACCCCTGAAATTGCAAAGACGTCAGGCATTTTTGGTGCCTAGCGGCCATACCGACCGGATATTGGGGCCTATGGCCACCCCCCTACGCTCTTCGTAACCATTCGCCTCCTAGAGCCGTCTTATCTAGTCGTAGACAACAAATTCCGGTAGGCTGCAGGTATCAGCGCCGCGGCCCCACGGCGTCTACTTGCGATTGCCCTGCTTTCGGCAGAATCTCTCGCACAATTGTTTTTCGTGACAGGAGCGTACGGATGGGCCAGAGTAAGTCCCTAGACCTTCCCGAGCCGGGCGCTAACAGCCCCTCGGTAACGGTGTCTTCATCTTCTAAGAGCCGCTGGTGGCTCTGGGCTCTCGCACTTGCCGTTATCGCTCTTGCCGGCTGGTATTATCGCAATTCCAAGAATGCCAGTGAGGCAGCCGATCCCGCTGCGGCTGCGGCGGCTGGCAAGGGCCGGGCAGGAGGATTCAGCGCAGCCAACATGGTTGTCCCCGTCGTCGTGGCCACCGCCCAGCGTGGCGACTTGCCCGTTTATTTCAATGGCCTAGGCACGGTCACTGCGTTCAACACCGTTACCGTTCGTAGCCGGGTGGACGGCCAGCTCATCAGTGTGGCGTTCAAGGAAGGCCAGTTCGTACACCAAGGCGATCTTCTCGCGCAGATCGATTCGCGTCCTTTCCAAGTCCAGCTTGAGCAGGCTATGGGGCAACTGGCCAAGGATCAGGCGCAGCGCAAAGATGCCGAGGTCAATTTTGAGCGTTACAAGCTGCTCTTCAAAGAGGGCGTGATCCCGCAGCAACAGCTCGACACGCAAGCCGCATTGGTCGGGCAATTTGATGGCGCCATTGCGTCAGACCAGAGCCAGATTGACAACGCCAAACTGCAGCTCACCTATTCCCGCATCACTGCGCCGATCAGCGGCCGCATTGGCTTGCGTCTCGTGGATGCGGGAAATATCGTGCATGCTTCGGACACCAACGGACTTCTGGTCATCACTCAACTGCAGCCGATATCGGTGATTTTCAGCTTGCCCCAGGATCAGCTTCCCCAAGTGAACGGCAAACTTCGTTCGGGAGTTCAGCTCGTTGTCGACGCGTACGACCGTGACGACACCGCGAAAATCGCCAGTGGAAAACTCCAGACCATCGACAATCAAATTGATCCGACCACTGGAACCTACAAGCTCAAATCCATATTTGCCAATGCCGACAACGCCCTCTTCCCCAATCAATTCGTTAACGTCCACCTTCTCGTGGACGTCAAGCACAATCTCACCATTGTCCCTACTGCCGCTATTCAGCGCGGTCCACAGGGCACTTACGTCTATGCGGTGGCCAGGGAGGCTGCGTCCAAAGACGCGATCGCAAAGATTTATCCCGTCACCGTGGCGCAGACTACTGGCAACAGCGTTGGATTGAGCGCAGGTTTGAATTCCGGTGACGTGGTGGTCATCGATGGCCAGGACAAGCTGCAGGACGGAACCAGAGTTAATCCCAACGCCGCAGGCGGTGTAAACGGGGCCGGTGGCGGCTCTTCTCCGTCTTCTGCCCAAGGCGCTCCGCAATCCGGAAAGCCGTCGAGGGGCCAGGCCGGAGGATCTCGCCGATGAGTCCGTCACGGCCGTTCATTCTGCGGCCGGTCGCCACCACCCTTCTGATGGTCGGCGTCCTTCTCGTTGGCTGGGTTGCCTTCCTGCAACTGCCCATCTCCGCATTGCCTCAAGTCGATTACCCCACCATTCAGGTGCAAACGTTCTATCCGGGGGCCAGCCCCGAAGTAATGGCTTCCTCGGTCACTGCTCCGCTGGAACGGCAGTTCGGGCAAACACCCGGCCTGAATCAAATGACTTCCACGAGTTCCTTTGGGAGCTCGCTGATCACGTTGCAATTTGATTTGGACCTGAATATCGACATCGCCGAGCAGCAAGTTCAGGCGGCCATTAATAGCGCTTCCAATCTTCTGCCGCAGGGGCTTCCCAATCCGCCCATCTATAGCAAGATCAATCCCGCGGATGCGCCCATTTTGACGCTCGCGCTTTCCTCGAAATCTCTTCCGCTGTCCAAGGTCGAGGACCTCGCGGACACGACGCTCGCTCAAAAGATCTCCCAGCTCAGCGGAGTCGGGCTGGTCAGCATCAGTGGCGGCCAGCGTCCCGCGGTACGCATCCAGGCGAATCCCACGGCGCTGGCTTCCTACGGGATGAGCCTTGAGGATTTGCGCATCGCGCTCGGCCAGGCCAACGTTGACATGGCCAAGGGCACGTTTGACGGTCTGCACCAGGCTTACACCATCGGGGCAAACGATCAGCTTATTTCCAGCGAAAGCTATCGCCCGCTGATCATTGCCTATCGTAATGGCGGGCCAGTGCGGCTGAGCGACGTCGCTAACGTGGTCGACGGCGTGGAAAATGCCAAGCAGGCAGCCTGGGCCAATCACGATCCTGCCGTCATTCTCAATATTCAACGGCAACCCGGCGCGAACATCATCGCCGTGGTCGATCGCGTAAAAAAACTTCTCCCGCAACTCCAGGCGGCGCTCCCCGCCGCGGTTAAGGTGGACATCCTTACCGACCGAACCACCACGATTCGCGCGTCCGTCGAGGATGTGCAGTTCACCCTGGTGCTCACCGTGGCCCTCGTGGTGATGGTGATTTTTCTTTTCCTCCGCAGCATCCGCGCCACCGTTATTCCGAGCATCGCTGTTCCGCTCTCTCTGATCGGCACGTTTGGGGTGATGTATCTTCTCGGCTACAGCCTCAACAACCTCTCCCTCATGGCGCTTACCATTTCGACGGGCTTCGTCGTGGACGATGCCATCGTCATGATCGAAAACATCAGCCGCTACATCGAAGAAGGGGAATCGCCGCTCCAAGCTGCGCTCAAGGGTTCCGAGCAGATCGGTTTCACCATCGTTTCGCTGACGGTTTCCCTCATCGCCGTGCTCATTCCGCTTCTGTTTATGGGCGATATCGTCGGGCGCCTCTTCCGCGAATTCGCAGTCACGCTCGCGGTGACCATCCTGGTCTCCGCATTCGTTTCATTGACGCTTACTCCCATGATGTGCGCCAAGCTCTTACGCCACCAGAAAAAAGAGGACGAAGGCTGGTTCTACCGCAAGTCCGAAGATGCGTTTAATTCCGTCATCGCATTCTATGGCCGCACCCTGCAGTTCGTGCTCCGCTTCCGCACGACCACGCTCATCGTAACCGTCGCCACCCTCGTTGGCACGATTCTTCTTTACATTTACGTACCCAAAGGGTTTTTCCCCGTTCAGGATACCGGCGTAATCCTAGGGGTTTCCGAAGGACCGCAAAATGTTTCCTTCGCGGCCATGGCGCAGCGCCAGCAGGCCCTTGGCGAAGTGATTCTCAAGGACCCGGCGGTCGCGAGTCTCTCGTCATTCATCGGCATCGACGGCACGAACACCACGTTGAACAGCGGGCGCATCCAGATCAATCTCAAGCCGCTCGCCGAGCGCAAGATCAGCGCCTCCGATGTCATCCGGCGGCTGCAACCCCAACTCGCCAAAATCGACGGCGTCTCGCTCTTTCTTCAGCCGATTCAGGACCTCACGGTCGAAGATCGGGTCAGCCGCACGCAATTCCAGTACAGCCTCGAAGATGTGGACGCCAAGGAGCTGGCTTACTGGACTCCTCGTTTCATCGACAAGTTGAAATCGCTGCCCGAACTGCGTGACGTTGCCAGCGACCATTTGAACCAGGGTCTCGTCGCTTCACTCACCATCGACCGTGACTCCGCGGCGCGCCTCGGCGTTCTCCCGGCCGACATTGACAACACGCTTTACGATGCCTTCGGCCAGCGCCAGGTCTCCACGATTTTTACGCAGCTCAACCAGTATCACGTCGTCCTGGAAGTCGACCCGCAGTTCCAACAGGATCCCGATTCGCTCAAAAATATCTACGTGAAATCTTCCAACGGCACGCAGGTGCCGCTCAGCGCCTTCACGCGTTTCGATCCGGGAGCATCCGCGCTGGCTCTCAATCACCAGGGCCAGTTTCCGGTGGTCACGGTTTCGTTCAATTTGGCTCCCAACGGCGCGCTTGGCGATGCCGTGAACGCCATCAACCAAGCGAAGCAGGAATTGAATATGCCCCCCAGCATCCAGGCGACTTTCCAGGGCACCGCTGCGGCTTTTCTTAAGTCTCTCGCGAATGAGCCCATCCTCATCCTGGCTGCTCTCGTAACCGTCTACATCGTGCTGGGGGTCCTGTACGAGAGCTACATTCACCCGATAACCATACTCTCGACGCTCCCCTCAGCCGGCGTCGGCGCGATTCTGGCGCTGCTCCTTTGCCGGACGGAATTCAGTGTCATCGCATTGATCGGCATCATCCTGCTGATCGGTATCGTCAAGAAAAACGCCATCATGATGATTGACTTCGCACTCGAGGCCGAACGCAAGGAAGGGAAGGCTCCGCTCGACGCCATTTACGAAGCGTGCCTGCTTCGTTTTCGGCCCATCATGATGACCACCATGGCCGCGCTGCTCGGTGGTTTGCCCCTCGCGCTTGGCGCCGGCGTCGGTTCCGAGCTGCGCCGCCCGTTGGGCATCACCATCGTCGGCGGCCTGATTCTCAGCCAATTGCTGACGCTGTACACCACGCCGGTTGTTTATCTCGCGTTCGATTGGCTCGGACGCCGCTTCTCGTTTCAAATTGGCAATCCCATCGAAGAGCCGGCCACGGGAGATTAGCGCGTGAATTTTTCTTCCAACTTTTCCGCGCCCTTCATTCGACGGCCCGTGGCCACGTCGCTGATCACCTTCGCCATTTTCCTTTCGGGGGCCGTGGCGTTTCGATTCTTGCCCGTGGCGCCGCTGCCGCAGGTCGATTTCCCTACGATTGGCGTCGGAGCCGGTTTGCCCGGCGCGAGCCCGGAGACCATGGCCTCCGCGGTCGCCACTCCGCTGGAGCGCCAGTTCAGCCGCATCGCGGGCGTCACACAGATGACTTCTTCGAGCGGCCTCGGCAACACGGGCATCACACTTCAATTTGATTTGAATCGCGATATCAACGCCGCCGCCCGGGACGTTCAAGCTGCGATCAATGCGGCGCGCAGCCAGCTTCCTGCCGATCTTCCGGGGCAGCCCACGTATCGAAAAGCGAACCCTGCGGACGCGCCGATCCTGATGTTCTCGCTGACCTCGGACAACGTCCCACCAGCGCAAATATACGATGCCGCCGATTCTGTCCTCGCCCAGAAAATTGCTCAAGTGGAAGGCGTTGGCCAGGTGTTCACGTGGGGCAGCGCCCGCCCCGCCGTGCGTGTGGAAGCGAATCCGTATCAGCTCAATAGCTACGGAATCAGTCTGGAGATCGTTCGCAGGGCGCTGCAAGCCGCCAATGCCAACCTCGCCAAGGGCGCGCTCTCGGACTCCAAGCAGACTTGGGCGGTTGCCGACACCGATCAGATCTTCAAAGCCTACGAATACCAGCCTCTAATCGTCGCTGGGCACGCGGGCGCGCCGGTGCGTTTGCGTGACATCGCCGAAGTAGTCGATTCCGTCGAGGACACCCGCAATCTTGGCTTGTCCAACGGGAAACCGGGCGTCCTCATGGCCATCTTCCGCCAGCCCGGGGCAAACATGATCGAGACCGTCGACCGCATCATGGCCATCGTCCCTTTTCTGCGCGCCTCCATCTCTCCTTCGCTCCATTTGAATGTCGCGGTCGATCGCACTACCACGATTCGCGCTTCCGTGCATGACGTGGAAGTGGCCCTGATGATTTCCATCGTCCTGGTGATTTTCGTGGTGTTCGCGTTCCTGCGGAACGTCTGGGCCACCGTCATACCCAGCGTCGCGGTGCCGCTTTCCCTCATTGGCACTTTCGGCGTCATGTATCTTGGCCGCTACAGCCTGGACAATCTTTCGCTTATGGCACTAACCATCTCTACCGGTTTCGTCGTCGACGATGCCATTGTGGTCATCGAAAACATTACGCGCCACATAGAAAATGGCATGAAACCTTACGAAGCTGCCATGAAAGGGTCCAGCGAAATCGGATTCACGGTCCTTTCCATGAGCAGTTCACTGGTGGCCGTCTTCATTCCCATTCTTCTCATGGGCGGAATCGTCGGGCGCCTCTTTCGCGAATTCGCTGTGGTTCTCAGCGTGGCCATTGGCGTCTCTCTTCTGATTTCTCTCACGACCACGCCAATGATGTGCGCGCGCTTCCTTCGCCACGAAACCGGCAAGCACAACCGCCTCTATCGATTTTCAGAGAATGCTTTCAATCGTCTGTTGCGCACCTACGATGTTTCCCTTCGTTGGGTTCTTCGCCACCAGTTTCTTATCCTGTTGCTCACTTTCGGCACAGTCTGCTTGAATGCGTATCTCTTCTATCAGACTCCCAGCAGCTTTTTCCCGCAGCAGGACACCGGCCGGTTCAACGGGCTCATCCAGGGGGACCAGGATCTTTCGTTCACGGCGATGTCGCAGAAGATGCGCCAATTTACTGACATCGTCATGCAGGACCCTGCGGTTGACACGGTGACATCGTTTACCGGTGGCGGCAGCGGCGGCAGCACCGCGCGCATGTTCGGCCAGCTCAAGCCACTTAGCGAACGCAAGCTATCCATTGATCAAGTCATCGCGCGCATTCGTATGAAGACCGCCAGGATTCCCGGCGCCGCTTTGTACTTGCAGGCTGTTCAGGACCTGAGCGTTGGGGGTCGCTTCGGCGGCGCACAGTATCAGTACACGCTTCAAGCGGACAATCTCAGCGACCTCACCCGTTGGGCGCCCATCATCATGAAGCGCCTACAAAAAATCCCCGAGCTCCGCGATGTCAACTCTGACCAGCAAATGCACGGACTGCAAAGCTCCATCTTTATTGACCGCGATACCGCCAGCCGTCTCGGCGTCGCCGTCCAGGATATCGACAATACTCTTGGCGACGCCTTTGGGCAGCGCCAAGTCTCCAATATTTACAAAGGACTGAATCAATATCACGTCGTGCTGGAAGTCGCTCCCGAGTTTCAGCAAAGCCCGGACGCGCTCAAGTCGATTTATGTGCCTTCCAAATCCGGCAAACTCGTTCCGCTCAGCGCCTTTGCTCACTACGAGCCGAGCAATACGCCGCTCTCCGTCAATCACCAGGGAATCTTCCCGGCCATCACACTTTCCTTCAACCTAGCCCCCGGCGCTCCGCTCGGCCCCGCGGTTGAACACATTCAGGCTGCACAGCGCGAACTCCGCGTTCCCTCTTCCGTTCATGCCACGTTCCAGGGAACGGCTCAGGCTTACCAGGATTCCCGCTCCAATCAGCCGATTCTGATCATTACCGCTCTGGCCGCGGTTTACATCGTTCTCGGCATCCTTTATGAGAGCTTCATTCATCCCATCACGATTCTTTCAACGATACCTTCCGCTGGAATCGGCGCACTGCTGGCGGTCCAGCTGATGAAGTCAGATCTCAACATTATCGCGCTCATCGGCATCATTCTCTTGATCGGTATCGTCAAGAAAAACGCCATTCTCATGATTGACTTTGCCGTTCAGGTGGAAAGGGAAGAAGAGAAGTCGCCCGTTGAAGCCATTTACAAAGCTTGCCTGCTGCGCTTCCGGCCTATCTTAATGACCACCATGGCCGCGCTGCTTGGCGCTATGCCTCTGGCGTTGGGCACGGGCGTCGGCGCCGAACTTCGCCGCCCATTGGGCATTACCATCGTCGGCGGACTCATCCTCAGCCAAATGCTCACGCTGTTCACGACGCCGGTGGTCTACATCTACATGGACCGCCTGCAGTCCTGGCTCCGCCGCACGTTCAGCCGCGCCCCCGAGGCGGCTCCTGCCGCCGCCCATTCGGACTAATGGTGCGGCGTGTACGCCGGATTTTTGAAACAGTCTTAACGCAAAAGCTCTCCACGGCGTTTGGTGAAGCGCAGAATTCCCTTCGCGAGGGATTATCATGTTAGCCTTAAGTGAAGATTCGTGGGAGAACCGGCATGCAGATCACGGTCGAATTACCCAATGACTTGATCCAACGTCCTAATCCTGCGCGCGAAGCCCTGGAAGCTTTGGCGATCGCGGGGTTCCGTGCCGGCCCGTTAACTGCCTTTCAAGCTGCCCAACTGCTGGAGTTCGGCTCCCGCTTTGAATTTGAACGCTTCCTTAAGGAACGCGGTGTCGATGACCACGCTTATTCCGTTGCTGATTTGGATGACGACATGAAAACCTTGCGGAAGCTGGAAGCTTCTCGCGAGGGCCGCCGCTAGGGATGATCGTTGTCGGGGATGCTTTACCGCTGAATTATCTCATTCAAATTAACTGCGAAGGGGCACTTGCACGCCTATACGATGTTGTTCTCGTCCCTTCGGGTGTTTTCGAGGAGCTACGCCATCCTAATGCTCCTCCTTCGGTACTTTCGTGGGCGTCTGAACCGCCGGATTGGATGCGCGTGCATTTTGTCAGAGCGCCCGTAGATTCGTCGCTAAGCATGCTCGATCCGGGCGAACGAGAGGCAATTCAGCTCGCGGAAGAAGAGCGAGCAGATCTTCTGTTCATTGACGAACAAAGAGGCCGCCTGGAAGCAAAACGCCGCGGCCTGGCTGTCACTGGAACGCTCGGTGTGCTCCTGGCCGCCGGGAGGAGAGGTTTTATTGATCCGGAGGCCTCCTTTTACTCGCTAGTGGAAATGACCACGTTCCGCGCTTCCGTTGGCCTTCGAGAGAATTATCTGGCGCTCTGCCGCCGGCTCAGAAGAAAGTCGTCTTAGCTCACGCACTGCCGATCAGCCATCCTGTCAAGAAAACCAAAACACCGCCGACAATCACCTGGAACGCTGCCTGCAAGAACGGCGTTTCCATATAGCGGTGACGAATGAAGCTAATCACCAGCAGCTCGAACGCCACAAAGATAATCGCCACAAGTGTCGCGACGTGAAAATTGCTGATCAAGAAAGGCAGCGTATGTCCGATTCCACCTGCCGTGGTCATTAGTCCGGTGATCGCTCCCCGTAACCAAGGTGAACCTCGGCCCGTCAATGAACCATCGTCGGATTGCGATTCCGAAAATCCCATCGAAATCCCGGCACCGACAGATGCGGCAAGTCCCACCAGAAATGCCTTCCAACTGTTTTGGAAGGCAAAAGCCGCGGCAAATAGTGGCGCCAAAGTCGAGATGGAGCCATCCATTAGACCTAAAAGTCCCGGTTGCACCACCTGCAGCAGAAACAGTTTGCGGTGGGACTCATCTTCCTTGGCTTTCGCACTGGCATTGAGATGCTTTTCTTCTAACTCGCCTGCGGCCCGCTCGTGTTTTCGTTCCTCATCCGCAAGCTTGTTGAGCAATTCCCGTGTGGACACGTCCGTCGTGCGGCTGGCTGCACGCGCGTAAAAGCGGCTCGCCTCCATCTCCATCACTTCCGCTTGCTTCCGTGCCACTTTCACGCCCAGCGGCCGGACCAGCCACACTGGTTTCCGCGCCAGGAAGCCCTTCACGTTTTCCCGTCGAATCAGCGGAATGTGGTCGCCGAAACGCTGACGAAACATCGCAAACAGGCGGTCGCGGTGTCCCACTTCTTCTTCGCGCATTTCTTCAAACATCTGTGCCGTTGAGGGATACTCGTCACGCAGCGCATCTGCAAATTCACCATAAATCCGGCCGTCTTCTTCTTCCGCGGCAATAGCGATCGCCAGAATCTCTTTTTCCGACAAATCCTTGAACTTTTTCAGCATCGTTCTCCGACCTCAAATTTGAATTGAGCACAAAGAATCGCACAAACCGAGCCGCCAGTCATCCGATGGACGTGCGGTGCCTGCGCCACCGGTAAAATAGAGGAACGCCCGCCAGAATCACCGCCAGGCCTATCGAGGAGCGCACTGGCCGCACCATCCACAAATTGACAGTGAGGGCCACGGCTGCGCCCAGGAAGATGAGCGTGGTCCAGGGATGGCCCCAGGCGCGATACGGCCGGGACAGGTTGGGTTCGTTCCTGCGCAGGCGAAACAAAGCAAGTGCAGTCAACGCAAAGAAAATCCACGCCGCAAAAACGAACAGCGAATAGAGCTCCTCGTACGTCCCGCTAAGGGCCAGCAACGCGGCGACGCAACCAAGGAATACAAGAGCGCCGCTCGGGGTGCGAAAAGACGGATGGATGCGTTGGGCAAATGGGAAGAAGACGCCGTCACGAGCCATGGCGTACGGAATGCGCGCCCCGGTCAGGACCACGACATGGAGCGCCCCGAGAGCGGAGATGGCCATGGCTACCGTCAGCCAAGCTGCTCCGCGAGAGCCGGCAAACGACCGCACCACATCCGACGCGAGGTGCTGCGATTGGGCCAACTCCGCGAAGGGCAGCGTGCGGAAATACACCACGTTCGCCAGCAGGTAGAGCCCACCCACAGTGAGCAGTCCCAGGATAATCGCTCGCGGAATGTTCTTCTGAGGGTGAACAATCTCTTCACCAACGTCGCCGAGGTCGTTGAAGCCGTTGTAAGCCCACATAGCCGGAACCAAGGCGGCCAGCAAGCCGCTGATGGTTCCAAGACCCAGGTGACTGACTTGGGGCGCGGCTTCCATCGCATGCGGCTTTCCCCACAGCACGCCTGCAAACACAATTGTCACTATCGTGCCAATCTTCAGGAACGTGAGCAGCACCTGGATAGCGCCGCCTAAGCGCACGCTCAAGAGATTGATGGCGGTGACAGCCGCCACGACGAGCGCCGCGAGTGGCTGGGCCGCGGTGAAGGCGAAGCTGTATCGTCCGATATGGCCAGTAAACAAGGGAGTGGTCACAACCGGGAACAAGAATCCAAGGAACCGGAGAAATCCGGCTGCCAGTGTAGCCATTGCCACCGGGCGATCGAGGAACGAACTCATCCAGCCAAAGAGAAACCCCCAAAGCGGCCCGAGGCCGCGGGTAAGGTAGACGTACGGGCCCCCGGCTCCAGGGAATGCCGCGCCCAGTTCGGCATAACAGAAAGCGCCACAGAGAACTATGAGTCCGCCGATAATCCATGCCGCAAACACCAGCTTAGCCGAGCCAACCGCGCGAGCCATGTCGCTGGTGACCAGAAAAATGCCCGAGCCAATCGTGTCGCTAATAACGATTGCGGTAGCCGCCCACAGACCCAGGCCTCGAACTAGGTCCGATCGCTCGGGTGGATTGTTTGGATTTGGACTCGTCGCGTGCACGAAGGATGACAGAGCCTACTATCCAGGACTAAAGTGGTCAACCAACGATGCCCAGTGGCAACGGCGACGCAAGAGTGAAACCGATGTTCTATGGCCTGAGTCTCTCTTACGCGCTATGATCGAATCCGAAATGGCTCAGCAAAAATCCATGATCAGCGAATTCCCTTGGGATCCACGCTACCGAGTTTCCTCGATTGAAGACGTGCTTACGCCGGCGCTCGTGCTTTTTCCGGAAATTCTTGTCTCCAACGTCGAGCGCACCCTGGGTCTATTGGGCGGTGACGCGAATCGCTTGCGCGTGCACATCAAGACTGCCAAGCTGGGCTATACCCTGAACATTTTGGTCGAGCGCGGCATCCGCAATTTCAAATGCGCCACCACACTGGAGCTGCTCGTCGCTTGCAGCAGTGGCGCAGCAGACGTCCTTTTCGCCTATCCGGCGATGGGGGCAAACGCGGGCCGCGTGCGCGAAATCGCGGCGCAATTCCCGGACACGCGCATTTCTGCCCTCGCGGAAAACGAAGAGCAAGTGCGGCAATGGCGCGGGAGCCGCGTGGGCGTTTTCCTTGACATCAATTCCGGCATGGATCGCACCGGCATCGAGCAGACCCACAGCGACATGGTTGTCCAACTGGCGCGCGCGATTGCCGGTCTCGGATTGGAGTTCCGCGGCCTCCACTATTACGACGGGCATCTTGGCGGATTGGAAATGCGCGAAAGGGCAGCAGTGGCGGATGCCGGCTACGAACGCTTACTGAAGATTGTGAATGCGCTCGAGCGCAGCGGCATGAGTGTGCCGGAGGTAATCACGGCAGGAACTCCGACGCTCCCGTGTTCGCTTGCTTTCCTAGGCTTTCGCGGAGCAGGCTTTCTTCACCGCGTCTCTCCCGGAACCGTGGTTTATTGTGACGCGACCAGCCTGTCGCAGCTTCCCAGTGAGTACGGCTATCGGCCGGCGGTTCTGGTGCTAACACGCGTAGTGAGCCGGCCGCGCGCGGGAATCATCACGTGCGATGCCGGTCACAAGGCCGTGTCGGCCGACGCAGGTGTTCCCACGTGCGTGGTTGTTGGGCATTCGGAACTGACTCCGCTCGCCCCCAGCGAAGAACATCTGCCCATGGCGCTGCAGGGAGACGCCACGGGGCCGCAGGTGGGGGAAGCGCTTTATCTCTTGCCCCGGCACGTTTGCCCTACGGTCAACAATTTTGATTGTGCGCTGCTGGTACGAGATGGCGAAGTCCAGGCAGTCGAAAAAGTTTCGGCGCGCGGGCGCGAGGCGCCGCTGCTCCAGCCGAAAGACCAATCGCTCTACGCCAAGGGTTAGAGAAAACTTTTTTTACTTTCTTCGGCGCGCCACCTTTTTCTTTGAAGTGCGCGGTTTGCCCTTGCCTACTTTTTCCGTTTTGTAGGCAATGCAATCGATTTCGATCAGCATTCCTGGCGTGTGGCCGAGATCGCTGCCAACCGTGGTGCGCACGGGGTAGGGCTGCGAAAAGCGCTTCGCGTACACCGAGTTGTAGCGGGCGAAAAGACTTGTGTCGCTGAGGTGGACAGAGACTTTCACAACGTCGCGAAGCGAAGCGCCATCGGCTTCGAGAATGGCGGAGATGTTGTCGATGGTCTGTGCGGTCTGCTGCTCGATGGTGTCGCCCACCAGGTTTCCCGTGGACGGATCGAGTGGTCCCGTTCCGGTCACGAAGATGAAATCTCCAGCCCGCCATCCCTGAGAGTACGCTCCACGCGGAGGCGCAGCACGCTTGCTTTGAATCACATATTTGGCCATGTTTTTGCTCCTGTCGTGAGCCAGAAGTATACGATGCAATGTGCTGAATCGCGTCCCGCGAGCGGGTCGTGATTCGAGATAACGCACAGCCATACTCCAAGCGCGTTAGCTCTTTGGGTTGACAACTTACCTGAAGGCGCGTAGGCTTGGGTCGTATGTCTACCCGAGAAGAAGAACGGCTGGCATTGTTGCAGGGCACTCTGGACCTGCTCATCTTGCGCACGCTGGTATTCGGTCCGCAGCACGGGCAGGGCATCGCGCGGGCCATTCAACAAACATCGGAAGATGCGCTACTGGTTGAACACGGCGCACTCTATCCCGCACTGCAACGACTGGAGGCGCAAGGGTGGATTGCGGCTCGCTGGGGAACTTCGGCAAACAACCGGAAAGCGCGCTTTTACACCTTGACCCAAGCCGGGCGAAAACAGCTTATCAAAGAGAGCACGCGCTGGAGGCGGCTCTCGACCGCTATAGGCCGGATTCTCGGGCCGGAGGCGAAGGAGGGCTGAGCCATGTTCGGACGCCAACGGCCGGCGAGCGACTTCAATGCCGAAATCGAAGCCCATCTGCAAAATGAAACCGAGCGGCTGCAGGAGCAGGGTCTGAGCGAAGAAGAAGCACGAGCCGCCGCGCGACGCGCCTTCGGCAACGTGATGCAGGCCGAGGAGCGCTTTTACGAATCCGGCCGCTGGCTTTGGTGGGATCACCTCCGGCAGGACGTCCGCTTCGGCCTGCGGATGCTGGCCAAGAGCCCGGGCTTCGCCGCCGTCGCCATACTAACGCTCGCCCTCGCCATTGGCGCGAACACAGCGATTTTCAGCGTGGTTGATGCCGTCTTGCTGCGGCCGTTGCCGTTTAGAGATCCGGGAAGACTGGTGTGGGCCACGGAGCATTTTGCGTTTGGTCCTTCAACCGTGATCAGCGCGGACTTTCCAGCCTGGAGAGATCGCAACCACGTTTTCGAGGAAATCGGTGCTTTCGGCGGGACCTCCGGTGCAAACCTGACCGGCGCCGGCGAGCCGACACGTGTAACTGTCACGCGCGTCACCACCGGATCTTTTTCGACGTTAGGAGTTCATCCGGCCGCAGGACGGGCATTTTTGCCGGAGGAGGGGAAGCAGGGACATGAGAAGGTGGCCCTTCTTAGTGAGACCTTGTGGCGTAACCGCTTCGGCTCCGACCCGCGAACCGTTGGCGAGACGATCCGTTTGGACGGCGCTGGCTACCTCGTGGTCGGGGTGATGCCGGCCAACGTGCGTCCACAAGCGGATGTGTGGACGCCCCTCGCGCTCGACGCGGATATTTTTTCAGCGCATTCTCCGCGGTGGATGATGCTGGCGGCCATCGGGCGCCTGAAACCTGGCATTGAAATCGGCAAAGCGCAATCAGACCTGCAAGTCCTCTCTCAGGAGATGGACAAGGAATACCCGCCGCAGGCCGCGCAGTTTCGGGCACACGAAACAGTGGAAGTTATCCCGTTGCACGAGATGATGGTCCATAACGTGCGTTCCCTTCTTCTGATCCTATTGGGGACCGTTGGCTCTGTTCTGTTGATCGCGTGCGCCAACGTCGCCAATTTGTTGCTTTCGCGCAGCGTTGTTCGGGGACGGGAGCTAGCTGTTCGCGCGGCGCTCGGGGCCGGTCGTCTCCGGCTGGTTCGGCAATTGCTCACGGAAGCTTTGCTGCTGGCTACCATCGGTGGCTTGCTCGGGTCGATAACGGGTCTTTGGGCGACGAAAATCCTGAGGCAGCTGATTCCGGCGACCCTCCCGGCCGAAGTTCACTTTGACCCGCGCATCTTTGGATTTTCCGGCGCCATTATCGCTCTCGCGTTATTCATGTTTGGTCTTATTCCTGCCCTGATTGCCTCGCGCGCGGACGTGAATGAAACGCTCAAAGAGGGCGGACTGCGCCTAGGGACCAGCGCTGGAACGCACCGCCTGCGCGGCCTGATGTCCGTTGGCGAAATAGGCTTGTCGCTGATCCTGCTGGTTGGCGCCGGCCTTCTGGTCAGGAGTTTTCTGCGCCTCACCGAAGTCGAGCTGGGTTTCGATCCGAACAGCTTGTTGCTCGCGACTGTGGAGAGGCCTTTGACGGCGGCCTTTGACTCCCAACAGCACTCGGCGTTTTTTCAATCTTCGCTCGAGAGGATCCGCAGGCTGCCAGGCGTCAAAGAGGCGGCGCTGACACAACGCTATCCTTTGGGTCCACCCCACAATGCCACGATGATGCTGCGTGTGCAGGGCGCCGAGAACTTCCGTCCGTCCGAGCCAATCTCGGTCACGGCGATCAGCCCGGATTATTTTCACGTGATGAGAACTCGCTTGCTCAAGGGTCGCGCGTTCGGCGACAGGGATGTCGAGGGTGCTCAGAAGGTCGTCATAGTTAACGAGTCGTTCTCGCGAATCGTATTCGGAGGGCGTGACGCGATTGGTCAGCACATTGGTTTTGGCGAACCGTCCCCCACGTGGAAGGAAGTCGTCGGCGTCGTCGCGGACGCAAGAGAAGATGCCCTCGAAAAAGAGCCGGCCTCCGAAATGTTCGTCCCTTACCTCCAGCAGCCTTCTTTCAGCATGACATTCATGCTGCGAACCGAATCGAGCCCGCTTGTGCTTGCGGGGTCCGTGCGAGAGACCGTCCTCAGCATTGACAAAAATCAGCCTCTGTCCGACACCACAACGATGGAAGAGGTCATCGCAAAGTCCGTGGCGCCCCGGCGCTTCAGAATGTTGTTGCTCGGACTTTTTGCTTTGCTCGCGCTATTGCTTGCCATAATCGGCGTTTATGGTGTGATCGCATATTCCTCGACCCAGCGGACTCATGAATTCGGTGTTCGGATTGCCCTTGGGGCGGATCGGCAGGACATTCTCAAGCTTGTTGTCCGGCAAGGCTTCAAGCTAGCGCTGCTTGGTGTCACCATCGGCGTGGCCGCCGCCCTCCTGCTGACGCGCTTCTTATCGGGCCTGCTCTATGAGGTCAGTCCGCGCGACCCGCTGACGTTCGCTGGAGTGGCAGCTTTGCTAATGCTCGTCGCGCTTGCGGCGAGTTACATCCCAGCGAGGCGAGCGATGAAGCTCGACCCGATTGTCGCCTTGCGCTGCGAGTAGCTCACTCCTTCTTATGTTTATGGCATGAATCCTTGCGCCTGGCAAACCTGCACGATTCCCAGGCGATCCTCCGCGCCGATTTTGTGCCTCATCCGGTAGAGATGGTTTTTCACCGTTTGTTCCGAGAGGCAGAAGTGGTTCGCGATTTCCTTGTTCGTGAGTCCTTCGGCGATCAGCGGAATCAATTGCTGTTCCCGCCGTGTCAATCCCGTCCTCCGATGCACAGTCGCGGAAGGGAAGGAAGTCGCTTCTCTTTCCAAATAGCGAAAAAGTGTTGCGCAGAGTGTGCCCGGGCAGACGGCTTCGGCTGCTCGGATCGCTCGCACTCCTTCCAACACGTCCTTTGCCGAAGCGTCTCGCGGCAGGTACCCGCTCACTCCCGCGCGCACGCACTGTAGAAACTCGGACTCGTCTCCCGTCGCTCCAATCAGAAGAATTTGTACTCTGGGAGCCATCGTCCGCACCATGCGCACCACGGCCAGGTCTTCATTTGCATTTCCACGCGAAGACAGAACCAGGATGTCCACGTCTTCCTTCAGGAGGTCTTCCACCCGGAATGGTTCCACAGAGTCCGCCCCGGTCAGTGCGATTTCTCCGCACTTGACCAGCATCCGGAAAATCGCCTCTCGCAGCAGGCGATTAGCCGCCGCCACAAAGACGCGCGACTTCCGCTCCACAACCGCGCTGCCGTTCACACGCGCGGTGGTTTCTGTCGTCGCTTTATTGGCTCGGAGGTCGCCATTTGATTGGTTTTTTTTCTGGGCCGACTCTGCTTCCTGCAAAATCTGTTGCGTTCCTGCATTCATAGTGGGACATCCTCCATGAGTCTGCGCTCTCATGCCTACGCCAGCCGTCATGATCAGCGATATGGTGGAGCCCCACGCGTTGACCTTAATGATGCAATTTTGCAGCCGCGCCTTCCATTCCGCCCATTCCCTCCATTCACTCCAACCCCCAGCAAAAGCACCATTTAAGTCCTAAGTCGCGCCTCACTTCCCCCTCCCGCAGTATCGAATTGGTACCAATCCTCACCCTTTGCCTCAATTTGGAACCATTCGGGCATTTGTTAATATCGGGCGAACGTAGTTTATTGTGAACGTTGAGCAGCCCGCCGAGGTGGAGCTGCAACTTTCGCTCCTTTTCCACAGGGCCCTCCCTTTCCTTTTGTAGTACTTCCGTACTACGATTTTCTGGGAGCGTCCTACTTCCTCCCGGGTACGTTCCCACTATAGGTTTGGCTGTCGCCGTCGGATTACACTCTTTTCGGGTAGTGTTCCGCAGTCTTCCCGAAAGACGGTTAGCCCATGGCGACCCAGCAAGAGTTAATGACGAAAAAACTCCCAACAGGAAGTTCCACAAAGCCAATTTCAAACACGGAGCGCCGCGGCAGCCGCCGCTGCAAAATTACGCAGCTCATGCGCATCCGTCCGTCCGACCCGAAGAAGGATCACTTTGAAGACTTGCGCGGCTCCGTCAGCGTTTCCCGCTCCGGCGTCTTCTTCCAGTCCAGCGAATCTGGTTATGAAGTGGGCATGCGGCTCTTCGTAACCATGCCCTATTCTAAAGATCCCGCTTCCATGGCCCGCGAGTACCTCGCCGAAGTCGTTCGCAGGGACGTCCTCCCGACCGGCATGTTCGGCATCGGGATCAAGATCCTTATGGAAATGGGAATCCAGCACGCGTATCACTTTGGCCCCGGCCAGTCGCGCTAGTTAACGCGATCTCCTAAGCCATTCGAACCATCCGATAAAAGCAAGAACGGGCGCCCCAGGTGAGCAGGACGCCCGTTCTTGTGTTTGGGGGTGGAGAGAACTGTCTAGGACGCCGCCTGCCCGAACAGGCGCATGGCGCGATGTCTTAGGATACCGAGCTGCCTGTTGAGCGGGTTCCTGCGGCCCAGGAAGCTGAGCACGGGAGACCGGCGAGGCGTGAGTTTGTTCATCGCAATCGTGAGCCGGATGTCACGGCGCGCATATTTCAGCCCGGTTTGCAGAGCTTCGACAGCGTCATCGCGGCGTCCAGCGGCGGCGTAAACTTCGGCGAGATTCAAGTAAAGCTGCGCCTGGTTCCGCTTCATTCGAACGGCGGAGTCGCACAGCCGCTCCGCTTCGCCCCACTTGCGCTCCGAGCGCGCCAGGACCACTCCGAGGTAAGACATGTAATAGGGATTGTTTTTGTCCAGGTCGACCGCGCGCCGCATGTGCGGCAATGCTTTGATCGCATAATTGTCCCGCAACAGAGTCAGTCCAGTCTTGAATTCACGGAAGGCTTCCGTATCCATCATCGGCTCACCTCGTCCACCCCGACGCCGTCGGGGCTGCAGGAGAATTGGAATTCCGGGAGGTTGGGAAGAACCCGCGCGGCGCATTCGAAGATCGCGCCAACTTCATTTGCGAATCCGTAAGAAGAATTAACCCGCTCAGCCAGGTGAGGAGCGGAACAGCGAGTAACACGGTCGCGAGTAGGCTTTCCATCCCAGTCCTTGTTGAAGCTACTCGCAGTTTTATTCAGAGTCTACTGCCCCGGAGGACAGTCTTGGGTCAGCGGCACTGGGGTTGGAGGGCCAAGAACGAGGACAGGTGCCCCGCGAGCGGCTAACGCGGCGCGGACCGCCTCCAATCGCCGCGCCAGTGTTCCCAATCCTTCAGAGTGGCTTTGTACATCGATTTCGCGGCCTTGTGCAGCCACCGACCCTTGCGTGAGGCCAGGTCTTTTTTCACTTTGGCAATCGCATGGGGGCTCCCGAAGTGCATGTTCGCGGTTTCCCAGCCCATGTCGTAAAGCAGCCGCGCTTCATCCCTTTCTTCGGGCAAAGAAGCGAGTTCGATGCGCGAGCAATCCGGCGCCAGACGCCGAACCAGCCAATGTCCGTGAAAGCGCACGAAGGGATCCTTTACGCGGATAGAACGCTCAACCAATTTCGCACCGTAAACTTCTTCTGATGAAATTCCTCGGCACCAGGCCCAGGCGGACGTTCGAATTCCTTTCGCTTCACGGGCGATGAATGCGCCTTGCCTGGAGGACAAGGCCAAAATCCGGGGATGCCCCAGGCTGCCGAGGCCGGCAATGCGACGCCTTAATTGATACGGGCTTAACGGCTGCGGAAAGGAAGCCTCGATCAATTTTATGGCTTCCTGCGGCGGCTTCGCCGTCAGCGGCCGGCATTGTTGCATTTTCTCCCAGAAGGGTACCGGATCGCGCAGCTTGCCCAGGGCCAGCAACCGCAGCCATTGGTGATGTTCGGCCAGGACAAAGGCTTTGCCGCCTGCCGCCAGGGCATCGCGGTAGCCCTCTTCGATGGCTTCGGCGGCTTCGCGGCGCGCCAGGCCCAGGTGCTCGCTTGAAACCGCCAGATGGGCGCTGGTAGCGAGACGTACAAGATCCAGTGCGTACGAGGCCGGCCACGCCTCATCGAGGTCATTCACGCCCCAAATCAAACGACCTTCTTCGTCCCGCCAGGTCCCGAAGTTCTCGACGTGGAGGTCGCCAACGGCGAGCACGTTTGGGGCTTTGGCCAGATCGGGGCAGGCTTCCGGCCAAAGTTGAATCCAGCGATAGAACGTGGCGCGAAAGAAAGAGAAAGGAGCTTCCGCCATGTGGGTGTGTTTCAGGGCGACGTCCTGGCGAATGATGGGGAGCCGGTTTGCGAGCCAGCGCTCGAAATCGGCCGTGGCTTTAAAGATGTTCATGCTGAACGTGCCGGAGCTCTCTCCGGGCTAAACGTGGGCGTGCTCGATGCGCGCCGGGCCGCCGCGAAGACGGGATTCGTAGATGGGGAATTTCGCGGCAAGCTCGGCAACTTGTTTGCGGACGCGCTGCTCGACTTCGGCGTTGCCGATGTTGGAGAGGATTTCAACGATCCAATCGCCGATCTGCTGCATCTCCGGTTCGCGCATGCCGCGCGTGGTGACGGAAGGGCCGCCCAGGCGGATTCCGCCTCCTTTCATCGGAGGGAGAGGATCGAAGGGAATGGAATTCTTGTTTACGGTGATGCCGGCGCGGTCGAGGGCTTTTTCGGCGTCCGTTCCGGTGATGCCTCGGGAGTGGACTTCGATCAGGAACAAGTGGTTGTCCGTTCCGCCGGTGACGATGCGGAAGCCGTGCTTCGCGACGGCCGCGGCCATAGCTTTGGTGTTGTCCACTACTTGATGCTGATATTCCTTGAAGGACGGCTCCATGGCCTCCTTGAGGCAGACTGCTTTGGCGGCAATGGTGTGCACCAGGGGGCCGCCCTGGGTACCGGGGAACGTCAATTTGTCGAGTTCCTTGGCAAACGCGGCCTTGGACAGGACCATGCCGCCACGCGGACCGCGCAGCGTCTTGTGCGTGGTGGTCGAAACGATATCGGCATGTGGCACGGGGCTGGGGTGGACGCCCGCGGCGACGAGTCCCGCAATGTGCGCCATATCCACAAAAAAAAGCGCGCCAACGGACTTCGCGACTTTGCCGATGCGCTCGAAGTCAATGATGCGCGAATAGGCGCTGGCGCCGGCGACGATCATTTTTGGCTTGTGCTCGGCAGCGAGCTTTTCAATTTCGTCGTAGTCGATGCGCTCGTCTTCTTTTTTGACGCCATAAGCCACGAATTTGTACATGCGCCCGGAGAAATTCAGCGGATGCCCGTGCGTGAGGTGGCCGCCATGCGAAAGGTTCATTCCGAGAACGACATCGTCTTTTTGCAGCGTGGACATGTAAACGGCGACGTTGGCGGATGTGCCGGAATGCGCTTGCACGTTGGCGTGCTCGGCGCCAAAGAGTTCCTTGGCGCGGTCGATAGCCAGCTGCTCGACCTTGTCGGCGTACTCGCAACCGCCGTAGTAGCGTTTGCCCGGATAGCCCTCGGCGTATTTGTTCGTGAAGATAGAGCCCATGGCTTCGAGGACAGCTTCGGAGACGAGGTTCTCCGAGGGAATGAGCTCAAGGCCGGTGGCTTGGCGCCGGGCCTCGTCGCGAAGGAGATCAGCGATTTGCGGATCGACGGAATCGAGGGGACGATTCATGCGGTCGTTTGCGATGGTGGTCTTGGTCATGAGGTGGCCTCAATTTGCCCGGCGCGTTTGCGCTTGGTGTGCGGGCGGAGAGGCGATTTTATCGGATGGAGAGGGGGAAAGCCAATTAAGGTGAGTGAAGACACGTGCCTCATACCCCGCTGTTTGTACAAAGAGTGCGAATTGCTTGAAAAGAAAAGGGTTGAGTTATTGGAGAATGCAAAAAGTGCAAAAGAGTGCGAAAAAGTGTGAAAGGAAAGGACTTGAGTGCAGTGAGGAAAAAGAAGTTGAGGTTGAGGAGGCAAAGGAGATAAAGGAAGGGAAGCGGAAAGGACAGAGAGCAAGACACTTACGGGGCAGACGGGCCTGGAATTGTCGACTCACATAACAAAATATCACGAAAGAGTAATTCAGTCAAGAATTATTTATTAGTACTAGGACGTATGACCGAGGCCGATGATAGCTGTGCCCTAGGGGGAAGTCTTCCTGGACACACTTGGCAGTATGGAGGTTCGCACACGCGCCATGACGCTTGACTCGAATAGCTTAGGCGTCTAAGTTAGTTGAATGATGCGTCTCGCCAAGCCAATTTTTCTGGCGGTGCTGGCAGTCACGCTCGCTGCGTATGCGTTGGACTGCGGAGCCACGACACCTGAGCAGGCGATGGACTGCTGCAAATCGATGGCGTGCTCGTCGCACGGACACCACGCGCAGGATTGCTGCAAGACAATGCAAGCGATGCATGCTCCTTTTGTGCAACCCTCCTCCGCGTATGGGGTTTCTTTCTCGCCCCATGTTTTCGCCGTGCTGCCCGCAACTGCCGAGCCTCACGCCTTAGGTCCCTCTGGCCGCGTCATTGCGGCGCATTGCCACGCCCCGCCAATCCAGCACACTCCGACCCCGCTGCCACTTCGCATCTAGTCAGTCCTCCAGTCGGCTCCCGATTTGAAGCATTCGTGTGCTTCGGCATGCCCGTTTTAACTGGAGGAAGCATTTATGAGAACTCGAAATCCATGTTTTATCAGCCGATTTGCGCGTGTGGCTCTGTTGCTCCTCTCGGTGCTCTGTGCTTCGGTAGCCAGAGCGCAAGGCCCCGCCCCAGAGACGGCCCCGCCCCTATTCCCCGGTGGAGGACTCATCTCCTACAATTCCATCTTCACCACACGAAGCCGCATGCCGGGAATTCCGGGCGGCATCCCTGCGACAGCCCGCCCTACCTTTTTGCATGAGGGTGATTTCAACTTTACCTGGGGTTTCTATCGCAACTTTGACTTGACCGTTCTCGTTCCGGTAGTCACGAATCACTTTGACAGCGGGAATGCTCCAGCCGTTGGAGGAACAGGCCTGGGCGATGCCATTATGCTCGTGAAGTATCGGTTTTACCGGCGCGATTCGGAACGGGGTACTACCCAGGCATCCATTACCTTCGGCCCGAAGATCCCGACGGGACGAACAGGTTTGACTGACACAAACGGAAAACGACTACCGGCGGGTCTGCAACCGGGCTCGGGTTCTACGGATCTGTTCCTGGCGGCAAATTGGACTTACACCGGGCTTTTCAATCTGAAGCGTCTGGTTGCTGATGAGGATTGCCATTCAATTATCCGGTCACAGGGGACGCAGGCAACACGACCCGGCAGCGACATCGAATCACGTTTCTGGCTGTCGTACAGACCTTATGAATCAAAGAACGTGGCCCGTGAATGGTTCATTGGTCCAGCGCTGACGTGGCTGCATTCTCAAGATGATCGCATCGGAGGCGTGGCGCAAAGCGGGAGCGGCGGCGATGTGCTGCTGGCTGGAATCACCGCCTATGTGGGAGTCCGCCCCGGAATTCACCTTTGGCTTGGGATGGATTGGGACGTGGCGCACTCCGCAGGCGCGATGTTCATGCCTGCTCGCCGTCACATCAGTTTTGGAATAACCCAGCAATTTCGGATGCACCGTTAAGGAAAGGAGGAACGATGAACACGAAAAAACTGGCCCTACTTGCTCTGCTGGCTTCGATAGTTAGTCCAGTCTCCCAGGCGCAAATCAAGCATATTGAAATGCGCGTCGAAGGAATGACATGAAACTTTTGAGCATACGGGGTGAAGCAACACCTCGGACGCCAGTCTGGCGTTCAAACAGTTGATGTGAGCTTGCTTGATGGAAAAGTTGTTGTCACGCCCAAAGAGGACGGGCAGATTGATCCCGCCCAGCTTTTGAAGGCGACGTACGATAGCGGTGTGACCGCTGCGGAGATGGATATGACCGCACGCGGAAAAATCGTGAAGGACTCTTCGGGCAGCCTTGCGTTACAAGTTTCGCCGAATCGGTCTTTCGCGCTTACACCGAATGAGTTGTCAAAAGGACTTGAAGCCCTCGTCGATACCCCAACGATGGTCACAGTTCGTGGTCAGTTGTACAAAAAGCCCGCAGGGAAGAAGAAAGCGGACCCTTCGGCTCCCTTGAAGCTGTTGCTGCTGGAAGTGCAGAAGAAGGAATAGATGCTGAGAAACCGTGTATTAATTCTAAGCCTCGCCGGGGTCGGACTTGCCGGATGCAATCAGCACTCGGCAAGTCTCCCTCAGCAGAAACAAGAAGCTGTAATCGCGCCGGGTGAAATAGGTTCACGAATGCCCGATTTCTCCATGAAGGATTTGCAGGGGCGCGAGATTTCCTCGGCTGACCTGCGCGGCAAAGTCGTGCTGATTGATTTTTGGGCCACATGGTGCCAACCGTGCAAGCAAGAGATGCCGGGCTATCAGAAACTTTTAGATCGCTATGGCCCTCGCGGGTTCGCGGTTATCGGGTTGAAATTCGACACCATGATGGACATGGAAGATCCACTCCTTTTTGCGAAGAAAATCGGGGTACGGTATCCACTGGCAGTCGCGGCTGAAGAATTGAAGCAGAAGTTCGGCGGCATTGAAGGTTTGCCGACGACGTTGCTTTACGACCGCCAAGGAAGTCTTCGGAAAAAGGTCATCGGGTTTGAATACACTGAGGCATTCGAGACCGCTCTAAGAGGGCTTATGTGAATGGCATTATCATCGTCCTTATGGCCCAGGTGAGATGAACGAGAGCTCAGTTTCGGATCGTACACTTATCTTGCGTCGTGGGCGAAGGCTGGAATACTTCACCATCGCATGGAATTCCATCGAGGGCTTGCTCGCCGTCGCGATGGGCATAATTGCCGGAAGCATTTCACTCATGGGTTTTGGGCTCGACAGCTTCATCGAGGTAACCTCTGGGTCAGTTTTGCTGTGGAGGATGTCGGTCGACGCGGATGTGCATCGCCGCGAACGGAACGAGAAACGGGCGCTAAGAATTGTGGGTCTGTGTTTTTGTTTGTTAGCCGTCTATGTTGTCTATGAATCCGGCATGGACCTCATATCCAGACAAGCCCCGGAGCATAGCTTGCCCGGCATCATTCTTGCTTGTGTATCGCTTGTTGCAATGCCCCTTCTGTCGCGGGCGAAGCGAAGTGTAGGCCGTGCAATTGGCAGTGCGGCGATGCATGCCGACGCAAGACAAACCGAGTTCTGCACTTACCTGTCGGCAATCCTGCTCGGTGGACTGTTACTGAACGCGCTCTTCGGTCTTTGGTGGGCCGACCCTGTTGCGGCCCTCATGATGGTACCCATTATCGGAAGAGAGGGCCTCGAAGGACTCCGAGGCAAGGTATGTGACGATTGCTCCGGTAGCGGGTGAGCATTTCGCTGAGGAACTTAGTGGTCGCCGCGGTGCGTGAAGAGTACTCAGCGGCGACGGTGTTTCGGCGCGTGCTGTGGATTCAGACCCAAACGATCAGCAGCAGGTCGCGATAAAGCACGACCCTAACATTCGAGCCTACATTCCAGGAGAAGGAAAGGCGTCACAAGATGGCGGGGATGAGTTTTTCCACTGTGGCGATGAAAGAGTCGAAGTCCAGTTCGGTTTGGAGGGTGCCATCTTCAAAATAGACAAGATAATTCGTGTTGGTGGCCAGGATGCCCGGCAGCTTCGCAGTTTCAATGAAGCGCATTTTTTCAGGAGATAAGAACGCGGAAACGGCCGCGGCGTCCGACCCTCTAATCCAATAATGCGCCGAGAAGTCCGGGTACAGCCGCGGGTCCACGTCAATCGCCAGCTTTGGTTCGCCTACCATCTTGCCAACGACATCTTGGACCGTACGGACAATGGAATTGTTTCCCACGGAAAACCGTGGCAAACCCTGAGTCTTTATCTTTGCAACCTTGTAGGGGATAGGCCTGCTACCGGCATTGATCGATCCAGTGGTGCTGCAGTTGAAAATAGTGACCTCTTTCGATCGCAGACTACTGGTGAATGCAAGCCAACCTCCACTTGCGTGGCCGAGTCCGTCGATATCGGCCACGTCGGAAGACGCGTCCACGAGATTTCTCAGGGCGGGATTTTTCAGCATTTCCAGGAGGGAACTGCCCGGGATTTGTGAGGCGGAAGGATTCACCAGGCGGTAACCCTTTTTTTGGGCGTACTCAATAACTGGAGTCACCTTCTTACTCGGACTGCGGAAAAGGTCGCGGAACAGCCCAAAAATCGTGGGCAACAAGACGGCTAGAACAAACAACAGAATCATGTATTTCATGTTGCGGCAGTTGTCGTCCGGTTACGGGCCGGCCCAGCCCTTTCGAAGGTTGTGACCGGAAGTATAGTGGAAAAAATCTCGCCGTTGCGGAAAGGCTCTTTGAGTGGCCCTTATCGATTATGGGAGGTCATGCCGCAAGAGAGTCAAAGGCAGGTCACGGCAAACGCGTATCGCGTTCGATTTGACTGATTTTGTCGATGCGGCGCTGGTGACGGCCGCCCAGGTAGGCGGTGGTGAGGAAAACACGCACCATTTCGATGGCGGCTTCGGCGGTGACGATGCGGCCACCGAGGGCCAGGACATTGGCGTCGTTGTGTTCGCGGGCAAGCCGCGCGGTCGTGACGTCATGGGCGAGCGCAGCCCGAATGCCGGGAACTTTGTTGGCGGCGATGGAGATGCCGATGCCGGAGCCGCACACGGCAATGCCAAGATCGGCAAGTTTTGAACAGACGCGCTCGCCAACAGCCTTACCGTAATCGGGATAATCCACGGATTCTTCGGAGGTGGTTCCCTGGTCATCGACGGCATATCCGGCGGCTTCCAGGTATTTGCGAATGGCTTCTTTGACAAGGAATCCTGCGTGATCGGAACCAATGGCAATGCGCCGTTTTTTGGGGAGCTCGGTCATTGGTTTTTCAACAGGGGTTTTTCCCCAGGGGGTCATACCAAGGAGATTTTTCCACAGGGGTATCTCCGCGGGGATTGTATATGATGAGGCTCGGGGTTGCACCGATATCGGCGATTTTTCGATTGCGCCGAGTGTTATAGTTGCGGGAATCCATCCTTCCTCCGATCTGGTTTCCCGGCAAACCCTCAATGTTCGATAAGCGGTCCTGATCAGGTAGAGCTTATTTAGAATCAATGCTTACAAAACTGGCCGTTATGGTTGACCAGAGAGTCTGAATCTTTCTTCCTTAGAGAACTCCGTGCACTCCGTGTTGAGATACCTTTGCTCAACTAAGAAGAGCAGAAAATGCGCCGTTGGCCACCAGCGCTGCCACGGCTTCAATATCCGCCGCCAGCGGTCTGTCCACGGACAACTTGGGTGATTTCGCTCGCACTGTTTCGTGTGCTTTGCGCGCCAGTGTCCCCGTCTGCAAAGGAGTCAGCAGGTCGATCCCCTGACAAGCGCACAGAAGCTCGATCGCGATCGTATTCCGCAAATTCACGAGCATGCGTTCCAATCGCCGCGCCCCGCTCATGCCCATGGAGACGTAGTCTTCCTGATTGCCGCTTGTAGAAATGGAATCGACGGAATGTGGCGTTGCCAGCGTCTTGTTCTCGCTCGTCAGAGCCGCCGCTGTCACCTGTGCGATCATCAATCCGGAGTTCAATCCTGGCTCGGGAGTCAGAAACGCCGGCAGCATACTTGTCAGCGGATTCGTCATCTGCTCGATGCGCCGCTCGACGATTCCTCCGAGCGTGGCCATGGCGATCGCTACTTGGTCCGCCGCCATGGCCAACGGCTGCCCGTGAAAATTTCCGCCGCTGATGATGTCGCCGCTCCTGGCATCGCGCACAAAGACCAGCGGATTGTCCGTCGCGCTGTTCAGCTCCACCGAGGCCATCTCTCGAGCCTGCGCCAGCGAATCGCGCACCGCGCCGTGCACTTGGGGTGTGCATCGCAAACTATATGCATCCTGCACGCGCGGATCTTTTTCTGACGCGCGATGCGATTCGCGAATCTGGCTGCCCTCATTCAAGTGCGCCAAGTTGCGCGCCGTGGTAGCCGCTCCGGCATACGCGCGCGCATGCATGATGCGCGCATCGAATGCGCCGGGACTTCCGCGCAGCGCATCCAACGAAAGGGCAGCGGCGACATCGGCGGTGTCCACTAGATTGTCCGCTTCACGCAACGCCAGGCTCAACAATGCCAGCATTCCCTGTGTGCCGTTCAGCAGCGAGAGCCCTTCTTTCGCTTCAAGCGCGACCGGCGTAATTCCCGCGCGCTTCATGGCTTCGTCGCCCGACAGAATTTCTCCGCGAAACGCCGCGCGGCCTTCGCCTATCACCACCTGTGCCAGGTGCGCGAGCGGCGCAAGGTCGCCAGAAGCGCCCACTGAGCCCTGTGAGGGAATCACGGGATGCACTTTGGCATTCAGCATCTTGCAAAGTGTTTCCACGACGACCGGGCGGACGCCGCTCAATCCTTTGGCCAGCGCATTCGCGCGCAGCAACATCATTGCACGCGTCTCCGCCTCGCTCAGCGGCGCGCCGACACCGCAGCCGTGAGAACGCACGAGATTTATCTGAAGTTGCCGCACTTGTTCCGCGGAGATGCGCACGGAAGCAAGTTTCCCGAAACCCGTGTTGATTCCGTACGCGGCTTCCCCCGAAGCCACCAATCGGTCGACCACCGCGCGCGAAGCGTTCATCCGTTCGATCGCCGATGGCGTTAGGTGGGCTTGAGCGTCGCGAAGCGCTACATCGTAGAGTTGCGGGAAGGTGAGTTCGTTCCCGCTCAGGGCGACGCTCATGCGTTGCTCCGGTCCGGTTGCGGTGCGACGATGGAGTTAAATACGCTGTGGTATTTCTTTGGCAACATTTTTGGACGGCCGTTGCTTCCGCAAATCACGTGGGTCGTCTCTCCGTTTGCGAGTACCCTTCCGTCGGCGTCGCGAATGACTTCATAGGAAAACTTGACGATGCGATTCCGGGACTCCGCGATGCGCGTCCGGATACGCAGGACTTCATCGTACATCGCCGAATGATGATAGCGGCAGTGCGCGTCAGCAACCACGATATGGCAATCGTCTTCTATTTCCATGCGTTTGTACTCGATCCCCAGCGCGCGGATCAGTTCAACGCGGCCAACCTCGAACCAGATCAAATAATTCGCGTGATAAACCACGCCCATCTGATCCGTTTCCGCGTAGCGCACGCGCACCATCGCATCGTGATATTCAATCATTCGCATGCTCTTATTTTTCCGAGTCGCCTTGCCAGACGGGCTTGCGTTTCTCCAGAAACGAAGCGAGGCCTTCCTGGAAATCGGGCGTGCAGCGAATGCGTGCATTTTCGAGGATGGCACGTTCCAAGTCGTGATCCACGCCGGCAGCCGCGGACGAAACGAGAAGATGTTTGGAGCGCGTGAGGCTGCTGGGGCTGGCTGCGATCAGCAGGTTTGCGAGTTCGTGCGCGCGTTCCATCAAGCGATCCGCCGGAACAATTTCCGATGCCAGGCCGAATGCTTTCGCTTCCTCCGCCTCGATAATGCGGCCGGTAAGCAAGAGATCACGCGAGCGCTTTTCCCCGATTTGCCGAGTGAGGAATACGGAAACGATTGCCGGCAGGAAGCCAATCTTCACTTCCGTGTATCCAAACTTCGCTTCGGGCACGGCGAGCGTAAAATCGCACAGCGTTGCGATGCCGCAGCCTCCCGCGTAGGCAGGGCCGTTTACCGCCGCGATGAGTGGCCGCGGAAAACTCCAAATGCGGCGGAACATTTTGGCGATTCGCCGGGAGTCTTCCTGATTTTCCGCCGGGGATTGTTTCGCGATGGCCGCAAGCATGTCCAAATCCATACCTGCGCAAAACGCTTTGCCGCTGCCCGTCAAAATCGCCACGCGTGCATGGCTCTTCTCGATTTGGTCGAGCGCCGTTTGCAACTCCGCCATCATTTGTGTGGAGATGGCGTTACGTTTTTCAGGCCGGTTCAACGTAATGGTCGCCAGATTTCCGGCAATGTCGAGAAGGAGCGTCGAATACATGGCTAAACTCCTTTTCAATTCACAAGTGGTGTGTGCGCATACTTTGCGCGAATCTCGTTGGTCATTTCGAGAGCTATTCTCAGCCGCGCCGAATCAATGCCCGTGTCGGCACCTGCTTTTCGTAGCGCGGCCAGAACATCCTCCGTCGCGATGTTGCCGACCAGATTGTCTCCCGCAAACGGGCAGCCGCCAAGCCCCGTCAGCGCACTATCGAACCCCCGGCAGCCCGCTTCGTACGCCGCGAGAATTTTTTCTTCCGCATTTTCCGGCCGGCTATGAAGATGAACTCCCAATTCAATTCCAGCGACGTGATCTTTCACGCTGCCGTACAAGTCACCGATGAGTCGCGGCGAAGCGGTACCGACCGTGTCCGCCAGCGAAACCGTTCGCACGCGAACATCCTTTAGCCACTCCAAAGTATCGGCTACAATCTCGGGCCCCCACGGCTCGTCATAAGGATTTCCGAACGCCATCGAAATATAAATCACCAGTCCTCGGTTTGCCGCGGCAGTTTCTTTTCTCAGTTTTTCTACCAGCGCGCGCGATTCGTCCCGAGTCATATTCGCATTCGCGCGCCGAAAATACGCAGAAATGGAGTAAGGATATCCAATCGTCGTCACGCCCGGAGTTGCGAGCGCGCGTTCCAGGCCCTTTTCGTTCACGACAATACCGATTATTTCTGGAGCCTCGTGGCCGGCGGGAAGGCAAGCGTTTAGTTTTGCCATCACTTCTTCACTATCCGCCATCTGCTTCACATGCTTCGGTGAAACAAAACTTACGGCATCAATATGCTTGAATCCCGCAAGGATAAGTTCCTTGAGGTATTCCGCTTTGTATTCCGTGGGAATTTGCTCCGGCAACCCCTGCCACGCATCCCGCGGGCACTCAATCAGTTTCACGTTTTCCATGTCAGGTCTGCAAGACGCCGGTTTTGAATTCACGGATGTCGGGATTGAGCGCGGCGGCTTCCAGAGCCCAGATCAAGGCGTCGCGCGTGTGCGCGGGATCGATGATGGTGTCGACCCAGAGGCGCGCGGCGGCGTAGCGCGGGTCGGTTTGATGTTCGTAGGTCGCTCGGACGGATTCGACCAATTCTTTCTTTTGTTTCTCGTCGAGTTTTTTTCCTTCGCGTTCGAGTTGCTTCAATTTTATTTCGGCGAGGGTGCTGGCCGCGGCGTCGCCGCTCATCACTGCAAAGCGCGCGGTGGGCCAGGCGAACATGAAGCGCGGATCATAGGCTTTACCACACATGGCGTAATTTCCGGCGCCGAAGCTGCCGCCGCAAATCACGGTAATTTTTGGAACGACGCTGTTGGCGACGGCGTTCACCATTTTTGCGCCGGCGCGGATGATGCCGCTCCACTCTGCGTCTTTTCCAACCATGAAACCGTTTACGTCGTGAAGAAAAATCAACGGGATGCGGTTCTGATTGCAATCGAGAATGAAGCGCGCGGCTTTTTCTGCGGACTCGGTATAAATCACGCCGCCAAATTCAATTCGTTTCTGGTCCGACCCGCGCGCCAGCGTCTGCACATGTTTTTTCTGATTGGCGACAACGCCGACGGCCCAGCCGCCGATGCGCGCGTATCCGCAAAGGAGTGTCTCACCATACTCCGCGCGATATTCTTCAAATTCGCTCGCATCCACGATACGCGCTATGATCTCCTTCATATCGTATTGTTTGCCGGGATCGCTTGAGAAGATTCCGTAGATCTCCTCAGCAGAAAAGAGCGGTCCGCGCGACTTGACATGACTGAACGGCGAAGCATTCGGCGCCCCCATTTTGTCGACCAGGGCGCGAATTCGCGCGATGCACGCATCGTCGTCCGGTTCGCGAAAATCCACCGTGCCGCTGATTTGCGCGTGCATTTTCGCCCCACCGAGGTCTTCCGCGGAAGTTTTCTGGCCGATGGCAGCTTGCACTAACGCGGGGCCCGCCAAAAACAATCCCGAGCCTTCGGTCATCAAAATGTGATCGCACATCACGGGAAGATACGCGCCACCCGCGACGCACATGCCCATGATGGCGGTGATTTGCGGAATGCCCATCGCAGACATCACAGCGTTGTTGCGGAAGACGCGCCCGAAATCGTCGGTATCCGGAAAAACATCTTCCTGGAGCGGCAAGAAAACTCCCGCGGAATCGACGAGGTAAACCGTGGGGATGCGGTTTTCGATGGCGATATTTTGTGCGCGAATCACTTTCTTCGCGGTCATGGGAAAAAACGCGCCGGCTTTCACTGTCGCGTCGTTGGCGATCAGCATAAAGGTGCGGCCGCAAACCTTCGCGAGCCCGGTGACCGTGCCTGCCGAAGGCGCGCCGCCCCACTCCTCGTACATTTCGTAAGCAGCGTAGATTCCCAATTCGAAGAATTGCGAACCAGGATCCATCAACTTGGCGATGCGTTCGCGGGCGGTCAGGCGCCCCTTTTTGTACTGCGATTCAATGGCTTTTGCGCCGCCGCCCTGGCGGATTTGTTCTTCCTCGTTCTTGATTTTCGTCAATAAATCAACGATGCGGCGGGTGTTCTTTTCAAATTCCGGTGACTTGAGATTGGCGGTGGTTTTCAGAACCGAAGCGGACACGCGTGGACCTCGCGAACCAACAAGCTGTCAAAAATGATTCGAATTACAAAGCGCAAACAACCAGTGAGACAGTATACGAGGTTTGACGGCGGTTGTGCGAACCGTGCCTTGTTCCCGGCTATGAGTTAAAAATGCAAAGCATTTTGCAACGATTCTGAAGCGAGGTAAGCTAACGGTGGGGATTTTGAGGACAACCTGCGAGTGCTGTCCGCCGCCTGAACGGCAAATTGTGCCAATTCGAAAGGACACCGTGATGAGGCATCACTACAAGATTGTTTTCACGTTTGGCGGGACCGCGCTTTTACTGCTTGCAGGTTTGGGTAGCGCCCAAACAGCCGCGTCTCCCCAGAAAGCTCCTGCAAAATCGACGGCGCAGGCGCCCGCGAAGCCAGCAGCGGCCAAGCCGGCGCCGCTCGAAGTCCCGCAATTGAAATTCGAAAAGTACAAACTGGACAATGGGCTGGAAGTGATTCTCTCCGAAGATCACCGGCTGCCGATGGTAGCCGTGAATTTGTGGTACCACGTCGGTCCGGCGAATGAACTTCCCGGGCGCACGGGATTTGCGCATCTGTTCGAACACATGATGTTCGAAGGGTCGCGGCACGTTCCCGGCAGTTCGCATTTTCATTTCCTGGAAGCCGCTGGCGCTTCCGACATCAACGGCACCACGGATTTTGACCGCACAAATTATTTCGAGACGCTGCCTTCGAATCAGCTCGAACTGGCGCTGTGGCTGGAGTCCGACCGCATGGGTTATTTGCCGGACAAACTGGACCAGGCGAATCTTTCGAATCAGCAGGACGTGGTGCGGAACGAACGGCGGCAGAGCGTGGAAAACGCTCCGTACGGCGTGGTGGAAGAAGGGCTGTTCCATCAACTTTTTCCGAAAGAGCATCCGTACTACGGGGAAGTGATTGGGTCGCACCAGGACATTCAGTCGGCGAAGCTGGAGGATGTCCGGAATTTTTTCAAACTGTATTACGCGCCAAACAACGCGAGCCTGGCGATCGTCGGGGATTTTGATCCGCAAAAGGCGCGCGAGCTGGTGCAGAAATATTTTGGGCCGTTGAAGCGCGGAGAGGACGTTCCGAAGATCAAGGCGCACACCCCACCGATTACTTCCGAGCGTCGAGCGGCCATTCAAGACAACGTGCAGCTCCCGCGCATTTACATGGCGTGGCTGACTTCGCCGATTTTCAAGCCCGGAGACGCGGAGGCAGATCTTGCGGCGACGATTCTCGGCGGCGGGAAGTCCAGCCGGTTGTACAAGAAACTCGTTTACGAAAAGCAGATCGCGCAAGACGTGGCGGTGAATCAGCAATCGCTGATTCTTGGCTCGGTGTTTGAAGTACAAGTGACGGCGAAGGCTGGCGTGAAGCTGGAAGACCTCGAGAAAGCGATCAACGCGGAGCTGGAGGCGTTTCGCAAAGACGGGCCGACGGCCGAGGAGCTCATGCGGGCGCGCAATGTAATCGAATCAAGAATCATTGCAGGCTTGGAGACGCTAGGCGGATTCGGCGGAGTCGCCGACCGCCTGAACAGCTACAACCATTATCTGGGCACGCCGGACTTTCTCGCAGCCGATGTTGCGCGCTACGAAAATTCCACTGCCGAGTCGATTCAGGCGTTCGCGGAAGGGCAGCTCAAGGGGAACCAGCGCGCGCTGGTTTACGGAGTGCCGGGGAAGCAGGATTTAGGCGCCGAAGTGGCGACACCGAAAGCGCCGGAAAAGGATCCATCCAAGAATAATGGCGAGCCGGTGAACGCTGACGCGGAGTGGCGAAAGGAGCCGCCAAAGCCGGGTCCTGCCAGCGCGCTGCACTTGCCGGTGCCGGAAAAATTCAAGCTGCCGAATGGATTGACGGTGCTGTACAGCGAAAGGCCGGGATTGCCGCTTGTTGCGGCGGACCTGGTTTTGCATGCCGGGAGCGGAGTGAATCCGGTGGATCGTCCGGGGCTGGCCAGCATGACCGCGCGGATGCTGCAGCAGGGAACGACGACGCGTTCGGCGCTGCAAATTGCCGATCGCGCGGCGGACCTGGGCGCAACGCTGAATTCGGGATCTGGGACGGATACGACGGGAATCTCCACACGTTCGCTTACACGAAGTTTTCCAGATGCGCTGGAATTGTTGGCGGACGTGGCGCTGCATCCGAGTTTTCCTAAGGATGAATTGGAACGAGTGCGCTCGGAGCGGTTGACCAGCATCGTGCAGGAAAAAGACGAACCGTTTTCGCTGGCTAGCCGTGTGTTGGCTTCGGCCCTCTATGGACCCAAGCACACGTACGGGTATCCGGACAGCGGCACGACGGAATCGATCAAGGCGATTTCGCGCGAGGACCTGGAAAAGTTCTGGAAGCAGAATTATTTCCCGGACGATGCGGCGCTAGTAGTGACGGGAAATATCAAACTGGCAGCGTTGAAGCCGCTGCTGGAAAAACAGTTTGGCGCGTGGAAGGCGGGGAGGCCGGCGCAGCCGCCGCTGAGCACGCCGGAGCCAACAGACGCGAAGCTGATTTTGGTGGACCGTCCGGGAGCGCCGCAGACGACGCTGGTGTGCTTCTCGATGGGCTTGGCGCGGTCGACGCCGGATTACGTTCCCGTCGAAGTGATGAACACAGACCTCGGGGGACTTTTCTCGAGCCGCATCAACATGAACCTGCGCGAAGCGCATGGGTACACGTACGGCGCGGGATCGTTCTTCCGATACCACCGGTCGCCGGGGCCGTTCATCGTTTTTTCCGATGTGCGCACGGACGTGACCGCTCCCGCGACAACGGAAGTGTTCAACGAACTGAAGCGGATGCGCGACACGCAGATGACGCCGGCGGAATTGAGCCTCTCGAAGGATTCCATCGCGCGGTCGTTGCCGGGGCGGTTCGAGCGCGGAACGGAGGCGGCGGCGACGTTCGCGGAACTGTTTACCTACGACCTGCCGCTGGATTATTTTTCGACGTTGCCGGAACGCATCAATGCGGTGACGGTCGAACAAGCGCAGGCCGTTGCGAAGAAATACGTTCAGCCAGACAAGATGATCGTGCTTGCTGTGGGCGACCGCGCGAAAATCGAAGAGGACATGAAGAAGCTGAATCTAGGCAAAGTGGAGGTTAGGGATACGGATGGGAAGCTTGTGAAGTAGCACCGCCGATTTAGGCTAGCGAACGTAGATGTGAGGCACACCTGTCGCCATCATGCCGGTAATCGAGCTATCTACGCTGATTTCTGCTCCACGAGAACGCGTATTTGACCTTGCCCGAAGCATCGATGCCCATCAGGACTCGGCGGAAGGAACCGGCGAAAGGGCAGTCGCAGGTGTAACCACCGGGCTCATTGGCCTCAACGACGAAGTGACTTGGGAAGCGCGCCATCTGGGCCTTAGACAACGACTAACCGTTCGAGTGACTGAATTCCATCGTCCCCAGCATTTCCAGGACATCATGGTCGCGGGCGCATTCAAAAGCATGAAACACGATCACGAGTTCTTGGAGCACCCGACAGGTACACAGATGAAGGATCGTTTCGAGTTTCAGTCGCCACTGGGGATTTTCGGCAAAATTGTAGATCAGCTATTTCTGCAAGCTTACATGGAACGATTCCTGGTTCAGCGCAACGGTGTTCTAAAGAAGTTGGCTGAATCGAATGAATGGACTCGTTATCTCGTGCATGTGTGAGGTATTCCGAAAGACCCGCTGCCCAGACAATTACAGATTGACGAGTCCTAATCCCGCAACTATGATTTGAGTGTCGCGCGAAATGCGCGGCGTTGCTCAATTCAGCCACGGAGGCGCCTGTGCGAACCACTAGCAGAGCTCTCGCGGGTGGGTGTGTCTCCGCGGCTGGCAAGAACTGACCGCAGCATCCCCTCCCGCAATTCCAATCCAATAGAACGAATGCTGTTTGATTTGGCGCTAGCCGCGGCCGTGTGCTGCGCGAATGGAAGGCATCTGCGCAAACCGTAGATGCCACGGGAGAATTACTTCGTGACGATTACTGGATCGCTTGCAGCTTGGGGATGGAATTCATACTTTGAAGCGTTTTGGCGCGGCGGCCAATGGGAGAACGCCGTGCCGGCGCGCGTGATTGCGCAGCAACGGAAATTCTGGCGCATCGCAGGAGATTTCCGCGAAGGCTGGGCGGAAGCGAGCGGCAAGCTGCGTCTTGCCGCGGGCGAGGGAGCTGACTGGCCGGCCGTCGGTGATTGGGTTGTGGCGGAACTGCACGGGGCGGACATGACCGCGGTGATTCTGGAGGTTTTGCCGAGACGGAGCAAGTTTGTGCGCAAGTTTCCCGGCAAGAAAATGGAAGAACAGGTGATCGCGGCGAATGTGGACACGGCGCTGCTGGTGTCCGGATTAGACGGCGATTTCAATCCGCGGCGCGTCGAACGTTACCTCGCGCAATGCTGGGAGTCGGGGGCGAAGCCGGTCATGGTGTTGAATAAGGCAGACGCCTGCCAGGACACGCGTGCGAAGGCTGTGGAAATGGCGCGAGTCGCCATCGGCACAAGCGTGTGCGTTGTGAGTGCGTTAAGTGGTGATGGTTTTGGCGAACTCGAAGGGTTTCTCAGACCCGGGCAAACGTTGGTGCTGCTGGGTTCATCGGGAGTCGGGAAGTCGACGATTGCGAACCGGCTTCTGGGGCACGCGGTTCAGGAGGTGCAACCGGTTCGCGAGAGCAATAGCCGGGGACGACACACCACGACCGCAAGAGAATTGTTCGTCTTACCGGGAGGCACGCTTTTGATGGACACGCCGGGCTTGCGCGAGATGCAATTGTGGGATTCTGAGGAGGGTGTTGCGCAAGTTTTCGCGGACGTTGATGCGCTGGCGGGGCAGTGCCGGTTCGGCGATTGCCGTCATGAAAGAGAGCCAGGATGCGCGGTGCGGGCGGCGTTGGATGCGGGAACGTTGGATCCGGCGCGGCTGGAAAACCGGCGGAAGTTGATGCGCGAGCAGGAATTTCTTCGGAGGAAAGTCGATCCTGAAGCGCGACAGGAGTGGAAAAGTGAAATGAAGACTCTGCACCGGGAGGCGAAGCGACTGTATGCGAGCAGAAAGAGAGCGCAAGAGGAGTAAATGCACTAGAACAGCGCACGCCCCCCGTGGCACGCGCGACAGACAGGAGTACAACAGCTGTTAAGGTTTCTTTAGGGATGTGGTCGGGTTCGCACTCGGCGGATTGGCAATCGTGAACGCGAAAATGGCAAAATTCTGGGTTGGAAGCATCAGAGCATACTCGCCTGCGGGGAGGTCTTCGCGCGGCCGCATGAGCCAACACGCACCCTCCGGCTGTGCCATTTCTGTCGGAACCACATCCGAATGTTTCGCCTCCGCGATCTTGGTGCCCAAGACGGGTATCCTGCCCGCGTTGAGCTCACGCAAATCCTTTTTAGAATGAAGCTGCACAAGCACCGGGCCGCCCGGGAAAGAGGGGAGGCTACAGACGGAGAGGACAGGCCTGCGAGTTTCGATCTGAAGCTCAGCGTACTGTCCCGAATACTCAGCGATAACTACGGCTGGGGCTACGCCGTAGTTGAGCGATTGCGCCAAGGCCGGTTTGCTGCGAATGTTGAATGGGATTTCTTGGGAAAGAACTTCCCACCTGGAATTTTCGACCAGAACACCGACACCCTGAGTAGGGTATTCCTCGGGAAAATTTGAAGTAGTGGAAGACGCACTTTGCTTGGCTTGAGGCAGAGGTTGCTGTGCAGACAGTAGCAGAGAAAATAGAGTCGATGCAGCCGCGTAACGGGAACCAAGTAAGCATAAGAACCTCCGATATTAAGTACAGGAACTACTTATGTTAGCCTCAATTTAGTACTAAGCGACGCGCTTGTGGATGAAATCGACGATGTCTTGTGTGGAAGTGCCAGGGAGGAAAATCTCGGCGATGCCGGATTGCTTGAGGGCTGGGATGTCGGCTTCGGGGATGATGCCGCCGACTAGGACGGTGACGTCGTTCATGCCTTTTTCATGGAGGAGCTTCATGAGCTGGGGGCAGATGGTGTTGTGCGCGCCGGAGAGGATGGAAAGGCCGATCACGTCGACGTCTTCCTGGACGGCGGCGGAGGCGATCATCTCCGGAGTCTGACGGAGGCCAGTGTAGACGACTTCCATGCCGGCGTCGCGCAAGGCGCGAGCGATTATTTTTGCGCCGCGGTCGTGGCCGTCCAGGCCGGGCTTGGCGATTAAGACGCGAATTTTCTTTTCCGGCATGACGGGCTAAGTGATGGCAACTTCTTCGTAGGTGCCGAAGACGTCGCGGAGGGCGTCGCAAATCTCGCCGAGTGTGGCGTAGGACTTCACGGCGTCGTAAAGGAAAGGCATGAGGTTGTCATTGCCCTTGGCGGCTGCGCGCAGCGCGTTGAGACGACGGTCGACTTCGGCTTGAGAGCGGTCAGCCCGGAGTCTTTTCAGACGGGCGGCTTGTCGGTGCGCGACTGTTTCATCAATTTGCAGAATGTCGAGAGGCTTCTCTTCGGCTACGAAGTCGTTCACGCCTATGATGATTTTTTCCTTTTTGTCCACGGCCACCTGATAACGGTACGAGGCCTCAGCGATTTCGCGCTGCGGATAGCTGCGCTCGATAGCGGCGACCATGCCGCCCATGGCGTCGATGCGGTCGATATATTCCCACGCGCCGCGCTCGACTTCGTTGGTGAGCGTTTCGAGGAAATAGGAGCCGCCGAGCGGGTCAACCGTGTTGGTAACGCCAGTTTCGTGAGCGATGATTTGTTGCGTGCGAAGAGCAATAGTCGCGGCGAATTCGGTGGGCAGCGCCCAGGCTTCGTCGAGCGAATTGGTATGAAGAGATTGTGTGCCGCCGAGAACCGCGGCGAGAGCTTGAATCGCTGTGCGCACGACGTTGTTGTACGGCTGCTGCGCGGTCAGAGAACATCCGGCGGTTTGCGTGTGGAAGCGCAAAGCCCAGGTGCGCGGATTCTTGGATTTGTAGCGTTCGACCACGGCTTTGTGCCAGATGCGGCGAGCCGCGCGGTACTTGGCGATCTCCTCGAAGAAATCATTGTGCGCGTTGAAGAAAAACGAAAGCTGCGGAGCAAACTGGTCCAAGTCGAGGCCGCGACGCATTCCCCATTCGACGTATTCGAGTCCGTCGCGCAGCGTGAAGGCCAGTTCCTGAATGGCGGTCGAGCCGGCCTCGCGGATGTGATAGCCGCTGATCGAAATGGTGTTGAATTTCGGAGTGTTCTTGACGCCGAATTCGAACGTGTCAATCACCAGCCGCATCGAGGGTTCCGGTGGATAGATGTATTCCTTCTGCGCGATGTATTCCTTTAAGATGTCGTTCTGAAGTGTGCCGGAGATTTTCTTCCAGTCCGCGCCCTGCTTTTCGGCTACGGCCAGGTACATGGCCCAGATGACCGCGGCCGGAGAATTGATAGTCATCGAGGTGGTGACATTGGCGAGAGGAATCTTGTCGAAGAGCACTTCCATGTCCGCGAGCGAACTGATGGCCACCCCACACTTACCGACTTCACCTTCGGACAGTGGGTGGTCGGAGTCGTAGCCCATCAATGTTGGCAGGTCGAAAGCTGTGGAGAGGCCGGTCTGGCCTTGCGCGAGGAGATAGCGAAAGCGCTGGTTGGTGTCCTCGGCGGTACCGAAGCCTGCGAACTGGCGCATAGTCCAGAGGCGGCTGCGGTGCATCGAAGGGTGAATGCCACGGGTGTAAGGAGGCGCGCCAGGGAAGCCAAGGTCGCGGTCTGGATCCCAATTGGGCAGGTCCGCTTTGGTGTACAGCCTGCGAATCGGATAGCCGGAAATCGTGGTGAATTCGGCTTGCCGCTCGGGGCCCTTTTCCAGAGTTGGCTGAAGAGTATTTTTCTCCCAAGCTTGTTCTTTGACGGAAGGCTCGCGGTGCGCGGAAGACGCTTCCGACGGCAGAACGGTCTGTGTGGACTCTTTGCGCTGCTGGCTCATGCGCGCCACTCCCGAGAACGGCATCAGGCAACGATACAAGTTGCCTGAGAATTCCATGCTATGCGAAAGGTACGAACGGGGCAAGTCCGGCGCTGATGTGAAGAGGGAAGATACAAACGGTTGATCGCGTTGAAAAGAAAAGGAAAAAGCCGATCCGAGCAAATTGCCGCCGGACCGGCCTTTTTCTGAGGGCCAATGTTCCTACTTGGCGCTGTACTCCTTAGCCGTCATCTCTTTGTGGCCCACGGACTGCGGGTGCCCGACGGTTCCACTTGGAGCCTTACCGTCGTCGGGCACCCAGAGGTGAAAGATGATGCCGTCGGTTTGCGCGGCGGCTTCGGCAATCTTCTTGGCTTCCTCGGGCGAACGGTCCAGAACCTGCACTCGGCCAGTGGCAATTTCGACGGCGTGGTCGTGGTAGAACTTGTTCCAGGTTTCGAGTGAAACATTGGAACGTGAGACGTTCTTGGCAACGAAATATTCGACCTGTTTGAGGAGGGCGTTGGGTTCGGTGGATTCGTAGATCAGGCATTCGAGCACGTCACTCGAAACCGGTTTGCAGTAATGATGGTAGGGGCCCATTACCTTGCCATCCATCTTGTGGGGAGCCAGGACATGGATTTCGTGGCCGTCGGCGGGAGTACGCGGTTTTTCCTGCGGCGGAGCGCTACGTGACCCCAAGACAAGGGCACCAGAAATCAGCAGCGTGGAAAAGAAAGCATACTTGTAGTTCATAGTCCCGTTCATAGCTTTGCCTCCTGAAGCATCTTGTCGCGGTTCATGGGAAACTTCCGAGAAGGAAAGACTGGCCGTGCGGGAACCGTACGCTCCCTCTTGTTGCTTGTCAAGCGTGCATCGCTGGGTTAGCGGGCCGTAGGGATTCAGGAGGAGAGGCCAAGGTAGGCCTTCGAAAAGGAAAACTCGGCCAGGAGTTCTCCCCGCCGAGCTGAACGATTTTACTATTCTGGCGAGATTATTTTTGGCCGGAGTTGAAAAAGAGTTTGTCCGTACCAACGACTTGTCCGTGCAGCGTGCCGGGAATGAGCGTCTCGCGCTCTGCCTCGCCGGTCTTGGCATCCGCAATGGTGACGCGATTGACCTCCAGCGTTCGTCCGACCGCGCGCTCGTAGTTGGCCTTGGCTTCCGCGAGGTTGGCCAGCGCGCGCAGTTCCGTGCCTTGCGCGTTGATGAGGTCGCGTTGCGTCTGAATGACGAGGTAAACGGTGGATGCGCCGAGCGCATACTTTTTCTGTTCCGCGTCAAAAGTTTGTTGCTGGAGTTCGCGCGCCTTGCTGGCGGCATCGACCTGGGCGCGGTCCTGCGTAAGGGCGATGTAGGTGTTGCGGACGTCGAGCATCGCGGCGTTCTTCAGTTGCTGCAACTGCGCTTCGAGCCAACGCTGCGTAAGAATGGCGCGCTGATTGTCCGCCTGCGCCGAGCGGTTGCGGATGGGGATCTGCACGTTTAACGATACTTGGTAATCCGGGAAATTGTTATGAAACGCCGAGCTCAAGGCGTCGCCGAAGCCGGCCGATGCAATGCCGTTTGGCGTGAATCGCGTTGAGGGAAGAAAGTCGCCCGGAACGGGATTCCCGTTTGCGTCCACAACAGGGGCTCCCGCTACTGTCGCAGTGGTGAACTTTGCCTGGTTGCCGGCAAGTCCGACCGAGCTGTATTGCGCAGTCAGTGTGGCGGTTGGCAGCAGGGCGTTACGCGTAGCTTTCAGGTCGATCTCGCTGTTCAATAAATTGAGCGCCTCTTCTTGCAACTCCGGACGCTTTGCAAATGCTTCCTTAACGGCTTCCTCAAACGTGGGGGCTTCGATGGCCTCGGGGCGAGAGGGCAAATCCGTAGGGATGACTTCCACATTCACGAAATTAGGAGCTAAAGGATTCTTGCTGATAGCGTTCTTCAAGGCCTGTTGATCCTGTAGCTGCAAGGTCTGCGCCACAATCAGGTTCTGGCGGTTCGTGGCGAGCTCGGATTCAGCGCGGGTGACGTCAAGCGGCGCCATTGTTCCGATTTCGAGTTGCTTCTTATTGTCGTTATAGAGCTTCTCGGCCACAGTCACAGCTTGCTGCTGAACCTTGACGTTTTCCCTGGCGAAGACCAGTTCCCAATACGCGGCGATGGTGTTCGTGACCGTGGTGATGGCTTGCTGGGTGAAGGCCCAGTCGGCGATCCTACGGTTGTTCTTGGCGATGCGGATGTTGCGCGTTCCGACGGAACGCCCGAAACCGTTCAGCAACTGCTGCTGGAACCCGGCGAAAATAGTTGATTGCACGGAGGGGTTGAAGAGGTTGGCGCTCAAGGACGCCGAATTCCGCGTGTTATCCCACGCGGTGAAGAAGGTGGTCCCCGTTGCGAATCCTTGGGCGTATTGAACATTGAAGATCGAAGTGTGGGTAGCCAGGGCTGCAAGCGAGGAAACGCCCGTGCCCGTACCGGAAGTCAGCGGGTTATTAATAGGGGACTTGCGGTCATCGAGTGTGAGGACAGTGGTGACAACGGGATCGAAGTTCAGCAGAGGATTATTCGCGGAGGATCCGCCAAAGACGGCGCCGGGAGTGGCGCCTCCAAAACCTCCGGCCTTTGCTTTGAGGATGCCGGTGTCCGCGAACCATGGGTTATAGCGCTGCACAACGATATCCATGCTATTTTCTAGCGCTAGCTCCACCGCTTCCTGCATGCTCAACTCCAGCTTGCCGTCATGAATGAGCTGGTCGATGCGCGGCGAATTGGTCAGCACAGGCTCTGCAATCTTGATCGGGCCGTAGGGAGCGAGCAGGTTCGGGAATGGCCTGGGTGCGCGCGTGTAGTTGTATTTCGCGGAGCCAAGCGAAACCGGCTCTATGGGCGTGGCCGGCTTGGCTGGCGCTGCAGGCGGATTTTGCGGCGCGTCCTGCCCGAAGGCCGGTGAAATGGGTCCCCCTACAAGCGTTGCGGTCAGTATGGCGGCCAACAGCGGTCGAGCATACAGCGTCTTCATAGTGCTCCTTACCCTCAAGATTCATCCCCCAAGGGGCTTGATTTGAATGTACTCAACTCTGTAAAACGTTCGCAGAATGGAATTTGTTTCAGCGGCAGACCGTTTTGGGGCCACGACCGATAACCTAACAATTGCGCGGTTATGCCGCGGGGATGGGTCTAAATCCATCCTGAGGCTGTACCGCGCGGTCCAAGGCGAAGAAAGCAGTCTAGCAGGCGCTCTCTTCCTTGACAACGCAGGAGGCGACGGCTAATCTCCTGACATTTCGACGGTTAGGAGCTGGCGGCAGTAAGCTGGGCCGAATGCTGAAGCGCGAAGAATTGCTGAAGATGTTTGAGGCGGCGGGCGCCATCCGTCATGGCCATTTTGAGCTGTCCAGCGGGCTGCACAGTGGCACGTACGTCCAATGCGCGCTGGTCCTGCAGTACCCGCGCTTTGCCGAGAAGCTGGGGCAGGCGTTAGCGACGCTTTTTTCTGATGCCAGAATTGATGCTGTCGTCTCGCCGGCCATGGGTGGACTGATTATTGGCCAGGAAGTCGCGCGAGCGCTGCCGGAGCCGAAACATTCGTCCGGCGGTGGAACGCCTGCGCTCTTTGTGGAGCGCGACGCCAGCGGCATGATGACGCTGCGGCGCGGATTCTCGCTCGCTCACGACCAGCATGTGCTGGTTGTCGAAGACGTTTGGACGACAGGCGGCTCGACGCAGGAGGCCATTCGCGTTGTGGAAGAGGCCGGCGCGCGCGTCGTTGCTGCCGGTGCGCTTATTGATCGCAGTGGCGGAAAAATTGACTTCGAAGTCGAAACGCAGTCACTCATTCAATTGCCCATCGCAAGCTACGAAGAAGAAGATTGCCCGCTGTGCCGCGAAGGCAGCGTTGCCGTGAAGCCGGGGAGCCGCTTCGTTCGTACTGCGCTTTAGCGCTGATCAAGAACTTGCTGGAACCTATCCCTCCTTTGAACACGGATGATTGAAAACTGATAAGTTTCTCTCCATGCGCTATTTCAAGCTGACCATCGCGTACGACGGCACGGATTTCCACGGCTGGCAGATGCAAGCCAACAAGCCTACAATTCAGGGAGAAATTGTCGGCGTTCTGCGGCGCCTGACACAAGAGAACGTCGTGTTGCACGGCACGGGTAGGACGGACGCCGGAGTTCATGCGCTCGGTCAGGTCGGCAGCTTTCGAACACAATCGCATCTTTCGGCGGACGATTTTCAGCGCGCGCTGAACGCGTTGCTCCCGCCCGCAATTCGAATCGTTGGCGCGGAAGAAGTGGGCCCGGACTTCAATGCGCGCTGGTCCGCACGAGGCAAGACGTACCGTTATCGGCTGTATCGGGGGCGAGTTGTGCCGCCGATGATCTGGCGTTACGTCCTGCACTATCCGTTTCCACTGGAAGAAGACGCCATGCGTGAGGCTGCGGCGCTGTTCGTTGGTACGCATGACTTTGCTTCCTTTGCGGCTTCGACCGGCTCCGAGGAGGACGACAAAGAGAGGGACACCCAGCGGGAGATCTTTTCGACGCAGTTAGTGCGAACGGCGGATAACGAAGAGCTGGTCTTCACCGTTCGCGGCCGCTCGTTCCTGCGTTACATGGTGCGCAAGATGGTGGGCACGCTGCTCGATGTAGGACGTGGGAAGCTCGCCCCGTCCGATATCGATCGTTTGTACGAACTGAGAGATCGCTCGAAGTCTGGCCCAACTGTTCCGCCGCACGGTCTCGTGATGGTCGAGGTCCAGCTCGACGAAGCGTGGCGCCTTGGCAAGCCCTGACTGCGACCGCTGGATGGAGTGGCCGCGACCTGCCGCCGAAAAGGAGCGAAATCAGGGAGACGGAACGGCGCGGCCACCTCCGGCGTCAAAATCGGTTAGAATCCCGCTTATGGCTGCCACGGCCATTCCTATCGACAAGCTTCCTTCGATCAACCCGGCCACGGGAGAAGTGCTTGCCCATTTCGAGAGGACCCCGGCATCGTCGTTGCCGGAGATCGTTTCCCGTGCGCGCATCGCTCAGCGCGATTGGGCAAAGTTGCCCATTCGGGATCGCTGCGCGAAAATGCGCGGACTTCGCGACCGGATTATGGCCTCGCGCAATGAATTGGCAGATGCGGTTGTGCGCGAATCCGGTAAGCCACGCGTGGAAGCGCTCTTTGCGGATATTTTTGTTGCTATCGACTCGGCGGAATACTGGTCTAAGAATGTAGCGAGCGCACTGCGCATGCGGCGTGTTCCGCATCACAGCACGGCGGCCAAGGCCAAGCGCGGCTATCTGGTTTACGATCCTCTCGGGGTCATGGCCATTATTTCCTCTTGGAACTACCCTTTGGCTATCCCGCTGAGCCAGATCATTCCGGCGATCGCGGCCGGAAATGCCGTGGTGTGCAAGACAAGCGACTTCACGCCGCAATGCGGCGCGCTGATCGAGAAACTTTTCATCGATGCCAGTTTTCCGAAAGACTTAGTCAAGATTGTCCAGGGAGACGGAGAAGTCGGTCAAGCATTGATCGAAGCCTCTCCGGACAAAGTCATATTCACTGGTAGCGTCGCAACGGGGCGGCGCGTTGCCGAAGCTTGCGCAAGAAGACTGATACCGTCCGTGCTGGAGCTCGGGGGCAAAGACGCCATGATCGTATTGGCGGATGCGGACTTGGGAGTGGCCGCCAGCGCCGCCGTCTGGGGGAGCTGCACGAATTGCGGGCAGGTTTGCCTTTCCGTGGAGCGACTGTTCGTCGAGCAACCCGCGGAAGAAAGATTCATCTCGCTATGTGTTGAAAAAACGAAAAAGCTTCGGCTTGGTTCTGGCAGCGATCCTGGGACCGACGTCGGTCCACTGATTCGTCCGGAACACGTCCGGCGCATGATTGATTTAGTCGACGATGCTGTTTCGCGCGGCGCGAACGTGCTCTGCGGTGGCAGTGCGCGTCCCGAGCTTGGGCCCAACTTTTTTGAGCCCACGGTCATCGCGGGGGTCGATTCTTCGATGAGGTTGTTTCAAGAGGAGACGTTTGGGCCGATCCTGGCAATTCAAGTTGTGCGTGATGCCAAGCAAGCGGTCGCCCACGCCAACGATTCGCCGTTCGCTCTCGCGGCGAGCATTTGGACAAAGGATAAGCGTCGGGGAACGGCGCTGGCAGCGGAACTCCGCGCCGGCGCAGTTATGGTGAACGACGCCATCAGCTATTTCGGCATTGCGGAAGCGCCGCACGGCGGGTGTGCTGCGAGTGGCTGGGGCCGCACGCATGGGAAAGCCGGGCTGCTCGAAATGGCGCAAATGAAATATATTGATGTTGACGGCTTGCCACGGAGCGAAAAGCCTTGGTGGTACCGCTATGGTCCAGAACTGGAGCGTTCCGCGGATGCTTTTCTGCAATTTGAGTTTTCCGGCCGTGTCGGCGCAAAGTTGCGAAATACACGCAGCGCTATGAAAACATTTTTCCGCGACCACGGATGGTAGAGGGGAATTCCATGCCAGAGGAAACTGCAGCATCACCGAAAATGAAAACGCGCAAACCCAAGCAGCGCGCGTGCGATGAAAAAGATGATAAAGGAAAGCTCTGCGCCGGCCACTTGAAGCGCTACTACGATTATCCGAAGGAAGTGGCGGCGGTGATCGGTCCGAAAGCGGAGATTTACCGCTGCGAATTCTGCAAAACTTTGTATCGTCCCGATCCCGCGCAACAACCGCAGAGCTACACATTGCGCAATTAGAACATACGATTTGGCAGCAAAATCGAGGCCCGCCGTGCCGCAAAACGAATGGATCTACGACTGGAACATTGCCACGCCCCCGGCAATTCCCGCCGCCACGCGCGTGCTATTGGATGACGAAACGCTGCGCGACGGTTTGCAGAATCCCTCCGTATTCGACCCCAGCATCGAAGAGAAGATCGAAATCCTGCACCTGATGGAATCCCTGGGAATTGACTCCGTCAATATCGGCCTTCCTGGCGCCGGGCCGCGCGCCTATGCGCACACCGAAGCGCTGGCCCGCGAAATCGCCACGCACCGCATGAAGATCAAGCCCAACTGCGCGGCGCGCACGCATGAAAACGACATTCGCCCTATCGTCGATATTTCTCAAACCACCGGCATTGCCATTGAAGCCGCAACATTCCTGGGCTCCAGCCCGATCCGCCGGCTCGTCGAAGACTGGACCGTCGATCACCTCGAGCGCACGACGGAAAAAGCCGTGAGGTTCGCGGTTGAGAATGGCCTTCCGTCGATGTACGTCACGGAAGACACGATTCGCACCGATCCTGGAACTGTGAAACGGCTGTACTCGGCGGCCATTCGAAACGGCGCACGCGCCATTGTGCTCTGCGACACTGTGGGCCACGCCACTCCAAATGGCGCGTTCAACCTTGTGAAATTTGCGGTCGAGGAGGTTGTGAAGCCTTCCGGAGAAGAGATTCGCATTGATTGGCATGGCCACAATGATCGCGGCCTCTCCATCGCCAATTCACTGGCGGCCGTTGCTGGCGGCGCCCATCAGGTTCACGCCGCGGCCAACGCGCTTGGCGAACGCGTCGGCAACACGCCCATGGAATTAATGCTTGTCAATCTTCGCCTTATGGGACTTATCGAGCAGGATCTCTCCCGGCTCAAGGAATACTGCGAAAAAGTCGCCAAGGCCACGCACACTTTGATTCCTTCGAACTACCCCGTGGTCGGCCATGACGCGTTTCGCACTGCGACTGGAGTTCACGCCGCCGCGCTCATCAAGGCTTTTCGAAAAAATGATCTGGAGCTCGCAAATGCCGTTTACAGCGGCGTGCCCGCGCATCTCTTCGGCCTCGACCAGGTAATCGAGATCGGCCCGATGAGCGGCAAATCCAACGTGTTGTTCTGGCTGGAGAAGCATAACATTCCCGTCGATGACGCCACGGTGACGCGCATCTTTGATGCCGCGAAGCAGTCTCCGCGCGTGCTCTCCGACGCGGAAGTTTTCGCTCTTTGCACCGAGGCGGCACGCAGTTGAGCGTAAGACGTTGCTGTAACCCGACGGTGAAACGCGCTCTCGTTTGCGTTATTCTTTTGACTATGCCGGCGCGCTCCGCTGCTCCTCCCCATACCCCTCGCCAGGCCCAAGTTTCACGGCTCTCCGATAACGCGCGAGTGCGTGCGGCTCTTGATTGGTTCACGCCCAATGTTTCCTGGATCAACGACCAGCAGGCGCGGATTACGGAGATTCCCGCGCCGCCTTTCCAGGAAGCGCAGCGGGCCACGGCGGTTAAGGAATTGCTCGCGGAAGCAGGATTGGTCGCACAAATCGACAAAACCGGCAACCTGATCGGGGAGCTGCGCGGCGTGAATGAAAAAGAGATCGTCGTTGTCTCCGCGCACCTTGACACGGTCTTTCCTCCAAATACCGACGTGAAGGTTCACCGCGATGGCAGCCGCATGACCGCGCCGGGAATCTCCGATAATGGCAGCGGTGTGGCGGCTCTTGTAGCTTTGGCGCGTGCCGTGCAAGCCGCGCACCTCAGGCCCCAGCGCACTGTTCTATTTGTCGGCGACGTTGGCGAAGAGGGCGAAGGCAATCTGCGCGGCATGCGCGCGATTGTGGATGCTTATCGCGGGAAACTGAAAGCCGTTGTAGTGCTTGACGGTTCGGGCACCGATCACGTGACCACGAAAGCGCTGGCCTCGCGCCGGCTCGAAGCTCTGATCACCGGCCCGGGCGGGCACAGTTGGTCGGACTTTGGCATGCCCAATCCGATTAACGCTCTCGTCCGCGGCTCGCTGCGCTTCATCAATACAAGGGTTCCAACGACTCCGCGCACTACTTTCAACATCGGCCAGATTGAAGGCGGTACGTCCGTGAATTCCGTTCCCCATGAAGCGCGGCTGAAGGTCGACATTCGCTCCGAGAGCGAGGAAGAACTCGGGCGCCTCGAAGCTGCCCTTCGTGAGTGCATCATCGCGGGCGTGCGTGACGAGATGGAGTCCGCTCGCGACCGTTCCAAGGGCAAACTGGAGTGGAGCGTCGAATTGCTCGGCAGCCGTCCGGGCGGGGAATTAGCCGCGGATTCGCCGCTGCTGGCCGCACTTCGCGCCGCCGATGAGTTTGTCGGCAATCAATCGCGCATCGAGCGCTCTTCGACAGATGCGAACGTTCCTCTGTCTCTGGGAATCGAGGCCATTTCCATCGGCGCGGGAGGCAACGGCGGCGGAGCCCACTCGCTTCAGGAATGGTACGACGCCGCGGGCCGCGAAGCCGGATTGAAGCGCGCGCTTCTTACGGTTCTTGGAGTCTCCGGAGTTGCCGAGGAGAAGTCTCGATGAAGTTGCGGATGAATTGTGTTCGTCTCCTCGCCGGGATCCTCGCGTTCGCGATCGTTGTCCTCGTTGCGGCATTTCACGCGAATACAGGCGTCGCACAAAGGGCCCCGCACCTGGTCTATTACGTTCACGGGCGCATCTACACAAATGATCCTGCGCAACCATGGGCCGAGGCGATCGCTGTTAGCGAAGGAAAGATCGCCTGCGTTGGCAAGATGGCCCACATCCTGCTCGATTGCGGCGGCAGCCAGGAAGGCGCGGAGACGGTCCAGCTCGATGGTCAATTTGTAATGCCCGGCTTCAATGATGCGCACGTACATCTCGGCGGCGCCGCTGCGGACGAACTTGCCGTCCCGCTTACGGGCGTGCCTTCCGTTGAGGAAATGCAAAAGCGGGTTGCCGCTGCGGTCGCGAAGCACAAAGAAGGCCAATGGATCACCGGTGGTGGCTGGGACCACACACTTTGGCCGGAGAAGAGGTTCCCGAATCGCCAGCAGCTCGACGCTGTTGCGCCCAAAAATCCCGTAATCCTTACACACATTTCCGGCCACGTGGCTGTTGCGAATTCGCTGGCGCTGAAGAGCGCGGAGATTAACAAGACCACTCCCAATCCGCCTGGCGGTGAAATCGAACACGATGGGCTTGGCGAGCCAACGGGGATGCTGAAAGAAGGCGCGGCAATGTCCCTGGTCAGAGTGCGGATTCCCGATCCCACTGCAGAGCAACGCCGCAAGGGAATTGAACTGGTCCTTAGGAACGTCGCCGAAAACGGTGTCACTTCTGTACAGGATTATTCCGATTGGGCGGATTTTCAGGTGTACCACGACTTGAAGGAAGAGGGAAAACTGACTGTTCGCATCACGGAGTGGCTGCCATTCGATCTCCCGCTTAATGAGTTGCAGAATAGGCAGGCGCAGGGCGGCACCAGGGATCCTTGGTTGAAAACCGGCGCTCTAAAAGCGTTCACAGACGGGGCCTTGGGTTCACGCACCGCTGCTATGCTCGAGCCTTATTCCGACGATCCCTCTACGAGGGGGATCCTCACCAACGATTCAGAGAAGCTGAAAGCGATGGCTATTCAGCGCGACAAGTCGGGGTTTCAGCTGGCGTTCCACGCCATCGGCGATCGTGCGAATCGCGTCGCGCTGGACGTTTTCGAAGCCGTCGCCAAGGCCAACGGTCCGCGCGACCGCCGCGACCGCATCGAGCACGCGCAAGTCGTCGCGCCAATGGACTTCGCGCGTTTTGCGGAACTCCACGTAATCGCTTCCATGCAGCCCTCACATCAGACCACGGACATGCGCTGGGCGGAGGATCGCATCGGGCGCGAGCGGCTCATCGGTGCCTATGCTTGGGCCAGCATGCTGAAAAACGGCGTTCGGCTCGCTTTCGGCACCGATTACAACGTGGAGCCGATCAGTCCGTTTCGCGGCTTGTACGCTTGCGTGACGCGCGAACGTCCGGATGGCGGCCCGAAGAACGGCTGGGAGCCGCAAGAGAAAATCTCGCTTGCGGACTGCATTCGTGCGTACACCTCCGGTTCCGCTTACGCGCAGTTCGAAGAAGGGAAGAAGGGCGAACTGAAAGAGGGCGAGTATGCCGACTTCATCGTCCTTTCGAACGACCTCACCAAAGTTCCTCCCGCCCAGTTCACCAAGACGCGTGTCCTCCGCACCGTCGTCGGCGGCCGCAGGGTGTTTTCCGCCCCTTGATTCCCGAAATGGAGAGAGCCGGAAGCTCTCGTTGACACGCGGCACACTAAGCGAGCGCGAATTTGTCAACGTTCCTGCAAACACGCCGTACCGGCTAGTGTAGTGCGGCCAGTTGCTTGTGAATTTGCCCCAGCTCCGGCAAATCTCGATCCGCTTTCCCCCAGAATTTCTCCGCCGCAGCGAACGCCTGCCGCGCTTCGCCTGGTTTGCCTGCGTGCTCTGCCGCAAGAGCGTATGCAAAGTGGCCACCCGCATAATTCAGGTTGTGCAGAATCATGTGCTGGGCCAGAAAGCCGGCTAATTCCCAGTCGCCGGCGTTGCGAGCGCTTTGCGCCATCGATTCCAGCTCAAATACAGCAGCCATCCACGCATCGGGGCCAGGCATCGCCAGCAAGGATTTAGCTACGTCCATGGCGAGTGGTTCACCGTCGGCCACGTTCTTCTCTTCCAGCAAAATGTCCGTTCGAAGCGTCGCTGGATACGGAAGCGCCGCGACCGCTCTTGCCGGAAGCCGTTCCGTTTCCCTCTCCGCAAGAGTCAACTCCTCCTTGGCCTCCGCAAGCGAACCTGCCCCTAGCAGAGCCTGACCCGCTAGCGTGTGCCCCGCCAGCCGCGCCAGGGGCCACCCACTCTGGGCCAGCTCGCGAGCGGCGACCAGCGCCTCCTGATATCGTTGGCGGCCAAGCAGAAACTCTGGCCAGCACTTGCGGTTGTACTCTAGAAAATCCGTGTAAGCAGGCGAGGAGAATGCTTCGTGAAAAAGAGCTTCGGCCGACTTCATCTGCCCCAACGACTGGTAACTCATCGCCAGCAAAGTAAGATTGTGGGCATGATGCCAGTCATAACGGGCCGGAATCTTCTCCGATCGATAGTAATTTTCTTCCAGTTCTTTCGTCTTCAGAAACTCGGCAATCGCTTCCTCGGTCCGCCCCGTTCGCATCAATGCGTGCCCGTGCATGTGATGCGCATGCGGAATCGCGGGAGCCATGCGCGCAAACAGCGCGCTCTCTTCAAGCGCGTCTTTCGACCGCCCCATGTTTTCATACGCATGGGCGCAATAATGATGAGCCGCAAGATTCCCGGGCGCTAGTGCCAGCGCCGTTCTGTAAAACGCGAGCGCGTCTGGCCCCCCAGCTTGCCCGTGGGTATAGGGATTGCCCTCATCCGCCAATCCGCGCTGGATCCACAGCCAGGGATCGTTTGGATTTGCTTTCAGCGCCTCATTGACCGCCTTGCGATAAGCGGTATAGCCGTTGGGATTCGCGCCGTCCGCTGCGAATTGCAGCTCTCCATCGCGGATCGAAACCCACGTCCGCTCGCGTTCGCTCATCCCTTTTTCCAGCGCTTTGGCGCGCTCCAGCGTGGCGCGCGCCGTCGCAACGTCTTGAAGACCAATGAACGCGTCGGTCAGGCCGAGGTAGGCCATGCCTAGATTCGGGTCCACGCGCAATGCTTGATGGAACGAACGCACGGCTTCAATCCACACGTAGGAATGCACGTAGGCAAGCCCCTGATCGTAGAAGGATTGTGCCTCCGGCGAATGCGTGGATACTTTCTCGTGGAGCTCACCAATCCCCGTGCGCAACGTCACGGGACGCTGCAGAATCTCCAGCGGAACCGGGCCGGTCTGCGAATGTCCTTCATGCGGCGATTGTTGTGCTGGCGAGGCGGCGCACGCAAGTAGACTCACTACTACCAGCGCAATCCGTAGACAGCCCAGTCGATTCACGCGTTCACCCTTTGCCCCAAAAATAGGAGCGACAGAATTAAACTTCCGAGATCTCAATTGACCGAACATAGTATCCGGTATCCAGCCGCCTGGCTCGAACCGCTGGATCCTTCACCTTAAGCCGGATCGAATAGGTTCCAGGTTCCTTCGGCGACCACGCGTGCGTCCAGAGTGTCCAGGGATCATTCTTCGTTTGCACAAAGCTGTCCACGGGCACGTATTCTTCTTCCGGATTAAAGCGAATCATCAGCGTCTCGACCGGAGTATGTCCGCCCCACGCGATTCCCACTACCCGGTATTTGATTTTTTCTTCGACCAGCCATTTTTCAATTCGAATCGGCATCGCTGCTTGATCGATGGTTGCCGGCTGGAAATCCCGCGCCAGTGCAGGCATGCCTTTCTGATGCGTTCGCGCCGCGTACTCCTGCATCTGTGATGTGGTTTCCGCAGTATCGTCCACAAATGTAATTCCCGTCACCCATTTGATGCACGCGCAGCCATACCAGCCAGGTACCACCAGCCGAACCGGCGCGCCGTGGTCAGCCGTCAGCGGGTGGCCATTCATTTCCGTTGCCAGGAAAGCTCCCGCCGCCTTAATGTCCCCGACAGAAAAGACCCAGCTCGCCCCCGGAACAGAGGTCATTGATTTTGTAGCGTACCGATCGAATCCCGTGACCAACACGCGCGACGCCTGGGGCTTCGCGCCGCTCTTCTCCAGAATATCAGCGACCGGCACTCCGCCCCAACTGGCCACGCTGATCATTCCAAAGTTCGTTAGTGGCACGTTCCCCGCGCACTCCATCAAATGCAACCCCAGCGGCTTCGGCGCACTGCGTAACTCTTCGATCGTGCGGCTCCGCGATTTCTCCACCAGCCCATCGACGCGCACTCGCCACGATTCCACATCCGGGAGCAACTCGGAAACTCGCGTGCGAATGTAGAACTTTTCAGTCGGAGTGACCGCCTCTTGCAGCGAGAGCTTGGACAAGTCTGTGTACAACCTGCCGTCCAGTTCGGTCCCTTGCGCTGCGTCCATTTCCAGCGGCCGCGGGTTTATAAAATCCACTACTCCCAATTCCTTGCCGCCCGAAAAAGGATTGTTAGAACGATCTTGCTGTCCCGCAACGCTCGGAATCAGGAAGACAATCCGTTCAAAGCCGGCCAGTGCCGCGCCGGCGCACATCATTCCCCTCTTTGCAAAATCCCTGCGCGTTAGCATCGTTCGTCGTCCGATAAACAGGGCGCTTCGAGAACAGCTCCTATGTCCCCTGCGGATCTTTCTACGGCTCGCGAACCGTTAGCACCTGGTCCACTTTCACGTTCTTCAGAACCTGGTGTGTACCGCTGGGCCAGAACAGTTCAAGCCCCCGCACTAGCGCCCGTCGGCCGAGACCAAAGTGAACGCGCACGTCGGAACTGCTGGCATAACCGACGCTGGTACTGACGGCATTGTATTGGACGCCATCTTCTGTAGCCAGACGAATGCGCGTTCCAATCCCATCGCGGTTGCTCTTCGATCCGACTGTCCGAATGAGTAGCCAGTGATTGGGCGCCGGGCTGACGTTGCGCAGGATTCGCACTGGCCCGTCGAGTTCCGTCAGAACCACATCAACCCGGCCATCGTTGTCCAGATCGCCGAAGGCTGCGCCCCGGTGTACGCCTCTCTGCGCAAGCGCTGCGCCCGCCGCGGCCGAGACATCAGTGAAGTGTTCTTTGCCCAGATTTGCGAAGATCATGTTGGCCTGTGGAACGGTGGCGTGAAGGCTGCCTTGAGCGTCCATCACGTGGCCGCAGGCGGCGAACAGGTCCTTGCGTCCGTCGTTATTGAAGTCATAAATCCCGTTGCTCCATCCCGTCTTCGCCAGCGAGGCGTGCGCCACTCCACTCGCAAAAGTGATTTCCTCGAAGCCAACTTGTCCCAGGTTGCGAAACAACGGCATGGTCTCGTTGATCAATGCTGTCTCGAAGATGTCCGGCAGGCCGTCGTTATCAATGTCCCGCGCGTCTACGCCCATCCCGGAGATGGCCGCGCCGTTTTCTGTAAAGGCAACGCCTTTTTCGATGGCGGCCTCTTTGAACGTGCCGTTGCGCTGGTTCAGGAACAAACTGTTAGGCAGGGTGTCGTTCGAAACAAACAAGTCCGGCCAGCCGTCACCGTCGAAGTCCGCCGCGGCGACTGCCATCCCTTTGCCGACGCTCCGGCGAATCCCAGAGACGGCAGAGACGTCGGTAAATGTTCCGTCACCGTTATTGTGGAATAGCGAGTTTGGCACGCCGCTGTAAGCGCGCGGATAGCAATAGTCCGGCAAGCCGCCCTTCTCGCAAACCGGTTCAGTCTTTGGATCCCATTGAACGTAGTTCACGACGAATAAATCGAGCAGGCCGTCGCGATCGTAGTCCACCCACGTCCCTCCTACGGCCCACAAATTTCCGTATTGGGGATCCGCCTTTGCAAGCCCCGCGCGTTCCGTGACCTCGGTAAATGTCCCGTCGCCGTTATTGTGATAGAGAGTGTTGTGGTGCACGCCGGCCACGAAGATGTCCTCAAAGCCGTCGTTGTCGTAGTCGCCGATGGCTACGCCGATGTTGAAGCCGTGGCCAGCCACGCCGGCTGTGGCGGTCACGTCCGTAAACGTGCCATCGCCATTGTTGCGGAAGAGGCGGTCGGAGTATTCCGGACCATCCTTCACAAGAGCAGGCATAGTCGCGCCATTCACGACGTAGATATCCAACAGCCCATCGTTGTTGTAGTCGAAGACGGCAACCCCGCCACCCATGGTTTGCGGCAAATACTTTCGCGCCGTTCGGCCCGTACGAGTCACGAATTGAGGCGCTGGACTCTCTACAAACCGAATCGGATCTACGGTTGTTGTGGTTGCTGCAAACAGGCTCAGGAGCGCTGTAGAAGCCAGCGGCAAACTCCTCATTCCGGAGTCTCAACTTTGGCTCTTTGTTGAACCATCTCTTCGTAGCGCCTAAGCTGCCCGGATGCCTTTGTGTCCTCGCCCAGCCTCTTATAGGCCTGGATAAGCATCTGGTGAGCGGCTTCGAGTTCCGGCGCGCGGTCTACCGCCTGCTCCAGGTATTGCACCGCGCCCCTGTAATCGTGGTCGCGATGAAAGTAGAGTGAACCGAGCCAGTAGTATGTGGTGGCGCGACTTGGATC